>Ga0181537_10004039_pt1 | contig 12293 bp, 11 predicted proteins | sample PEATcosm2014_Bin_39_FD_119765 | JGI IMG/M metagenome (GOLD analysis project Ga0181537, IMG submission 119765) | Peatland microbial communities from MTU Mesocosm Facility, Houghton, MI, USA - PEATcosm2014_Bin23_10_metaG | ecosystem: Environmental > Terrestrial > Soil > Wetlands > Peat | place...
CGGAGCAACCACTTCACGCGCGAGCTGATCGGCATCGATGATCGTCGCGCCGAGCTGCGCGAAAATCCTGGCCACCTCGCTTTTCCCGGAGCCGATTCCGCCGGTCAACCCCACGCGCATCATATGCGCCTGTTAGGGGTTTCCTCGATTGTCTCTTTGACGGAAGCGAAATCTGCTTCGAGCTCCTGCTGGAGCATTTCCAACAGCATATTGGCCGTCGCTTCCGCGATGCGTTTGCCGATCACGGCATCGAACGCTTCGCCGACGGCGCCGAACGGCGGCTGATATTCACCGCTGAGCACGATCTCGGTCTGCATGCCGAGCGGATGGATCTTCAGCGAACCGCTAAAGGTTGGAAACGGACCACCGCCCGAAGGCTCCCACGCAAATTGCAGCTCGTCGTGCACGTGGCGCTCGCCCTTGTGCCCGTGCAGGGGCACAAACGCAACGTCCACCTCGCGATCGATGCCCAGACTCGTTCCGAATCCAAGCTTCGCGAGGGGGACGCTTAGTTTGAGGCGATGCTTTTTGACGCGCAAACGCCGCACTATCGAATCGAGTGCGACGGAGTAAGGCGCGTCGACGGTGGTCGTTCCATAGACTTCGGTCATCGCGCCCTTCGCTTACTCGACTTCGACGGTCTCCGCGATTGTGCCTAAGGGAGCGCCGTCATCCAGCGTGTAGTCGGCGATCTCTTCCGGAGGGATGTCGGCAACATGTTGGATGGACCCGGTGATGCGCCGCGTCGACTGGTTGATCGTCAGCAGCGTGACCTCGACCTCTTGGCCGGGGCTGTACTGTGCGGTCGGCTCGAACTCGCCCTTCGGAACCATCGCCAGAACGCCCGGCACGATTTCGACGAGGATATAGTTCGGCGTCACCTTGACGACTTGCGCAACGAGTTTGTTGCCTTCGACGAGTTGTTCTGCGTGCTGCATCCACGGATCGGGCAGCGCGTGCTTGAGCGACAGGCTGACCTTTTTCGCTTCCGGATCGAACTTCATGACTTCGACCTGCACGACGTCGCCGATCTTGACGACTTCGGACGGGTGCTTGATGCGCGCGTACGACAGCTCGCTGTTGTGAATGAGACCATCCACGCCGCCGAGATCGACGAATGCGCCGAACTCAGCCAATCGAACCACTACGCCTTCGCGAATTTGTCCGACTTCGAGCGTTCCGAGCAGCTCTTGCTTCTTCGCGTTCAGCTCTTCTTCGAGAACGAGCCGTTGCGAAAGGACCACACGATGCCGCTTGTGATCGAGGTCGATCACCTTGAGGCGCAGGCGCTTTCCGACGAGCTCGTCGAGATTGCCGACGGGCTGACGTCGAATTTGCGATGCGGGAACGAATCCGCGCATGCCGAGATCGACGAGTACGCCGCCTTTAACGACTTGCGTGACCGTCGCTTCGATTACTTCGTCGCGCTCGTGCGCTTCGATGACTTTTTCCCACGTCTTGAGCGCGCGTGCGCGCCGCTCGGAGAGAAGCAGCTCACCATCATCGTCGATGCGATGAATCATCACTTCGAGCTTGTCGCCGACCTTGAGCGTCTTGGGATCGATCGCGAGACTCAACTCGCGGAACGGAAGCGTGCCTTCCGACTTGCCTCCGATGTCGACCAGTAGCTCTTCTTGATACTTGGCTACGATGACGCCGGTCAGGACTTGACCCTCGTCGAGTACTTTCAGACTCTCTTCATAGAGCCGTTGCTCGAGGGCGAGTTGGTCTTCTTCAGTTACCGCCGGTTTCGGCGGAGCGATTTCAGTTGTAGAGATCTGTTTGTTCCTATCAATCACGCCCGTCTGGCGTGAGCCCCGGAAATCTCCCGACCCGTCATCGTCCCGGACGAGGTGGACCCCGTCGGGGCCCGGGACGAGCAAAGTAGTCGAGAGCCGATCACAATAAGTGGCCACAGGAGCCTAACCGATAGAGGCTCCGTTAGTCAAATCCGGTGAGGCGCTCCAAGGTTTCCGCGAGCCCTCAGCGCTGACAATTCCTACACCACCACGTACCGCGCTGCGCGAGGACCGTCCGAACGAGCGGCCTCTTACAGCGCGGGCATGCCTCGCCTGCGCGTCCGTAAACCGACAGCTCGTTTTGGAAGCCACCCTCCATGCCTTCGGCGTCGACGTAGTCGCGCGAGCTGGTTCCGCGCATCTCGATCGCCTTGCGGAGGACGGCTTGGAGCGCCGCGTGCAGCCGAACTGCGCGCTCGCGTGAGATCTTGCCGGCCGGTGTGGTCGGCTTGATCTGCGATTCCCAGAGCGCCTCGACCGCATAGATATTTCCGATGCCCGCGATGCGGCGCTGGTCGAGAAGAAACGCCTTGATGGGCGTCGTCCGTCCTTTTAAGAGCGCGGCAAATCGCGTTGTGTCAAATTCTGGTGAAAGCGGCTCGACGCCGAGCTCGGCGTCCCAAACTTCATCCTTTTGCACGAGGCGCATACGCCCGAACCGCCGCACGTCCGCAAACGCGAGCCGCGTGCCGTCGGTGAAGTCGAGATAGACGTTCGTATATGGATAGAGGGCGTCGCTCTGTTGCTGGACGATCAACCGTCCCGTCATCCGCAAAGAGATGACGAGCTTGCTTCCGGATGCGAGCTCGATAATCGGATATTTTCCGCGGCGTCCGACCGCAGCGATCCGGTCGCCCGCGATTTGCTTCCCGAACGCGGGCCGCTTGCGAGCGATCACGATCTCGGGACGCAGCGCATGCGCATCCGCAATCGTCTTGCCGACGATCGCGCCGGCGAGGCCGCGGGCTATCGTTTCGGCTTCAGGAAGCTCCGGAATCGTGCGGCTCCAATTTCGGAATGATCAATTTCAGTCCGGGATGCAAGCCGGCACGCCGCGCTTCGCCCGCCGCCAGCTCGACGACGTACTTGCCGTAGCCCTCTCGTCTGATCTCCTCGCCCGGCGTTTGCGCGGACTCGGCGGGAACGTTGGCGGCAATCGAATCGATTTTCCCGTTGGAACGCACGAAGAGCATATCGAGGGGAATCAAGGTATTCTTCATCCAGAAGCCTTGACGCTCGTCGTACGAAAACACGAAGATCATCCCCGCGTGCGGCGGCAGCTGGGTGCGAAACATCAAGCCGTACTCGCGCGTCGCTTCGGTGTCGGCGATCTCGAGCGTCAGCTTTTCATTCGGCGCATCAACCACGATCGTGCGCGCCAGCGCGAGCATCAACGCGACGAACGCAATCATGCGACTTCTACTCCTTCGGCTGCGACCTGATCGGGATCGTAGGCGGCAATGTCGTACCAGCTGCCGCCGATCTTGATCGTTGCCTCGACCGGAACTGCGAGCTGCAGCGCCGATTCCATCTCGCTTTTCACGAGGCGCGCAACCTGCTCGCGCTGGCCGGCGGCGATCTCGAAGATCAGCTCGTCGTGAATCTGCAAGAGCATGATCGCATCCAGTTTGGCTTTGCGTAGCGCGGCATCGACTTTGACCATCGCCAGCTTCATGAGATCGGCCGCGCTGCCTTGGAGCGGGGCGTTCGTCGCCTCGCGTTCGGCGGCCGCGCGCAGCGCAAAGTTGCGCGCACGCAGATCGGGAATGTAGCGACGGCGGCCTAAAAGCGTGCTGACGTAGCCGTTCTCGCGGCCTTCCTCGAGATTACCGTCAATCCAGGCGCGGACGCTCGGGAAACGCGCAAAGTACGCATCGGTCATCTCACGCGCTTCAGCTTTGGTAATGTCGAGGCGCTGCGAAAGCCCGAATTCCGACATGCCGTACAGCAGACCGAAGTTAACGGACTTTGCGATCCGGCGCTGATTCTGATCCGCCGCCTGCCCTTTCGGCACTCCGAAGATTTGACGCGCGGTAAAATCGTGGATGTCCTGACCTTCGGCGAACGCTTGGCGCATGGCCGCGTCGCCGGAGAGATGCGCCATCAGACGCAATTCGATCTGACTGTAATCCGCCGCCAGCAGCAGACGCTCGCGTGTCGGCGCGACGAACGCTTTGCGCACGCGCCGGCCAAGCTCGCTGCGCACGGGGATGTTCTGCAGATTCGGGTTGGTCGATGAGAGCCGGCCGGTCGCGGTCGAGGTTTGATTGAAGACGGTATGGATGCGACCGTTCGCATCGGCCAGCGACGGCAACACGTCGACGTAGGTGTTCTTGAGCTTCGAGACTTCGCGGTACTCGAGAATTCGCGCGCAGATCGGATAGTCGCGCGCGAGCCCTTGCAGCACTTCGATGCCGGTCGCCCAACCGGTCTTCGTTTTCTTTCCGCCCGGAATGCTCAGCTTCTCGAAAAGCATGCGGCCGAGCTGCAACGGCGAGCCGAGATTGAACGTCTCGCCCGCAAGATCGTAGACTTCTTCTTGCAACGCGGCGACGCGCGCATCGATCTCCTTGGACATCTTGGTGAGCTCGCGCGGATCCAGCTTGATGCCGGCGGCTTCCATGTGCGCCAAGATCGTAGCAAGAGGAAGCTCGAGCTCTTCGTATAGCGGAATTTGCTCGCGCAGTGCAAGCTCGTGCCGGAGCGTTTCCGAGAGTCTCCACACGGCGTCAGACCAGCCTGCGGCTTCATCCGGAAGCGCGAATCCCAAATATTCTTCGGATGCGTCGCCGAGCTTCGTGTACGCGCGCGCCGGATTGAGCAAATGCGCGGCGATCATGGTGTCGTCGACGACGTGGCGCACCTGACTCCCGGTCGCTGCGATCAACGCTTTCGCGTCGTGCACGACGATCTGCGCCTTACCGGTCCACAACTCCGCGAACGCCGCGCCCACCTCGGGCATCGCGAGTGCCGTCACCAGAAACGAAATACCGGTGCCTTCTTGGGCGGTGATCCCAAGCTGTTCGCTGCTCGGTAACAGACCGCGGTCCGTGATGCCCGGCTTGAGGGCGATCGCAAGGCGCGGCTTCGTTGCAAGCTCGCGCAAATTCGACGCGAGACGTTGGAAATTCGGCGGATCGCTGTCGGCGACGTAGGAGGTGTACGTGCCGCCCAGCGTCTTCGGCGCAGCTTCGAGTGCGGTTAGGTCCTTAGGTGCTTCGAGTTTGGCGAGCAGCGACTTGAACTCGAGCTCGCGGTAGAGCACGTAAAGCGTATCGTTTCCGGGCGCTGTGTAACGCGCGTGCTCCCAATCGATGTCGAGCGGCAGATCGCGCAGCGCCTGCGAAACGTCACGGCACAGCTGCGCTTGCGCACCGTACTCGCGCACGAGCGCTTCCAATTTGGCGGTTCCCGCCAGCGTGGGGTTCTCGACTAAGGCATCGAGCGTGCCGGCGGCGTTGATCAGCTTGCTTGCGGTCTTTTCGCCGACGCCGGGGATACCGGGAAGATTGTCGGACGGATCGCCTTTGAGTCCGCGATAGTCTGCGAGCTGGCTCGGCTCGAGATCGAAGCGCGCGCGCACCGCGGCTTCATCGTAACGTCCGAGATCCGTGATACCGCGACGCGTCATCAGCACCGTGGTGCGATCGCCGACCACTTGCAAGAGATCCAGATCGCCGGTTACGACCAGCGTACGCTGGTGCGCTTCCTCGGATAACTTCGCGAGCGTCGCGATGATGTCGTCGGCTTCTTCACCGTCGATCTCGACGATCGGGATATCGTATGCCGCGAGAACCTTACGCACGAGCGCGAATTGGCTGCGCAGATCGTCGGGCGTCTCTTGCCGGTTCGCTTTGTATTCGGCGTAGCGCTCCAGACGCGCACGCGGCACGCCCTTGTCAAAGGCGGCGATCACGTGCGTCGGACGCTCGTCGGCGAGCACTTTTTGGAGCATCATGATGAAGCCGTACGCCGCGTTGGTCGGCATGCCGGTCGCGGTCGTCATTACCGGAAGCGCGAAGAACGCGCGATAGACGAGACCGTACGTGTCGAGCAGCATCAGCGTCGCCGTATCCGGCGGCGGAAGGTATGTGGCCGTTGCGGTCACTGTACGCTCACGGCCAGCGACGCCGCGCCGACGTCGCCGTCGTCCGATATCTTCAACACGGAGACGACGTACCGCCCGGGCTGCGCCGGCAAATCGACGTTGAATGCATCGCCTTCATTTTGCCCAACCCGCCACACGATCGCGTGCGGCGCGGAGATCGCGAGGCTATTGTCCGGTGCAGCGACGGGTCGCACGTTGTTGTCGGCGCCGAAGATGTCTTGCGCTTTCGAGCCGGCCGGCGCGACGTAGGCATGCCAGCTCGGATCGGATGAAGCTGGGTCTTGCGTCGTCGTTCCGCCTGCAGCCAAGATTGCCGGGGCGTTGTCGAACGACGCGCCCGCGCTTGGGCGTCCGTCGGAGACGCGCACGGCGAGCAGCGAGCCCGATTGTTCGCCACCGTCTTGGATCGAAATGTGCGCGGTTGCGCCCGGCGTGTAATTTCCGCGATCGGCACTCAGCGCGGTAACGCGCGGATAACCCGGCCCGTCGATCGCGACGGGAAAGTCGCTGGTGTAGACCGCGCCGTCTTTGACGAAGGCGACGCCGATGCGCACCGTGCCGACTGCGTTTGCGAGTGAAAGGCGCGCCGACGCGTGGCCGCCGGATGCGCTCACGACGCGCGTATCGGCGATTCGCGCGCCTTCAACCGTAAATAATGCGCTGCCGTAGGCTCCGTTCAATGTCGCGTTGACGTCGATGTGATCGGCGAGCTTGTAGCGATCCTTGTCGAGCTTGAGCGTGACGTCCGCACTCCGGCTTGCAAGACGCGCTCCCAGCGCGCTCGGTGCGACCGTCACGGCGGTCGCATCCATCGCGGCGGGATTGTCGATCAGCTGCGCGGTCGCAATGTTCGTCCCGAGCTGCGGCGAGCGGAACGTCACTTCGCCGTGACCGAGCGCATCCAGCGTAACCGTATCGTCTTCGGTGTTCGGACCTTTGGTCAGCTCGACGCGCACTTGCCGTCCGGATGCCGGACGTCCGTCAATCGCATCAAAGCCGTGCAGCTCGAACACCGCGGGTTGATCGACGTCGAGCTGGGCATTTTCAGGTGCGATCGAAACGACGATCGGCGCATTGGGGACGACGATCTGCGTCGTCGCAGTCGCGCTTTCCGTCGACGCGACCACGCCGTATGTCGACGACAAGCCGTCGGTGGGTGCGGGCAGCGTCACCAATGCCGTTCCGTCGGCAGTCGTGCGCACAGAAGTATTTTGAATCGTCGTCGTACCCCAGCGCGGCACGTCGGCGTCGCCGGGCGCAATGACGTGCGGCGAGCGCACGACGCGCACTTGCACGACTTGACTCGGCGCAGCGTGACCTTGACTTCGCAGCGTTATCCGCAGCGGTACGGCGGATGCCGACGGGCAGTTGCGGCCGCACAATGCACCGATGCTCAGTGTGTAGTCACCGGCCGCGTCGACGTGTACGGCCGTTCCGCCGGTGCCGCCGCCGGCTGTTGCGAGGATTGCAAGCTCGCCGGCAGGCGTGTCTTGCGGAATCGGTAGCGCCCCCCAAAACCCGCCGCTCGGCGCGAGATCGAACATCTCGCTCGCGACCGTGCGTCCGCCGACAAGCGCGTTGACGCGGACCTGGCCGCCCATCGCTTTGAACGTCGCACCATCACGCTTGCGCGCGAATCCGACCACGCGCAGCGTCTCGCCGGCGCCCACGACGCCGCGATCGGCACGTACGCCGACGATTGCTTGCGGCAAGGGCGGTTGCGGCGTCAGCGACACGAACGTTTTGCTGTGTCCCCACTCGGCGAGTGCAAAGCGTGCGCCCGGAACTCCGCGTGCGATACCGTCGGCACCCGTCTTGATTTCCGTGAAGCGTCCGTTGACCAGCAGCGTCACGCGCATCCCCGCGAGCGGCGCGCCGGAACGTAGATCGGTGCCGTACAGCATCCAACCCTCAGGCGTTTCCTTCGTAACGAGTCCGATGCGCGTCAAGTTGATCCACGTTTGCTGCGAGGCTTCGCCGCGACGCGCTTCGATGACGAAGAACCCTTCGCGGTTCTGCAGCGGAACGCCGACGTCGTTCGATTCGAACTTATAGCCTTGCGGCGGCGTAAACTTCCAGCGCGCAACCGGACGCGCATGCGATGTGTCGATCGCGTGCATGCTCGGGCTTCCGGCGATGACCACGTCGGCCGGATCGACTTCGTAAGCCGCGAAATCGACCGGAGCGCCGGAATATGTATCGAGTCGCACGACGGCGTCTTTCCAAGGTACCATGACGTCGCGTGCGTAGAGCGCGAAGACGCCGTCGAGCTTATGCGTATCGAGCAGCGGGCGCGCAGCGCGAGCCGGCGGCGCGATCTGCAAGAGCGCGACGGCTACGATAAGCGCGATGCGGAAAACGGCTCTAGTATTCGTACGAGATCGTGCCGGCTTGTTCGTAAGTCATTTTGAACGCTACGCCGAAATCGCGGGCGTCGCCGCGCTTCATTGGTGCGTAATCGTTGCTGATTCCGATCAGTGCCGACGAGCCGCTGTCGATGCCGGCGTAGCGGCTGCCGTCACTGGCGGTAAAGACGAAGTGCGTCGCGACGGGGAAAAGCTGCGAAGAGATATCGTTCGTTAGCTGCAGCTTGAAGATTAAATACGATTGCGACGCGCCGCCGACGGTCCCGACCGATGCGTCATTGCTGCTCACGAAACGGTTGTCGAGAATCTTAATGTTCGAGGCCGAGGAGTACAGGCTCGCCGGCGTCGGTTTCTCTTGACAACCCAGGATCAGCAGACCAAGCGCAAACAGCGTTGCGGACATACGTCTGGGCATGCGGCGGTCTTCGCGGACCGCGAAGGTTGCGCCTCGCATCAACGGGTACAAGCTTTCAGTCATGAGCGACGAAACCGCCCCGGAACCGGCGACCGTTCCGTGTCGTTACTGTGGGAACGATGCGGATCAACGCGAGTCTGGGACGGAGCATGAGCGGACGAACCGCGGAGCGGACGTGTACCAAGTGATCGTGCTGTGCGCAGCCTGCCATCGCCCGTTTGCGACGATCGCACGGAACTAGCGCGATGCTTGCACGTGCATTCGTTTTTGCGTTCACGATCGTGCTGCTCGGTGCGTCCCCTGCACCGAGCAACGTGGCGGCGCCTAGCGTTCCGTTACACGCGGTGTATACCGTTGAAACGAACAAGCTCGGCCAAGTCGTGCGCGTCGTTTCGGCGCAAGCCACCCGCGACGAACGCTTTAACACGGTCACACGCGGCAATGCGATGCAAGCATTCATCCGCCGTCCTAACGGAACGGCGGTTGCGGGCGTGTACAAATTGACCTACGATTATTCGCCGTCGACCAAGGACGTGCGCCGCGACGTACAGCTGGTGCATGCGGGCGGCGTCGATCCGAATGCAAAGGGCGCCGTCATCGTCGAGCTCGAGAAATCAAAGCCGCACCCGGAGGCGACTCCGGATCCGCTGCAAGAAGCCAAGAAGGCGACCTCAGCCGGCGCCAATTCGCATCTGCCGGATTTCAGCCACATCATCTCGCCAGAACCCTCCGCCTCGGATAAGTAGCGTGGCGCGGCGTTCACGCAAGCCGCAGAAACGCGACGCTGCAGCGACGCCCGAAGACCTCATGCAATATTACCTGCGCAATCGCGAGCATTTCGAGAAGCGCAGCGATGCAGATCTCGAGCGCTCGTGCGCATCAAAAGATGCGTATCCGACCGAAGCGCACGCCCGCGCCGTGGCTGCAATGAACGGCATGGCCGACGTGCTCTACACCTACGAGTGCTTCTATTGCCACCAGTGGCACCTCACGCGGCGGCCCAGCCCGCCTACCGCGTGAAGCTTATCTCGTCGTCGTATTCGATCAGATCGAAGAACTTCTGAATTTCGCGCCGTGTTTCGAGACATGGGTAGCGCGCGACGAATTGTTTGCGGTGCTCCTCGTCGCGAAACTCGCGCGAGCTTAACTTTTCGCTGATCGCCGCGAACTTGCTCGGATCGCTCTTGGTGTGCACCCAATTCGCGATCTTCTCGTCGTCGCGCAGCTCGCGCACGGCGTTCGTAAAGTCGTCTTCCGCGATGCCGAGCCACTCGAGCAAATAACCGGAAAGCCCGGGCGTGACCTTGTAGCCGCCGAGCGTTCCTTGCAGTTTGGCTTTCGTCTTGTCGATCGTGCGGGCCAAGAGGACGAGTCCGCCGAGTTGCACGTGCGGGGAACGTGGCGCGTGCGCGCGCAAATCGGCCTCGGGAAATTCGAGCGCAGCTGCGCGATATGCGCCGACCGCTTCGAGCAGCGGCCGATCGTCGAACCGGAACAAATAGGCTTTCTCGCCGGCTGTGTGCACGTACGGCATCCAGGCAGGGATTGCGAACGTATCGCCACGCTTCCACTCCAGCGTCTGCTCGCCGACGCTGGTCTTGCCAGAACCCTCGACGACGTGATAGACCGCGCTCGACGTCTCGCGACGCTCGGGCGAGGACGTTCCCGCATCGACACGCTCCGCGGATGCGCCGACCGTGCGCGAAACCGGACACGGCGTATCGCGCAGCGTGTAATCGACGGACGCGAACGATTGCGAGCCCTGGTCGACGAGTGCGACGATCTCGGCCCACGGGTACTTCAGACGCGAGGGGCCGTTCGGCGGAGTCGATGGGAATCGCGAATCGGCATACGCCTCCGCGAAGTTGGCCGGAATCAACTGCCAGACCGGAAGATCGAGCCCGTCCAGCCAGATCATCTCGCCGTCGCCTTCATGGCCGTGATCGTGGAACTCCCAAGACGGCGTGAGGATCATGTCGCCGCGTTCCATCGTGACCTTCTCGCCGCCGACCGCTGTGAAGCCGCGGCTGCCTTCTATAATAAAGCGCAACGCGAACGCGGTGTGACGGTGAGCCGGCGCCGTCTCACCCGGCAAGATCATCTGCAGTCCGGCAAAGAGCGTGTCGGTCGTGAAGGGCGCGCGCAGCGCCGGATTCACGAGCATCAGCACGCGGCGCTCCGCTTCGTCCGCCGAGATCAGATGACCGGCGCGTCCCAGCAGCTCGCGCAGCTGCGCGTAACGCCAGACGTGCGGCACGGCTTTTGGCGCCGGTTTAGGCGGAACCATCGCGCGCATCGCGGTCCAGAGCGGCGCGGTCGCCTGCGCCGTAACATCTGAGAGAAGGCGATCCAGGGAATCGGCCGGGACGATTGTAGCCATAGTAGGTCCCCCTTCTAGCACCGGCGGAGCCTGTCCTGAGCGTAGCAACGCATGGCGTTGCGGAGTCGAAGGGCGCCCCCCGTGCTACGCACGGGGCCCCCATACAGCAGGGCCCCTCAACATGTGAGTAGTTTAAAGATTCCCCGAGGGGGCCCTTAACTACATTTTCTTTTCTGGGGTGTGGAGCGAGTATGCGATTCGTTAGTTTTGCGCAAGGCCGGGAGGGCGCATCAGGCGTTCTCGAGGGCAATCACGTTCGGCCGTTCCGTTCGGGACTCAACCTTGCGGAATTCATTGCGCTCGATCCCGCGAAGCGTGCCGCCGAGCTGAAAAATCTCGGCGAGCCGATCGCCAGTGCGGACGTTCGATTGACCGCGCCGCTTCGGCCGCACAAGAACGTCTTTTGTGTCGGACGCAACTATCTCGCCCACGCGGAGGAAGGCGCGCGTGCGCGCGGCCAGGAGCTGAAGCTTCCTGACGTGCCGACCTTCTTCACCAAGGCGCCGACAGCGATCGCCGATCCCGATCAGGTGCTCGAGCTCGATCCAACGCTCTCATCAGAATACGATTGGGAGGCCGAGCTGGCCGTCATCATCGGCACGCGCTGCCGCGACGTTGCCGGAAGCGAAGCGCTCGACGTCACCTTCGGCCGCTCGTGCCTGAACGACGTTACTGCGCGCGATCTGCAGAAGGCGCACGTGCAGTGGTTCAAAGGAAAGACACTCGATCAGACGTGCCCGATCGGCCCCTGGATCGTCGAGGCGTCCGACATTCCGGATCCGCAGAAGCTCGAGATCGCGCTCAGTGTGAACGGCGTCGAGAAGCAGCACTCCAACACGGACAAAATGATCTTCTCGATTGCGAACGTCATCGCAACCTTGAGCCGCGGTTTAACGCTCGAGCCCGGCGACATCATTGCGACGGGAACCCCTGAAGGCGTCGGCTTCGCGCGGACGCCACCCGAGTTTCTCGGCGACGGCGACGTGATGGAAATCGTCATTCAAGACGTCGGCCTCTTGAAGAACACGGTTCGGCTAACGGCTCCGGTCGGCGCGGCTCGCTAATGCTCATCGTCGTACCAAAGGAAACCGCCGAAGGCGAGCGGCGTGTCGGCCTTGTGCCCGACACCGTCGGGCGTCTCATCAAAGCGGGCCACACGATTCGCATCGAGCGCGACGCCGGAACGCGCGCCAGCTTTCCGGATAACGCGTACACTGCCGCGGGC
>Ga0181537_10004040_pt1 | contig 12292 bp, 12 predicted proteins | sample PEATcosm2014_Bin_39_FD_119765 | JGI IMG/M metagenome (GOLD analysis project Ga0181537, IMG submission 119765) | Peatland microbial communities from MTU Mesocosm Facility, Houghton, MI, USA - PEATcosm2014_Bin23_10_metaG | ecosystem: Environmental > Terrestrial > Soil > Wetlands > Peat | place...
CGTCATCGAAGAGCGCTACCGCAAGCAGATTGATGAACTCTACGCGCAGGCCGAGGCCGCGGGTTCGTAGGCACAGGAAGCGCGAGTAGCGGTTCGTCGACAGCCTCATTCTCCGCGGTAGTGATGCATTTCAAAATGCATCACTACCTTCTCCGCAGATTTCTTGCAAATGTCTGCGAAACCGGGGTATTCTGTCGCCTGAGAACGTCATTGGAGGGCTCAGATGCGTTCGCCACTCTCTCTGCCGGCAGTCTCCGGGTTGGTTCTCCTTACCCTCGGTATTGCCGCTTCGTCCGCTTCGGCCCAGGACATTTTTGTCACTCCCGTCGCCAACGCACCGTTCAGCGCGATCGTCAATATCGAGCGCTCGCGGGTGCAGAGCGACGGCTCTGTCGCCGAGTTCAAGACCATGCGGGAAATTGGCCGCGACAGCCGGGGCCGCATCCACAACGAGAGGCGCCTGCTTGTGCCCATCACGTATAGCAAGACGCCCCGGTTGCTGCACATCCATCTGTATGACCCGCAGACCAGAATCTCGACCAACCTCAATCCCAAGGAGCACACCTTCTGGACCGAGACGGTGAATCATCCGCCGTCCGCGGTGCCGCCGACCCTTCGCTATGCCGCGCCGGCGAGCCAGGGCCTGCCGGAGAACGAGTTCACGAAGCAGGAAGATCTCGGCCTTCATGAGATTGAAGGGGTGCAGGCACACGGCATTCGTGAAACTCAGATCATCCCAGCCGAAAGCAGCGAGACCGGCAAGGAGATCGTCATCACCGACGAATACTGGTACTCGGAAGATCTCCGCATCTACCTGGCGATCAAACATAACGACCCGCGCACGGGAAGCGTGGCTTTCACGGTGGAGCAACTGACGCGCACCGAGCCGGACGCCGCGTTCTTTGAGATTCCGGATGGTTACCAGCTTGCCGAACGAAACCGGTAAGGTCGCATCGGCCCTCTGTTTACCTCTGCGGCTTCTTGGCTGAGAGCGTCTGAAAACTTCTTCCGCACAAAGGAAATCTCGCAGCTGCCTTGTGCGCCGGCCCTGGGCTTTTCATTACAATACTTCCATGTCGGACTCATTGATCATTGCCGGTCGTTCCTTCCGCTCGCGCCTGATCGTAGGCACGGGAAAATACAAGTCGTTTCAGGAAACGGCGCGCGCGCTCGAAGCCAGCGGCGCGGAGATGGTGACGGTCGCGGTGCGCCGCGTGAATCTCGACCGCAGCAAGGAATCGCTGCTCGACTACATTGACGCGAAAAAATATTTTCTATTGCCCAACACCGCCGGCTGTTACACCGCCGACGAAGCCATCCGCGCGGCGCGCCTGGGCCGCGAAGTCGGGCTCTCCGACTGGGTGAAGCTCGAAGTGATCGGCGACCAGGCCACGCTGTACCCTGACGTGCAGGCAACGCTCGAGGCTACGCGTGTGCTGGTAAAAGAAGGCTTCACGGTCCTGCCTTACACCTCGGACGACATCGTTTTCGCCAAGCGCCTGATTGACGCCGGAGCGGCGACCATCATGCCGCTGGGCGCGCCAATCGGCAGCGGCATGGGCATTCAGAATCAGGCCCACATCCGCATTCTGCGGGAAATGATTTCGGGCGTGCCGTTAATTGTGGATGCGGGAGTGGGCACAGCTTCAGACGCCGCAATCGCGATGGAGCTCGGCGCTGACGCCGTGCTGATGAACACCGGCATCGCTAACGCGCAGGACCCCGTGCTCATGGCCGAGGCCATGCATCATGCCGTGCTGGCTGGACGGCAAGCTTATCTTGCGGGACGCATGCCGAAGAAGCTCTACGCCACGGCGAGTTCCCCGCTGGAAGGCGTGGTGAGGTAAATTCCCTCCCGACCTCTTCCCGCAAAAAATAAAGGGCGGCTCGTCGCCGCCCCTTATCAGTTTGAATTCGCCCATTTCAATCCATGCAACAGATCACATCATCTTGACGCTGTCTACATGCATGGAATCTTTCCCCATCGTGCCAGTCACCGTAACGTGATGGCCCGCATGACCCTTCAGCGCGTCCTGGTTGTCGACGGCGAGAACCTTTGAATCGCCATCGGTAACGATGACCATCTTCTCCCCACCGGCCACGCATTTTTGGGCGCAGGCCGCGCCCGCCGCGCTGCCCATCTTAGCGCCGCATTTTGCGTCGGCGACCCAGCCGTTGACGGTCATACTCTTGCCCATGTCATCGAACGCCATCGCCGACAAGGCAAACGCGAAGCTTAAGGCTAGACAGATCAGCAATACTTTTCTCATGGCCGGTTGTTCTCCTTCTTGAAATTCGGATTGCGGCTTCACACCGCAAGCATCCGTGCGACGAAAGTGAGGCAACCGAAATATACCACAGTACGACCGAGGAATTGTCAGGGCGCCGGCGAATCTTTGGAGAGTTGCACGGCATGAAACTGAGCCGGCTATCTTTTCGCGGAGTGAGTCGCGGGGAGGGCGGCGGGCTTCGCCGGCGCCGGAGGCACGTACACGTACTCTCCCGGCTTGGCGTAACCCAGTTGCTCGCGCGCCTCTTTTTCGATGGCCTTCTGATCGCTCTTCAGGCCTTGAATCTGCTGGGTATAGCGGTCATTCTCCTGCTGCACTTCGACGATCTGCTGGCGCAGCGCTTCGTACTCGTCCCGTTTCTGTTTGTACACGACCATGCCATTCGCGCCAAACATAACATGCACAAACAGCGACGCGGCGAGCACGGCCACGGCAATGGTCGCGATGCGGCGGCGCAATTTATAAATGTGAACCGCCAGCGGCCGGACGCGCTCAATCCAGAGAGCGGCAAACACCTCCGCTTGCGGCGCGCGATCGGCCACCGCCCGCAGGCCGTCCTCGGTGCTGGGAAATTTCGCGATTTTGGAAAATGGCTTCATGCTTATGGCTGCACGCGATAACTCTAGTCTGGAAGAAAGTTAGCAGACCCAAGACCCGTCGCTGACGCCAGATTCAATCCGTCAGCACGGACGACCTCGCCCACCGAGTAACCGCAGAAATCCCGCGAATCTTGCCGTAGCTTCTCAGTGGACTGCGCATTGACCTCCGGCGTCAAGCGAAAGTTCAGCCGCTCGGGACAAAAGGAACCAACCTGGTTACATAGCGCCTTCCACTGCTCGCCTGGCAACGAGTGTTAATCTCTCCCTCGACCAGCTGAAATCTGATCCCTGGATCTGATCCCTGAGAGCAACGGCTGATTTCATATGACTGACAAACGAATCGTCCTCTGCACTGCGGGGTCTGAAGACGAGGCCCGAAACATCGCCCGCCACCTGATCGAACACCGGCTCGCCGCCTGCGTGAATATTGTGCCGCAGATCGAATCGGTCTACCGCTGGCAGGAAAAGACGGAATCGAGCCGGGAGTGGCTGCTGCTCATCAAGACAACGGCAGAGAAATTTCCGGCGGTTCGCGACGCCATTCGCGACCTGCACTCCTACGAACTGCCGGAGTGCGTCGCAATCAACATCGAAGACGGCAGCTCCGACTACCTAGAATGGATGGCGGCCGCGTTGCAAGGGTAGAGTGCAGGCCGTGCGGCCCTGCGTTTCCTGCTTGGAGTTGACCTTTTTTAGAGTTATCCGCGTTGATCTGCGCAAATCCGCGGGGAAAAAGGCCTTAGATCGCGTTGAGCGCCGCGTCCAGGTCGTCGAGGATGTCGTCCACATCCTCGATGCCCACGGAAATCCGCACCAGCCCGTCGGTGATGCCGATGGCCTTGCGGCCTTTCACGCCGAGCGCCGCGTGCGTCATGGTTGCGGGATGCGAGATGAGGGTTTCGACTCCGCCCAGCGACTCGCCCAGCGAGCACACGCGCACCTTCTTCAACATTTTGTTGGCGTTGTTCAACGAGCCGGTCTCGAATGTGATCATCGCTCCGAAGCCGGTCATCTGCCGCCGCGCCAGAGCGTGCTGCGGATGATCCGCCAATCCCGGATAGAAAACGGCTTTCACCTTCTTGTGCTTGGACAGGAAGTCCGCGACGATGCGGCCGCTGCGGTCGTGAATCTCCATGCGGGCGGCCAGGGTTTTCACTCCGCGCAGCACCAGCCAGCACTCGAACGGAGATAGAATCGCGCCCGCCGCTTTCTGCAGGAACGCCAGCTTGTCGGCATCCTCCTGCCGGGCGCACATCACCACGCCTCCGAGGCCATCGCTGTGACCGTTGAGGAATTTCGTGGTGGAGTGCACCACCATGTCCGCGCCCAGCGCTAGCGGCTGCTGAAAATACGGGGACATAAACGTATTGTCCACCGCCAGCAAGATTTTTCTTCTGCGGCAGATCTGGCTGATGGCCGCCAGATCGCTCAGGCGCATCAGCGGATTCGTCGGCGTCTCTACAAACACCATCCGCGTATTCTTGCGCAAGGCGCGTTCGACGTTCCGCGCGTCGGAAGTGTCAACGTAGGAAAACTCCAGGCCGAATCCAGTCATCACGTTGTTGAACAGCCGCGGCGTACCACCGTACAGATCGTTGCCGCACACCACGTGGTCGCCCGACTTCAGCATGCTCACGATGGCGTTGATCGCCGCCATGCCGCTGCCGAATACGCGGGCCGCAACCGCGCCCTCAAGCGTGGCAAGATTTTCTTCCAGCCGCGCGCGCGTAGGATTCGAAACCCGGGAATACTCGTATCCCTTATTTTCGCCGATGCCTTGCTGCACATAGGTCGACGTCGGATAAATGGGCACGGTAACAGCGCCGGTTAAAGGATCGGGCTCCTGGCCGTGATGAATGGCGCGCGTGGCAAAACCAAATTGTTTTTCTTTTTTCATCCGTGTAAATCCGTGAAAATCCGTGGCGAACGTTCCATTCAGCGCTAAACTCCGCCCTCAAAAATCTTCTTCGACAAATAGCGTTCCGCCGAATCCGGAATAATGGTCACCACGCGTTTGCCCGCGCCTAGCTTCTTGGCAACTTTCAGCGCCGCGAATACAGCCGCCCCGCCGCTGGAACCTGCCAGCACGCCTTCGGTCGCAGCCAGCGACTTCACGGTGGCGAATGCGTCCTCATCCATCACCATCATGATTTCATCGCACACCGAGCTGTCAAATGTTTTCGGAGTGAAGCTGGTGCCGATACCTTCCACCTTGTGCGGCCCGGCCTGCCCGCCGCCCAAAGTCGAACCCTGGGTTTCGACTGCAAACGCCAGGACCGCCGGCGACTTCTCTTTCAAATAGCGCGCAACTCCTGAAAATGTTCCGCAGGTGCCGCAACCCAGCACCACCGCGTCTACTCTTCCTTCCATCTGGTCGAAGATTTCGTGCGCCGTGGTTTCGTAGTGATAGTCAGGATTAGCGAGGTTCTCGAATTGTCCGGCCATGAAGGCCGAGGGATCGCTGGCCACCAGATCTTTCGCCCGGCGGATCGCGCCCTGCATGCCCTCGCCATCAGGAGTGCGCTCCACTTCTGCGCCCAACGCCCGCATGACGATCACTTTTTCCTGGGAGAAATTCTCCGGCACAAACAGTCTCACCTTGTAGCCGCGGTTCACGCCGATCAGCGCCAGGCCGATGCCGGTGTTTCCCGCCGTCGCTTCGACGATGGTGCCGCCGGGCGCAAGCTTTCCTTCCTGCTCCGCGCGCCGGATGATCCCGATCGCCGCGCGGTCTTTCACGCTGCCGCCCGGATTCAAGTATTCGAGTTTGGCAAAAATGTCCGCCGAACCGGCCGGAACCAGCCGCTTCAGCTGCAGCATGGGAGTTTCGCCGACCAGTTGGGTGATGTCGTCGGCAACGCGCAGGCGGGACATTTCAGAAGTTTTCGCGGTCACGTTACAGGGTACGGGGGAGCGTGCGGGATCGTCAATGGAACCAAAGTCAGGGTCCTCGCTGGCCTTGCACTGATCGAGCCCTCATGATCGAGCACTGATGATTGAAGAACCGATCGGCGGGCTTCAATCCATGTGGCTGGACAATGTCGGCTAGACAATGCCAAAGAAAAGATGATCCAGTGCCAACTTCCGCAAATGCCACGAACTGCGTTCCTTGCCGTCAATATAGATCATGCAAACGCCATCATCATTCAATCCCACCGTCGCCTGAAACTTCCCGCCGTTGGCGTCCAGCACTTCGATATGCCCATCCGCCAGCTTGAAGGTTACTGATTTATGGACTTGATAAGCATGCAGGTGCACCGCGAAGCCGTTCTGGTCCCCGACCAGTTCGAAGGCGTATTCAAAGCCAAACTGCGGGATGGCCGGGCGCATGGCGTTGCGCGTGTCCACGTCCTGTTGAATCTCGAGGCCCAATTGCTCAAACGCCCTTGACGCCGAGCATAGCGACCGTTCGGTTACCCAATCGAACTGCTTCTGATCTGTCTTCACGTTTTCGATGATACCGATGGTTTCATCGAAACGGCAACGCCAGGGTAGCTGAAGACTAACCCTGCTGGTGGGCGATGCCTGGGGTTTCTACTTCGCGCTGGCGGCAGCGGGTTGTGCGCCGGCGTAGTAGCCGCTCTTGGTGCGCACCGTGAGTTTGCCCCGCCCCTTGGCCTTGGCTTCGACCCGGATCTGGCGAAAGCCGCCGTCTGCCCGGGGTTTGGTGGGTTTGTAACCAATGGCGTACTGGTTCCGGATATCGCTCGCGATGGTCCGGCTGATGGCGTCCACTTCATCCAGCGTCTTCGGAAAGAATGCAATCCCGCCAGTGTGTTGCGCGATGACCTCCAGCGCCTTCTTGGCCCGCTTAGGATGTTCTTCATCGCCCAGAATTCCGATGGCATACACGGACGGGCTGTTCTCTTCCTGCAGCAGCTTCACTACCTGCTCCAAATGGTCGATGCTGCTGGCGTTGTCCTCACCATCGGTCACCACGAACAGCACTTTTTTTTCGAGGCGCGCGTTCTGCTTCAGATGATCGGCCGAGGCGATCACTGCATCGTAAAGCGCGGTGCCTCCCCGGGGATCGATCTTTTCCAGCGCCTCTTTCAGCTTCAGCAGATCGTTGGTAAAGTCCTGGTCAAGATAGTATTCGTCGTTGAAATTCACGATGAAGACTTCATCCTGCGGATTGCTCGAACGCACAAGATTCAGCGCGGCCTGATTCACTTTGTTCCGCTTCTCCCGCATCGAACCCGAGTTATCGATGAGGATGCCCATCGACACCGGAATGTCCACGTGATGGAACGAGATGATCTTCTGCTGCTTGCCGTCTTCAAACACACTGAAGTCGCTCTGGTTAAGGTTGGTGACAATGTGCTGCTTGTCGTCAATCACCGAGGCGTACAGCAGGACTTCGTCCACGTCTTTGCGGAAGACGAAGACGCCCTGATCATCCGGTGGCTTTTCTTGGGTTGGTGGGGGCTGGGGTTGAGCAGATTGGGGTTGAGCAGATTGGGTTTGATCAGGCGGGGTTGGCGCAGCTTGGGTTGGCGCAGCTTGGGTCGGCGCCGGCTGATTGCCTTGAGCTTGCGGGCTGGCGGCTCCAGCTGCGGGCGCGGCGGCTGGCGCGACAGCTGGCTTGGTTTCGTTCTGAGCAGGAGCAGCCTGCGTCCATGCCGGCGTGGCCAGCGGAGCACCGGCCAAAATCACGAGTGCAAAGAAAAAGAAAAGGACTCTCGCTGACCTATTCCTGAGGCGCGTAATATCCCGTCCTGGCATACACCCGTAGAGGCGGCAGTCCTTTCGGTGGCAGCAGCTTCACTTTTATCTTACGCCATTTGCCGTCGCGCACAATCTTGTTGGGACGGTATCCCAGCACATACTGGTTGCGCAGCTCGACTCCGATTTTTGTGGCCACATCCCCCAGGTCGTTGGGATTGTCGATGGTAAACGCCCGCCCCCCGGTCAGTTCAGTAATGTCGGCCAGCAGCTGTGGCCCCAGCCGCTCCTCAGTGGCGGACGCGTAGCGGTCGTAGATGCCGATGGCGTAGATCATCACGTCGGCTTCCCTCACCAGCGCCTTGATTTCGCCTTCGGTGTAGCGGCTGTGGTTGTCGCCTCCGTCGGAAATAATCAGCAGCGCTTTCTTCGGATACTTGGCCTGCCGCATCTTGCTCACGCCCATGTAAATGGCGTCCAGCAGAGCGGTTCGACGCCGGGGCACGGCGAACACCAGCTTGTTCTGGATTTCATCCACCGAACTGGTGAAGTCGGTCACCGCCTCCGGTTCATCGGAGAACGTAATCATGAAAAACTCATCCTGCGGGTTCGCCGTCTTGAAGAACTCCACCACCGCGTCTTTGGCGCGGTCCATCTTACTGGCCATGCTTCCGCTGGAATCGAAGATCACGCCCAACGACACGGGAGCGTCCTCGCTCGAAAATGTCCGGATATCCTGTGTGGTATTGCCTTCGAAGAGCTGGAAATTTTCCTTGTCCAGGCCGGTAACCAGCCGGTTCAGAGGATCGGTGATGGTGACCGGAACCAGCACCAGATCCACATCCACCTTCAGCGGACGGACGTGGGCCGTCAGCCCCGCGGTCGAAGCCAGCAGTTCGGGCTTGGGAGCCGCGGCCGGCTTCTCCACTTCGCGCGGCTGAATGTGCACATCATTGACGTCGGTCTGCGCAAATGAGGGGAAGCACCCACACGTTACCGCAAAGAAAGTCAAAACGAGCCATGCCGAGCGTCGAAGGAACTCAAACAGGGACTCAAACAAGAAAGGCTTTTGGCGCAGCCCCGGCCTGGTCGGATCCCAGGGGAGAACCCAACAGCCACTGCCGACGCCACGACCAACGTCACTACAAACGCCTCTGCGAACGCCTCTGCGAACTAGGGCCTCAGGACGAGGTGACCAGCGCCCTTCCAGTCTAAGCAGGCGGGCCATAAATACCTCAATGCGGCGGATGTTAGCACAGCTTTCGGTCCGCAGCGCAGGGATTTTTGTCAATATTTACGCACCAATCCCAGAACGAACCTTGGATGTCATTTTGGGCGGGGTGGTTGGAAGGCTGGCATACCGGGAGAATGACGATGCCCCTCACTCTTTCGCATTTCTCTGCGAGAGAGCAAGCCAGTCAGGGGACTGAGAGGCATCGACGGCTCGCGCCCCTTTTGGAAACTCCGGAATCCCGCGAGTTCTTACATGCTTCGCATCCTGAGATAGCGCCTCAGGCCAGGAATCTCTTTTACGAACACGTAGCTTGCGAACAGCAGGCCGATTGCTCCGAGAACCAAAACTCCAGTCCCCGCAACATTTCTTGCCACTAGAAGTCCTTTGGTCACGTAGCCTCCAAACTAAAGTCCGAATGTCGCAAATCCCAGCAATATCAGGTCAAGACCGAACGAATCTGGTCAAAAGCGCACACCCTTGAGGAAAATTGCCGACCGTCATCTTGTTACAATCAAACGTTTCCCGGCTGACATAAATGGCAGACATCCTTCCCTTCCGCGCTCTTCGCTACGACTTGCAGCGAGTTTCCGCCGCCCAGGTCGTCACCCAACCCTACGACAAAATCACTCCTGCCATGCAGGAGCGCTACTACGCTGCCAGCCCCTACAACCTGATCCGCATTATTCTCGGCCACCGCGAGCCGGAGAGCCCCGCCGACAACGTCTATACCCGCGCCGCCGCCTACGCCCGCGACTGGCGGGCCGAGGGCATCCTGCGGCAGGATGCCGAGCCATCCATCTACGCCTACTCCCAGACCTTCACCGCGCCGTCCGGAGCCAGATTCGAGCGCCGTGGCTTCATCGCCCTCGGCCGCGTCGAGGACTATTCCGCCAAAGTCGTTTTCCGCCACGAGCAGACTCTGGCCAAGCCGAAGGCCGACCGCCTCGACCTGCTGCGCGCCACCCGCGCCCACTATGAACAGCTATTTCTGTTGTATGAAGATTCCGGAGAGGTCGACTCCCTGCTGGCGACACGGCAGACGCCCACCATCGACGTGGACGATGAATACGGAGTCGCGCACCGGGTCTGGCAGATTTACGACCCCGGCGTGATCGCAGCCGTGCAAGAAAAAATGAGCGACAAGAAACTGGTCATCGCTGATGGCCACCACCGCTACGAAACCGCGCTTAATTTCCGCAATGAGTCCCGCGCCGCCGCCGGCTCAAATTCAAATCTCCAGGCTCCCACCGAATTCGTCATGATGACCTTCGTCAACATGAATGATCCTGGATTGCTGGTGCTGCCCACGCATCGCGTGGTGCACTCTCTCGATTCATTCTCGATGGAAGCATTTCAGAACTCCAGCCGCTCCTTCTTTGAGATCGACGAGATCGACCCGGGCATCGACGCCGCCCGCTCGACCACGCTGCTGCGCGAACGCGGCCGCGCCGGAACCGCGCTTCTGGCCGTTACCGCCGACCGCGCCTTACTCCTGCACTCGCCCAAATCCGCCGGAGCAAACTTCTTCACCGGGCTCTCGGATCGCCAACGAGCGCTCGATGTCGTCCAGTTGCACAAGTGCCTGCTCGAAGGAGTCCTGAAACTTACGGAAGAATCCATTCGCAACCAGCAGAACTTGTCCTACGTGCGCGAGGCCTCTGAGGCCCTGCATCAGGTTCGAAGCGGTTCTGCCAACATCGCCTTCCTGATGAACCCGTGCCCGGTCGCACAAGTGCGCGACGTGGCGTTCGCCGGCGAAGTCATGCCCCAGAAGTCCACCGATTTCTATCCCAAGCTGCTGAGTGGATTGACCGCCTATGCGCTGGATTGATTCCGGAAGCCGCCCGCTCCCGCGCAAAGCTCTGCGTAGCGCCGGCATCCCGCCGGCATTCCGGAGCGCGTCTCGCGCTCCGTCCCTCCTGCTAACCGCACTCTTCGCCATGCCGGCTTTTATCCTTCTCGGCGCGATCTTTTTTTCGGCGGCGCTCTCAGCCGCGCCTCCCGAGAAACATCTTTCCGTTTTCTCCGTCGCCGCCAACTATTCCCTGCCGCTGGTCGAGCGCGATGGCCGCGAGTATGTCGGCCTGCTGGAAGTGCTGGAGCCTCTGGGCAAGGTCAGCGCCAAGTTAGAGGGAGTGCGCTGGCGTCTGCGCTACAACAATGTGGAAGGCGACTTCCAGGTCGGCAAGGCTCGTGCCCGGGTACAAGGCCGCGACGCCGATCTCAGCGGAAAATTCCGCATAGAAAATAGTCGCGGCCTCGTCCCTCTCGCGTCACTCGGATCCCTGCTGCCGCGTTTTCTCGGCGGACCGGTCACCCTGCACGAGGACTCCGGACGCCTCTTCATTGGCAGCGTCGGCACCCACTTCACCGCATCGCTCTCCGCCGATAGACCTCCGCGGCTGGTCTTCCACTTCACCGCGCCCGTGAACCCCACCGTGGCAACGGAACCGGGCGCGTTGCGCATGACGTTCTCCCGCGAACCGCTGGTCGCTCCCGCTTCGCCGACGCTCACCTTCGGCAACAAGATAATCCCGTCCGCCATCTACAGCGAGAGTAACGGCACTGCAGTCGTCACGGTCAATGCCTCGGTGCCCGTAATGGCCATTTTCAGTTCCGACGGACGCACGGTCACGATTTCTTCCACCGCAACAGCAGCAGCGCAAAATACAAGTACCGCTCCGCCCGGGACGCTCGCCGGAACCTCAGCCGGAACGACGGCCGGAACACCGGCTGCTCCCGCGCAAGCGCCATCAGCCCCTGAGCCCGCCACGCCAATCGCGCGCCGCTATTTTGCCGTGGTGGACGCCAGCCACGGCGGCGACGACCATGGCGAAACTCTCAGCGCTTCATTATTGGAAAAAGACGTGACCGTCATGCTGGCCCGCAGCCTGCGCCAGGAACTCGAGAGCCGCGGCATACCGACCCTGGTGCTGCGCGACTCCGATGCCAACCTTTCCCTCGACCAGCGCGCCATCTACGCCAACGCCGATCATGCCGCGATCTACATCGCTCTGCATGCCGCCTCCGCCGGTCATGGCGTCCGCGTCTACACCGCGCTCCTGCCCTTCGATGGCGACGACCGTGGCACCTTCCGCGCCTGGCCGACCGCCCAGCACGCATCGTTATCTCTCAGCCAAATCAGCGCCGCCGCGGTCGCCGCCGAATTTCAAAAACGGCAGGTTCCGGTCCGCACCCTGAGCGCTCCACTGCGCCCCCTGAATAACATCGTCGGACCCGCCATCGCCGTCGAAGTCGCACCCCAGGGATCCGATTCTTCACAACTCACCGCGCCCGACTACCAGCAACTCATCACCAGCGCAGTCGCGACCGCAATTGCCGCCACCCGCGACCAACTCGGGAGCGCGCCATGAGGCTCACATCATCGGAATGTAGAGGAAGAAAATGTGGGGACAGCCGCCCCCGGCTGTCCGTCGAGCGCAGCTCGACTCGCTTTCCCATCCGCCATACTCGGACGCTTGCGCCTCGAAAGAATGTTTCGC
>Ga0181537_10004041_pt1 | contig 12288 bp, 10 predicted proteins | sample PEATcosm2014_Bin_39_FD_119765 | JGI IMG/M metagenome (GOLD analysis project Ga0181537, IMG submission 119765) | Peatland microbial communities from MTU Mesocosm Facility, Houghton, MI, USA - PEATcosm2014_Bin23_10_metaG | ecosystem: Environmental > Terrestrial > Soil > Wetlands > Peat | place...
AAACGGTATTTGCTAAATTCCTATCGTCATGTCCCGACTCAAACTCGTCCATCTTTCCGTTGATTAATTCCCATTGCTTATCGACTCCCATGTGGACGTCGGCGATCCGCCGAACGATTTTCCCGATATGGTCCTCCTGTGCGGCCATCAGTTCGCCGAACTTTCGGTTGATCAGATCGGATTGATTATCGAGACCCGTTTGGACATCGGCGACATCAATCGAAAGCGAATCAAGTGCTCGAACCGACGCATCGGAATTGTGGATCAAGCGCCGCAACGCATTGACAATCTTCATTTATCTTTCTCTGGCGAAGTTCGTAAAAGCCGAGGTCTCAAAGCCTCGTTGTCGTCATCCCATCAGCGAAAATCACGAGCCAGCAGATTGCGAGCTTTTACGAGCTGTCTTCCCTCGATGACAGCGCGGTCGTCCGCGACGCCGGCGAGCACGCGCCGCGCCCAGCGCTCGGGCAAAAACTCGTTGAGCAGGATAAGGCACCAAATAGCCCGCATCGATGGAAAGAACACATCGAATCGCTTAGCAAAGCCAGGGTCGGTGTCCCTTAAAGCCTCCATCACACGCGTGCGATAGCGGTACGCCAACTCATCACTGAGCGACATGCCGGCATGCAACATGACATCGGCGACTGCTTTTGACGGCTCATCCCAGCCAAAATACTCGAAATCGAGAAAGGCGAGCCTTCCATTGGGGCGGCGCAAGGCGTTATGGAAGCCAAAATCCGACGGGCTGAGGACGCGAAATTTCCATGGCAGGGCTGCCGTGAAATCGAGCCCCTCGGTCTCACAACCCCGACGCAGGTGATCGATCGCCTGTGCAACAGCCGGCTTGAGGCTCTCCTCGACAAAATCGGCAACTTCGGTTCCAGCCGATATCACGGCGACGAGCCGTTCGAGCCGCTGCGCAAGTTGCCCCGCGACGCCAGCGGGCGATAAAGCGGCAGTCGCCCCCTCCGGCAATGCGACCGCACCTTCGCACTGCCGTGTTTGCTGTATCCGAATAAAGAAGTCGGCTAATTCCTCGATGTCCGCCACTCCCACGCCGCTCAGTGGAACGCCGTCGAGCCACTCATAGGCGGCGCAGTGTCGCGCTGGGTCGCAAGCGATCGGTCGCGGGACATCGGTCACGCCAAATCGCGTCAAAAACGTCAGCGCACCAAATTCATGAGCCAGACGATCGCGTGGGTCCTCTTTCTGCGCCGGATAGATTTTCAGCGCGGCGCTCGTCTCGCGACCTGTCAACTTGAAGACCCGGTTATTGCCGCCGCGTCGCACCGGAATCGCCGAAAGCACGCGCCAACCGACGAGTTCCGAGGCCAGCTCGACAATCTCCTCGGCATCGGACATAGCCACCGTCATCCGAACACCAACTCCGCGATATCATGCCAATGCGGCAGCGCGCGCGGGTAGGCGCTCACTGTCCCCCCGCCCCGGGTAAACAAGATACCGGTTACCATCGCGGGAAAATCGCCGTCTTCCAAGACCTCGGGCAAATCATCGATAAAAAAGCTCACCCCAAGCTCACGGATCTTAGTGATTTTTTCCGACCGAGTACTCGCGAACAGCACATTTTCCTCAGACATGCCGAAACCGTCAGCTCGGAAAAACCCCTGCGCGTCCAACCATTCGAGCGCGGCTCGGCGCAAATTGATGCGATCGGGGTCGAAATGGCCGAACTCGGTTTTGTGGCTGACGATAACGGTTTCAAAGCCCCGGTCACGAGCCTGGCGCAGAAACGCATCTGCCCCGTCAAACATCACGGCCTGGCGAATGCCCCGGCTGTAAACCGCTCCTTGCAGGCGCTGCCAGGCGATATCCCCGTCCGGCGTGGCCCGCGCTACTTCCCGGATATCCTCCTTGCCACCGGTGAAGCCAGGAGCAATTAGGCCACTATCCCGCGCAAAAGCTCGAAAAACCTCTTCGTAATCGATAAGGGTGTTGTCGAGGTCAATTCCAATACGTTTATTGTCAGTCATCTCAGAAGATCTTTAATCATTTTTTTGAACAACAAACAACTAAACTATAGTCAGCCGCACTCACAGCACCGGGATACAGCATACCGTATACTATGGAAAAAAGTAATACGTTGCCAAAGAAGCGTTCAGCCAAATTTTTTAACTGAACGCTTGTGCGAGGATAAAGCCGATTCCGCTCCGAGACCCTGCTTAATACAAGGTTCTCGGGATCAACATTTTGCAGGGAGGCCCTATCCGATACCACCTCGCCCCTTATCATCCAGCGTCGTTCGTTGCGTACCCGGGATCGGTCGTCCCGCGCCGCCGCGATCTCATCCTCGGTTGCCGAGGATGGACAACCGAGGATGAGAATGCCTTCGTTACGGATCAGAGAGGCGGCAAGATTGCCGACATAGAGCTCCTCGTCGGCGCGCGATATGTAGATCAGAGTGCCGAGGCTGCAAATCGCACCGTGAAGGCTGTTGCGCGGCAGCGGTCCGCTGAGGATATCGTGGTGTCGGATCTTGCTGACCTCAAGGCCCGCGACGTTGCGGCGTCCCTGGCCAACCGCAAAGCCAGGATCGTAAACCGACAGTCGGTTGACGTTGTATCGGGCAAGGTGCACGCCGTCGCCGTCGTCAAACCCATATACCGCCACATCTGGCCGACCGGCGAGAAGCTTCGCGGCGACGTTATGCGCCGCCGCGATGCTAGGGCCCTTGTCTTCCACGCTGCCCCCCCGCGCCGAAGACCGATTGTCGCCGCTATCGGGAGCTGCGGGAGGCGCATCGTCGCGTGAGCCGATCGTTTTTGCCGCCGACCACGCGCGCGCGGCATCAGCAAAGAGCTCATCGCGATCGGGCTGGCGAGTGCGGCGCAAACTTAGAAACACACTCGACCACAGACCGTGCGGTGGCGATAGCGTCGATCGGATGCCAGAGTTGACGAAGTAAGTCGCTATCGTGAGGGGGACGAGCAGCACGCCCCAGAACGGCAACACTTTCATCGACGATTTCACATAAGCCGTCCGCACGAACAGAAGCACCCGATCGCTGGCGCGATAGATCAACCAACGCATCCGCGACGCCGGAACGTAATGGACTTCCAGGACCCAGGACGAAAGATCGAGCAGGTCGATCGACCTTTGCACGAACACATCCCTGAATTGAGCCGCGTTATGATACGGCCGGTCATTGATCACCATGATGAACATCTGGCCGGCTGCCTTGAGCAGCGGGCTCAGCCGGTTGATCACCGCTCCGGCGTCGACCAGCAAAGGCTCGGTCGCGACAACCAAGCATGCATCAAAATTGTCGAGCAGTCGGCGATACCATTCCGGGATCCCGCTCGGCGCTCGACCGAGGGGTGGAGGAGCAAGCCGGTCCCACTCGATGGTGCTTACATCGCTCGTCGTGTCGCTCATCCATTGGGCGAACCGGGAAGGCCGGTCGGTTACGAGGAGCAGCTTGCCATTATCGGAAAGGATCTGCCGCAGGGCTTCGCGCGGAAGGTTGTAATCGGGCCATCGCGTATGGACGCGCGTCACGTCGGGCGGCGCGCCAAAGATCCTCCGGCGAATGCGCCAAATCAGACCGCGCAGACCGGCGCTCGGCAACGCCTCGCCGAGCAGAAAATGCCAATCTTCCTTGCTCAGGGCTTGCCCGGTCTGTAAGCGATTGCTCGCGATCGCCCCAGCCCAATACGGGTGATTCCGATAGGGCTGTGGCGGTTTCGCGGCAAGCAATTCCGAAACCCGATCGATAAATTCATCCGCCTCGGCGATGGCTTGCGGCAGGTTGGGGGACACGTCCGTCGCGTGATACACGACCGTCTGCGCGACGTTGGAGCGGTGCTGAACCGTCGTCCACTCGGACAAGGAGGCGGCCAGTTCGGCCTCCTGGATCGGCCCGGCGCGCAGATTTGAGCTTTCGTGAAGGCGCGGCTGCATCTCAACGACGAAATAATCGTCGGAATCAGTCAACGTCACCACGTTTTCCGGGGAGCACATTTCCGGGATGAACGAGTAATCCAGAGATGAACCGACGACAAAATCGGTCACTTCCGGCCGGATCCCGATCGGGTGGATCAGGTAGAACCGGCCGATCAGGGTATTCTCGTCAACTCGCCAGAGCAGCCGGTTGGTATGGACATTATGGCTGAGACGGAAATTGACGATATTGGCCGTTGTCGCGGGGTGGAGATAAGAGAGCGACCAAGCAAGCAACTCGCGGCTCGGTAGGGTGAGCGCGCAGGTCGTCGGGTCGGCCGTGAACGGCAACGATGCCGACGCGTCTTCCGCCACGATCTGAAAGTTGCCGGCGACAATGCCGCTCACGCCGGCGAGAAAATGCCTGGCGAGCGTAAGCAACCCCCCATCGGCGAACAAATAATCCGACATTAGAAATATAAAGCAGATGTCGGTCATATCTTCTTTCGACTGGCGAACCGCGCGCGCGAACGCCAGCGTGATAGTCGTCGTATGGTTGCCATTAGTAATAAGATCGTCGATAAGTTCGATTTCAGCGTCGCAAACCCGCTGTAAAGCAAGCCAAGCCGGGTGCGACCGGATGAGTTCCTCATCGTCCGCGCGCGACAAGACCACAAAGCGTGTCGGCAAGACCGCGGCAACGGCCGGCACGTTTCCCGATGCCAGCAATGTCGGCAGACAAAATTCAAGAAATTGGGAAACGAAGCGATAGCCCCAGACAGGAAGCAGCAGGGTCACTTGTTTAGGTGGAGGTCGTATCCCGTCCCGTGCCGGCAGGGCGTCAATCAGAGTTTCAGAATTCATTAAACGCTCATCCCCTCGCCTACCCACCGCGATCCTTTTGCCCTGCTTCGCGCCGAAGACATGCAAATCCGGCGCCTTTTTGCAACCAAGGAGTTCGTCTCCCGACAAAACCCAATGGCGCGCAGCGGCTTTCCAGCCCGACCCGTTCGAAGCAGAAAAACAGCCGCGCCGCAATTCCGTCCGCCGACGGGTCGACCGCATTAGCGGAGATGAATAGTAACGCGATTTGGCGCGAACGGCACCGGATGCCGATCGCTGATCAACGCCGTCGAGGACTATTTGCCGGCGAACCGTACGATGCCGTCGCCTCGTTTCACGCGCCGCCGCGCACTCTAAAGCGGCTGGCTGCGTCGGATGCCGGTAGCTTGATCGGTGGCGAAAACCTGTGCATTCTGCGGCAACAAACTTCGGGTGAATTTGCATGGCGAACGATGTCGCGGGGACCGGGCGGCTCGCTCCCCACACGCGCTTGGACAAGCGATCGGTCGCGTTGCGGCGGCTGGTGGTGCGAGCGCTCGATGGTGGCGGGCGCGGTCACGTCGGTTCGTCGCTGTCGTTGATCGAGATCATGCGGGTGCTCTACGACGACATCTTGCGGTACCGCGCCGATCAGCCCGACTGGGAGGATCGCGACCGATGCATCCTGAGCAAGGGGCATGGCTGCATCGCGCAATACGTAATGCTGGCCGAAAAGGGGTTCTTCCCGCACGACGTGCTCGACACGTTTTGCCGTCGCGATTCGATCCTCGGCGGACATCCTGAAGCCGGAAAGATACCGGGTGTCGAAGCATCCACCGGGGCACTTGGTCACGGCCTGCCAATCGGCGTCGGCCGCGCCATGGGCCTGCGCATGAAGGGTAGCGACGCCCGCGTCTTCGTGATCACGGGCGATGGCGAAATCAACGAAGGGTCGGTGTGGGAAGCGGCGCTGTCGGCCGCCAAGCATCGACTCAGCAACCTGACCGTGATGATCGATTACAACAAGATCCAGTCGGCCGGCCCGACCGCAGAAATCCTTGACCTCGAGCCGCTCGCCGATAAGTGGCGGGCGTTCCGCTTCGGCGTCGCCGAGGTTGATGGCCATGACATTGACGCGTTGCGTCATGTCTTGACGAACTTGCCGGTCGAGGCCGACAAGCCGACGGCGATCATCTGTCACACGGTCAAAGGCAAAGGCCTCTCCTTCGCCGAAAATGATCCCGGCTGGCATCACAAATCGTCGATAAAAAAGGAAGTCATCACCGAGATGTATGACGCGCTGGAGATGCTCTGATGCGCCCGACCTGCGTCGATAAAGTCTTCGAGCTAGCCGAGCGCGATCCGCGTGTCGCCTATATCGGCTCCGATCTTGACCCGCCCCTCGTCAAGCGGATGAAACAAGAGATGCCGGGCCGCGCCTTTATGGAGGGGGTCAGCGAGCAGCACATCGTCGGCATGTCGGCGGGCCTCGCGATGGAGGGCTTCATCCCCTATGTCCACACCATCGCGACCTTTATCACGCGGCGATGCTACGAGCAGGTGGCGGTCGATCTTTGCCTGCACAACCTGCCCGTACGGCTGATCGGCAATGGCGGCGGGCTGGTCTATGCACCACTCGGGCCGACGCATCTGGCGATCGAAGACATCGCGATCATGCGGGCCTTGCCGAACATGACCGTGGTCTCGGTCTGCGATGCCGATGAAATGAAACGTTTTATGGACCAGACGCTCGACTGGCCGGGCCCGATCTATATCCGGCTCGCCAAGGGCTTTGACCCCATTGTCAGCCGGCCGGAACTGGGCTTTACCATCGGCAAGGCCATCGTGATGCGGGAAGCGATCGGCCGCGACCGCGTACTGCTGGTCTCGACCGGCGTCGCGACGACGCGGGCGCTCGACGCCGCCACCACCTTGGCCGCCGAAGGCATCGAGTGCACGGTGATGCACATGCATACCGTCAAGCCGCTCGACATCGAGGCGCTGCTTCATCATGCCGGCTTCGCCCGGCTGATCGTCACGATCGAGGAGCATACCCTCGTTGGCGGACTTGGCAGCGCGGTTGTCGATGCGCTCATCGAGCACCTGCCGGGGGCCATGCCACCGGTCAAGCGGCTCGGAATTCCTGACGTCTTCGCGCATAAATATGGCAGTCAGGACCAGCTGATGGAGCTTTACGGGCTGCAGCCGCCGGCAATCGCTCAGACCGTCCGTGACGGGCTGCAGCGCCGCCGCGCCGCGTAACGTCCCCCGCGGTATTCGACCGCACTGCAATGTCCCGGCAAGTTCTGCTCGTCGGCGGCGACTCCCAGATCGCCGGCGTCACCGCCTCGCATTTGCGCGCACGTGGCTACGGCGTGATGGCGACGACGCGACGACGCGATGCGGCCGCCGCCGATCGACCGTTTCTGAATCTGGCGGCACCGGCTAATAATTGGCCGATACCGGAGGGGATCGACGCTGTTTGCCTTTTCGCCGCAGTAGCGCGCCTTAGCGATTGCGCTCGCGATCCATTGGGCTCGGCACAGGTCAACGTCGCCGGCACGATCGCATTGGCGGACCGGTTGTTGGCGCACGATATTCCCGTCTTGTTCCTTTCGACCGATAAGGTATTCGACGGCACCCGCCCGCATGTTCCCGCAGCAACCCCGCATTGCCCGGTCAGCGAGTACGGCCGACAAAAGGCAATGGCTGAGGCCGCCCTTTTGGAACGCATGGCTGAAGGCAGGCCGGTCTCGATCTTGCGGTTGGCGAAGGTCGTCGCTCCGAACATGGAATTGCTGCGGCGATGGATCCACTGTTTGAGTGGCGGCAAGTCAATTCGCGCCTTTGACGACATGGTCATGGCGCCCATCCCGGAGGCCCTGGTCGCGGCAACGATCGCACGCCTGCTGGCCGAGCCCATCTCCGGCATCTTTCAGCTGACCGGCCCGCGCGACATCGTCTACAGCGATGTCGCCGATCATCTGGCACACGGCGTGGGTGCCGACCCGGCATTGGTGGAGCGGGTCAGCGCCTACAGCGCCGGACTGCCGCTCGGCTCGACCGCGCAGCACACCACGCTCGACAGCAGCGCGCTGCGCGAGCGCTTTGGCATCGTGGCGCCGGATGTATGGGAAGTCATCGATTCGATCGTCGAAACCTGTCGCTGACGGCATGATTCTCGCCGCTTGACAGGACCGGCAGCCGCGGCAATGAGTTCCTCAACGGGCGGGGCACGCCCGCATCCAAATTGCGATGACAAGGAGACGGCATGGGTCGGTTGCTTAACATTGTTTCCGCGCTGCACACGGCGACCAAGCGCGAATATCTGCCGCGCATGGTGGATGACAAGATCCATTGCATGCTCAAGGCGAAGGAATACGAGGCCGATTACTGGGACGGCGACCGCCGTTACGGTTATGGCGGCTATCGCTATATCGAAGGTCGCTGGGCACCGGTGGCGAAGGGGTTGATCGACCTGCACGGGCTTAAGGGCAAAGTGCGGATTCTGGACGTCGGCTGCGGCAAGGGTTATCTGCTGCGTGAATTCCAGCGCCTCCTGCCGGAGGCCGAACTCGTTGGCTTCGACATGTCGAAGCACGGCTTGGCCGATGCTCATCCCGACGTCAAGGACAAGCTGTTCCGCTACAAGGCGCAGGACGCCTATCCGTTCGGCGACAAATCATTCGACCTCGTCGTCTCCCTGGGTTGTCTACACAACCTCAAGGTTTTCGAGTTGCAAACCGCCCTTGGCGAGATCGAACGTGTCGGCAAGGCCGGCTACGTCATGGTCGAGAGCTATCGCAATGAGGCCGAGCAGTTCAACATGCAGTGCTGGGCCCTGACCTGTGAGGCGTTTTTCGACACCGCGTCGTGGATCTGGCTCTATAACCATTTTGGTTATACTGGCGACTACGAATTCATTTATTTTGAATAGCAAGCGAGACGACGATGAAAATAAAACAAGGTCGCGCGGCGATCCTCGCGGAGTCGCGCCGGCCATTGGTGGTTGATGAGATCACCCTGCCCGACGCGCTCGATGTCGGGCAGGTGCTTGTCCGGGTGCTGTTCACGACGATCTGCGGCGCGCAAATCAACGAAATCGATGCGCTAAAAGGGCCCGATAAGTTCCTGCCGCATTTGCTCGGCCACGAGGCGTCCGCCGAAGTCGTCGAGATCGGCCCCGGCGTCACCACCGTCAAGCCCGGCGACACCGTGGTGCTGCATTGGCGGCCAAGCCAGGGCATCCAGAGCCGTACCCCGGCCTATAGCTGGCGCGGGGCAAAGCTGAACGCCGGGTGGATCACCACGTTTAACGAATATGCCGTGCTCTCCGAAAACCGGATGACCGTGATTCCCGCCGATTTCGATCTCAAGGTTGCCCCCTTGCTCGGGTGTGCGGTGACGACGGCGGCCGGAGTCGTCAACAATGACGCGCATCTGAAAATCGGTGAGTCGGTGGCGATTTTTGGCGCCGGCGGCGTCGGGCTCAATCTGGTGCAGTTCGCGGCGCTCGCTGGGGGCAACCCAGTCATTGCCGTCGACCTGCTCGACCACAAGCTGGAGATGGCGCGCGCTCGCGGCGCCACGCATTGCATCAACGGCGCAAAGGTCAGCGATGTTCCGGCGGCGATTCGCGAGATCGTCGGCGCGGCCGGGCCTGACAAAGTGTTCGAAACCACGGGCGTCAAATCGGTAATCGAAAGCGCCTACGAACTGACCCATGCTGATGGCACCTGCGTCCTCGTCGGCGTGCCGCACGAGAAGGTGACGATCCACACCCTGCCGATCCACTTCAACAAGGTGCTGACCGGCTCGCATGGCGGTAGCGCGATGCCGCATGTCGACATCCCGCGCATCATCCGCCTGGTAAAGGCAGGTCGGTTGTCCTTCGACGGCATTATCACCGACGAATTCGATCTCGACGATATCAACCCGGCCTTCGATCTGGTGCGCAGCGGCAAAGCCGGACGCGTGTTGCTGCGTATTGCTGGCGACTAGCCCGAACGGGCGACGGCGGGATGGCTCAAAAGGTCGCGATGATCACCGGCGTCACCGGGCAGGACGGCGCCTATCTCGCTGAATTTCTGTTGAAAAAGGGCTACGAGGTCCACGGCGTCAAACGGCGGTCATCCTCGTTCAACACCGCGCGGGTCGATCACCTCTATCATGATCTGCACGAGAAAGGGCTACCGTTCTACCTGCATTACGGCGACGTCACGGATGCCACGAATCTCATTCGGCTGGTCCAGCAGATCCAGCCGACCGAGATCTACAATCTCGCAGCGCAGAGCCATGTCCAGGTCAGTTTCGAGACGCCCGAATATACCGCCAACGCCGACGCGCTAGGGCCGTTGCGCCTGCTCGAGGCTCTGCGCATCCTAGGACGCGAGCGGACCACCCGCTTTTATCAAGCCTCGACCTCGGAGCTCTTTGGCAACGCCGAAGAGAGCCCGCAGCGGGAAACGACACCGTTTCACCCGCGCAGCCCTTATGGCGTCGCCAAGCTTTATGGTTATTGGATCACAGTAAACTATCGCGAGGCGTATGGCATGCACGCCTCGAACGGGATTCTGTTCAACCACGAAGGGCCGACGCGCGGCGAGACCTTTGTCAGCCGCAAGATTTCACGCGCGGTCGCGGCAATTTCGGCGGGTCAGCAGGAGGTGCTCTATCTCGGCAATCTCGATGCCAGGCGGGATTGGGGGCATGCGCGCGATTTTGTCGAGGGAATCTGGCTGATCCTGCAACAGGAACAGCCCGACGATTATGTGCTCGCGACCGGCAAGATGCACAGCGTGCGCGAGTTTGTCGAAGTAGCCTTCGCGCAGATCGGGCGGTCGATCGCATGGCGCGGCAGCGGGCGCGACGAACAGGGCATCGATTCACGCAGCGGCAAGACCGTCGTGGCGATCGATCCTCGCTATTTTCGGCCGACCGAAGTCGATCATCTGGTCGGCGACGCGACCAAGGCACGGCGCTGCCTTGGCTGGAGGCCGAAACATGATTTCGCCGCCATTGTGCGGGAGATGGTCGAGGGCGACATCGCCCTGCTTTCGTCGGAGCCGCGCCGGTTCGGCGCACCCGATTGAGGAACCGCCATGGCACCCTTCAACCTTCGTGGTAAACGGGTCTTTGTCGCCGGACACCGCGGCATGGTCGGCTCCGCGGTCGTGCGCCGCCTGACCAGCGAAGACTGCGAGATCCTGACCGTGCCACGCCAGACGGTGGATTTGCGCGAACAGGGCGCGGTCAATGCATGGTTCGAAGAGAACCGGCCGCAAGCGATCTTTCTCGCGGCGGCAACCGTCGGCGGCATTTATGCGAACGACACGCGGCCGGGGGATTTCCTGTTCGACAATCTCGCGATCGCGACGAATGTCATCGACGCGGCCTATCGCTTCGCCGCCGAAAAGCTGATGTTCTTTGGCTCGTCCTGCATTTATCCGCGCCTCGCGCCGCAGCCCATTGCCGAAGGCGCGCTGCTGACCGGCCCCCTCGAACCGACCAATGAAGCGTATGCCATCGCCAAGATCGCTGGGCTCAAACTGTGCGAGGCGTATCGCCGGCAACACGGCTGCGATTTCGTCTCGGTGATGCCGACCAATTTGTATGGTCCTGGCGACAATTTTGACCCGCTATCCAGTCACGTACTACCAGCGTTATTGCGGCGGATCAGCGAAGCCGCACTGAGCGGTACGCCGGTGGTGGAGATTTGGGGCAGCGGCCAGCCGCGCCGCGAATTTCTGCATGTCGATGACCTCGCCGACGCGTCCGTTTTTTTGATGCGCCACTGGTCGGGCGACGAACACATCAATATCGGCTTTGGCAGTGATGTGTCGATCGCCGAACTCGCCACGCTGATTGCGCGCATTGTCGGGTTCGGCGGCGATTTCGTGTTCGATCGGACAAAACCCGATGGCACGCCGCGCAAGCTGCTCGACGTCGCCAAGCTGACGGCGCTGGGCTGGCAACCGCGGATCGAGCTCGAACCGGGGATTCGCGAAGTCTACGCCTGGTACCGTGGCGCAAGCTCCCGAGGGTAATGCTATTGGCGTGCGCCGAGAAGCTGGCCAGCGAAATGGCATGCCGCGAGCGGCTTGCCGGCGGCAGCGCAGCGCAGCGTGGCGACGGCAGCTTCGCGTCGCCGCCAATAGCGCAACAGCCGTGCGATCGATCTGGTCGGTTGTCCCGCCAAAAGCCGGTTCGTCAACGCGAGATGGTCCCGTGCGATGCGCAAGCGTTGTTCGAGGCTGCGCGACAAGGTGAGCGAGCCGGCGTGCGAATAATACCGGTACAGCACCACATCGGCTGGCGCCACGACCGTCGGTGGCGAGCGCAAGGCAAGCCGCAGCAGAAAGGCGCGATCGCCGGCGACGCGGTACTCCGTATCGAAAAGTCCGTGGCGCTCGAAGACCCTGCGACGAAAGGCCATCGCGTTGATCGCCGGCACGCCCAGTGCCAGTTGCTCAACATCAAGCCGACCGCCGGGCGCGGCGATCAGCGTGCGCGGTGGCGCGGCAGCGGCGCGATCGATCATCAGCGCGCGCCCGGCGACGATATCGGCGG
>Ga0181537_10004043_pt1 | contig 12285 bp, 9 predicted proteins | sample PEATcosm2014_Bin_39_FD_119765 | JGI IMG/M metagenome (GOLD analysis project Ga0181537, IMG submission 119765) | Peatland microbial communities from MTU Mesocosm Facility, Houghton, MI, USA - PEATcosm2014_Bin23_10_metaG | ecosystem: Environmental > Terrestrial > Soil > Wetlands > Peat | place...
ATGCCGCCCGGCTCCTTGCAGCGATCCAGAACCGCAATCGACTTCACGGTCGCCGGCAGCGCCTTCAAAAATGCGCTCGCGTCGAACGGCCGGTAAAGGCGAACCTTCACCATGCCAATCTTTTCGCCTTGCGCATTCAATGCGTCCACAGCTTCTTCCGCCGCTTCTGCGCCCGAGCCCATGATCACAATCACGCGCTCCGCATCCGCCGCGCCGTAGTAGTCAAACAGCCGATACGAGCGTCCCGTCTCGACAGCAAACCGCTCCATCACCCGCTGCACAATCCCCGGAACCGCGTCATGAAACGGCGTGCAAGCCTCGCGCGCCTGGAAAAACACATCGGGGTTCTGCGCCGTCCCGCGAATTACCGGCCGGTCGGGGCTCAGCGCCCGTTGCCGAAAATCAATAATGTACTTGTCATCGAGAATCCCGCGAATCGTCTCATCTGAAATCGGCAAAATCTTGCCCACTTCGTGCGACGTCCTGAATCCATCGAAGAAATGAATGAACGGAATCCTCGACTCCAGCGTCGCGATCTGCGCCACCAGCGCCATGTCGGCCACTTCCTGCACTGAGTTCGACGCCAGCATCGCCCAGCCCGTCGACCGGCAGGCCATCACGTCCGAGTGGTCGCCAAAAATCGAGAGCGCGTGTGTCGCCAGCGTCCGCGCCGTCACGTGCATCGTCGCCGGGGTCAGTTCACCGGCAATTTTGTACATGTTCGGAATCATCAGCAGCAGGCCCTGCGAAGCGGTAAATGTCGTCGCAAACGCTCCGGCCTGCAGCGCCCCGTGCAATGCTCCAGCGGCTCCGCCTTCGCTCTGCAGTTCTTCCACCACGGGCAACGCGCCCCAAATGTTCCTCTTGCCTTCCGAGAGCCACTGATCGGCCCACTCCGCCATCGGCGACGAGGGGGTAATCGGGTAGATCGCGACCACTTCAGCAAGTCGATAGGCAACCGAAGCCGCAGCCTCGTTCCCATCCATAATGACCATCTTTTGTTCACTCATTCGCATTGCCTCATTGCGCGGCCAGAGGAGAAAGAAACCGCTACCGTGAGTCTCGACTGTGGGTGGTTCTACCGCTGTGATGAGAGACACACGGAGGCCTCGCGAATTCACGATGCGGTATGCGAAGCCGCATCGTGCTTCTATGCTCCCGTACCAATGCCCCAGTCCAAATTGTTTTGAATTTTCCGCGAATGCTGGCCCAACTCGGGGCCACTTTTCGATCGAGAGCGACGATCGCCCCGTCCTTCGAGGCTCATTCGTCGCACGTTACAACTTTGATTCGCGGCTCAAAGCGTCTTCGCCTTCAGCAGGCCTTCCACCAGCGCGTCCCACTCCGCTTCCAGCGTGTCGCGGTGATAGCCCTTTCCCGCCCGCCCATACCAATACTCTGCGTTTGAAGCCGCACCTTCTTTGCGATGCAGATAGGCATGCACCGCCATTCCTTCCGGCGTCTCCAGCTCATCCACCAGCCCATGCGCCTGCACCCACTCGCCCTTCGCATCCCACCACAACGCCGCCAGCGGAACCCCCAATCCCTCCGGCGGAAATTGTCCCTTCACAGTCTCGCGAAACTCGCTCGCCGTCATCGCTTCTCCTGTCGCATCCCATTGTCGTCCAAACTAGCTACTTTTCTCCACAATCGCGTGATTCTAATCACATCATTCCGCTCCAACCGCTGATAACAATAGGTCGATGCTCCGATAAGACGTTGAGAGGTTCACAACGGTTCAACAGATGTCTCGGCGGTCTCAAATCCGCCGATCCATTCCCTGGGGGTCAGCGATGCTTGGGTGGCTTTTGGAGGCTTTTCCAACCGGTATTTGCAACTCAGACCGAAATGGTCCTATACTTAATTCAGACTATTCCGGTCGTAGTTTCAGGGTCCTTCCTTTTCGGCGGCCCACGGGAGTCCGGCGGTTGAGCGTGCTGAGTGAATTAAAAGTTGGCGAGAGTGGGGTGCTGATTGCCCTTGATCTCCCCGAGTCCGTCCAGAACCACCTGATGCATATGGGGTTTGTCCCCGACGCACACGTGACGGCGCTGCGCCGCGCACCAGCCGGCGATCCAACCGTTTACGGCATCGACGGCATGGAAATCGCTCTCCGCGTCGAAACCGCCAAGGCCATCCGCGTGAAGGAAATTCAAGCAATTGAAACCCCATCGAGGGCCCAGAAACACCTCATCGCTGAGGCCCGCAGATGAACGCCTGCTGCGATACCCCGGTCTTTGAACCCCCGGTCGCGCCAACCCACGGAGCGCTCCAGACCGTCGTCCTGATCGGCCCCCCCAACTCCGGCAAGTCCACGCTCTTCAACCGCCTCACCGGACTCCGCCAAAAGGTCGCCAACTATCCCGGCGTCACCGTCGAGCAGCGCATGGGCCTCATGGCCGGCGTCGGCCGCGACGACCTCACGCTCATCGACCTGCCCGGCGTCTATTCCCTCACTCCATATTCTGAGGATGCGCGCGTTGCTGTCGACGTCCTCAAGGGCAAGATGCCCGGCACGCCCAAGCCCGACGCCGTTCTTCTCGTACTCGATTCTCTGCACCTCACCCGCCAGCTCATGTTGGCTGCCCCGGTTCTCGCTCTCGGCCTGCCGACTCTCGTTCTGCTCAATATGAGCGATCTAATGGAGTCCCGCGGTGGCGAAGTCGATCCCCTCAAGCTCGCTCGCGAACTCGGCACCCCCGTCGCCCTCATCAGCGCCACCCACGGCACCGGTCTCAATTCCATCAATCTGTTTCTGAACCAGTGCGCCGTACCCTACTCCGCAGAAAAAGTAGAGCAGCGTCTCACCCTCCCCGTTCTCGGCAACGCCACCAGCACCCATAGCTGGGCCGCGCAGGTTAGCCGCCGCACCGGCTACCGCGCTCCGCTCTCCGCCGAGAACAGCCGCAAACTCGACAACGTTCTCCTTCATCGCATCTGGGGTCCGCTCCTCTTTCTCGTCGTCGTGGTCGGCGTCTTTGAAGTCGTCTTCTCCATCGGCCAGCCTCTCTCCGACGGATTCGGCGACATCCTCGCCCACATGGGCAACTTTGTCCGTCCCATCCTTCCCGCCGGCTGGATTCAGTCCCTCATCCTCGACGGCGCCTGGAAAGGCATCTCTTCGGTCCTCGTCTTCCTCCCCCAGATTCTCCTGCTTTTTCTTTTCATCGGCGTCCTTGAGGACTCGGGCTACCTCGCCCGCGCCGCCCTCATCGCCGATCGCGTCATGCGTACCACTGGCCTCAATGGCAAGGCTTTCATCCCGCTGCTCTCCGCCTATGCCTGCGCCGTCCCCGCCATCATGGCCACCCGCACCATTGAGAACAAGCGCGACCGTTTCGCCGCCATTCTCGTCACGCCCTTCATGACCTGCTCCGCGCGCTTGCCCGTCTACATGCTCCTCATCGCCGCATTCATCCCCAACATCACCTTTCTCCACGGATTTCTTGGCCTCCGCACCATCGTCATGCTCAGCCTTTATGTGGCCGGATTCGTCGCCGCCATGACCACCGCCTGGCTGCTCAAGAGTTCCATCCTCAAGTCCAGCGAAACCCCGTTCATCCTCGAGCTTCCGCAATACCGCATGCCCACCATTCGTTCTCTGATCACGCGCCTCATCGATCGCTCCCGCATCTTCCTCTACAACGCGGGAACCGTGATTCTCATGGTGACGCTGGCCCTTTGGGTCCTCGCTCACGTTCCTCCCATTCATCTGGCCGGCAACACATGGGCCGCGCCTGAGCTCGCCGACAGCATGATCGGCCGCCTCGGCCACTTCATCGAGCCCGTCATCGCGCCCCTCGGCTTCAACTGGAAGATCGGCATCGGACTGCTCTCCTCCGTCCTTGCCCGCGAAGTCATGGTCAGCACCATGGGCACTCTCTACGGCGCCGACCCCGCTACTCAGGCCATGCATCTGCAGACCGCTCTCCACCACGATATGACCCTCGGCGGAGCCCTCGCCCTGATGATCTTCTTCGCCTTCGCCATGCAGTGCACATCCACCATGGCTGTGGTTCGCCGCGAAACCAACAGTTGGCGCTGGCCCGCCATTCAGTTCGCTTACATGCTGGTCCTCGCCTACGGCTCCGCCTTCGTGGTCAACCACGTCGTCAACGCCATCTTCGGCTGATCCTCATTCCCTGGCTCCCCGCGTCCGCTCTCCGCATTGACGCTCTCGCGCACAGCCTCTATCATTGCCCTGCTCTCACGGCCCTCTGTCTCGAACCAATTCCCCTTGCATGGCACTCAACTCTTTCTTCAAGGAGCGCAGTCGAATGTCCATCCTCCGCACTCTCGCGTGCCTCAGCCTTCTCGCCGCTCCTCTCCTCCTGCAATCGCAAGCTTCGCCACCGACCGCCTACACCATCACCGAGGCCATCGGCAGCGTTCCCGGCGGAACCACCACCCTCTATCGCAGCGGCTCAAAGATCCTCGTGGAAACGAACCTGCCCGCGCAGGGCGAGACTCCAGCCAGCAAAACTCGCTCGCTTTACGATCTTGAAACGCACACCAACATTACCTGGGACCCGAATGCCAATCCGCCTGCTTGCGGCGGAGCCGGCAGATTCTCCGGCGACTGGGGCGACCCCTTCGGCCTGACCTCTGAGATCAGCGACGACATCGCCAAGGGCGATCTCAAACCCGCAGGCACCGAAACATTGGCCGGCATCTCCGCGCAGGTTTATACCGGCGTCAATGGGTCAACTTCGATGAAAGTCTGGGTCGATAACAAAGACGGCCTCGTGCTCCGCGCAACGATCAGCAGCGCTGGGTCCCCCACGTTGACGCTCGCCGACATTCAGAAGATTTCCTTCGCTCCGCCGCCCGCATCGCTCTTCGTACTTCCGGCCGTCTGTGCAGGCGTCAAACCGCCGCCCACTACCGCCGAACTCATCGCGGCCGAAACCGACGACGATCCAGCCAACTACGCCAACGGCAGTTACGGTCCCGGCTCAACGAACACCTGCTCCGTCGTGCTCCGCGTCGTCAAGGCCAAAACCATGGAGCCGATCGCCCACGTCCAGGTCGCCATCGACACCAGCATCTACGCTGACAATGCGCCGCCTGCCTACACCTTTGGCGTCCGCGACGACGGTTCGCAGACCTACTCCGGCGGTCACATTCTTGAAATCACCAACCGCGTCCACAACGGCGTCGCCCGCCTGGGCCTTCCTCCTGAACGCTTCTATCTCGGCGTCAATCTCATTCAGCCGGGACACGGCGGCAGCATGGGCCTCGTTTATCGCCATTGCTTTGCCCCCACCACGGTCCTCCTCGAAGTAGTCAACGACTATCTCCAGCCCACCGAAAGCGTCGACCTCCTGTGGGTCAAATCCGGCAAATATGCCGCGCCCCCGGCACAATAACTCCGGCTCACTGGTATGAGAAACTAGAACAGTAGAAGCTCTCCGGGGCCGCTCGCAACGGCACCCCAAATCACGCTTCAACCCATGTTGAATAGGCGTGCCCGGCTCTCGCCGTGCTGCAATGCGCGCGCCTCGCCAACAGGGATTTAGGAACCAGGAACGAATGATCAGTGTCAGCAATATAACCATGCGCTATGGCGCAAAAGTGCTCTTTGAAGAAGTCAGCACCGTCTTCACGCCCGGCCGTCGCTACGGCCTCACCGGACCCAACGGCTCCGGCAAATCCACTTTTATGAAAATCCTGACCGGCGAGCTCGAGCCGCAAAAAGGCACCGTCGTCCGTCCCCGCAAGATGGGCGTACTCCGTCAGGATCAGTTCGCCTTCGACGATTTTCGCGTCATCGACACCGTCATCATGGGCAACCGTCCCCTCTGGGCCGCCCTCGCCGAACGCGATCGCATCTACGAGAAATCCGAGATGACCGACGAAGACGGCATGCGCCTTGGCGAGCTCGAGGGCATCATCGGCGACGAAGACGGCTACACCGCCGAAGCCGACGCCGCCATTCTCCTCGACGGCCTCGACATCACTGAATCCCTCCACGAGCGCAAGATGGGCGAGCTCCAGGGCGGACAAAAAATCCGCGTGCTTCTCGCCCAGGCTCTCTTCGGCAAGCCCCAGGCCCTCATGCTCGACGAGCCCACCAACTATCTCGATCTCGACTCCATCCACTGGCTCCAGGATTTCCTGCTCAACTACGACGGCACCCTTATCGCCATCTCCCACGACCGCCACTTCCTCAACAGCGTCACCACTCACACCGCCGACATCGATTACCAGACCATCATCACTTACACCGGCGGATACGACGACATGGTCATGGCCAAGACCCAGGTCCGTTCCACCCTCGAGTCCCAAAACGCGCAGCGTGAAAAAAAGATCGCGCAGCTCAACGAATTCATCGCACGCTTCGCCGCCGGCACGCGCTCTTCCCAGGTCACCAGCCGCCGCAAAGAGGTTGAACGCCTCCAGACCAACGAGCTCGCCCGCTCCAACATTCAGCGCCCCTTCATCAAATTCGATCAGGTGCGTCCCAGCGGCAAGCACGTTCTCGAATTCAAGGCGCTCACCAAGATCTACGGCGACCATCGCGTCATCGACGAGTTCACCGCCAGCGTCCTGCGCGGAGAAAAAATCTGCCTCATGGGCCGCAACGGAGCCGGCAAGACCACCCTCGTCAAGAGCCTCCTCGCCAACTATCCCGGCCTCGCCGATCCTGAATTCACGCTCGACGCAGGCTCCGTCTTCTGGGGCCACGAGGCCCAGATCGGCTACTTCCCCCAGGACGTCGGCGCCACCATCGAGCATGGCCTCACCGTCGCCGAGTGGCTCCATCGCTGGAACCCCGCCGCCCACATGGAAGACATTCGTGGCATCCTCGGCCAGATGCTTTTCTCCGGCGAAGAAGGCGCCAAGCCCACCAAGGCTCTCTCCGGCGGCGAACAGGCGCGCCTCGCCTTCTGCAAGCTCATCCTCACCAAGCCCAACATCCTCATCTTCGACGAGCCCACCAACCACCTCGACCTCGAAGCCATCAACGCCCTCAACATCGCTCTCCAGCGCTACGAGGGAACGGTCCTGCTCGTCACCCACGACCACGACCTCATCGATGAAGTGGCCACTCGTCTCTGGAACTTCAAAGACGACGGCATCGAAGACTTCCAGGGCCCCTACTCCGAATGGAAAGGCAAGCACAACTAATCCTTCCGCCGCGATCCTCGCGTGACCGCGCTCCCTCCAGCGACGTTCCCGCCCCCAACCCGACTTTTTATCAGCGTTCGCTCATTTTCAGAACAGCTTCTGGAAGTCGCAGTCCGTGGATCTCGATCTTCGAAACTGCGGAGTCGATGTCGCGAAGATCGTCTGCGGAGAGCTGAATATCGATAGCACCCAGGTTCTCTTCAAGGCGGTGCAGCTTGGTCGTGCCGGGAATGGGAACGATCCATGGCTTCTGAGCCAGCAGCCACGCAAGCGCCACTTGGGCCGCAGTACCGTTCTTGTTCTCTGCAATCCTTTTCAAGAGATCGACCACCGCTTGATTCGCTTCGCGTGCTTCCGGGGTGAAGCGCGGCGCCAAATTGCGAAAGTCTGTAGCGTCGAACTTTGTGGTGGCGTCGATCTTTCCCGTAAGAAATCCGGAACCTAGAGGTCCCCAGCTCACAAAACCAATTCCCAGATCCCCGCACGCTGCGAGAACGCCATGCTGTTCAACGTCGCGCGTCCAAAGCGAATACTCACTTTGCACTGCAGTGACGGGCTGAACCGCGTGCGCTCGTCGGATCGTGTTTGCTCCAGCTTCCGAGAGGCCAAAATGCTTCACCTTTCCGGCCTGGATAAGATCGCGCACGGCGCCTGCTACATCCTCGATCGGCACTTGGGGATCGACTCGATGCTGGTAGAAGAGGTCGATCACGTCTGTGTTGAGGCGTTTCAATGAAGCTTCAGCCACCTGCTTGATGTGCTCGGGCTTGCTGTTCAGGCTGCCTGTCCGTTGTCCGTTGGGCAGGATATCGAAACCGAATTTGGTCGCAATCACGACGTCTTTGCGATGGGGAGCAAGCGCCTCCCCAACGACTTCTTCGTTGGTGAATGGGCCATATGCCTCTGCAGTATCGAAGAAGGTCACGCCACGCCTGACCGCCGCGCGAAGCAGCGCGATTGCCTCATCCTTTTTCATGGCCGGACCGTAGGCATGAGTCAGCCCCATGCAGCCAAACCCAATGGGCGATACCTCAAGCTTGCTCTTACCTAGTTCTCTTTTTTGCATTCTGACTCCTCGTCTCAACGGCAATAGATTTCTAATTTTCGAGTGGCCCGCCCATGAGGCAATCCGCTTCCTTCACACTAGTTCGAGCTGAATCGATTTCGCTTGGCGATACACGCCAAACCCGCAGCAGAACACGCCAATTCTAATTGTCCTCATTTGTCGCTTTTTGCAGTGACTTTGGCGTGGTCTGCACATACAGAATCGGCCCCCCAGGGCTAAAGTTACGAGATGAGGAGTTCCAGACAGAACTCTTCAGCAAGAAGTTCTGCCTTCAGAAGAGTGCCCACATGCAGAAACACTTCCGATACTCAAACAGCAGATTCCAGCTACTGGAGTCAATCGGTGTCTCCGCCGCGAAGGTGTTGCGCCACGCGCACCTCTCTCAAGAGCTTTTGAAGGAGCCGCGTTTTCTTCTGACCACTGAGGAGGCGTTTGCTTTTGGCGAGGCAATTGCCGAGGTGAGCGGAGATCCCGCCATCGGTTTGCTTCTGGGCACAGTCGCGAGAACGCAGAACTTCAATCCGCCCGGTATCGCGGCGCTCTGTTCTGAAACTCTGGGCGAGGCGATGGCGCAGGTGGGTCGCTACAAACAACTCACTTGCCCCGCAGAACTCGTGCAACACAAATCCAAAGGCGAGTGGTCGCTTCGCTTTCGTTTCCTCATGACCGACAAGCCCGAGCCGCCCGTGCTCATTCAGGCTGGCTTCTCCTATTTGCTTTCCATCGCAAGGCACGGCACAGAGAACAAGGGCTTCAGTCCCCTGCGCCTGGAATTGACGGACTCGAACGCTCCCATCAGGCAGATCAAGCAACTTTTCGGCTGCCCCGTCGTTGCAGGGGCAAAGCGCAACGTAATGGTGCTCCGGGAATCTGATAGTGAGCTGCCCTTCGTAACCCGTAACCCGGAGCTATTCGAGATGCTCGGCCCCCAACTCGAGCGAGAGATTAATGAAGGGCTGAACGCTGAGAGCTTTGTAGATCGCGTGCGGCTTGCCATTCAAGAAAAGCTCACCGGACGACGCCCGGCTATGGAGGACATCGCCGACGTTCTTCACGTCAGTCCTCGCACTCTGCAGCGGCGTCTGCAGGACGACGGATATAGCTTTCAGCGTGTGCTCGAAGAAGCTCGCCGGCATCTGGCGCGCCACTTCCTGGCCCACTCGCACCTCGACCTCAATGACGCTGCATTCCTGCTCGGCTACAACGACGCGGGCTCCTTCGTTCGGGCCTTTCGTGCATGGGAAGGTGTGCCGCCCGCACGTTGGCGAGACGAGCAACGCTCCTCCTCGCCTGTCCACTAATCGGCAAGAACTGCGAAATCCATTCTGGAGAGAATTATGAAGACGTTACTGTTCGGTCTGTTTCTATCCACGCTGATTGCGCCGTCGTCTTACGCACAGCAAGCGCCGCCCCAGCCACCCACTGAATCGATCAAAACCGCGGCAAATCCTACACCCGAGCAACAAGAACTCATCAATCTCTCAAACATGAAATGGGATTGGATGGCAGACAAGAAGGTCGATTCCTTAGAGACACTCTTTGATGACAAAGCCATGTTCACTCACATGGGCGGAACTTGGGGAAAAGCCCAGGAACTCGCCACCATTAAGAGCGGCGGCATCTGGTACAAAAAGGCCGTAGTTTATGCAGTTGACGCTCGCATATTTGGTGACACAGCCGTCCTGCTCGAGGACATTGATTTGCAGGCAGCAGTCGGTGATCGCGAAGTCACCAACCCTTTCATGGTGACTGAGGTTTACATCAAAGAAAGCGGCAAGTGGAAGCTCGCCCAACTCACGTTCTCGCACCTTCTTAGGCCGGTCAAAATGGATACCAATAAAAATTAGCCACAAACACTTCCGGGGCCCCCATTTCCGAAGGAAAGGGCAAGCACAACTAATCCTTCCGCCGCGAATCCTCGCGTAACCGCGCGCTCCTAGCGATACTCCCGCGCCCAAGCCGACTTCGCAAGTAATCCGATTCGGTGAGTGCATTGGCAATTTCGCGTGAATTGACTGAATCGGCTGCATGGGTCATTGAATGACATTCTGAATTCGCCATTCTCCCGAATTTGTCGCTGTCGATGCGATTGAAAAGTGTATGTGCCACTGTCCGTTCCCGAACAACATTTTCGAACTCGAACACGCGTGGCGTGCCGAGAGGATTCGAGGTCGGCGGATCTCATTGAAAAGATGGATGAATCCGTGTGGATGCATTGGCGATTCAAGTGCTGGATCAAGTTCCATTGAGCTTGCCTAAACCCGGGAGGCTGATATCAAGGCATTGGATCGTAATTCATGCATCTTGTTGTGGAGATTTGTTACCCTGACCATCGCCACCGCGGTGATGTTGTCTGCTTCATCGCTCTTTGCTGCCCAAAACGCACAACACCAAATTGTCAGTTCTGAACCGTCGCCGGATCAGATTGCGGCGATTGTGTCGGAGGCTGCCGACAGCTACTTCAAGAATTCTCCCCACGCAGCCGGGTTGTCCATTGGTTTGCTGAAGGACGGACACTCATACCTGTATAACTACGGGACGGTCAGAATGGGGGAGACGGGTGCCCCATCGTCCGAGACGATCTTCGCGATTGCTTCGATCAGCAAGACGTTCACTGGAACTCTCCTCGCTCAGGCTGTCCTTGAAAAGCGCGTGAGATTTGATGACGACGTACGGAAATATCTTAATGAGGCCTACCCCAATCTGGAATTCGATGGGCACCCCATTGAGCTGCAATTTCTGGTCAATCACAACTCAGGACTGCCTTTTAATCTGCCGGATATTCCAGAAAACCGTCCGCCTTTCAGCACACCGGTCTCATCGACAATCAGACAGATGCTGAATAATTACGGCCGCCAAGATTTCTTGAGAGACTTGCATTCCGTCCAGATCAAGACTGTACCGGGGCAAAAGTTCAGCTATTCAAATGCAGCCGCTGTCCTCCTGAGCATTGTTCTTGAGCACGTCTACCAAATGCCCTATGAGGAAATTGTGAAGCGGAAGATTGCGGACCCTCTGGGAATGCAAGACACAACTATATCCCTGAGCAATGCACAGAAAGTCAGATTGGCGCAGGGTTATGACGGAACGGGAGCGGCTGCCGGATATCCACCCGAGATTATGCTGGGCGCCGCGGGACTAAAGTCCACAGCGTCTGATCTTCTGAAATATGCTGGCTGGGAAGTCGCCGAACAAGATCCCGCCGTAAAGCTTTCACACCAGTCGCGATTCATTCTGACGGAAAATTATTCGGTCGGTTTGAATTGGCAGATTATCAAGTCAGGCGCCAATCGGCGCATTTGGCAAGACGGCAGCACTCCTGGCTTCTTGAGCATCTGCATGACTTTTCCCGAGCTTCACATGGCTGTGGTTGTACTCTCCAACGAGGATGACGCGGCATCGGCCCACGCCTTCGATGGCATCGCCAACCAGATAGCGAAGTCGCTTGATCCTAGGTCCGCTCCCCTGTTTTGAAAAAGAAGTCGGATGCCTAGAGTTTGGAATTTTGGGCCTGCTGGGTTGTAGAACCCGCTGACAAGGTTGCAGTGAACGACAGATGGCGCCAACAGGACAGATCACTCATCGAACTGATTTGCGCACTTCCGTCCGAATCAGTCTCGCAAAACGCCGGGTGCCCCGGTCTCGCGTCCGCCGCGGCGGAGAGACCGGGAGAATCCAACTCCGCACCCCCCGGCGCGAAGCGCGTTTGGCCTCCAACCGGCCCCCTGTGGAAATCTTGTCAAGAGGTAAACCCCAAAAATAATTTTCCCAATTTTCTAACCGCCTTGTTCCCTACCACTTACAGCCAAAGATTTTTTGATCGATTTTGCATATTAACTATTCGAAAAGGCGCACAATGGAGAGGTAGTCAAAAACAGGCGGCGACACCGGACCTCCGGCTCGCCGCTTTTCTGTTTTTTTACTCACTCACTTCTTCACTCTTTAACTGACTCTTTGGAGCGCAGCCGTGATGACCGCCTCGACAACAATCCGCCGCCATCCTGACAGTCACTCGACATGCGCCTCCGCTCCAACCGCTCAGCACGGGGTGCCCCATTCATCGCAGTTTCATCGCGATGAGTGGGGGC
>Ga0181537_10004045_pt1 | contig 12283 bp, 11 predicted proteins | sample PEATcosm2014_Bin_39_FD_119765 | JGI IMG/M metagenome (GOLD analysis project Ga0181537, IMG submission 119765) | Peatland microbial communities from MTU Mesocosm Facility, Houghton, MI, USA - PEATcosm2014_Bin23_10_metaG | ecosystem: Environmental > Terrestrial > Soil > Wetlands > Peat | place...
TCGAGCACCCGCTCGACGTCCCGCACGCTGTAGGAACGCACCTGACCTCGCGACAATCCCGTATAGCGCTAGGCGTTGCGCTTGCTCGCCTTGCGCGCGATCTTCGCTGGTTCCTCGACGCGCTTGGGAGCCTTGCGCGGACCCAAGCGGCTCACCTGCGCCTGCGCCTTCTCGCTCTTCTCGAGGCTGGCACGCAGCGCCTCCATGAGGTCGATGACCTTGCCCTCGCCGGCCGGGGCTACTTCCGCGACGGAGATCTCGTGGCCTTCAACCTTCTTCTGCACCGCGGCCTCGACACGTCCACGCACCTCGTCCTTGTAGGCCTGGGCGTCGTACTTCGGCTGCGTCTGCTGGTCAATCAGCTGCTGCGCGAGTTTCAGCTCTGCCGCCTTCACCTCAGGCTTCGGCACCTCGATCTCCGCGGAGCTCTTGACGTCGGCCGCGAAGTGCAGCTGCTGCATGGCGAGCACGTCGCCGATCGGCCGCAGGATGACGACATAGCCCTTGCCGCGCGCGGCCCAGTGCCCCACGCCGCAGCGCTTGGACTGCTTGAGCGCCTCCACCAGCAGGCCGTAGGGCTTCGCTGCGCCCTTGTCCGGCGCCAGGTAATAGGTCTTGTCGAAGTAGACCGGATCGATGGATTCGATCGGCACGAACTCGGAGATGTCGACCGAGTGACTCCCGACTTCCTCGAGCGCCTTGATCTCCTCGGGGTTGAAGCGCACGTACTGGTCCTTGGCGAACTCGTAGCCCTTCACCATCTCATCGCGCTCCACCACCACGCCTTCCTTCTGGCAGATGTACTGCTGGCGCAGACGCGAGCCGCAGGTCTTGTGCAGCAGGTTGAAGGAGATCGCATTTGCCGACTGCGTCGCCGTGTAGAGCTTCACCGGGATGGCTACCAGCCCGAAGGACACCGTCAGAGAGCCGATGGAACGTGCGGCCATGAATGCACCTATCCTGGATTACTTCTCACGAGCGACACCAAAAGCCTTCGTAAGGCTCTGTTTTATCTCAAGTACATCATGCCACCGGTCGCCGGTCTTTTCCAACCGCGACGGTACGTCCTTGATTGTAAAGTCAGAAGGCTCGGCGCCCTCGAGCTCCTCCCACGTCAGGGGCATCGATACCGGGGCTCCCGGGACCCCGCGCGGGGAGTAGGCGACATTGAGCGTCTTGCCCCGCACGTTCATGTTGTAGTCAATGAAGATCTTGCCGGTGCGCTTCTCCACCGCCCACTCCATGGTGATCTCCCGCGGGTGCTCGCGCATGACGTGCCGGCCCACCGTCTCGCAGATGTGGCGCGCCTCATCGAAGGTCACAGTGCGCTCGATGGGCACGAACACGTGCAGGCCGGTCTTGCCGGAGGTCTTGACGATCGCCTGCAGCGACATCTGCTGCAGCAGGTCGCGCAGCCAGAAGGCGACGCGCTTGCCGACTGCAAAGCCGCGCTTGTTCAGCTCCGGCTCCGCACCCTTGGCCTCCTTCCCGGAATAGATGTAAGGGTCGATGTCGAATACCAGGTAATCGGGGTAGTTGAGGATCGAGGCCTCGAGGGAGGCAAGCGAGCTCGCATAGTCGGTCTTGGCTCCGGCCGCCTCGGGCAGCAGCGACGCGCGCGAATGCCAGACGTGGAACTCGAGCGTTCCCACCTGCCCGAGCCATAGGAGCGTCGGCAGGTTGTTGGCCAGGAGGTAGCGATGGCGCTCGTCCTTGGTCTCGGAAAACACCGTGACCGACTCCACGAAGTCCGGCAGCGCCTGCGCCCAGTGCTTCTGAAAGAAGCGCTCGCCGTTGATGCCCTCGGGCATGCGGATCATCGTCAGGGGCCGGTCCGCAAGGTGTGGCAGCATGAAGCGCGCCACGCGCGCAAGATAGATAAGGAGGTCGCGCTTGGTGATGGTCTCGCGCCGCAGCTTCGGCTGCGCCGGCCAGTAGACGCGATCGAGGTTCGTCAGCTTGATGCGCGCGTCGCCCGCGCGCAGCTCCAGGTTCTTGGCTGGGCTCTGCAGCTGCGCCACGATCTCGGCGCCATCCTGCGCCGCCGGCGTGTCGTGGTCCGCGACCGCCGCGGCGCGCCGCGCGCGCCTGGCCGGCGTCTTGACCGGGACGGGCGACGTGCTGCGCTTCACCACGCTGCGCGCCTTAACGTCATCGCGCAGACGCAGGAACACCGGTGCCCGCAGCGCACCCGCCGCGGTCCATTCGCTGTAGGTGACCTCGGCGACCAGTTGCGGCTTGAGCCAGGTCGTGGGCCGGTGCAGCGGGGGTGGCTCGGCGAACGGGGTACTGTTGCGCTCCAGGCGCGCAGCGCGCCTGAGGAACTCGCCGATGCTCTCATCCTCGAGCCCCGAGCCGACGTGGCCGGCATAGCGCAGCGCCTTGCCATCGTAGTAACCGAGCAGCAGCGCCCCGAGCGTGTCACGCGATCCCTTGCCCCGCGTGTAGCCGCCGATGACGAACTCGGCCGATTGCGAGGACTTGACCTTGAGCCAGGCGCGCGAGCGCGCACCGGGCTGGTAGGTGCTGTCGAGCCTCTTGGCCATGATGCCTTCGAATCCCAAGGCGAGCGCCGCATCGTAGAGTTCCTGAGCGTCCGACGAAGAGTGCATCAGCTGCAGATGTGGGGTTGGCAGCAGACACTGGGCAAGGTAGCGGTGTCTGTCAGCGTACACCGCCTGCCGCAGGTTGATGCCGGCAAAGTGCAGCAGGTCGAAGCACACCAGGGCCACGGGAGTCGCGCGCTGCGCTGCGGCGATTTCCGCCGCCGACTTCAGCTGTGCCCGGTTCTGCAGGGCGTTGAAGGAGGGGCGCCCGTCAGCACTCAGCGCCACGATCTCCCCATCCAGAATCATGGTAGCGGCAGGGTGCGTCGCCAAATCCCCCGTCAGCTCGGGGAAGAACCCGCTCAGGTCCAGGCCGCGGCGTGAACTCAATCTGGCGACGCCGTGCTCGAGGAATGCGATGACACGGTAGCCATCCAGCTTGGGCTCATAGCGCCACGCCGGATCGGACGCTGCGAGCGTGCCGCTCTCGGCCAGCATCGGCAGCAGCTTCTTCGGCATGGCTTCCGGGGGGCCGTGCGGGGCCAGGCGCGCGGCCGGCAGCCGCTGAGTCACCTGGCGCGGTGCCACCTCGTCGAGGCTCGCCTCCGAGAGCACGGAGCGGTGGCGGGCGAGCAGGTCGTTGGCGCGTGCGAAGCGGTCCTTGTGCTTGATCAGCAGCCACTGGTTGGCCTTCGCGGTGCGCACCAGGGTGTAGGAACCCTTGAGCTTCGCCCCGCACAGGAAGAAGCTGAGCTTGCCGGCCGCGAGCTCGGCGCGCACCCGCGCCTGCGCGGCGTGGCGGTCGTCAAAGGCGAAGCGCCCACCCTCGTCAGGGGAGTACACGCCGCAGTCCCACACGATGACGTTGCCGGCGCCGTACTGCTTTGCCGGAATCACGCCCTCGAACGAGCCGTACTCGAAGGGGTGGTCCTCGACCTCCACCGCCATGCGCTTGTCGCCGGGGTCGCTCGAAGGCCCCTTGGGAACGGCCCATGACTTGAGCACTCCGTCGAGTTCGAGCCGGAAGTCGTAATGCAGTGCGCGCGCGGCATGCTTCTGCACCACGAAAAGCAGTGGGCCTGAGCGCTCCACGGGCCGGGTTGCAGGCGGCTCGGGCGTGCGTGTGAAGGTACGCTTGGACGCGTAGCGTTCCAGGGGCTGCTTAGCCATGGCGCAGCATCCATGCGGCGGCGGCGGCCAGCAGCACCTCGTGCACGGCCGCATCGCGCCTGCCGCTGCGGGCCGGCACGTGAAACGAGTGATCCGCATCGGCAACCCATTCCAGGGTGGCGCGCTCTCCGAGGTCCTCGGCCACCGGCTGCAGCAAGGAGCGCTCGGCGAGCGCATCACGGGTACCCTGCACGAACAGCATGGGGATGTGCACGGATTGCAGGTGTGCGGCGCGCTCGATGCCGGGCTTGCCGGCGGGATGCAGCGGAAAGCCGAGGAACACGAGCCCGCGCACCTGCGGCAGTGGCGCCAGCGCCTGGGCCTGCGAGGTCATGCGTCCGCCGAACGAGCGTCCACCGGCGAACAGCGCGAGTCCCGGGGCGCGCTCGTGCGCCGCGACGACCGCGGCGCGCACGGCCGCGTGGCATACGGCCGGGGGATCCGGTCGGCGCGTGCCGCGCTCGAAATACGGAAACTGGTACCGCAGCGTGGCGATGCCGTGGCGCGCGAGAGTGCTCGCCGTGCCCTGCATGAAGGAGTGGTGCATGCCGGCGCCGGCTCCGTGTGCGAGTACGTAGCAGGCGCGCGCTGCGCTTGGCAGCAGCCATAGCCCTGAAACTTCAAGCTGCGGCCCGAGGAGGAGCGTCACGGGCTCGGCGGACTGTGCTTGGGCCGCTGGATCCGCCACGTCAGCGGCCTATTCGACGGCCCCGACCCAGGCACCAAAGGGGGGCAGCACGATACGTGTGCCCGGTCCGGCGACGTTGATCTCCCCGGGGCTCGAGAGCAGCGTACGGAAGTGGCTGCCCGCAAAACCTGCGGTCGCGCCATTGGGCGTCACCGTCTGCGCCTGCGAGGACATGTTGAGGCACACGAGGATGCCGGAAGCCTCGGGCGTCACGCGCGCGTAGGTCAGCACGTGGGAATTGCCGGGATCGAGCATTACCAGACGCCCGGTGCGCAGTGCCGGGTCACCGCGGCGCAGGGCGATGAGCTTCTTGTACCAGCTCAGCAGCGACTCGCCGTCGGCGAGCTCCGTTCTGACGTTGACCTCGCGGAAGTTCGGGGCCACGGGCAGCCAGGGGCGCTCGCTGGCGGTGAAGCCCGCCTGTGGCGTCGAATCCCACTGCATCGGCGTGCGCTCACCATCTCGGCCCCTCTCCTTCGGCCACCCGGTGATGCCGATCGGGTCGCGCACGTCCTCGACGCGTGCCGGGGTGGCGGTGGCCTGGCCGATCTCCTCGCCCTGATATAAGAGTGCCGCCGCGCGCGAAGTCAGGAGCAGCGTGGCGAGGATCTTGGCGATCTCCGTGTTATGGACGCCGTCGCCGAAGCGATCCCAGCTGCGCACGTTGTCATGGTTGTCGAACAACAGCAGCGGCTGCGACCCCTGCAGGCCGGTGGACGCCTCGGTGAGGCGGCGCCGGAAGTCGCGGGCGTCCAGACGCGTGTCGAATGCGAAGGCGGTGTCCATCGGCAGCTGCAGCTCATCGTGGCGCGCACCACCGTACCAGCTGCTCAGCTGGGCTGCGCTCTTTACGTAGGTTTCCCCGATCAGCACGCGCTCGCCGGGGTAGTGATCGATCATGGCTCGCATGCGCCGCAGCACCGCGTGCACCTCGGGGAGGTTATTGGTGCGGGCGTCGCTCAGTACGGGATCCCCCTGCGCGGTGCGGCCGCCGAGGGGTTGCGAGCTGCGCAGCTGCGGATCCTTGTAGAGCGAGGTAATGGCGTCGAGCCTGAAGCCAGCGACGCCGCGATCCAGCCAGAAGCGCATCACGTCGAACATCGCACGCTCGACATGCGGGTTGCGCCAGTTCAGGTCCGGTTGCTGGCGGTAGAAGCGGTGGTAGTAGAACTGGTCGATGCCCGGCACGTATTCCCAGGCCGAGCCACCGAACACGCTCACCCAGTTGTTGGGAGGTCGGCGCCTGCCGGCGGCCTCGGGCAGACCACTGCTCCAGATGTAGAAGTCGTGCACGACCGAGCGGCGCGAGTGCGTGGCGTCAATGAACCACGGGTGCTGATCGGAAGTATGGTTGAGCACCATGTCGACAACGACGCGGATGTTGCGCTTCTGCGCCTCGGCCAGCAGGCGGTCGAAATCAGCCAGCGTGCCGTACTGCGGATCCACGTTTTCGTAGTCGCTGACGTCGTAGCCGAAATCGACGTGGGGGGAGGGGAAGAACGGCGCCAGCCAGATGGCATCGACCCCGAGGGCTTCCAGGTAGTCAAGACGCCTCGTGATGCCGTTCAGGTCCCCGACGCCGTCGCCGTTGGAGTCCTGGAAGCTGCGCGGATAGATCTCGTAGATCACCGCATATTTCCACCACGGGTCCTGCTGTGCGTGCTGTACCGGGGCGGCACGAGAGGCGTTCACCCACAGCAAAGGGAGGAGCAACGCCAGCGCGACCCGCCACTGCGGCACCGACGTCCCTGGTTTCGCGACTGCAGGCATTACGCCATGGGCTTCCTGGCTTGCTCGAGCCCCATAGTACCCGCAAACGCGGGTCGGGCGCGTGACGCGGGCCGCCGAGGCTGGCCGGAGCATGTTGGGGCCGTCAATGCGCGCCGAGCATTGATGCAAAGGCATCTGCAACACGCTCGAGGTGGCGCGGGGTGAGCCTCACCGGGCTCTCAAACACGCGGCCCATGGCTAGGCCGGTCAGGCAACAGTGCATGAAGTCCAGCGCCTCGCGCAGCCGCGCATCAGTCAGCTGCGCATCGTGAAATACCGCGCGCATCACCCGTAGGTGCGCGCGCCCCTGACGTTGTTCCCAGGCGCGGGCGCGGCGCTTGCTGCGCCCGCGCGTCGCCCTGAGGATCTCCAGCGAGACGCGATAGTAGTCGCCCTGGTAGTGGGCCCACATGCGCTGCACGAACAGCCGTGCCCGCGTGGCACGGACGCCGCGCCGCAGCGGCGCGGCCCCCATCACCTCGATGAAGCGCGCGTAGGCGAGCGTGAGAATGGTCTCCAGGATCTCTTCTTTCGAGCCGAACTGGTGCTGGGCCGCCCCCCAGGTCAAGCCGGCGCGACGGGCGATGCGCTCGGAGGTGGCTGCGGCATAGCCGTGCTCGCGGATCAGGGCGACCGTAGCCTCTACGAGACGGGCGCGCGTGCGCCGGGTCTTCAGTGCCTGGCGTCCTGCTCGCTCGAGGTGCGGGGGGTTCATGCGTATCATAAAAATATACACACCCCCGCCTAACGGGGCTACACTGATCACGGAAAAAACATTTGGCCGGAAATGTTTTCTCGGTGGAAAATGGCGTGACCCTCGAAGAGCGCAACAAGAAGCTCGTTCAGGAATTCTTCGGACTTCTGAACCGTGGCGACGTCGCGGGGATCGTCGCAGCCTATGCGGGCGACGGACAGCTGCAGACCATGGGGCGCACGCTGATATCCGGCCGGTTCACGCGCGCCCAGATCGAGGCGGCTGCCGGCCAGATCTACGAGGCGTTCCCGGACGGCCTCACCTTCAGCGTCGAGGCGATGACGGCCGAGGGCGAGCGCGTCGCAGTCGAGGCAAACTCGCGCGGGCGGCACGTCTCCGGGGCGATCTACAGCAACGAATACCACTTCCTGTTCGTATTTCGCGGCGGCCGGCTCGCGCTGCTGCGGGAATACATGGATACCGAGCGGGTCACCGACATCCTATGCGGTGGCCAGCGTCCCGCCGCGGCGACAAACACGTGAGCAACGCGCCCGAGACGGCACCTGGGCCCGTCACTCTCGATCCTTACGACCACCGCTTCCACTGGGATCCGTACCCATTCTACCGCGCGGCACGCGAGCGCGACCCGGTGTACTTCTACGAGCCGGGCGGCTTCTGGCTGCTTACCAAGTGGGACGACGTGAACCGGGCCTTCCGCGACCACAGGACGTTCATCAACAGCGGCGCGGTAGCGCTCGAGAAGGATGCGAACGAGAAGCTGCCATACCCGCTCTTCATCGGCAGCGATCCGCCTGAGCATACGCGCCAGCGTGCCGTACTGACGCCGCTCATGATGCCCGCGGCGCTGGCGAAGCTGGAGGGGTTCATTCGCGCGCGCACCGTGGAGCTGCTGGCTCCGCACCTGGCGAGCGGGCGGCTCGATTTTGTCGCCGATCTCGGCTGCTATCTGCCGATGGATGTCATCTCCATTCTCATTGCGGTGCCACAGGCCGATCGTGACCGGGTGCGCGGCTGGGCCGATGACCTGATCGCCCGCGAGGACCGGCAGACTGACCTTGCGGACCGCAATGTCGCCGGCTACATGAACCTCGCACAGTACTTCGAGGCGCACACGGCGCAGCACGAGTGCCGGCCACACGAGGAGGATCTTCTCGGGGCGATGCTGCGGGCGCAGTCCGCAGGGCTGATGTCGCACGCCGAAGTGGTGGGAAACCTGATCCTGCTTGCCATCGCCGGTAACGAGACGACCACCAAGCTTATTGGCAACATGGCGTATCGCCTGTGGGAGCATCCGAAGCAGCGCCGCTGGCTGGTAGAGGACCCCGGCCTGATTCCCAAAGCGATCGAGGAGACCCTGCGTTTTGATGGCTCATCACAGATCCTGGTGCGGCGCGTGGGTGTCGACGTCACGCTGCGCGGCAAGCTGCTGCGCAAGGGCGACCGGGTCGGGCTGTGCGTCATTTCCGCGAACCGCGACGCGGACAAGTTCACGGACCCGGAGAGCTTCGACATCCGGCGCGGCAGCCGGGACCACATGGCCTTCGGTTACGGCGTGCATGCCTGTCTGGGCGCAGCGCTGGCGCGCCTCGAGACCCGCGTCGTATTCGAGGAGGTGCTGCGCCGCCTGCCGGACTACGAGATCGACGTGGCGGGCCTGCGGCGCGCCCACAACCCGAACGTGCGCGGCTTCACGCACGTGCCGGCGCGCTTCACGCCCGTGGCTGCATGAGCGCCGCTCCCGCGAGTGGAGTCGTTGGCGTTGCGGGCGAGGGGCGGCTGCTGATCGACGGGCGGCTCACCGAGGCGCGCTCGGCGCGGCGCTACCCGAACATCAATCCGGCTAACGAGGCTACCCTCGGCAACGTGGCCGATGCCGGTCCGGAGGATGCCGACGCGGCGGTGGCGGCGGCCCGCCGGGCGTTCGATGACTCCGGGTGGGCGAGCGATCGCAGCCTGCGCCAGCGCTGCCTCACGCAGCTGCGCGATGCGTTGCGGGCGCAGTGCGGCGTGCTCTACGCCCAGATCGTGGCCGAGGTGGGAGCCACCATGGCGATAACCGCCACGGGGCCCCAGGGGGCAGGCCCCATGGCGATACTCGACTACTACCTTGCGCTGATGCAGCACTATGGCTGGGAGCAGCAGCTGCCGGTGACGCGGCACATGGGCGTTCCGAGCAGACGGCTGATCTGGAAGGAGGCCGCCGGCGTGGTGGCGGCAATCACGCCCTGGAATTTTCCGTTCCAGATCAACATGGCGAAGCTCGCGCCCGCGTTGGCCGCCGGCTGCACGGTCGTACTCAAGGCGGCTCCGGAGACACCCTGGACCGCCACTTTCATCGGCCGCGTGGCTGCCGAGCACACCGACATGCCCGCCGGGGTTCTGAACGTGCTGACCTCGAGCGACCGTGCGGCGCTGGGCGCGCAACTCGTCAGCGATCCGCGTGTCGACGTCGTGTCCTTCACTGGCTCAACCGCGACCGGGCGGCAGGTCATGGCGAGCGCCGCCGTCAGCGTAAAGCGCGTCTTCCTCGAGCTGGGTGGCAAGTCCGCCACGATCGTGTTGGATGATGCGGATTTCGGTTCGGCGCTCCTGGCAGGCTTTGCAGTCTGCTATCACGCGGGCCAGGGATGTGCGATCGCCACGCGCCTGCTGCTGCCACGCAGCCGCTACAGCGAGGGCATCGAATTCCTGGAGGCTGGATTCAGGCAGCTGCAGTACGGTGACCCGTTCGCGCCGGGCCAGATCATGGGTCCGCTGATCAGCGCTCGCCACCAGGCTCGGGTGCTGGAGTACGTCGAGATCGGGCGTCGGGAGGGGGCTCGGCTGGTCTGCGGCGGGTGCCGCCCTGCGCACCTGCCGCGCGGTTATTACGTGGAGCCGACACTGTTTGCCGACGTCAGCAATGACATGCGGATCGCGCAGGAGGAGATCTTCGGTCCGGTTCTCGTCGTCATTCCCTATGACAGCGACGAAGATGCGGTTCGCATCGCCAATGACTCCATCTACGGACTCTCGGGAGCTATCATCGGTTCCCCGGAGCGGGCCCTGCGCATGGCGCGCCGGATCCGCAGCGGCACTCTTAATATCAATGGCGCGAACTTCTTTGCACCGGACTCGCCTTTCGGCGGCTATAAGCAGAGCGGCATAGGCCGCGAAATGGGTGAGGCTGGCTTTGAGGAGTATCTGCAGACCAAGACGGTCGCGGTACCTCCCGCCTGAGGTTGCTCGATGGGCGACTCCTATCTGAAGGGTCAGGCAATCGTGGTCACCGGTGCCTCGCGGGGAATCGGTCTCGCCACCGCCACGAGTCTGCTGAGCCGCGGCGCGCGCGTGGCACTCATCGCGCGCAACCACGCCGCGCTCGCAAGCGCCGTTGCCGGCCTCAACTCGGAACGCGCGCTGGCCGTGACCGCGGATGTCTGCGACCGCAGTGCGGTCGGGGCGGCCATGGCACAGGTCGCCGCCGAGCTCGGACGTATCGACGGCCTTGTCAACAACGTCGGCTTCCAGTTCGCACGGCGCCTGGAGGTCATGAGCGAAGCCGAGATACGGCAGTCAATCGATCTCAACTTCGTCAGTGCCGTGTTCGCCTGTCAGGCTGCCATCCCTTACCTGCGGTCAGCCGGTGGTGGCCGCATCGTGAATATTTCCTCCTCCACCGTTCGCCACGAGAACGAGTTCTCGCACGTGGGCCTTTACTCGGCGAGCAAGGCGGCGCTCGAGCTTTTCTCGCGCGAACTGCGCCACGAGCTCAAGCGTGACCGCATCACGGTCACGGTATTCAGCCCGGGCGCCGCCGCGACCGGGAGTGTGGCCAACTTCGACCCGCAGGCACTCCAGGAAGCCATGGCCGATTGGCTGACCAAGGGGCCGACGTTCGACGGCGCGCTGCAGCCGCACACTCTGGGCGAGGCGATCGCCGCGTGCTTCGAGTTTCCTGCGGGCGCCGCGCCTGAGTTCGTGGAGGTGCGTCCCAGCGTATCGACGCCGAAGATGCTTGAGTCTGAATGGAAGCTGGAGCCACGGTGAGCATCGGCTTCATCGGTCTGGGAAACCTCGGCGCGCCCATGGCGCGGCAACTGCTTAAGCTCGGTGAGGAAATTCTCGTTCTGGATGTGGCCGAAGCCCGCGTAGCGGAGCTTACCGCCCTGGGTGCGCGCGCCGGCAGCGTACGTGAGCTTGCCGAGAGCTGCCGCGTTATCGGCCTCTGTGTGCGCGATGAGCCCGAGGTTGCGGGTCTGCTGCACGGCCCCTCGGGGCTGCTCGCGCAGGTGAGGGAAGACACCATCATCATCATCCACAGCACGGTGACGCAGGCTGCGGTCCTTGAGTGGGCGCAGGCCGCGCGGCAGCGCGCAGTGCACCTGCTCGATGCCCCCGTGACCGGCGGGGCAGCGGGCGCGCAGGCGGGCACACTCACTTACATGGTGGGCGGCGCGGAGCCTGAGGTCGAGCGCTGTCGCCCGCTCTTCATGACCTCGGCCGCGAAACTGATCCACGCAGGTCCCGTAGGCTCGGGAATCCTGCTTAAGCTGTGCAACAACCTCATGAGTTACGCGGCGTTCACGGCTGTCGATGAAGCGGTTCGCTTGGCGCGCGCCGGCGGGCTGGATCCGGCGCTCGTGGTGGAGGTCGGTCGCAGCAATGGCGTGGTTACCGCGCAGATGGAAGCCTTTCTCGCAAACCGTGGCAGGCTGACTGCGGCGGGGTCGCAGGCACTGCAGCAGGTGTTCGCGCCGTTCGCGGCCCTGGCGCAGAAGGACTTGGCGGCCGCGCTGGCGAGCGCCCAAGCTCTCGGGCTTGAACTGCCCGGCACGCGGTCGGTAGCCGAGCGGATTGAAAACGTGTTCCTCAACCAGGGCAACTGACGGTGCGCCGATGAACGACTACAACCGCGACAAGGGCGAAGCGAAATTCAAAGAGGTCTACGGGAGCGATCTTGCGGCTCTGCCGGCGGCGGGAGCCTCGCCCTTCATCGACTACATGCTGGAGACGCTCTTCGGGGCGTTGTGGCAGGATCCCGCGCTCTCCATCCGCGAGCGGCGTCTGCTGGTTATCGGTGTTCTCGCCGCGCAGGGGGAGGAGGCAACGCTCGGGATCCAGCTGCGCTGCGCCCTCAAGCGCGGTGAACTCACCCTAGCGCAGCTGCAGCCGCTCGCCACCTTCCTCACCCAGTATGTCGGCTACCCGCGCGGTTCGCGGCTGCTGCGCGTGTGCAACGAGGCTGCCGCAGCAGCGGCGTCGTGAGGCGGCGTGCCGCGGCGCCTCAGGAGGGGGGCGGCCCCTCGCTGATGCGTACCAGGTCCTTCGGCCGCAGCCACTTGCGGAACGCGTCCTGCACCGCTGCCCCGTCGAGGGTCACGAAGTGCTGTGCCGCCCGCGTCGGCTCATCCA
>Ga0181537_10004046_pt1 | contig 12283 bp, 10 predicted proteins | sample PEATcosm2014_Bin_39_FD_119765 | JGI IMG/M metagenome (GOLD analysis project Ga0181537, IMG submission 119765) | Peatland microbial communities from MTU Mesocosm Facility, Houghton, MI, USA - PEATcosm2014_Bin23_10_metaG | ecosystem: Environmental > Terrestrial > Soil > Wetlands > Peat | place...
CAACGTATCACGCTGCCGCGCGGACGGGAAGCACAACCAGATTACTTCGCGACTGCCGCCGCCGCGTCGCCGGGCATCAGATTTTCGTTGATGCGCTTTGTTTCAGCGGGGATGAGGCGGCCGGTGCTGTCGTAGTGCAATTCGAGCACCCAATCGAAAACGTCATCCGGCCATTTGCCGTTGGGAAGCAGGGCGGAAGGATCGCCACCGAGCGCCTTGACGATGTTGGCGATCTGGCCGTGGTGCCAGCAGATGAGGATTTCGTGGCCGTGATCGGTCGCGCGGAGTTCCTCCACCATGCCCTTGAAATCTTTATTGGCGAAGCGGTTGTCCAGCTTCAAGCCGGTCGCCTTGCTCAATGGTTCCACCGTGAGGCGCACGCGTTTGCTCGCCTTGGAGTCCGCGGCGGCATAGAGATAATCCAGCTTCAGCGGTTTGCCATCCACCTGGTAATTTTTGAAGTAATTTACGTATGCGTCGGCGCGCTTGTAACCGTCCGGTGACAACTGGTCCCCGCTCGCGGTCTTTTCGGCATGGCGGATGATGAGGATGACCGCGTTCTTAAGGGCGGGAAACTCTTTCGGATCGGACGATTTGTCATCGGACTGGGCGAGGGCCGCCGACGCCACGAACAAAGCGAGGATAACGGCGGAGGCGAAGGGCTTTTTGGTCAGGGCGCGGGCGGTTCTGGCGGTGGACATTGGCATGGCGGATTTCATTTAGCGGGCGACTCTGCCCGGCGATTGTTTCAATCGTGTGACGGGAATATTACGATAATGAAACAATCGCCCGCAAGGGTTTCGTTGCGCAGGGGCAAAGGCCTGCCTCAGTCCTCCACCAGTGGTTGCGACTCGGCGGGAAGGATTTCCAGCGCCAGTTTTTCCGTGTGACGGATGACGGTCAACGGGGTTCGCGTGCCGATGCGCGATTCCGTCAGCAGCTTGTGCAACGCGTCAATGGTCGCTATCGGCTGGCCGGCGAATTCCACGATCACGTCGCCAACCACCAGTCCCGCGCGCTCGGCCGGGCTCTGAGGCTCGACCGATACGACGAGCAATCCCGTATCGACCGGCAGATTGTGATAGCGCACCACCCGGCGATGCAGCTTCACGTTCTGGCCGCCTGCGCCGATGTAGCTGCGCCGTATCTTGCCGTCCTTGATGAGCCAGCCGGCGACATATTTGGCGGTGTCAATCGCGATGGCAAAGCAGATTCCCTGCGCGGGCAGAATCACGGCGCTGTTCACGCCGATGACTTCGCCGCGGGAATTGACGAGCGGCCCGCCGGAGTTGCCGGGGTTCAGCGCCGCGTCCGTCTGGATGATGTCGTCCATGAGCCGGCCGGAATTCGCGCGCAACGAGCGGCCGAGCGCGCTGACCACGCCCGCGGTCACGGTGTATTGAAAGCCGTACGGGCTGCCGATGGCGATGGCCAGCTGGCCGACGCGCAGATTCTTCGATTCGCCCAGTTTTGCGGCGGTGAGGTTCGGCGCATAGATGCGCAGCACGGCCAGGTCGTTATCCGGGTCTTCGCCCACGAGATGGGCATCGGGCCGGCGGCCGTCATCGAGCGTCACTTCAATCTTGTCCGCGCCATGGACCACGTGGCTGTTTGTCAACACCAGGCCGTCGGGGCTGATGATGAAACCGGAACCGCTGCCGGCGCGCATGGAACGGGTGGAACCGTCCCGGCCCTTGGCGCGCTTGTGGACTTCGATGTTCACCACCGCATGGCTGACCAGTTCCGCGGCCTTCGTCACCGCGCGGGAGTAGGCATCCAGCAATTCATCGTCGTTCCCGTTTGAAGCAGCCGGGACGGCCGGCGTCTGGGCAGCCACGACCGAATTTGCGCCTTCATCAGTGACCGCCAGGACGTCGGTCTGCTCCAAATCCGCATAAAACTTCGTCTCGTTCATCACAATCTTTCCGCCGGAACGCCCTCATTCAATGGGCTTCTGGCTCGTATTAGAAACTTAGCGCAGATTTGCGCGGCGTCAAATTCGGACGCGGGATTGGGCTTGCTTGGCCGTCCTGGCCGGCCTTTGACGGTTGGGGCTGCGGAGCCCCGGCAGCCGAAGAACGAAGAAGCGCGCAACGCCCTCCCGTGGACGGAGAGGACCGCTGCGCGTTTGATAATGGCGCGGAAGGCTACGTCCGACTTATTGGGCCTTTGCCACCTTGGAGTGGTCGGCGATCGCCTGGGTTAATTCCTGCGCCGCGGGCGTGCGATCCACCGCGCGGTTGAACAGGATGTCGGCCATCGCAACGGTTTTGCCGTAATAGACGGTATTGGCGTTGTCATCGGGCGAAATGCCGCCGAACTTCACGGCCGCGCCGCCAAAAAAGCCGTTGCGGTCGGCGTAAAACTGCGCGCCCTTGGCGACCGGAGCCCCCGAGCTTTGCACACTGCCGCCCGTGTAACCCGCGGTGACACCTGCCTCGCCCCCGGGGGCGAAGTTCGGCTGCGTCAGGGCGTAAGTGGAGTTGGTGTCCGTAAGCACGATGACACAGAAGACCTGCTCACCGCCGGCCTGGGGCCCCACGCTCGCCGTGTTGGCCTCGATAAACCCCGGCGGACTCCATTTGCCCGATGCCGGGTCTCGTACCAGGGCAACGCCGGCACCGTGTTGATAGGCAAAGCCGAAGCCCGCCTTCGTCACGTCCACCAGAACGATGCCCTTCGCGTCGCGCAGGACTTCCGGCGGGACGGCCAAGTCCGGTTTGTCCTGCATTGCCTGGAACAGGCCGGTCAGACTTTGTATCCGCGCGTCCAGTTCCGCTGAATCGACCGCCAGCGCGCTGCCGGCGAATCCCATTAGTATCAATCCAAGCATTAGCGTTTTCATAATGCGCCTAATTTTCACCCCTTCGCCGCACAATGCCAGAGGAATTTTTTGCCTTTTTTTTCAGGTCATTGGCGCGAGGCAACTTGCAAACGAACTTTTTCCCTGGCGATGCGAATTTATCAGTTCATCACGCGCTCGGGGACGGTGATGCCGGAGGCCGCGGCCTTGGAAAGCAGCATGTCAAGATTCTCCAGGCAGAAGCGCGACCACGATTCGTAACCGGAGGGGTCCTTCACCGCTTCTGACAGCGGCACAAATTCCGGCGCGGCAATGCCGCTGCGCCGGCTGGCAACGCTTTCATCAGCCACGCGCGCGACGTGGACGACTCCAAAATGCACGAAGCCGACCTCGGTGCTGTCATCGTTGATGACCGCGACGACGCGTTCCTCCAGTTCGTCCACGGCGATTTCCTCCATCAACTCACGGCGCATGCCTTCCTCGTAGCCGAGGCGGTTCGAGAACAGCCCGTTGTCCTCCTCCGAGATGTGGCCACCGACGCCGACGGAGAACAATCCGTGCAACCGCGTCTCCTGGCCGCCCTTGCCCCGGCGATAGCGAAGGATCTTGTCGTTGCAAATGACGAGCACGTAGGGGATGAGCTGTTTGTAACGTTTGTCCTGCTCGGCCTCGCTCCGGTTCAGGTACAGAATTTTGGAAGGGGAGGTTACGACGGGCAGGTATTTTTCCGTTTCAAGGCTGAGGCCCTGGAACACCCCGAGTTCCTCAAAAAGTTTCCGTTCAAAGCAGAGGACCCGTTCTTCGGTTGGCATGATAGAATTTGTTTTTCGAGATTGCGGTCAGGGAAATAGTGCATGGCGCTGCGGGCCTCCACGAGCAAAATGTATTCACAATGTTTTCAACCCGTTATTGGCAGGGTTATTCACATCCCGCACTCCGCGCTCCTAGTTCTGTAATTTTTTCACATTGTCTCGACGAGCGCGGGTTCGGTGACGGCGTCATCCTGCGCGGCGGGTTTCAGAAATTTCGCCAGGTAAATGCAACTGTACGCGCAGGCGACGGCCAGCAGGCCGTTGACGGGAAAATGCGTGATTTCCTTGCTCCGGGTCTGGCCCAGGATCAACCCGCTGCCGAGCGAGGCGACGCCCATCGAGAGTTGCTGGACGGCGGAATTGATGCTCATGAACCCGCCGCGATAACGGGCCTCGACGACGGCGGTCATCATGGCCATGGCCGGGACCATGCGGCCGGACATGCAGATGAAGAGGAGCGTGGTGACGGCGACGGCCACGGGGAGCGGCACGCGCGGGAGATTGGTCACGAGCAGGATGGGCGCGGCCGTGGAAAGCGAGATGAGCGTGAAAACGCGCAGTTTGCCGGAGCGGTCGGCCCAGCGGCCGATGAAATTCATGCTGAACACGGTCGCAAGTCCGCCGAACACATAAATCCACAGCAATTGCACCTCGCTAAACCCGACATTCGAATTCATATAGTCGGGCACGAAGGGAAAGACCAGAAAGCCCGCGCAAGTCAGCACTGCCATGAAAACGAACGCCTTCTGATGTTCGGGATCGACCATGACGCGCCAGGTGCGCGCGACGGGATGGTCTTCGTGGACATGGGCAAGGTGCCCGCGCAACGGAGGCGTCACCCACGCGGCAAAGGGAAGGATGCACGCGCTCAGCGCCGCGATGGCGAAGAACGGCACATGCCAGCTGAAATAATGCGCGACCACGATTCCAACCGGCACGCCGATGATGGAGGCGGCCGAGAAGGCCGACATTACAATGCCCATGGCCGCGCCGCGGCGTTCCAGCGGAATGACGTCACCGACAATGGCGAGGATCACGGCACCCAGCACGCCGCCGAAGGCTCCCGCAACGAACCGGGCCGCCAGCAGCAGCGGAAAGCTGTTTGCCAGGGCGCAGAGAAGCGTCCCGAGGGCAAAACCAGAGAAAAGCCATAACAGCGCCAGTTTGCGGTCGAAGCGGTCGAGAAAGAATCCCGCCGCCAGCCCGGAGATTCCGGCGCTGATGGCGTAGGAGCCGAAAATAAAACTAAACTGCAACGGTGTCAGATTGAAGACAACCGTATACTGATGGGCGAGTGGAACGATTATCAAAAAATCCAGAATGGTGGTGAACTGAACCACGGCCAAGGTGAGCAGCAAGAGCCGCTCACGCGCCGGCGTCCAGTGTTTGCCGCCCGGATGATGGTCCGTGTTCATGTTCGATTTCGCGTCAGTATGATCAACAATCCGCCCATTTTAGCGCATAACCGGTCTGGCTGCATCATTTTGGTTTATCAAATGAATTAAATCTGGCCCGCGCGGGAGATTTGGCGTGCAAAACGGGCTCAAATGGCGTATGTTGCGCTTGGTAACCACTTATTCAACGTTCGTACAAGACTTATGCGAAAGATTGGCACGCTGGCGGGCAGCATATTGGCGGCGTTCGCGCTGGCGACGACGGGTTTCAGCCAGACAATCACCAACGTGATTGACGGCTTTGATCCCTCCGGAGTCGGGGGAAACTCGTACAGCGGCGGTCAGATTGGAAACGTCTGGATGAACTGGTTCGGGAGCGCGTTCCAGTCGTTGAGCTGGGATTCGAGCAGCGACGCGGCGACGAATCCGGCTTCGGGTTCCATGAAGATAAGCGCGAACTTCAACAGCACGTCGAATCAATTCGAAGTCTTTGACGGCTACTCGGGCATCACGCCGCCCTTGAACGCCACGCAATACACCAATTTCCAGTGTGACATCCGGTTTGATCCGGCGTCCGCGACGGAGACCAGCGGCGGCACCGCCTACTTTGGGGAGGTGCAATTCGGCATCGCCGTGGGTTTCAACCAGGATTATTTCGGGGGCATCGCCGTTCCGGCGAGCAACACCAACTGGGTGCATGTGAGCATCCCTTTGGATCCGGTGGCGGACACGAACCTCACGAACATCGCGGACCTTTTGATTCACATTTACGGGCCGTACCTGAGTGCGGCAGGGCTGAACGGCCCCAGCACACTCTGGGTGGACAACATCAAATTCGTCGGCAGCTCGCCGGTGCCGACGAATTGCGTGGTCAACTGGTCGGATGTGCATCAAAGCATTGACGGTTTCGGCGCGTCGTCCGCCTGGAACAGTTCGCTGACGCAGGCGCAGATGAACATGTTTTACTCGACGAACACGGGCATCGGGCTTTCCCTGCTGCGGAGCCGCATCGCGCCGGGCGGAGGCACGGTTGAGGGCGCGGCGATGCAGATGGCGCAGAGCAACGGCGCCCGGGTCTGGAGCACGCCCTGGAGCCCGGCGGCGAATTTCAAAAACAACAACAGCACGACCAACGGCGGCTTTGTGGGCACCACCTCAAACTACCAGGCCTACGCCAGCCAGCTCGCGAGTTACGTCGTCAACATGAAAAAAACGTACGGCATCAATTTGTACGCCGTCTCGGTGCAGAATGAGCCGGACGCAAACGTGACCAATTACGAGTCGTGCAATTGGAGCGCCCAGCAAATCCACGATTTCGTTCCTTACCTTTACAACGCCCTGGCGGCCAGCAACGTTTCCTCGACCAAGATAATCCTCCCGGAAAGCCAGAACTGGCTGGACTATTCCAATCTTGCGGCCACCGCCATGAGTGACAGCACGTCGAACGACGTGTCGATCATCGCCGATCATAATTATGACGGAAACGGCCCGGCATCGCTGATCAAGAACAGCTACGGCAAGACGCTTTGGGAAACCGAGGTTGGAACCTACGACACTTTTGACGGGAGCATCAACAACGGCATTTACTGGGGCGAACGAATCTATCTCTTCATGACCCAGGCCCAGGTGAACGCCTGGCATTTCTGGTGGCTGATTCCCTATGGGACGGACAACGAAGGGCTGACGGACCAATCCGGCAATCCCGCCAAGCGCATGTACGTGCTCGGAAATTACAGCCGGTTTGTGCGGCCCGGCTTTGTCCGCATCGGCGTTTCCAACAACGCCCCGACTTTCGTGAGCGCCTACAAAGACCCCAACACGGGCAAATTCGCCATCGTTGCGGTCAATCCCAACTCCGGCGACTACGTGCAAACCTTCAACCTGAGCGGGTTCTCGGCCGGCACCGTCACGCCGTGGATCACCTCCGGCACGCTGTCGCTGGCAAGTCAATCCGCGATGACGGTCACGAATTCCGCGCTGGTGTACGATTTGCCCGCCTCGAGCGTGGTCACCTTCGTGGGACAGGCCGTCACAAACGTGCCGACGATTGCGATTCACCTGGTGGGCACGCAGCCCAGGCTGACGATCAATGGCCCGGCGCTGGGCAGTTACACGATTTGGAGTTCCACCGACCTCGTGCATTGGGCGTCGCTGCTCACGACCAATCCCCCGATAACGCCGACCAATTGGACCGACACGAGCCCGTCATTGGCCGCGCGGTATTATCGGGTGTCGCTCGTGCAGTAAACCTGACGGGTTGCTGCAGTCCGCGGACGCGAAGTTGCGCCAGGATTGACGAGGCTTGGAGAATTCTTCCTCCTCAATCCGCGAGCCGCGCGTAGGTGGCCTTGCGCGGATCATGTTCGGGCCGATGGCAGATGAGGACCTGCACCCATTCGGACAAACGGCGGCCGAGGCGGCGGCAGGCTTCGCGTTCACCTTCGCTGCGCGGCCGGCCGGCGCAAACCGCTCCGTAATGCAACGTCTGGCCCGGGGCGACGTAGTCCGTCACACCGAAAACCAGCAGGCCGTAATTCATGAGCACGATTTGAAGCGCAACGCAGGTGAGTTCGCCGCCGCCGGCCAGGCCGCCCGAGGAGGTAAAGGCGCAGCCGATGCGGCCATCGATCTTCTGCCATAGCGGCTGGGCGGTTTCATCCCACCAACGTTTCATTTCCCAGGCGATGCTGCCCATGTGCGTGGGCGAACCGACGGCGATGCCGTCGCACCACACGAGGTCGTCCGCGGTGGCTTCGTCAACATTCTTGAGGCGAACTTCGGTGAGCGGAACGCTCCTCGCGCCCTCGGCGACGAGCCCGGCCATCAGCTTGGTGTGGCCGCCGCGGCTGAAATACATGACCAGAATGCGCGCCAAACGTGGCGGGTTGGTTTCCATGTTGCCCGGAAATCAAATTTGAGTTGGACGACAGACCACGATTCAGGCGTCCATGAAACAGCAAAACACTCCGTGGAATCAAAGGAATTCGAGCCAACCAACCCCGGGCGCCCACCAACAAAGGATTGGGCCGTATTTGGCTGTTAATGAGCAAATATGGGTTGGCCGGCAATTCTTCGCCGGGGCCAGATTGTTTCAGAAAGATTGAACCAGGCCGGCGTCCCAAACGACTCCATTAATGAAAGCAAATGGACCACCCTGATTCACCACGGGACGACCTGTTGATCCTGCAATGCCAGCAGGGCGATGTGGCGAGCTTCGACCAACTCGTCCGGCGATGGCAGGAGCCGCTGTTGAACTACACCCATCGGTTGACCGGCGACCGGGCGGCGGCGCAGGACATTGTGCAAGAGACGTGGATGGTGGTCATTCGCGGCCTGCTGACGTTGAAGGATGTGACCCGCTTTCGCGCGTGGCTGTATCGCATTGCCAGCCACAAATGCCAGGACCACTGGCGCCGGAAACGGGTCCGGCAGCAGGTTGCGGAGGAACTTCAACAGCAATCCGCCACGCCGGCCGGGCCTGCCAATGCGAACCAATCTGAGGTCGATGCCGCCTTCCGCCGGCTCCCGCCCGAAAGCCGGGTCGTGCTGGCCCTGATGTATCTGGAGGATTTTTCAATAGGCGAGATGGCCCGTGTGCTCTCCTTGCCGGAGGGCACCGTGAAATCGCGCCTGTTTCACGCCCGTCAACAACTGCGACAACTCATGGAGAAAGATTATGGAACCAATTGAACTGAAACTAAAGGAGGCGCTCACCCGCTCCCACCCCGTTCCCGCCGCCGAACTGGCGGGGCTGAACGACCGCATCATCCAGACCTTTGCCCGCAAGCAAAAGTCCGTTTACTGCCTGACGGCGGCCTACCTCGCCTTCATGGCGATCCTGATCATAGTCCTGCTGGCGTTGTACATGTGCACCACCGACCTCAAGCAGTGCCTCATTTACGGCATTGCCATCCTGGTCCTCTTCGAAGGGACGGTGCTCATGAAACTTTGGTTCTGGGTCATGCACGGCAAGATCGCCACCGTCCGCGAAATCAAGCTGCTGCAACTGGCGGTTCTGGAATTAAAAACAAACCCTTCGCCCAAACCGCCCGGAACGGGCCCGGCCTTCACCGATGCCGGGGAAGAGCCGGCATCAACCGAAACGTCCGCGCGCAAGTCCTGGCAGGCGGTTCTGGTTCCGGTCTGGCTGCTGGCCGTGGCCGGCCTGGTCTATTCGAGCTGGCCGCAGAATCCCCCGGAACCGCGGGACGTGACGCCGTACTTTGAGAAGGCCGGCACCGCGACCGACGGGACGGGCGAAACGCAGTGGCAGCAGAGCTTCGAAGTGACCCGGTCGCGCGAGCGCTTCTACCCGCAGGTGGTGACCCGCGGACCAGCCGCCCGGGTCTGGATCAGCGTGGGCGAGGAGAATGGCGCGCCGATGTTTTCCGGCTTTGTCGAAACGGGGTCGAGAATCGGTTTCGGACAGGCGGCGCCGGGGCGCTACCTGGTCAAAGGACGGACCGAACGGGCGGACGGCGGCTTCACCCTGCGCATTGGCGGGGTCGATGAAGTGCCGGGTGTTCTGTCGCAAGGCCGCATGTTTGCGCACTTTTTCCTGCTGATGCTGAGCGCGATGGTCATCATCGTGATCCCGCTGCTGTGGCTGCAACGGCGGTGGCTGCGTCAACTTTCTTGAGGCGAACTTCCGTGAGCGGAACGCTCGTGGCCCCTCGGCGACGAGCTCGGCCATCCGCTCGGTGTGGCCGCCGCGGCTGAAATACATGACCGGAATGTGCGCCGGACGTGGTGGGTTGGTTTCCATGTTGCCCATATAAATGAAGTGGCATTGAAAATCCGGCGGCCGTTGTCCAGCCCTCGAACCCAAATCAAACCGCAAGTTCCCCCTGCCGAATCAAAGAAATTCGCCGGCGGCCGCCGGATTTGATGACCGTGAACCGGCGCCAGGAGGTGTTTTTATTGTGCTGTTTTCGGGGCGGCGGGCATTACTTTATAGAATGATGACCGAAGACGGTGAACTGCTGGGCCGCTATGCTGCCGATCAATCGGAGGAGGCCTTTGCTGAATTGACCCGGCGGCACGTGGACCTGGTTTATTCCGCCGCGCTGCGGATGGTGAACGGGGACGTTGGCTCGGCGCAGGATGTAACGCAACTGGTGTTCACGGAGGCCGCCCGGCAGGCAAAAGAACTGGCCCGGCATCCGGCGCTGGTGGGCTGGTTCTACACGACCACGCGGCTGATGGCCCTGCGGGCCAATCGAACGGATCAACGGCGGCGGGCGCGGGAACAGAAGGCCCATATCATGAATGAACCGCTCCACGAGGACAACGCGCCGGATTGGAACGAGCTCCGCCCGGTGATTGAAGAGGCCATGCATGAGCTTGAGGAAAAGGACCGTCACGCCGTGCTGCTGCGCTATTTTCAAAACCGAAGCCTCAGGGAGGTGGGGACGGCGCTGGACCTGACCGAAAACGCCGCGCGCATGCGGGTGGAACGGGCGCTCGACAAGCTGCGCGGTCGGCTGGCGCGGCGCGGCGTCACCACCACGGCGGCGGCGCTGGCCGCCGTGGTCGGCGCCAACGCCGTCCAGGCCGCGCCCGCGGGTCTGGCGGCCATGATTTCCACCGGCGTCATCGTCAGCGGCGCGCTCCCGGCTTCAACCCTTGTCACTGCCACCAAAACCATTGTCATGACCACCTTACAAAAAACCATCGTTGTCGTGGCGCTTGCCGCCGCGGCTGGAAGCGGCATTTATGCCATCATCCAAAACTCACAAATGAGCGACCGGATTGAGACGCTCCAACAAAACCAGGCGCCCTTGAACGCGCGAATCGAGGAATTGGAGCAGGAGCGCAGCCAGGCGACCAACCGACTGGCCGCGGTGCTGGCCGAAAACGCGCGATTGAAATCCAGTCCGAACGCGAATGAGGTGCTTAAATTACGGGGAGAAGTGACGCATCTGCGGCAATCGGCCGCGAGCGAGGCCCCCAATCATGTTCCCGCGAGCGGGCTGGCGAAGATGATGAGCGACCCGGCGATGAAGGAGTACCTGCGGCTGGCGCAAACGGAAAAAATTAAGGACATGTTCCAGGACTTCATCAAGGAATCAAATCTGACGCCCGAACAATCGGATCAGTTTCTGAAATTAATGACCGGGCTGGCATCCAAAAGCATGGAGAACCTCGTTGCCACGGGAGAAATGGCCCCGGATCCGGCGGACGCCCAGGCGCTTGGAATTCAGTTGCAGGCATTGCTGGGGAATGACGGCATGGCCCGGCTCCAGGATTACCGCAGCGAATTGCCCGCACGAACCTTGATTACACAGTTGAATGGCCAACTGGGAGACGCCCCGCTCGGCGCGGATCAAAGCGCGGCGCTGCTTCAAATTGTGAAGGCCGAGCCGGCGGATTTGACGCGCGGCATCACCGGCGCGCCCGACCCGGCGTTTATGGGTTCCCAGGCGGACATTGACAATTTTCTGCAGCAGGTGGACCAGAGCAATCAGCGCATCCTGCAGCAGGCCGGCGGCTTTCTTACGCCGGACCAACTGGCGGCGCTAAACACCGTGCTGACCAATTCTGTCAGCACGCGACAACTCCAGGGCGCCGCATTGATTCAGAAGCACTGAACGCGATCGAAACGGATCGACCAGTGACGGAGCGGGGAAAAAGAAATCAGCCCACCGCCAATTCTGGGCCAAGAACACCCGGAGCGATCCGCCCGCGTCCGACTTCAGCGGACGGGCTGCTCCGCGCTCCTTTCCGCATTCTTGGTGAATCGTCCGGTCGAAATTGCGCTAATTGACCCTGATGCGTTCGAACAGACCGCCGTGCAGGAACTGACGGACTTCCTCGCGGCGCAGGAAATCCATGGGAAAGCCCAGCTCAATGCGGCTGGCCGCGTCGAGCCGGGAGACATGGTCCGCGGCCAGCGTCCAGTCGAGACAGCGCAGGTTGTCCTCGAACTGCGAAAACTTGCGGGCGCCGAGAATTGGAATGACGCCGGGTTTTGCGCGGAGCCAGTTGAGCGCGACCTGGGCCGGCGACTTGCCGGCTTCCCGGGCGATTTCGACGACGGCGCCGGCGATGGCCAGGTTGCGTTCGGAAAGCTTCTGAAACGAGGGCGTTTTCTCCAGCCGATTTTCGCCGATGGCGCCCTTGGCGTATTTGCCGCTCAACAAACCGCTCGCCAGCGGGGACCAGGCGGTCACGCCCAGGCCGAGCGCGTCCGCCATCGGCAACAACTCGCGCTCCGCCGTCCGCTCGATGAGATTGTATTCGATTTGCAACCCCGCGAAAGGCGTCCAGCCGCG
>Ga0181537_10004048_pt1 | contig 12282 bp, 6 predicted proteins | sample PEATcosm2014_Bin_39_FD_119765 | JGI IMG/M metagenome (GOLD analysis project Ga0181537, IMG submission 119765) | Peatland microbial communities from MTU Mesocosm Facility, Houghton, MI, USA - PEATcosm2014_Bin23_10_metaG | ecosystem: Environmental > Terrestrial > Soil > Wetlands > Peat | place...
CTTTTAGCCAAAGGGTGTCCGCTGGCGGCGTATCATAATCCGGTTTGGTCTCGTCGCGATCAATGATGTCCAATCCTTCCTGTCCGAGCAGTTGCCACACAATCATGTTCCACGGCATTCGGAATGCACGCACCTTGCCGTCTGGCGATTTTGCTTCAATGCCTTTTTTCCAATCCACTTTGTCAAAGGACACCGCCGCCACCACCGCTTCCGGCGGGGTCTCCAGCTTCGCCTCAATCAGAATGTGTTTCACCGCCGTGGCCTCCGTCGGCAGTTTCTTGCCGAGCGTGGTCAGATAATACAATGCCGTCAGCGTATGCGATTTCCCGCCGCCGAACGTCTGCGCCACGTTGATGATCGGCTCGCCGCCATCCTCGTTGGCAAGTCGCCGTAGCACGTCACGGCAGAACCGCCGCAAGTTCGGCGTGGCATAGGTCGTGGCGAAAAATGCTTCCGGGTCGGTGTAATGTTTGCCGCTGCCGGGCTGGAAGATGACGCGATGCAAATCCACCGCGAAATCCGCCGTCGTCAGCGTTTTCGTTTTAATTTCGTCCCGCAGGATGCAAACATCCTTCCACGGTTTTAGAACGTATTTTGCCATAAGATTACTTTCTCGTTTTCCGATAACTCGCCGTTGCCCGTGTCGCCTTATCAATGGGGGCGAAATACGGTGCTTCTTTCAACACGCCGTCTTCCGCCACTTGTTGCCGTGTCAATTTCAACTGCGTCGCCAGCGCTTCCACCAGCCGCCGCTCCGTGTCGTTGGCGTCTTCCAAAGCGAGTTCGCGGATCGCCTGTAACAGCGGCGGAAACGCCCGTTCACTCGCCAGTCCCCAGCTTTCGTAAAGCGATTGCACTTCCGCCGCCTGGTTGCGTTGCAACAACGCCATCAACCGGTGCAGCTTGTCCACCAGCGGCGACGCCAGCCCGCCCCGGCTTTCACCGAGGTCATCACTCCCCACGCGCTCCGACCAGTCCAGCAACCGATACTCGCTGCCTTTGCTTTCATCCGCCTCCGCTTCAGCTTCGCCTTCTTCGGCGTCAGTGCGCGGACGGCCCTTCTTGCCCGGCCCGGATTTGCCGCCTTGTTCGAGAATATTCCAGACCACTTTCAATTCCGTTTCGTTTTTTCCGCACGCGTTCGCATAGAGGATGCACGCCCCGGCGGGCGCAGGCTCAAGGCCGAAATAAGCGCGGTGCAGGAGATAGTATTGCGTCACCGGGTCGAGCGCCACAGATTCGCCACGGCCTTGCGTCTCGCGTTGAAATTCCCGGAAGCCGGGCAACTCGCCCAGCGAGAATTGCAGCACCAGCTTTCGCACTTCATCCAGAAATTCCCGCACCGTCATCATGCCGCCGCCGGTTTTTTTTACGAACGGATGTTCGCTGTAGGCTTGCAACGCCGGGCCGAGCGCGGCCCAGATGAAGTCCGGCCCGCGAATGCCTAAATCAAAATAGTATTGTAGGATGTTGATTCCGCCGAGTTCATCCCGCTTCCCGAACAGGATTTGTTTCATCTGTTCAAGCACCGGATCTTCCCATCCCGCTGGGGCGGTAACAGACCGCTTACGACAGACGATCCAGACCGAGGTTGAAAGCGCTGCCGAACTGATGCCGCGCATCCGACTCGGCTGTTCCGTTTGAATTGGCCAGCTTGCGGTGACGACCGCGCCGCCGCGTATCAAACCACCAACGAGCGTTTCCCACGCATCAACTTCTTTGTTCGCGAAAACTATGACAAGTCGGCCTTCATCGCCCAGCGCTTCACATGCAATCTGGAAAGCGCGAGCCATGCCCGACTCGTAATTATCCTTCGACTTTTTTTTGTCTCCACCGAACCGTGATTCATCATCAATCAATTCACCATCGTCTTTCTCGACATCCCATTTCGGACTCAACTCACGTTTCATTACTTGGTCGTAGTCGGGCGTGAGGCCGTAAGTAATTCGTTTGAGCCAAATAAAAAATAAGTCGGAAAGGTCCGAGTAAGGAATTGCATCGTAGTAAGGCGGGTCGGTGATGCAAACATCCAAACGACCAGAAATGGGCTCTTTGGCCGACCTTTGAACGATCTTCGGCGTTGCTCCAAAGTTAAGCTGTAACTCCTCAAACGCCTCACATACGCGTTCACAACAAATTCCAAAAGCTCCGGAATGTTCTCCAATTATGTTCGGCTCTCCAAAATCCCAAGTGATCTGGAGCGCAAAACGCACCATCGAGTGGTTAATACATTCAGCATCAAGCTTCCACTGGACGTTCACATTCGCGAAATCGATTAACCGGTCGAACCCCAACGCCAAGCACGCTCCGACTGCTTCTGCAATCGCCGAATCGCTATCTTTGAGAAGTTCCGCAGCGGCTCGAATATGTTTCGTTAGTATAGCGAATGAGAGCAATTGCCGATCAGTAAACATGTCACGCCACTTTTTGAAGCCGTAGAGTGGAATCCGAAATCCAAGCGTTCCCACAGCCGGAAATGGTTCATCTGGAAAACCAAACGGAATGCCATCGTATGCGGCGTGTAGGTCTTCAATTTCAACCGAAGCAGCGTTCAGTTCTTCAGCGGTCGGATTGCGATATTGCTTAAGTGTTCCCTGCCCTGATGCTTTTTTTCTTTCGACTACGACGGCCGTCATCTGCGTGCCGAGCAACCCCTGTTGCCCTTGTCGGCGCAGATCTTCCATTGTTAGCGCAACAAGACCGGGCCGCCCGCTACATGGACTCCATACGCCCGCCCTGTTCATAGTGCCTTGGTTAAAAAAATTCTCCAAAGTCTCTGGCGTGATTTCCCAGCGTTTAAGGAAATTGTTTTCTTCAATGACATGTTCCGGTGTCATGAAGTCAGCCTCGCGCACAATCTTGAAATTTACACCAGAGCCGTCAGCTAACGGCACGGGCAACAATGCAATGCGTTTACCCTTTTTCCTACAAAGCCAAAAGGTCTTGAGCAGCGGGATGCGTCCGGTCGTTTCCGGGTCGCGCGCTGTGCGCGCCCACAGGTAAGCCACCGTTGGTTCGCCATTCACTATCGGGTAGCGCGCCGCTAAATCCTGCCGCGCTCGTTCCAGCACCCAGCGTCCCCACGCGCGCACATGCCACGCCAAATCCGCGTCCGGCAGCGCCAATAATTGAATCTGCTTCGCATCCGTGAAGTGTGCTTTCTTCTCGCCCTTGCGTTTCTTGATCTTGCCCGCGATGAAGTCCTCGACAAAATCCGGCCAGTCGCGCACAAAATCCGGCAGCGGCCATTTCTTCCCCGCGAACCGTTGCGGATAATCCAGCGTGCATTTCTGGATGAACCACGCCACCGGATTCAAATCCGCCGACGTGACCTCGCATCCCAGCCGCATCGCCTCCAGCGGAATCGCGCCGCCGCCCGCAAACGGGTCAAGCACTTTCGGCGCGTTGCCGCCATAGAATTTCTTGATGGCCGTGCGCAGCATGTCCATCTCGGGCGCGTTCTCATTGCCCCACACCAGCACGCCGCCTTCCACGGTTTCCTTTTCCTCGGACACCGGGTTGCCTTCATCATCTTCCGACGTGACGGCGCGTTTCACCACCGTCCCGCCAATCAGGTCGAGCAGTTCCTGCCGCTTATTTGCGTCGCCGGGATCAGGCAGCAACGTGCAGAGCAGCGCCGCCCGGCACGCCGCCAGCGGTCGTCGTGCCGGCCAGATGTGCAGCGTCGAGATATGCCCATGCCGCACATTTTTCTCATGCACGCTGGTCAGCGACGCCTGCTTCAGCGGAAAGGCGACTTCAATCAATCTGGGCTTGTCAGTCATGGTGCTGTTTAGAAATTCTCTTGGATAACAACCGAATTGAACAAGGCGTTGCGAACGGCATCAGCATTCGGCGCGGCCCGCAATTCGGCATCGAGTCTTTGCCGGGCAAAAGCGGCGCGCTGAAAAACTTCCCGCAACGAAACGAGATGCGGATTCAGCGTGAGAGACCGCAAACACACGATGATGAGTTCCTTCAAATAAAATTCCATGTTCGCCGTGAATAGCGGAAGTTTGAGCCGCACCGCCGAGCCATGGACAATGCAGCACCGGATGCGATACAACCGGCCAAGTTGCCAGAGCAGATGCCGATGGTGCGCCACCAGTGCATCGGCGGTTTTCTTTGGGTCTTGCAGGATCGTCGCGATCCGGCCAATGCGAAGCGCGGCGATGGGGTTGTTTGGAAAGCTGTTCACCAGTTTGACCACCATCGGTTGTGCCTGGAGCAATTTTAACGCGCCGGAATATTCCAACTCATTGAGTGTCGCCGCGCCTGACACTCCGATAAGGTCTGCTTCCCACCCGATGTTTTGACCCTTGAGTGTTCTCAACAAATCACCGACAAGCCGGTAAAGATAGGGCTGGAGCAGGGCGTCGCTGGTGTGAATCGCCACCGTGCGCCCGATATATCCGTCGGGATTGACGTAAGACAAGAACTCCAGCCCCATCCACCAGTTGAGAAATTTGTCTTTGTAAGTGTCCGCATCGCTGCCGAAACGGTAGTGGCGGATGGCGGCCCGCAAACGCTCGCGCGATTCCGGCTCGATGGTGGTCCGGCTCAACATGGCTTCCATCTCGTCGGAAAACTTGCGGAAATCGTCGGGCGCAAGATGGTGATGAGGATTTGGCACGAGATGCCGGACCACGCGAATGCCAGTGTGGTGGTCACCCAGCCGTTCGACAAAGCATCGCTCATCCACCTTGAGCGGTTCGGGTTCAAAGTTGAACCGCAACTGGTCGAGGCACTGTTCAAACTTCTCGCGTGCGGTGATCGCCGCTGCCGTGAGATCCACAGCCTCGACGGATGTTTCCGCAAACACGGTAAGGGGAGTGATAGTAGCGAACCTGCGTTGCCTATCGCTCTCTTGGTTGTTCCGTTCCAGTGGTGTGAATCCCGGCAAGGACCTAAACTTAAACCCGGCGAAATCACCAAAGTCGGCCAATTTTGAACTTCCAACGAATCGTAAGATAACGCGGTATGGCTGTTTACCCCACGCAATTTGCTGGAGCAAGAAACGCAGATTCGCAGTGAACGTGTCATACGGCGGACGCTTCTTCTTGAAGAATAATTCCCCCCAACTGAACAGGGTTTCCAGTGGCCAGCCTTGGTCAACCAGGTCGCTCAACAGCGCACCGACCACTGCCTCGGTCTTTTGATTGTCACCACCCACAATCGTGTCCGGCAGGATCACCAGTAGTTGCTTGAAGTAGTCCCGCTCCAGCGCGGCCGAAAAGTCTGCGACGATGAATCGGAACTCCCGGAACTTCTGTTCCTGTCCCGCTTCCTTTTTCTTCTCATCTACGATTGGGGGGGGCTTAAGCAGCGGTTGCAACAGTCCGAGATGCCGTGCAAAGGAATTGGCCGCCAAGGGATCACGGGCAAGAATCTCGTCCGCTTCGGCGCATAGGTCTTGAATCTCGTCCGGCTTTGCGCGACCAATCCGCAGTTCCTGGTCCAGTTCCCGGATGATGGTGCGCGCGTTCAGGCAGCGCACACGGTGCGAATCCAAAGACGCCTCGTGCGTCATCCCATGCCACAGTTCGAGAAAAAATTTCTCATGCGGAAGGAATGTTCCCGTAGGATGTTGGCGGTTCAGCAGGTTCATAAAAGTATTTTCAGGCTTGCCACGGACGCGCCGATATGGAATTGTAGTTCCATATACGGGAGTTAAGGGTGCTGGTTAATTCCGCAAGGAATTGTGGCAGTAATGCCCCCACACCAAACACTCCCTCCATTTGACACCCGGCGTAAGCCGGGTGTCTCTTTTTCGGGATGAACCGATTTGCGCCGAGTGTTGGGCTTCCTTGTCCCGGCTGCGGGCCGAAAGGCCGCTTGGCGCTTTCTTCTTTTCTCCCGTTGAAAAATGCAGGGGCAGCTTCCGAGGAAACCGCCCCGCGTCCTTCCATCGAAACGCACAGGAGGGATGTAGCCACATTAAACGCCTTCGTCGTCATCCTCGTCAATCTTATGTTGGCGGCAACGCGTGCCGGAATAATTTTTTTCATTCTGGCTCTGCCTCCTTAATGATGTCACCGATGTTCAGCGTAAAACTTTGCCGTGTTTTGAACGCCAGCCGCACCGGGTCTTGCACGCGGAACATGCGCGGCTCGGTGGCGCAATCGGTGACGACATAAAGCCAATACTTGTCCCGCACGTTCGCCGCCGTCGGCCATTCATTTTCGGTCAGATGCACCACGCCGCGACCGGCGCGGCCTTTGACTTCGATGACAATTTTATCGCCATCCGCCCGGTGACTTTCTAAATCATAGCCTCGCGCCAGATACGGCGAGGACACGTCGAACACCTTGGCCTTGTGTTTGTCCACTTCGTAATTGATCGCCACGCGCATCGCGATGGCTTCGATGTTTTTGTCGTAACTTTCGAGTGCTTCTGGGCTTTGGTCGGGAATCACCAGCGCAATCGCGATGCGCTCCAGCGTGATGATGTCCAGCAAGTCGCCGCGCCGTTGCTCGTAAAGCAGTGCTTCCGCTTTTTCCTGCTCGATGCGACTTTGCTCGCGCTTCACCAAATCTAGTTGGGTAGCGGCTTGCTCGTCGCCATCCCGCACGCGCCGGGCAAAATCCACTCGCCGTTCCGCCATTTCACCCGCAGAAAAATCAAACCCGCGTTGCAAATCATCCAGCCGCGCCGACGACTCCGCACGCACCGAAGTGCGGGCTTGTTGCAAAAAAGTTGTCTCCGCCAGCATCCGGGCGTGTGCGTCGGCGCGGTGGACTTGATCCAACGGTGATTGCAGCAGCGCGCCCGCTTTCCACGCGAGGGAGGGCGGCGCGCCCACCAGTGCAATCAGATGATTAGGGGCGCATGATGTGAACTCGCCAGTGCTGTCCCAGCGCAGTCCCATTAGCCGGCGTTCCAGCAGACGTGGTTTCGCATCACCACCACGCAACGACCGTTCACCCAATTGGCATACATACAACGCGGCGTAGTAAGGTTGCTCCGCTGTGGGGTCGAGAAAAAATCCGCCGCGTCGCGCATCGTTGCCAAATCGGCGGATGGTTTCATCGCAGAAAGCGTTGAACAACGGTTCGCCGGGACGAAGGAATGCTATGGGTGCGGCGTCGCTGCCTGCCGAACCGTCGCGCCGCACCGAAATATAAGGTGGCAATCCACCGCGCCAATGGCTCGCCAGCGGTTCAATCCAGTTCGATCCGGACGTCCGGTTCAACCGCGCGCGTTGATTCATGTCTCCATCAATCTCAAAACCGAGCCGGGGCAGCGCCTTTTCGGCAAAATTCTGGACGTAGGCCGGCAACAATTGGTTGAAACGCTCGACTTCAATCTCGCTGTTCAATTGTCCCAACCGCTTGGCGACATCACCGAAGGAAGACGCCTGCTTCCGTTGTTCCTCGACTGCCACCCGCAGCCGTTGCGTCGCAAACATGGAATCCAATTGTTTCTGCGCCGTGTAGGGCGCGGTTTCAAATAACGCTTCGCGCAACAGGTCACGGATGGAAACTTCCTGAAGTTGCTGGCCGATCACGTCAAAAACTTTGTCGGTGCAAAGTTCGCGCCGCGCCTCGTCCAATTTCGACAGCAGCGTCGCCAGCACGTCGCCTTCGCGCGTCTTGTCGGCGATGAAGTTGAAGATGCGAACTTCATCGTGGCGTTGGCCGAAACGGTGCAACCGGCCCATGCGTTGTTCCAGCCGCGCCGGATTCCACGGCACGTCAAAATTCACCATCAGCCATGCGAACTGCAAATTGATGCCCTCGCCCGCCGCATCCGTCGCCAGCATGATACGTGCGCTCGGCGCGTCCGGGTTCGGCAGGTTTTGGCGGCGACGTTCAGTCGGAGGCATGAAGAAAATCCGCTGCCGCTCTCGTTCTTCCACATCCATGCCGCCGTGGATCGCCGCGATCTGTCCGGTATAACCGAGCGCTTCAAACCGTTGCTGCAAATGTTCGAGAGTGTCGCGATGCTCCGTAAAAATCAATAAACGTTCATGCTGAAATTCCGCCGCGTCTATCAGTTCACGTAGTTTCAAAAATTTCGTTTCGCATTGCGCGCTCAAGATGGCTTCACCCTGTTTGATTATTTCATCCAGATAACACAGTTCGACTTCGCGTTGTTTCTCGGTCTGTGGTTGCGCCAGTGCCAGCGCTTGTTCCTCGACGCGTTCCTGGCTTTCCGCGCCCGTCTCAGTTGGTTCAGACTCGTCCGCTGTCGCCGTGTCCAGCAATTCCAGCAGGCGCTCCGGGCTTGGCAGACTCTCGACGGTGCCAGTATTCAAGATACGTTTGCGTCGCCGTTCCAATGATTGAACCATCGCATACGTTGAGCTTGCCAGCCGACGTTGCAGCACGGCCACCACCATCGCCGCCGCATTGCAGTTTAGCGACCGGTTGTTTTCAAAACTCCACCGCAGATAATCCGAGGACTGGTCGTAAAATTCGCGCTCCTGTTTCGAGAGGTCGAACTTAACCGTCTGGCAAAGACGCGGTTTGTAGATTGGTTGCGATTGGTAATCCACCATCTCTTCCTTGAGGCGGCGGATGAAAAATTTGCGTCGCTTTTCCTGCTCCATCTGTCCTAGCGCATCCATCGTCGAGAACACATTCGCGTCCAGCAGTCGCCACAGCGCGAAATACGGAAATTGTTTTCCCATGTGAGGCGTTGCGGTGAGCAACAGCAAATGCGTGGACTTCGCCAATGTCTCCGCCAGCCGATAGCGCCGCGTCTTGGTATCTAGGCGGCGACCATCCGCCCATGACAATTTGTGTGCTTCGTCAAACACCGCCAAATCGAATAGTGCGTCAGTCAGCCGTTCCCGGATGGCTTCGGTCGCCGCCGTGTCCACGCTGATGATGAACAACCCTTGCTCGTTCGCGAGGGGATCACCATTTTGAAAGTCCTGCCCGCGTAGAATCCGAAACTCTAGGTCAAAGAAATTTCGCAACTCACGTTGCCAGTTCCACGTCAGCCCGGCGGGGCAGCAGATGATGACGCGGCGCAGACGACCACGGTTAATCATTTCCCGGATGTAGAGGCCCGTCATCACGGTCTTGCCCGCACCCGCATCATCGGCCAGCAAAAACCGCAGCGGATTTTGCGGCAGCATGTGTTCATAAACCGCCACGCGCTGATGCGGCAGGGGAACGACGCGGGAAAGTTCCAACCCGAACGCCTTGTTGAACTGATGGCCATTCCGCAGCCGGTGGGCATCCACCACCAGCTTGATGGCTTCCGGGTCGCCCTCGAAATTCAGCGTGGCCGGAATGACGTCGGCGATTTCGTAGCCCAAAACACTCTGCGCTTCTTTCCGCGCCGCCAACTCTTGGATGCGTTCCAGCCGGTCGTTTTGTGGTTCGGCCTTGCCATTTTCCCAGCGGTTGACCGTGGTGAAAGAAACGCCCAGCGCCCTCGCAAATTCCACCTGCGAGAATCCAAGTCCAAGTCGTATTTTTTTGATGTCTTCGCCCGTCACGCTTATAAATTTGACAGATTAATAAATAAATGTCAATGTGCAATATAGCGGACGACATATAACATATTAAACATATGCAAATATCAAGCAATAACATTTTTAGACTATTCCAAGTAAGGGAGTTATACATCTACAACATGCCAATACAGTCAACATATCTTGCTCCTTCATTCAACACAAAATCGTTGATTGTCCGTGGCTGTATGGACCGATCTCCTGCCATTCAGATGAAGAATAAACTGAGCCTGATATCGCCATGTGAAGATTTGGACGAGCAAAATGCCATCGCTTGTCCCTGTGGAAATTGAATCGTAACACCCTCTAAACAAGCAATACAAGGCATTGTTCTTTCCACAAGCTTTCAAAATCAGTAAAAATTGAAAAATAATTTACAGGTTTGGACCATCCCGCGCGATTGATACTTTGGGACGTGATTTGTTTATGAGAGCAACATCTATCGCACCGCTTAGAAAGACAGACACAGAAGGTAAGGTATACACCCGCTTGCCAGAAACGGAGTCAAGGCTGGTGGAGCTATATGCTTTGTCGCGAGACGATCTCGCCGCGCGCTGCGCGATACAGGACCGCGACGATAAGGATTATGTGCCAAGTGAATGTCTGGTGACGTTGGTGCGCGAACATCGGTCTAGGCCGCTCGATGCTTGTTCAGAAGTGATTTTTAGAGCTCTTCTTGAGCGTGTGCTCCGTGGTCTTCCACAGACGGAAACTTGCAATGGGGAGGATTTGACTCAAGGCAATGTCAGGGACGAAGCCAGATTTCGCTTCCTTAAAATGTTGGGAGAGGATCGCCAAGTGGAATACGTGGAAGCATTGGACTACTTTGAAGTTCGCTTTCAGGATGCTCTCGCTAGCCTTCGTGTGAACGCGCAACGCTACGTGTACCGCCGGGAAAATCCGCTAGACCCTGTCGAAATTGACCCAGAAACCGGGGAGCTTTCTGAAAAAGTTGAGAAGGCAGCGGGGATGTTCGACCCATTCGATTCAAAAGAAATTGGTAATTTTGATTACCGGTCACAACTGGACGCGGCGATTGATGATTTGCCCGGTATACAAAAAGCTATTATCGAGATGATTCGGCAGGGAATTCCTATCGAATCGAAAGAAACAGGAAAAGTTAATATATCCAACGTGCTTGGAAAAACACCAAAAACCATCGCAGCCCATCGATACAAAGCCTATGCGAAACTGCGCACTAAAATGACGAAAGGAGAGTAAATATGAAACAAGAGACAACCAAAATTTCCAGTGAAGATGTTTTAAACGCCTTTGCTGTTGAACCGAGCCATGATGGTTCGACACTCGAGCGTTATCTTCGGAACTTTCCACAATACGCCATAGAACTTGCTCATCTTTCACAGGAGCTTTCACGCCCCGGCAAAAAGGAAACTAAATTGTCTGAGAAAGATCAATTGGCCATAGATAATGCTTGGAAACAATATTCAACCTCTTCCACAGTGTCGCCAGTCAACGTTCTTGCGAGCCTTACCGTTCTGCAGCTTCGTGACTTAGCCGGGTTGCTTGACATTCCTCGTCAAATTCTTACGGCTTTTCGTGAGCACAAAGTTATTGTGTCTTCCATACCGCAAGGTTTTTTGGCCCGGCTTGCATGTGGACTAAACACAACAGTGGATGAAATCAAACATGCTTTGTCCGCTCCGATCGAGACGAGCTTTGTCAGAAGCCACAAGGCGGATGAGAAGCCAGTAGCCGCGGCGCCAGCAACTTTCGAACAGCTACTTATTGACGCACAAGTTCCTGCTGAAAAGCGGGAGAAGCTTATGTCCGAAGGCAACTAATAAAATTATGGACGCAGCCGAACTCGCGCGGCAGTTAGCAGCCAAATACCACGATGAGGCTGTTGCGAGTGGGCTTGACCCTTGGAAGCCGCTCGCGTTTGCAATCGCCGAAGCACATCGGCGCGATATAGATGTTGAGGCGTCATCCCCAGGTGGCACTGTGCTCGGGAATAGCCGTGCGACCTTTGTCCAAGCCGACCAACTGATTGTTTATGAGAATGTTGGCTCTGACTTCGATAAGGCCTTTCTCATTGCTCACGAGATTGGCCACTCGGAGTTGGGTGATGACCCGGAGGGAGAGAGCCAGGTATATATCGACGCCGCACGCTCCGCAGAGCCATCGCCGACTGGAATTGACCGTGTGGTTGATTACGGGCGGAGGCAGCGGCGTGAGGTGCAAATGGATCTGTTTGCACGGGAGTTGTTGCTTCCGAGACCGTTTGTTCGGAAGCTTCACCTGGAACAAAATCTCTCAGCCTCGGAAATTGCCAAACGTCTGGGCGCTCCATTTGACATTGTAGCACAGCAGCTTTTTGATACCCTATTGTTGCCCGCGATAGAAATCAAACCGAAAACTGAAACCCCTGAACTCCCGCCGAACGATCTCCAGATTGAAGCCGCCAGCCACAGAGGTATTGCGTATTTGCTTGAGGCCGGACCAGGAACCGGAAAAACGCAAACCCTCACAACCCGCGTCGAAGGTCTTTTAGTAGCGGGGGTGGACCCCAGACGCATCCTGCTTTTGACATTTTCCAATAAAGCAGCCGGAGAGATGTCGGAGCGCATCGCGCGGAAAAATAAAGATGCAGCAGCCGCAATGTGGGTGGGGACGTTTCACGCTTTTGGCTTGGACATAATCCGCCGCTTTCACCGAGAGTTGGCGCTAATCAAAGATCCACGGATGCTTGACCGGACGGAGGCGGTCGAAATTCTCGAAGGTGAATTTCCCCGTCTTGGACTGGTTCACTATCGGGACCTGTATGATCCAACAGATAACATTGTCGATATTCTGAC
>Ga0181537_10004049_pt1 | contig 12282 bp, 11 predicted proteins | sample PEATcosm2014_Bin_39_FD_119765 | JGI IMG/M metagenome (GOLD analysis project Ga0181537, IMG submission 119765) | Peatland microbial communities from MTU Mesocosm Facility, Houghton, MI, USA - PEATcosm2014_Bin23_10_metaG | ecosystem: Environmental > Terrestrial > Soil > Wetlands > Peat | place...
CTCGCACGGCGGATGCGGGTTCCGGGCATCAAAGCACACCGATCGCAAGCACGCGGCCATCCTCGAGAGTCACACTGACGAAGCCACCGCCATTGGAGCCATCGCGATTGGGCTGCACCATCACGCGCACATGCGTGCCGGTCTTGATCGAATCGGCGCGCCAGCCGTTGCGGGCCAGCACCGACACGGATCCGCCTTCCATCGACCAGAGATTGGTGCCGCCATTGCCATCTGGCACCAATACGTACAGCCAGCAATGCGGATTGGCCCAGCGAAATTCCTTCACGGTGCCAGATACAACGAGCTGCTTATCCTTGTCGTAGGCTGAGGAGGAGTGGTGTGCCGCCGCCGGAGCGGCAACCAGCACGGCGGCAGCCCGCAAGACAGTCACCAGGCTGAATTTGACTCGACCTCTGGACACGCTAAGGCTCCGAAGTACCGTTTCACTACCGACGAGCCGCAGCCTGTTGATGGCTGGCCACACGCGCGCACCCCCATCAAGCGGCCGTAATGCCACCATCGACTGCGATGTTTGCTCCCGTGACCCAGCTGGATTCATCGGAAGCCAGGTACAGGGCACAGAACGCCACATCCGCCGGCTTCCCGATGCGTCCGAGCGGAATGCCGGCCGCGACTCGATCGCGACCCGCGCCCTCGGTCAGACCCTGCGAAGCGGTTGCCATCGTGGCAACCAGCCCTGGCGAGATGCTGTTGGCACGAATGCCAAGCTTTCCGCCCTCAACTGCGAGCTGTTTGGTCATCGACAACACGGCACCCTTGCCAGCACTGTGCGCCAGCATGCCGGCAAAGGCGGTGCCGCGAAATGCCGCCACCGAAGCGAAGTTGACGATCGATCCCGCGCCGGCGGCGGCCATGTGGGGCCATACCGCCTTGCACATCAGGAACACGATATCCACTTCGCCAATCATCGTCGGAACCCAGATCTTCTCGTAGCTCATGTCCGGCACTGGGGCGAACTGCGGGTTGATGGCACCGGCATTGACCACGATGTCGATCCGCTGGTGGCGTGCAATCACCTGCTCCACGCAGCTCCGGACCTGATCGGCCTGGGTCAGATCGACTGCCCCGCCGCTATCTATTGTGAAGCCGGCGCGCTGCGCATCGGCGAGCGTTTCAGCGGCGCGCTTGGCATTGATGTCGCAACCAAAGACGGTGGCGCCTTCGCGCGCGAACAGTAACGCGCATTCGCGCCCTATGCCGGCGCCGATGCCGGTGACCAACGCTACCTTGTTGCTCAATCTGCCTGGCATTTTGTACCGTTCCTATTTCACGGCGGCAGGCGCCGTTGGCTTAGCCGCATCCGCACTGACCCACATCGCCTGTATGCGCCCGTCGTGCATTCGAAACATATTACAGTGGATGAAACCAGCCTCGGTGTAATGACCAGTGGCATCGCGGCTCGCAGGAATGACCATCATAACCAGATCGCCATCGGCCAGCACCGCCAGCAACGGTGGCCGCTCGGCTGCCTTGCGCGGCACATAACCGTTGTGCTCGAACTCAGCGACATAGGCCTCGCGGCCGGATTGTTCATCCGGATCATTCTGGCGAAAATCGGCTGCCAGGTATTTGTCGGCAGCTTCCTTGTAGTGGCCCAGATCGAAGAACTCATAGTGCCATTGCAGCACGATGCGCTTGTTGGTCTGCTCTTCGGGCGTCGAGACCTGCTGGGATGAGGGCGGCACGATCCGAAGATCCCGAACGGCGGCGGGCTCGTCCTGCGCGACCGGTGGCACCACGGGCACCGCGGCAGCGGCGCCATAACAGACTCCGGCAAAGCCCAGGGCGGCCGAGGCTATTCGCACGATCATCGCGACACGGACCGCCATCGCTACCGGCTAACCCTGGCACTCAGGGCGCGCCGGACTGTTCGGTCCCATGCCGAAGATCACCCACTTGCCCTCGACCGTCCGGGCACACAGGAACAGCCCTCCGACCGTACCATCGCGGCGCGGCGCCGCGATCACGCGCACTTTGTCGCCTGGCTTGAAACTGTCCTTACGAAAACCATCACGCACCAGCGTGTTCGGGGAGCCGACCTCGAAGCCCTGCTCCACTTCAGTCCCGCTCGCGTCGGCGACCAGCACCTGCAGCCAGGCGTGCGGATTGGTCCATTGCCACTCCTTCACCGTTCCATCGACTGTAACTTCCTTAGTCAGGTCGAACATCGCCACCGAGTGGTGCGCCCACGCCGCCCCGGCGCAGAGCAGCAATGTGCCCACAGGCCATAACTTTCTGTTCATAGACACGCTCTGCTCAGCTGCCTGCGGCTGGCGTCACTTGGGCAACGGTCGATAACCAACAGTCTCACTGAATTTCCTCTACGGCAAGAGCCACCGGCGCGCGTCCGCCGCGCCGGCGTGCTGGGATGCCTCGATCGCTCCGACACTGAAGCCATGGATTGCACCACCCGGATCTGAGTTCAGCCGGGCACCCAGGCGCAGAACGCAGATGTTCGGCGCCTGAGTGCCCGAGCGTCAGAAGATCGCTGAGAAATTGACGCCGTAGGTCCGAGGATCCGTGATGAAGCGGCGATTCAATGGGAAGTCACCAAACCCGAGCTGCGCCTCATTCTCAATATTCTTGATCCACAGCGAGCTCTTCCACTTCCTGTTCGATGCGTAGACCAGCGAGGCGTCGCTGCGATGGTACGGGGCCTGGTACGAATACCAGTTGCTGCGGTTATTGACCGAGCTCCAGTAGTACGAAGAGAGCTTCGAGTCAGCCTGGGCCGTCAGCTTGCCGCCGGGTACCTCCCAATCATGCTGGTAGCTGGCGAACTCGGTGTGCACCGGCGTCGCCGCCATGCGCGCGCCATCCAGGTCAACCAGCTGCGGGAAGAGCACGGGACTGAAATTGCCGTAGCGGGCATCCGTATAAGTGCCGGAGAAATCCAGCTCATCGTGCTGGGTAAAGCGATACTCGATCTCCAGCTCTGCGCCCTTGTTGGTACCGCGACCGGCGTTCGCCACATACTGCTGGAAGGCCGTCAGCAAGGCTCCGCCGGTCTCACTCACCGGCGGCTGGTAGGCCACCGGAATGGGCAACAACACGTTCAGGGAGTACTGGGCCTGCAGGTCGGTGTACAAATAATAGTAAACATCGGCATTGACCTGCAGCGTGTTGTCTAGGAATCGGTTCTTGCTGCCAAATTCATAGGCATCGACATGTTCAGGTCCATAGCTCTTGGGTGGCGTCGCCGTTGTATCAAAGCCGCCAGACTTATAGCCTGTTGAATCCTTGATGTAGAGCATCGACTGAGGCGCAACATCGTACTCAAAGCCAACATCGTAGGTCGTCGCGCTGTAGGCGACCTTCTCGATGGTATTGCCGCTGTCATACCCTGGGATGTAGACGCTGACCAGTTCGCTGGCCTGCGACTTCTTGTCCTGGGTGTAACGCAGGCCACCGGTTACTCGCAGCGTATCGGTCAGCGGATAGGTCACTTGGGCATAGGGTGCGGACGAAGTCGTCGGGCTCTGGCCAGCGCTTATGGCATTGAAGAGATTGACGGTTTCAGTCGTCGTTGCAGGTGGCGGCGTGGGATTGGGCACCGTGATACTGAAGTTATTGGCCTGTATGCCGCCAAATGTGCCACCGTTATTGCTCCACAGGTAGTAGTAACCGATCACCCATTTGATTGGGGAGGTCACCGGCGAAGTCACGCGAAATTCAAAGGTCTTCTGATCTTCTTCATCGAGGCCCGAATTCTGCGCACCATGGAAGAAGGGATCATCGCCGACCACGAGATTCGTGAGCACATAGCGCCGGCTGAAGGTGTAGGTCGGAATGACCGTGACGGTACCCCAGGACTGGGTCCAGTCACTTTGCAGGGCACCGGTCACGAAGCGGTAATCGATCCGGTCAGCCGGATGGCAGGGATCCACATACCAGGGATTACTGGGCTGCTTATCGACCCAGCCGCCATACGGGGAGGCGCTGCCGCACAAGGGGTCTGAGACGTTGTTAAAGACAAAAGAAGGGGGCCCGAGGAACGGCTGCGTCGCGGTTGCCTGAGCCGGCACGGTGGTGGCCAGATCCCCATCCTGGTGCGTGATGAGGAACAGACCCAGCAGGGACCAGTCGCTGGTCGGCTGCGCCAGGATCTTTACGCGCAAGGCCTGCACGTGGGATGAATAGCCATCATTCGTGAAGTAGCCATCCCGATTCTCCACCAGACCGGCCACGCGCACCGCCAGCTTGTCACCCAGCGGCACGTTCTGCGCGAAGTCGCCGTGCACCAGCGAGTAGTTGCCGTACTGCAGATTGACGTCAGTCTCCGCGCTACCAATGACCGGGTTGTTGCTGATGATATTGACGCTGCCGGCATCGGCGTTGCGCCCGACGAGCGTGCCCTGGGGACCTTTCAGCACCTCGATCCGGTTGATATCAAACAGGCCCGTCGAAAGGCTTTCTGACCGACCCGTGTAGACGCCGTCAATATTGACCGCAACGGCCGGATCGACGAAATTCGAGTCGCCATTGGTGCCGACGCCGCGCAGGTAGACCGCCCCGCCCTGCGCCGTGCCTTCAATCTGCAGCGAGGGCACATTGCGCAGTGCCGTCTGCAGATCATCCTCGCCACGCTCCGCGATCTCGCTGCCGGAGATGGTGGTGATCGCGATCGGCGTCTTCTGCACGTTCTCGGTGCGCTTCTCGGCCGTGACGATGACCTCCTCCAGCCCACCAGAATCGGCGCCGCTCGCGGCCGCCGGTGCCGACTGGGCATGCGCCACTGAGGCAACCAGGGATGACATCAGCAGCGCCACGGACCCTGCGATGCCGGCGGATGACAGGCGGAAATAACGCATCGGACACCCCCAAATAATGTGGTTACACGCTGAGGTGGCATCCAAGGTAGCGTCCGCAGCGTGGGTTACTCCCCACTGAATCCGGACGCCGAAACCCACCCCACCGCCGCCCAGGGTGTAATCCCCAATTCAGCGGCCGGCCGATAATATCAATTTTGCACACGTGTGCAAGAGGTTTAAAAGCAACGACTCGCGGCCCCCGCGGGCACTCTTTTGATCCTGTGCCTATAATTGCCCGGCAACTCAAACAAGAATGCATATAAGGAACTGCCCTGAGCACGCCGCGAAAAAAGCAGCGACGCCGCCCCGCCACTTCACATGATGTCGCGCGCATCGCGGGCGTTTCGCGCTCCGCGGTGTCGCGGACGTTCACCGACGGCGCCAGCGTTTCAGCGGACACACGCAAGAAGGTGCTGAGCGCGGCCCGCGCGCTCAAGTACCGTCCCAACCTGTTTGCACGTTCGCTCATTACGCGACGCTCCTACATCCTGGGCGTTGCCATCAGCACCTTCGACAACCACTACTACCCGGACTTTGTTCAGCGCCTCTCGGAGGAATTCGCCAAGGTGGGCTACCGTCTGCTGCTGTTCGTGACGCACGGCAGCGTCGGTCCCGATCCTCTGGTGGACGAGTTGCTCAAGTACCGCCTCGATGCGCTGATCCTTGCCTCCAGCACGGTTTCCTCGGCTTTGGCAGCCGAATGCCGCGACGCGGGCGTCCCGGTCCTGATGTTCAACAATATCGATCCGAGCTCGGACGTGCCGAGCATGGCAGGCGACAATACCGTCGGGGGCCGCACCGTGGCCGCGTTCCTGCTGGCCGGAGGCCATCGCAGTTTCGGCTACGTCGGCGGCATCGAGGGAGACTCATCGACGTACGAGCGCGAGTCCTCGTACGGCACTTACGTGATGCAGCATGGCTTTGCCGCGCCCGTGCGTGCCTACAGCGATTTTCATTTTGAAGGTGCGGTGCAGGCCACGCGCACGCTGCTCAAGCGCAAGAGCCGGCCCGATGCGCTCTTCTGCACCAACGACCATCTGGCGCTGGCGGCGTTGCAGGTGGCGCAGGCCGAGTTCGGGCTGCAGCCGGGCAAGGACATCTCGATCCTGGGCTTCGATAACGTGCCGATAGCCAAGTGGCCCTGTTTCGGCCTCAGCACCTACTCGCAGCCGCTCGGCGAGATCGTGGCGCGCGTGATTGAACTCGTGTGCAATGCGCTCGACCATAAAATGCAGCCAGAAACCCACGATAGGATCCGCGGTGATCTGATCGTGAGAACCTCGGCACGCGTCCCTGCGAGTGGCCTGATCCGGCTGGCCGACGGCGACACGATCTGGCGTCCCGCGCAGCCGCTCGATTAGCGCCGCCGCGACCCGATGGTCAAAGGCCGGGCGCCGGTTCCGCTCGATGCTAGTGCGCGCTCGCGGCGCGCCCGGCGCGCACCATGTCGCCGCTGAGCGGCGGCCCCAGCGCCTGGTAGGTATAGCCAAATACCTTGCTGCCATCGAAGGCCGGGCTGCTGCTCATGGCCGGTGCGAGGCGCTGGAACTCCGCGATCGTGCGCGGCAGATTCTTGGTCTGGATTTCAAACATCGTCAGATATTCTGGCCGCGCGCCCTGCTGCGGGGCGAGCTGCACATCGGCCAGCACCAGGCGCTGCCCGGAGGTGAATCCGGTGACCTTCAGGACCTCCGGCGCGTGGTGCGTGTCGTACCAGGTGTTGAATTCGGCGTCCTTGCCATCGGCGGGGTCAGCAAACACCAGCTGGACGTAGCCCAGTATTGTGGCCACGTCACCGCTCTGGGAATCCGGCTGCGTACCTGCGAGGCGTGGGCGCAGCACGCGATAGGTAAAGTTCTGGCCCGAATCCATATCGAGCGTCGGGCTGATCTTGGTCTCGCCGCTGCTGAGCCTGCGCCGGACCTCGGTGTAGACCGCTGCCAGATCATTGGTCTTGATCTGGTAAATCACGACGTACTTGGGCTTGGCCGGTGCCGCGCGCAACTGCGTGCCTGCAAGAACGTAGCGCTGCGCCCTGACGAACCCGGGCACCGACACGACATCCGGCGCATGCTGCCGATCGTACCAGCGGTTGTATTCCTGTTCCTGGCCGGCAACCGGCTGATTGAAGACCAGCAGGTAATAGGTCTCGGCCGGCAGCGCCACCGGCTCGGCGGCGCGTGCGGCCATCGCGCCACCTGCGATAAGGGCCAGGAGTGCGAGTGCGAGGCTGCGCGCTGATCTGCAAGCGTTCATTGCGAAACCCCCGAGCGCGTCCGCCTAATGGCGATGGTGTGCCGATCTTAAACCGTTCTTATGCAGCGCCCCATCCTTCATGATCAGCAGCAGCCGCGCGCGATCCTGCAGCAGGCCGATATCCTCGAGCGGATCGCCATCAACCAGCAGCAGATCGGCCAGGTACCCGGTGCGGATCAATCCGAGCTCATCGCCCATGCCCATGATCTGGCCACCCAGCATCGTGCCCGCGCTCAGCGCCTGGGCCGGGGTAAATCCAAGGTGCGTGACAAACAGCTCCATATCACGCGCGTTGCGGCCGATCGGATTCCAGGGGAATCCGTAGTCACCCCCGGGCAGCACCCGCACCCCGCGACGGCGCAGCTCCGGCATCAGGCGCGAGACCCGTGCCAGTGTCTCCACCTGCTCCTGCTCGATGGCCATCTCCGGTGTGATGCCAAAGCCTGCCGCCTCATGGATCGCCGCGTAGTTGACCCCCGGCCCGGGTGCGACAAAGATCCGATCCTTTTGCGCCTCGAGCAGCTCAATGGCCTCCTCATCGGCCCACGTGCAGTGGTAGAGCACGCGAAAGCCGTGGCGCAGCGCCATCTTGATCGCCTCGGCCGAGTGGCAATGGGCGTTCAGCCACACCCCGGCGGCGTGTGCAACCTCGGCCCCCGCGGCCACTTCCTCCTCGTAGAACTGCGTGATGCGCGAGGTTCCGGGCCGCACCGCGCTCTCCCCGGAGAGCAGGAACTTGACCGAATCGACCCCGAGCGCAACCATCTCGCGGACAAACTCCCGCACCCCCGCCACATCCGGTTCACGGGCCGCCGCTCCAGCGTAGGCCTTGTGCGTACCCGAGACCGCCGAGGCACCGCGCTCGAAGGAGCAGGCACGCAGTCGCGGCCCGGGCAGCCAGCCACCGGCAAACTCATCGCGCAGCGCCACTTCCCACCTGGCATTCGAGGCCCCGCCCGAGTAGGCACTGGTGAATCCAAAATCGAGCATCGTCCGCCCCGCCTCGGCGGCCACCAGTCGCTGGCGCTCCGGATCCAGTTCGCGCCAGCGCAACGGCCGGTCCACCGTGGCACCAAAGCCCAGGTGGGCATGCGACTCGATCAGTCCGGGTGTGAGCGTCGCGCCGCCGCCGTCAATCAGCTGCACCTGATCGCGCGGCAAGGCCTGTCCGTCGCGCGCCACGGCCGTGATCCGCTGACCTTCAATCAGCACCTCACCGGCGAAGAGTGCCCCGCCGGAACCATCGAAGATCGAAACGTTATGAATCAGCGTGCGCATCATTCAACGGGTCCCTCAGGATTTTTGATAGAACCGGTCCAGGAACCGCAGTGCCGGCAGATTCTCGGGCACTGCGAAGCGAGGTTCGACATCCAGAACCATGGCCGCACCCTTGGCATCATCGTACGCCGCCCAGGCTTCCAGAGCGCTGACCTTCGGATCACCACTGCGCGCGAATTGCGCCCACGCCGAGCACATGCGCTTGGCCAGCGTCTGATCGGCGCCGCTCCACGCCCACGGCTGGCGCTCCAGATTGTCAAAGGCATACCAGAGCTCCGCCCCGTGGTAGGCCCCGAAGCCGCCGGGCGGCGTCGGCTCATGAAAATGCTTGCCGGCCGGCAGCGGCGGTGCATGCGTGAATTCATACAGGAAAGCGGCCGCGCCGGCCGTCTTGTTCTGCCGCGCGAGCTGCCAGGCCTGATAGGCAAAGTTGCCATCGCGCCGCAGGGCGTAGCTGCCGAGGCGCGCCGAGGCATCATCCTGCACGCCATAGAGCTGCAACACGGTGTCGGCGCACTCGCCAAACTGCGCGCGCGCCTGCGTGCAAAATCCCTCCAGCGTGTGCAGTTCGGGTGTTGGGTAAGGGGCGGCCTCATGGCTGTTGAACCCACACAGCACCGGCACTGGCAGCTGTGCTCCGCGTGCAAAGCGGTCAGATACCGGCTCGCTCAGTACATGGCCGTCCAGCATCAGGTTCCAGAATCCGCGCGGACCGTACATGACATCAGCCGGCAGATTGCGCATGGCCGTGAGGTCGCGGGCACCGAGTTTCTCCAGCAGCTCCGCCCCGTCCCGCTCGGCCGCCGCGCGCGCTTTGAGTACGCCCATGGCACCGCCGCGAAAACGCCCGCCACTGTGCGCGATGACGCGGTGGAATAGTCCATGACTCAAGGATGATGCCATCAGCACGCAGGCATGCGCCGCGCCAGCGGATTGTCCGAACAGCGTAACGCACTCAGGATCGCCACCAAAGGCGGCGACATTGCGCTGAACCCAGCGCAGCGAGGCGAGAATATCGAGCGAGGCATAGTTGCCCGAGGAACCCGCCTCGGCTGACAGCGCCGGATGCGCCAGATAACCCAGCGCCCCGACCCGATAGTTGATCGTTACGACGATCGCTCCCTGGCGCGCCAGAGCCTCACCGTCGCTGACCGGGTGAGAGCCGCTGCCAAAACGATGACCTCCGCCGAAGATCCATACGATCACCGGCAGGCGCGCGGCAGCGTGCTGCGCCGGCGTCCAGACATTGAGGTAAAGACAATCCTCGCTCAGTCCGCACTCAGGCGGTTCGGCGAAGGAGTACTGGCGCATGAACGCATCGCCTGCGATCAGCGGCTGGATGCAGGCATTGCCGAAACGATCCGCGGGCCGCACTCCGCGCCATGGAACGACCGGCTGTGGTGCCCGCCAGCGCAAATCACCAACAGGGGGCGCCGCGAACGGGATACCGCGGAATATCCGACAGCGCCCGTCGGCGCTGGTGACGCCCGCCAGCGTGCCGCTATCGATTTGTACTTGGTCACTGATCATCGACAGCAATATTGGTTCGATTTAATTGGAGCGCAGCACTATAGCGGTAATTCCGCTACTGGGGAATTATGCGCCGGGGAGCTTGTCAGCCGCGCTCTTGGCGCTCAAATTGCGCGACGCGCAGCATCAGTTCGGCACTCAGGCGCAGCAGCGACTGCTCGGTCGGCGTCAGTGCCTGGGCCATGGCTTCCCCGAGCCACGAGCGCCGCGGGCGCATGTCCTGCGCCAGGCACTCGCGACCGCGCTTGGATATTTCAATCAGGCGGCTGCGCCCGTCTTCGGGATCAGCGCGACGGGCAATTAGTCCTTTACGCTCAAGAGCGGCAATGAGACGCGTCAGCGACTGCGGCTGCAGCCGCAGCTGCACCGCCAGCTGTGTGGCGCGCAGCGCTCCCTGCTGGTGGAGCGTGGCCAGCAGCGCGAGTTGTGGCAGGCTGACCGCGCCGCCAGGTCGCTGGGCGCGCAGTCGCCGCCCCAGCTGCAGGACCGCGCGGACAATGTGCCGGGAATCGAGTTCGGCCTGGCGTGTGGGGTCTGGCATATACTACGCAAAGCGTATCTATTATTGTCCTCGCGGGCAAATTTCTCGGCGTTAGTGGCGAATTTATAGCGCATTTCAGATCTAAATTGGACCCGACATCGGAATTTTTATACGCTCTGCTTCCTATCTGAACCAGACGGAAGACCTCCAATGCCCAAGCCGTTCCGAACCGGTTTGACTCGCGGCTCGCATGCCAGCCGCCGGCTGCCGGCGCCAGTGCTGTGCGCGCTACTGGCTCTCGTCAGCAGCCTCTCCCGGGCCGATCCAGTCACCGTGCGCATTGATTCAGGAGCGCTGTCAGGAGCGGCCCGTGACGGCGTCCAGAGTTTCAAGGGCATACCCTACGCCGCGGCACCGATGGGCGATCTGCGCTGGCGTGCACCACGCCGGCCTGCCTCGTGGAGTGCAGTGAGAGACGCCACCGATTTCGGAGCCTCCTGTCCGCAAGCCCGCCCGCCACAGCGTGTGCCTGTGGGCAGTGCCGCGGAAAAGACCAGCGAAGACTGCCTGATGCTCAATGTCTGGGCGCCGGCAACCACGTCCAAGCCCGCACCGGTTATGGTGTGGATTCACGGCGGTGCCAACATCCAGGGCAGCGGGTCCGGCACCTATACCGATGGCTCCGCCTTCGCGCGCGATGGCATCGTGCTGGTGAGCTTCAACTATCGGCTGGGCCCGCTCGGGTTCTTTGCACACCCCGCGCTCATGCGCGAGGCGGGTACGGCGGCCGTAACGGACTTCGGGTTGCTTGATCAGATCGCTGCCCTGCAATGGGTCCAGCGAAACATTACGGCCTTCGGTGGCGATCCGAACAACGTGACAGTCTTTGGCGAATCGGCAGGCGCCGAAGATGTTCTGGCCCTGATGACAGCAGCGCCTGCCAAGGGACTGTTCCAGCGTGCCATTGCCGAATCTGCCGCGCTCTGGGATACCTGGTCGTCGCTCGGTGAGGCCGAGAGCGCCGCGACGAACATGGCATCCACGCTCGACCTGGCGGGCGCACAGGCAACGATGAACCAGTTGCGGGACCTCCCGGCCGATAAACTTGCACAGGCGGCGAGCCTGTCCGGAGGGCGACCGATTGTGGACGGCGCGCTGCTGCGCAAGTCGCCGCTGCTCGCACTGGCCGCCGGTGAGGGACTTGATGTGCCGCTGATCATCGGCTTCAACAACAATGAGGGCTCGCTGCTGGGCAGCGAGTCCGAACTGATCGAGTCCGGGCTGCCACGCATCGATCCTGCCCCGTGGCGCACTCTGTATGGCGCCGCGGCGGACTCGGATGCCACGCTCTCGCGGCTGCTGTTTCGCGATGCCGCCTTTGCCGAGCCGGCGCGCTGGCTTGCCACGCATCGGGCCGCGCGCTCCCCGACCTACGTGTATCGCTTTGATTACGTGCTCAGCCTGCTGCGTGCACGGCGCGCTGGCGCGGATCATGGATCCGAAATCCCTTACGTGTTCTCGAGCTGGAACCTCAATCGCCTCACGCCGCAAGACCGACTGGTCACGGCAATCATCCACAGCTGTTGGGTCGCATTCGCCCGTAGCGGCGTGCCGGCGTGCGAGAGTGCGCCGCAGTGGCTGCCCTACCGGCCTGAGGCGGAATGGCTGATGGCATTCGCCGACCAGCCGACGGTGCAGAAATCCTCGGACGATGCCATTCTCGATGCCGTGCGCGCGCAGCTCTGGTCGGAATCAGGAACTGCCGCCGCCGCTGCGCAGTGATTGGAATTCGCGGCCTACATCACCCACAGGCGGTCCATCCGCCTGGGGGTGACTGCGTCGATTCGCGGTTCGCCCTGGCGCACCGGTACGGAGTGACCCGTTCCTGAACTCGCCAGTCCCCGC
>Ga0181537_10004050_pt1 | contig 12281 bp, 10 predicted proteins | sample PEATcosm2014_Bin_39_FD_119765 | JGI IMG/M metagenome (GOLD analysis project Ga0181537, IMG submission 119765) | Peatland microbial communities from MTU Mesocosm Facility, Houghton, MI, USA - PEATcosm2014_Bin23_10_metaG | ecosystem: Environmental > Terrestrial > Soil > Wetlands > Peat | place...
ACGCGTCGAAGCGGTAGCGACGCAATGCGGGTTGCCACTGCAGCTGTTGTCGCGCTTTCCGCATCAGCTTTCCGGCGGCCAGCGCGCCCGGGTCGGCATTGCCCGCGCCATCGCGGTCGAGCCGGACCTGTTGGTGCTCGATGAGCCGACGGCCGCGCTGGATGTCTCGGTTCAGGTGGTCATCCTCCAGCTCTTGCAACGGCTCAAAAAAGAATTCGGTATGAGCTATCTGTTCGTCTCGCATGACCTCAGCGTCGTGCGGCTGCTTTGCGATCGGGTGCTCGTGATGTATCTTGGCAAGATCGTCGAATCCGGTCCGGCCGTGGAAGTCTTTGAGCACCCGTTGCATCCCTATACGCAGGCTCTGGTCGCCGCCGTGCCTCGTTTCGGCGAGAACGGCAGCGAGCGGCTGCGGCTGAGCGGCGAACCCCGTAGCCCCATCGATCCCGATCCGAATGTCTGCCGTTTTTATGGCCGTTGCCCGCGTGGTACAGATGTGTGCAAGATGACCATGCCGCCGTTACGGCGATTTGGCGATCGCGCCGTGGCCTGCCATTTCGCCGAGGAATTTCTGCCGCAGTCATGAAACGCAAAGTCACCCGCAACCGGCCGGCGCGGACCGCAAGCAAGCCGGCGCGGCGCGTTCCGGCGAAGGCGTCCGCCGCCGCGAAGAGCCGTCGCAAACACCGGGCGCCGGCAATGGTCGAGCAGCCCGACGTCATCGATTCCCTGGTAAGCGCCAGCGCGCAAGCGCTCAGACTGCCGATCGAACGATCATGGCGCGGCGGCATTAAATTCAACCTGCAGCTGATTTTGCGTATTGCAACGCTCGTCGATGAATTTCCCCTCCCCGACGATACGGAACCCGGTCCCGTGTTCCATGCTTGACACCCCAGCCACCGACGCCAAGTGGAGCACGGCGACCGATATCGCCGCGGCTTTCGCGAGCGGGCAGCTCAGCGCGGTGAGCGTCGTCGAGGCGACATTGGCGCGTATTCGCGAACGCGACCCGCTGCTCAATTCGTTCACCGCGGTCGTCGAGCAACGCGCGCTTGCGCGCGCCAAAGCGCTCGATGAAGCCCGTGCGCGAGGGCAACAGGCAGGTCCGCTTGCTGGCGTGCCATTTGCCGTCAAGAATCTCTTCGACATTGCAGGCCTTCCGACGATTGCCGGGTCGAAAATCAATCGCGAAGCCCCATCCGCGAGACGCGACGCCATGCTGGTCGAACGTCTCGAAGCGGCTGGGGCGATCCTGATTGGCGCGCTCAACATGGGCGAGTACGCCTACGATTTCACCGGCGAAAATATTCACGATGGCGCCTCGCGCAATCCGCACGATCTCGACCGCATGAGCGGCGGTTCCTCGGGGGGCTCGGCCTCTGCCGTGGCTGGCGGTCTGGTGCCGCTGGCACTAGGCTCCGATACCAATGGCTCAATCCGCGTGCCGTCTTCATTGTGCGGAATTTTTGGGCTCAAGCCGACCTACGGGCGGCTCAGCCGCGCGCGGACCTTTCCATTCGTCGCCAGCCTGGACCATGTCGGCCCCCTTGCCCGGACGGCGCACGACCTCGCCCTCGCCTACGACGCCATGCAGGGATTTGATCCCGACGATCCCGTCTGTGCCGATCGCGCGACAGAATCCGTGGCTCAGTTGTTGGAGCGGGGTACCGACGGTTTGCGCATCGCGGTCGCCTCCGGCTATTTTAAGTGCCGGACCGCGGAGTCTTGCTACGCGCTGGACCGCGTCGCCTCGGCGCTCGGCGCCAATCGCGACATCGAAATTCCGCAGGCGGATCGCGCCCGCGCCGCCGCGTTCGTCATTACCGCGACCGAGGGTGCCAGTCTGCATCTCGACCGCTTGCGCGTGCGTGCGCAAGATTACGATCCCGACGTTCGCGATCGGCTGATCGCGGGCGCCATGGCGCCGGCCGCGCTGGTCGTCAAGGCGCAGAAATTCCGCCGCTGGTATCGCGAGCAAGTGCTCAAGCTATTTACGGAGGTCGATGCCATCTTGGCGCCGGCCACGCCGTGTACCGCGCCGCTGATCGGTCAGAAGACCTTCATGCTGGGCGACGCCGAACTGCCGGTGCGGGCTAATCTCGGCATCTACACGCAGCCGATCTCCTTTATCGGCCTGCCGGTCGTCGCCGTGCCGGTGCCGCTTGCGCCGCTGCCGATCGCGGTCCAAGTCATCGCCGCGCCATGGCGCGAAGACGTGGCGCTGCGCATCGCGCACACGCTCGAAGCAAAAGGTGTCGTCGCGGCGATGCGTCCGCCGCTCTAGCAATAAATCACCCTGGGAGAGAACAATGGAGATCGACCTGCCGGAGGTCGTCGCCGAAGTGAAAGCCGCGTTCGATCGCTACGAGAAGGCCCTGGTGTCGAATGACGTGGCGACGCTGGACGCGATATTTCGCGACGACCCGCGCACCATCCGCTATGGCGGCACGGAAAACCTTTACGGCTTTGCCGAGATCATGGCGTTCCGCGCCGCGCGCTCGTCGGTCGGATTGGCGCGGACGCTGTCGAAGACCGTCATCAGCACCTATGGCCGCGACTTCGCGGTGGCCTCGACGCTTTACGACCGCCCGTCGTTTCCAGGGAAAATCGGCCGTCAGATGCAAACCTGGGTGCGGTTTGCGGAAGGGTGGCGTGTCGTTGCCGCCCATGTGAGCATGATCGACGGGCCCAAATGAGAAACGCACTACGCCGACACCGGCTCTTGCGCCACGAAAGCGCGCCAGCCGCCAAAACTTGAAATATCGCGCGCGCCGTTGACGGCCTCGGCCTCGACCAAAAAGCCCTTGACGCCGCGACCGTCGCTCAGTTCGAGCGTGCCGATCGACAGCGGCGGCGGTATGGCGGCGACGAAGCGGCCGAACGCCGCATCCGACAGCGCCCAGACCTCGACCTCGATGGCGGCGCCGGCGCCGCCGTTGACCCGCAGCAGGCCGGGCTTTGCCGGCTTCGTGCCGGCTAGCGCATAAAGTCGATAATGCGGCGAGGTGGTGCTGCGCTCGATGAGACGCGCGCCCACGGAACGGAGCTCGTTGTTGAGCGGCATGCCGGAAAGATGCGCGCCGACGACGGCAATCGCAATCTCGCCCGCCTCGGACGTCGTGCGATGTGTTGCGAGCGGCGGCAGTGGGTGCTTAAGCGCGCCGAGCGGCAACCCGGTCGCTTGGTGGAATTCGCGCCCGATGGCCGCCAGCGCCGCATCCGCGCCGGCGGGCGCCAACAGCGTGACACCGAACGGCGTCCCGTCCGGCCGCATCGTTGCCGGCACGGCAAGCCCGCACAAATCGAGCAAGTTGACGAAATTGGTGTAGGTGCCGAGCCGGCTGTTAAGTTGAATAGGATCGGCAAGCACCTCTTCGACGGTATAGATCGTCGGCGCCGTCGGCAGCAGTAACGCGTCGATGGAGCGGAAGGTGTGATCGCGCATCCGCCGCAGTTCCTCGAGCTGATAGAGCGCGGAAAATACATCTGCCGCCGTGCCGTGAGCACCGGCCAGCAGTATCTGGCGCGTGACCGGATGCATCGACTCGGGTGACGAGGCGATCAGGGCCTTGACCGTGAGGTACCGCTCGGCCACCCACGGTCCCTCATAGAGCAATCGCGCCGCCTCATAGAACGGCTCGATATCGGTCTCCACGATTTTCGCGCCGAGATCGGCGAACCGCGCCAATGCGGCGTCATAGGCGGCCGCCGAAACCTGGTCGCCGAAAAACAGGCGCTGGCCGGCGAACGGAACGCCAAGTCTTAGCCCGTTCGGCATGAGCCCCACCGTGTGCAGGGGCCGCGCGTGCGAATAAGAATCCGCCGCGTCCGGGCCGGCGACGACGTTCAGCATCGTCACCGCGTCATCGGCCGTGAACGCGAACACGGAGACGCAATCGAGCGTCCGGCAAGCCGGCAGGACGCCGGCCGTCGAAATAAGACCGCGGCTCGGCTTAAGACCGACGATATTGCTGTAGCCGGCCGGCACCCGCCCCGATCCCGCGGTGTCGGTGCCGAGCGAGAGCGGCGCAAAGCCGGCCGCAACCGCAATGGCCGAGCCCGTGCTCGATCCGCCCGGGATGAGTTTTGGATCGAACAGATTGCGGGGGATGCCGTAGGGCGTGCGGGTGCCGACCAGTCCAGTCGCGAACTGGTCCATATTGGTCTTGCCGAGAATGAGCGCGCCGGCGTCGCGCAGCCGCGCCACGGCGGTGGCGTCTTTGCCTGGGCGATAGGAGAAGGCGGGACAGGCCGCGGTGGTCGGCAGGCCTTTGACGTTGATATTATCCTTCACCGTTACCGGAATGCCGTAGAGCGGAAGCGTCATGTCGCCGTTGCGCGCAAGCGCTTGCGCCTCCGCGGCGACATCGTTCTCGTCGCGAAGCGTTATGAAAACCGCCGGATCGTCGTGGGCGCGAATTCGTTCAAAGCTGCGCGCCACGATGTCGGCGGGCGTCGCCGCGCCGGACCGATAGGCAGCGAGAATTTCGGCAACGGTCTCGGTCACTTCGCTTTGCTCACTTCACCGGAGCGGCATCGGGGATGAAGCGCTGGCCGAACACCGGCTCCTTGTGCGGTGTCGGCGGCAATTCCCACGCACCGGTCGAGGGCGGGCGCACCTCGGCATCGACATGCACGTCGAGCAGGAACGGCTTGTTCGCTTTCACCGCGTGATCGAGCGCACCGCGGAAATCTTGCGATTTTGTCACGGTGAGCGCATCGACGCCGCTCGCTCTCGCCCATGCCGCGAAGTCCGGATTGTACGGCTTGTTGTTGGCGCCCTGGTGGAACATCGTGCCATGTTCGCGGCCACCGAACATGCCAAGCTGGATATCGCGGATCGAAACCCAGCCGAAATTGTTCCAGATCACCCAGACCACCGGAATGTCGTATTCGACCGCCGTGCACAGCACGTGCGGCACCATGGTGAAGCAGCCATCGCCGGTGACGGCAACCACCGGCCGGTCTGGCGCTGCGAGTTTGGCCCCCAGCGCGCCGGCGGCGCCAAAACCCATGCCGGAAAAGCCCCAGGAGTTGAGCATCGTCTGCGGCTTTCGCGCGTTCCAAAACTGCATGTACCAATTGTGGCTGACGCCGACGTCGCAACAGATGATGGCGTCCGGCGGCAGCACAGCCTGGCAGTCCGCAACCACGCGCTCGGGCCGCATCGGCGAGGCGTGAATCTCGAAATTCGGCCGCGTGAATTTTTCCCATTCGGCGCGCCAAGCGGCGATCTGGGCAAGCCACGCCCCCTTCCCCGCTTGCGGGGGGTGGGGGGCACCGCGCCGTTCGACCTCGGCGAGGAGTTGGCGCAGAAAAGTGCGGGCGTCGGCGAGGATGCCGAGATCGGGCGGATAATTGCGGCCGAGTTCTGCCGGATCGAGATCGACGTGGATCAGCCGCGTCGTTGGAAAATTCCATGAATAGCCGGGCATCCATGACGACGCCGAGCGGTCGTCGAAGCGCGCGCCGATGGCAAGGACGACGTCGGCGCGGCGTCCGGCTTCGTTGGCCGGGAAGGCGCCGTTGCGGCCGATGAAGCCGAGCGACAGCGGATCGGTCATGTCGAGACAGCCCATGCCGTTCGGCGACGAGATCACCGGAACGCCGAGTTTTTTGGCGAACGCGGTGAGTTCTACGCTCGCTTCGGAAAGCGTCACCCCGTGACCGATGAAGATGACGGGGCGCTCCGCGCCGAGGATCATGGTCAGCGCCTGGGCGACATCCTCCGGCGATGCGCCGCTGCGATGGGCATGGAGCGGCGGCGCCGGCGGCGGCACTTCGACGTCGTCTTCCTCCTGGAACACGTTGAACGGAACGTCGATATTCACCGGCCCCGGGCGACCCGACAGCATCGTCGTCATGGCCTGGCGCAGCGCCAAAGGCAGCATATCGACCCGGGTCGGCTGAAAGCTGCGCTTGACCACCGGGCGGATAATATTGACGAAGTCGGCCTGAAAATGCCGGTTGATCTCCTGGAACGGACTGCGGTTGAACTGCGACGTCGGCACATTGGCGGTAATGGCGAGGAGCGCCGAAGAGTCGCTCAAAGCGCAGGCCAGCGGCATCACGATGTTGCAGGAGCCCGGCCCGCAGGACGTCAGCGTCGCCACCGGCTTATGGCGCACGCGGAAATAGGCATCCGCCATATGCGCGGCGACCTGCTCGTGGCGCGGCGAAATGAGCTTAATCCGGTCGCGGGCCTCATAGAGCGGATCCAGCATACCCACATTGCCATGGCCGCAAATGCCGAACACATAGGGAATATCGTTGGCGACGAGGTATTCCGTGATCAGCTCGGCGCCCTTCATCCGTGGCATTCGCGCTCCTGGGGGTAGTGCGACTGGATAATTAAACCGCTCGTCCCCGCGCAGGCGGGGACCCAGTGCTGGATTCCCGCTTGCGCGGGAATGAGCGGAGACTGTAACCGCTTGGCATCAAGCCGGCTAGTCGCGCAGTCCGGCTCGTTTGCGGAGCGGATAGGCTGCGTCGCGGAATGCGTGCCTGCCATTCGTCCGCTTTCGCAGACACTTCGATGGGTCCGGTCATGGGCAACCGTCTCCCTTGTTAGCGGTGCGCAGCGCCTCATTCCGTCACCCTGAGGTGGCCGCGAAGCGGCCCTCGAAGGGCGACGGCCGAGGCGCCCGGGCCGTCGTCCTTCGAGGCTCGCTACGCTCGCACCTCGGGATGACGGGAAACAGTCAAGCTTCACCGTCCTCGCGATGCGCCTTCGCATCCGAGCTTTGCCGTCACGCTTTAAGAAAGCCCTTCCCGAAGCCTCCCTCCAAAAAGCGAGGGAGGCGGAGCGCCAAAAGGCGCACCATCCATGGCCGCACCAGCGGGTGCGGCCGCGGTCTCAACGGAGACCGCTCGCCTTTCGGCGCTCCGCCGCGGCTCTCGCCAGAGGCCCGAAGGCCAACCGGCTCAGCTCCAGGCCATGCTTCCTGGGACTTGGATCCGCCGGGCGTTACCCGCCTTCACCTGTTCCAGTCCAGGGACTGCACCTCCCGCACCGGCCGTAGTACCGGCATGACTGATGCCCAGAGCCGCCCGGGCGCGGGTCGTAACCCCGCGCGCAGGGACCGCTCTCGTTCCACTATCGAAAGTACCCTCGCGAAAGGCCCCTCCGTGAACGAGATTGGGGTAATGTAATCGGTATAGTGACAGACGTCAAGGGGTGTCTCCAGGAGAGGGACGCAACAACCCAGATTGCGGCAGGTCGTATCGAGAAGAGAACGAGATCGTGGCGCCACGATAAAAAACGGTCGCGTTTGCAAAATGGCCACTATGCGGCGCGCTCATCGACGTGTATTACTTTACTTGGTACACCTTAGGTTTAATGACTGATCAGCGTAGCATCCGTCATGAGTTGGGTCTCAACAATATTAGGCTGGGATTTGCCAACAATATTGGCAGCGGCTGGCATATTGGTTTCAATTGTGATCGCCGCAGTAACTCTGCACATGGCGTTTAGCATCGCCAGAAAGCAGGACGATCAATTAAAGAACCTCGATATACAAAAGACTAAGCACGAAAACGTCCAACAATTTTTCAACCTCGATAATCGTTCTCCCATGTTGACCTGTATGTACCCTGCTCAACAAAGTAGCAGGCCATTTCACACAATCAACTACGGTGATCACTCCGCTCTCCATATCCTTGTCGATCTAATCGGGGCGCCGCATCTTAAATTAAGTCCCGTATTCCACAGTAAGCCATATTTGATTCCTCCCGATACCCCAATCCTTTTCCTTTGCTCGCCGTCCACAAACAAAGCGCTCGGCGAAATTTTACCTCCACTGGTCTTCGAAAAAGTTGAGCCATCCGAACGCCAAAGAAACGTTGGATTGGCGATGACGAATTACACTGTGAAGCTGCCCTGTTGGTTCGCTCACGAAAAAGGGTCGGACCAATATCCTCCCATTCCGGAATTTCCCTACCTAAAAATGATCTGGATTCGACAGCCTCACGAACATATCGTTTCAGACGCCGAACCTGAGTACCGTGAGGCCGCCCGATTGGGAACCGATTACGAGCCGACAGTTGACGTATTGCAAGATGCCGCAATTTTGCTGCGCTCGCATCACGATGGGCAAAGAATTTTTGCATTGGCTGGTATTCACCAATACGGTACAGTTATTGCGGCAAAATTTTTACATCAGTTGGTCCACGAGAAGATCAAAAGTAAATATCATGACTTTCTTTTTTCCCAGGACGACTTTGTGGCCGTCATTAAGGGTGGTTATGATGTCACCAAATTGGACGCGACAAGTTACGACATTATAACAACGTATTTTTGGACGCGCCCACCAAAGTCCAACCAGCAGTGGAAGCGGCAAGAGTAGAATACGTCGGAGCAAGCGGCGCGTAGTGGGGCCGAAGGGCACGGCCGACACGTCCGGACCGTCGCCATTTGAGGCTCGCCGCGTCGCGCCGAGCACCTCATGGTGACGGATTACAATTATCCGCGCCGCCTCACCCGGCGCGCGAGATATTCGAAATTGACGACGAACTGTTCGGGCCGGCCAAGGTCGTGCTTGAGCTTTTCGATATCGGCGCGCGAAAATTCGGGCGCCAGCTCGCCGGCCGCTTCGGCGATCATCTGCACCATTGCGCCGTTCTCCAGCATGATGGTGCCGACGACCGCTTCCTCGATGCTCGCGCCAGTGACGACAATGCCGTGGTTCTTCAGCAGCACCCCGCGTCCCGGCCCGAGCGCGCGCGCGACGCCGGCGCCCATGGCTTCGGTGCGGATGAGGTTGATGGTGTCGTCGTAGAGGCCGAGCACCTCGTAAAATAGCGCGCCGGGCTGGCTGTAGGCCCGCAGCGGCCGGCCGGTCGACGACAGGGCGGTCGAATAGACCGGGTGGGTGTGGATCACGCAATTGACGTCGCTGCGGACTTTAAAGATCTCGGAATGGATATAGACCTCGCTGTGGCGGCGGGCCGTGCCGGCGACGACGTTGCCCGCGAGATCGATGGTCAGGATATTTTGCATCGTGATCTCGTCGAGACCGATGCTGTGGGCCTTCATGAAGAAAAGCTTCGGATTGTCCGGCAGCCGAAAAGAGATGTGGCCGCGGGTAAAATCGTCCTGGCCTTCGCCGACCAATATTTTCCCGGCGACGATGAGCCGCCGCTTGATCTCATTGTGGGACGGCCTTGCCCGAGATGCTTTCCCCTTGGCCATCTTCCCCCACCCAATGCTTGTTCTTGGTCATAACCCCGCGCAATTGACCAGGGAATGAGATCGGCCTCAAGGGGCATAAAAAAACAGCGCCGGGGCGAAGCCCGGCGCTGCATTTCGATTTTTTGAACGCTGTTAGGCTGCCCTACGGTTCACCTGGCCTTCGGCCACCGAGGTCAGCTTCTTATCGGTCGCCTTCTCCTCGTCGAGCGTCGCCTGCAACAGGGAGACGACGTCGTTGCGGCTGAGCTGTTTCGCCCACGCGATCAGCGTGCCGTAACGCGTCATCTCGTAATGCTCGACCGCCTGCGCCGCGGCGATCAGCGCCGCATCGAGCACCTGCTTTTTCTCGACCTCGCCGGCCACTTCGTTGGCTTCCTTGATAATGCCGTCGATCGCCGGGCAATCGACGCCCTGCGGTTTCTTGCCGAGCAGTTGGAACGCCTGCTCCAGGCGCTTCACGTGGTTTTCAGTTTCACGAAGATGGGTCTGGAAGCCCTGCTTGAGCTGCGGATCGCTCGCTTTCTCGACCATGTCGGGCAGCGCTTTCACGATCTGCTTCTCGGCGTAGTAGATGTCGCGCAAGGTGTGATCGAACAGGTCTTCCATTGTTTTGATGTCTTTTGAAAACAGGCCCATGTTTGTCAAGTCCCTTTAGTTGTTGGTTTGTGAGGGGACGGCGAGCGGCATGCCCGGCCGAGCTTACCAACGGCAACGAGTGACGCCGCTCCCAGTTCCGGGAACCGCCGGCGCGCGGCTGACAAAATGTTGTCGCCCGTCGGAACTCCAGATATGCAAAAGCCGGTGCATTTGCGCACCGGCTCTTGGCATTGTCTTTTTACATACCGACTTTGACGAAGCACTCAGCGCACCGAAGTCGGAACGCTCTGCCGGATGGCAAAATCGTCACGCAAATCGCCTCCCAAAATTCCGCCCAGCGTCGCGCACACGGCACCGAACAGAAGCGACATGAAAGTCCAGAACGACAAATACGCCGCGGCTTCTCGCGCCTTGTCGACCGCTTGCGTCGCCTCCGCCTTGGCGCGGTTGACGACGTCGTCGACTCGGTGCTGCGCGTCGGCCGGGCTGATGCCGGCCTGCTGGCTGACGATCTGCGCCAGGTAGGTCCGATCGTCGCTGGAAAGACCGTTCGGCCCCAGTGCCGTCAGCATGATCCGGTTGATCTGGCCGCGCTGCGGCGCATTGTTCGATGCAGCGTTGCTCTGCTGGGTTCCAGGGTTCTGCTGAGTTCCAGGCGACGACCCGGCGGCGGGAGTCGTACTATCGGTCGCTCCGCCGGGAGCAGCATTATTCGACGCCGTATTATTCGCGGCAGTTTGCGGGTTCGTCCGCAACAGCGTGTCGATATAATAATCCATTGACGGCGTTTGATTGGCGGCGCCGGCCAGGCCGGCGATGGCCGTTCCGGTAGCGGCGGTCCCGGGGGCGGAGCCAGCCTTGTCGATCGCCGCTGCGAGGATCACGGAACTCACAACAACGCCGATAGCCCACACGATAAGACCATTAGCGCCGTCCCGAAATTTCACCTCGTCGGTGTGAACGGCCGCCGGAGCGCGGCGCAGCCGGCCGGCGACATAGCCACCAGTCGCAAAACCTACGGCTTGGGCGAACACGAGCCACACCGCCCCAATAATCGATAGCGTGCTGGCGGACGGCGCGGACGAATAGGAATAGGGCGACGCCAAAGCCATGCCAATGCCGGACCCCAGCGCGACGACAATGATCGTGACCGCGATTGCCGTGAGTGCTCCCGCGATCACAGCGCTCCAGGATACGCCGTTCCATGTCCCAACCCATCCGCTCTGCGCCGATGTGCCCGCAACTTCCCAACTCTCGGTGATAACGGCTGTCTTGTCGTCCATGGCGTTAGTTCCTCGTCAAGAATGAATTTGTTCGTGCAACTGAGCATCGATTGACAGGTGACCGGTCCAATACGCCGGAACCGACCAAAGACCTGCCGCGATCAGTTTTGTGAACCCTCGAACGCGCCTCCGGTTCCTTGGATCGATACTTTATCGGGGCGATCGCTGAGGCTTCACGGACGAACAAATAGGGCCTTCGGCGGTGCAGCAAAAACACATCGCCAACGGAACTTTTTCGTCGCAGAACATTTCTCATGGCGCAAGCAAATAGAAACCGCGTCGCGGCGATGCGGCAAATTTCAGATATGAGGATGCCATACTCAATTTGGTTGTCACGCTGCTGATTATCGCCCTGATCGCGGCGGTCCTTGGATTCGGCGGAATTGCGACCGCGGCCGTCGGTATCGCCAAAGTCGTGTTTTTGGTCGCGCTGTTGCTGTTCGTGGTCGCCGCGGTGGCCGGAACGATGCGGGGATCGACGCTATAGCCCGATTCGCCCGACTGATCGGGCGGGAGCCGCGGGTCATCAGGCAAAGTAGATAACGTAAAGCACGACAAACGTGACGACGACGGCGGCGAGACTGGCGGCAAGCACATAGCGAACGTTATGTCCTGTGACGCCCTGTCTCGCCTCCACTTTCGTCAGGACCGGTTGTTCTCCCGGGGCTGATTCTCTGCGACGTTCCGACGCGTTCTCGGGGACAACGGCCATGCACTTCTCCGCGGTTAATGACCGATAACGGGCCATCCACAATCCGGGTTCCTCAAAAGATTCGGCAAAAGTCCGCAGCCATCGATTCGCCTCGCCGGCATTCGACTTTGTTTGACGTTTGACAAGGGGCGGATGGAACTTCGACGCCGTGGAGGCGGCGCTATTATTATTGCGCGGTCGTTGGAATTTTCGTGCCGTGGACGAGATCGTGAATCGCGCTGAGCTTTTCGACGACACGCGGCGACAGGATAAATGGATAAAGGTCCGGCTGGCCCATGGTGCGATTGAGGCTGTTCAGGGCATTGCTTAAAGGAATCCACGTTTCGATCAGCGAGGACGGGTCGCGCACGCGATAGGGATCGAAATCGACCTGGGTGTCCAATTCACCCGGCCGCGCCAATTGCGGATGGATATACATCCCGAAGGCGCGGGCCATTTCCAGGGTGTCGACGATATGCAGATAGTGCGCCCAGGTTTCGGCAAAGTCTTCCCAGGGGTG
>Ga0181537_10004051_pt1 | contig 12280 bp, 12 predicted proteins | sample PEATcosm2014_Bin_39_FD_119765 | JGI IMG/M metagenome (GOLD analysis project Ga0181537, IMG submission 119765) | Peatland microbial communities from MTU Mesocosm Facility, Houghton, MI, USA - PEATcosm2014_Bin23_10_metaG | ecosystem: Environmental > Terrestrial > Soil > Wetlands > Peat | place...
GGGATGGATGGCCGAGCACATGCTGATCCTCGCCGTCGAGAACCCGAAGGGCGAGAAGACCTACGTCACCGCCGCGTTCCCGAGCGCGTGCGGCAAGACGAATTTCGCGATGATGGTGCTCCCGAAGGCCCTGACGGACCAGGGATGGAAGGTCTGGACGCTCGGCGACGACATCGCGTGGCTCAAGCCGGGGCCCGACGGCCGGCTTCGGGCGATAAACCCCGAGGCGGGTTTCTTCGGCGTCGCGCCCGGCACCTCCGTCCGCACCAACCCGAACGCGATGGCCACGCTCGCCCGGAACACGATCTTCACGAACGTGGCGCTGACGCCGGAGGGGGGCGTCTGGTGGGAGGGGATGACGGAGACGCCGCCGCCGCGGCTGACGGACTGGCAGGGGAACGAGTGAGCGCCCGGCTGCGGCCGGCTGGCCGCCCACCCCAACGCGCGGTTCACCGCGCCCGCCTCGCAGTGCCCGACCATCGACCCTGACTGGGAGAAGCCCGACGGGGTCCCGGTGAGCGCGATCGTCTTCGGCGGCCGAAGGGCCGGCACCATCCCCCTCGTCTACCAGGCCTTCAACTGGAGCTCGGGCGTCTACATCGGCGCCACGATGGGCTCGGAGATGACCGCGGCCGCCGCCGGCACGGTGGGGAGGGTCCGCCGCGACCCCATGGCCATGCTGCCCTTCTGCGGCTACCACATGGGGGACTATTTCGGGCACTGGATCTTCATGCAGAGGAGCCTCACCGAGACGCCGCGGATCTTCCACGTGAACTGGTTCCGGAAGGACGCGGAGGGCCGGTTCCTCTGGCCCGGGTTCAGCGAGAACATGAGGATCCTCAAGTGGATCGTCGAGCGCGCGAGGGTGAATGTCCGGGCGCGCGAGACGCCGATCGGCTGGATGCCGCGCCACGGCGACATCGACTGGAGCGGGTTCGACTTCCCGAAGGAGCGCTTCGACGAGCTCCAGTCCTTCGACCGCAGGGCGTGGAGGGCCGAGGTCATGAGCCACGAGGAGCTCTTCATCGACCTCCACGACCGTCTCCCCAAGGAGATGGTCTACGAGCGCGAGCTCCTCATCTGCCGGATGTGACGGGGTCGAGCCCGTAGAGCTCCGCCGCGTTGCGCCAGAGTATCCGCTCCTTCCATTCGGGCGGCGCCGCCGGCAGCGCGATCCTGGGGTTGTCGAAGTCCCAGTGCGGATAGTCGCTCGAGAACAGGATCATATCCGGGGAGCCTATCATCTCGAAGATCTGCAGCAGGTGCCTCGGGTTCTCCGGCTCCTCGGTGGGCTGCGTCGTCACGCGGACGTGCCCCCGGATGTACTCGCTCGGCAGCCTCCTGAGCCACGGCACCTGGGAGCGCAGGCCCTTGTAGTTCTTGTCCATCCTCCACATGAGGTGGGGCAGCCATGCGATGCCGCACTCGATCGCGACGAACTTGAGGCCGGGAAACTTCTCGAACACGCCCTCGCAGACCAGCGAGTTCACGTGGGCCATCGCATTTATCGGGATTATGTTGTGCCACTCGAAATACCGCGTCGGCCTGCCCGCGGGCGTCGGCGTGTCCGCCGTGCCGGCCCCCTCGGTGCCGGGGTGGATCGCGACCGGAAGCCCGTGCCTCGACGCCGCCTCGTAGATGGGATGGTAGAACCTCTGGCCGAAGAGCCGGTTCGACCCGGCGCCCATGAGGACCTGGACGAAGCGCTTGTCCGCCGAGCAGCGCTCGATCTCCCTGGCGGCGGCCTCCGGGTCCGAGTGGTTGATGATGATCGAGCCGCGGAATCGCGGCGACCTGCCGAGCCACCGCGCCGCGAGGTTCATGTTGTACGCCGCCGCGAGCGCGGTGCCCCAGTCGGGGTCAAAGTGCGTCGAGACGCCCAGCACGTGCGAGCCCGTGAGGATCGCGAAGTCGACCGAGTGCCGGTCGAGGTGGTCCTTGATGAGGTAGTCGGGGTCGCTCCCGGCGATGCCCCCGGACGGAGGGCGGGCGTCCTCGCGCTGCACGCCCACGGGCGAGACGTACCCGGCGGGAGGCACCGCGATCCCGTGGCGGTCGGCGAACTCCTGCCAAAGGCGCGGCAGGAAGGGCCGCAGCTCCGACTTCACGTCGGCGAAGGCATTGTGGACGTCGGCGTCGATGAGGGGCATGGCTTGGCGCGGAGGGTGGCCGCCCTTCACTCGGGCAGCAAGACGTACAGGGTCCCGCCGGTCTGCTCCAGCGGCAGGGGATCGAGGTTTTCCGGCCTGCCTGACTCGAGCGGAACCTCCTTCAGCCGGGTCCGGGGATCGACGATGTGCTCCCCCGTCCGCAGGTCGAACTCCCAGCCGTGCCAGGGGCAGCGCAGGATGCAGCCCTCCTTCCCATAGAGGTACTCATATACCCCCGAGGGAAGCGACGTGCCTGAAACCCGGCCGAGGCACACCGGCGCGCCGGCGTGGGGGCATGCGTTCCTGTACGCGCGGAACTCGCCGCCGACGTTGAAGATGCCAATCTCGACCCTGCCGACCGTGACCACCCGGCGTCCGCCTGGGGTTATGTCGGCGGCCTGGGCTACGGGGTGGCGCTTCATCGGGGGTGGCAAAACGGGGCAACACCATCCAACGTGTCGGCCGGACGATGATCAATCGCGCACTTGCCCCGGACACCCCCGCCGCAGCGGCGGCGCAGGCGGTCGACAGCCCCGCGCTGCGATGGGCCGCCGGGAACGTCTCGGCGGCCCGCGAGCGGCTGGTCGTCGAGGAGCCGCTCTCGATAGAGATCGCCTACGAACGGGCGGGGCAGGCGGTGACGAGGCTCCTGTCGGTGACGATGCGGACGCCGGGGGAAGACCCCGAGCTCGCGCTCGGATTCCTCTACGGCGAGGGCCTCGTCGACCGGGCGGACGACGTCGTCGGCGGGGAGCTCCTCGGCGAGAACGCGAGGGGCGAGAAGATCCCCACGTGGAGGGCGCGCCTCGCCCGGCCCCCGCGCAGCCAGGCGGTCGAGCGCGTGAGCCGGGGGATCATCACGAGCGCCGCCTGCGGCCTGTGCGGGCGGACGTCCCTCGAGGGCCTTAGGCTCAGGGCGCCGGCGGACCCCTCCATCGCCCCTGCGATGCCGGGCGAGGCGGTTCTGGCGCTGCCCGGCGCCCTGCGGGCCCACCAGAGGATTTACCCGCAGACCGGGGGATGCCACGGAGCCGGGCTCTTCGACGCGGCGGGTGAGCCGATCGCGGTCCGCGAGGACGTCGGCAGGCACAACGCCGTGGACAAGGTCGTCGGCGCGGCGCTCCAGAGCGGCGCCGCCATGGCCGGGGCGACCCTCGTCCTCAGCGGACGCGCGGGCTTCGAGCTGATCCAGAAGGCCGCGGCGGCGGGCGTCGCGCTCGTGGTGGCGGTGGGGGCGCCCTCGTCATTCGCCGTCAGGCTAGCCGGCGACGCCGGGATCACGCTCGTCGGCTTCGCGCGGGACGGGCGGTTCAACATCTATTCCCATGCCGGCCGCCAGATCGTCGGATGAGGGCTCCCCGGCCGTGAACATCGCGCACCTCTACCGTTCGCCCGAGCATGTCTACAGGGGCCACGCGGGCATGCCCGCGGGCACGGTGCCGATGACCGAGGTCCCGAGGTTCAGGCTGGTCGCCGGGCGCGGGGTGGAAGGCGACCGGTACTACGGGCTCGAGGGCGCGAAGGGGCAGGTGACCTTCTTCGCGGAGGAGACCTGGCTCAGGCTGTGCGCCGTCCTCGGCGTCACCGACCGCCAGCCGGACGTCTTCAGGCGGAACATCATCGTCCGCGGCACCGACCTGAACGCTCTGATCGGGCGGGACTTCGAGGTCCAGGGGATCCGGTTCCACGGCGTCGAGCACTGCAGGCCGTGCTTCTGGATGGAGCAGGCGTTCGCCCCCGGGACGCTCGCCCTCCTCGCCGAGTGGGAGGCGGGCGGCCTGCGCGCGAGCGTCCTCTCGGACGGTTGGCTCTCGGTCGACGGTGCGGAGGCGCAGCAATGCTCGGCGTAGTGCTCGCCGGCGGCGAAAGCCGCAGGATGGGGCGCGACAAGGCGCTCCTGGACTGGGGCGGCGAGCCGCTCTGGAAGCGCCAGGTGGCGGTCCTCAGGGCGGCGGGGGCCTCCCGCGTGGTCGTCGGCAGGCGCGCGGGCCAGGCCCCGATCGCGTACCCCGACTGCTGCCTCGACGTCTTCTCGGATTCGGGGCCGCTTGCGGGCCTCCACGCCGCGCTCTCGATCGGCGGCCACCCCCTTGTCGCCGTCCTCGCGGTCGACATGGTGGGCATCGATGCCGCCTGGTTCGAATGGCTGGCGGCGCTCTGCAGGCCCGGCGTCGGCGCGGCCGCCCGCCATGCGCGCTCGCTGGAGCCGCTCGCCGCGATCTATCCCTCCGAGGCGCTCCCGGAGGCCGCCGCGCGCCTGTCCCGGGGGGAGCTCTCGGTCCGGGGGCTCGTCCTCGGACTCGAGGCCGCGGGGATGATGTCGGTCGTCGAGGTTCCCGAGGCCTACGCCGCCCGCGTCGAGAGCGTCAACGCGCCGCCGGCCTGACCCAGCGCGCCCCCAGGCGGCTGCTGCGCACCACCGCCTCTATGAAAGCCATGCCCTCGACGCCGTCGTCGATCGTCGGGAAGTCGAGTTTCCTGGGCGCCGGCCGCCCCTCGACCTCGGCCGCGATCGCGCGGAAGGCTTCGCGGTAGATGTTGCCGAAGGCCTCGAGGTATCCCTCCGGGTGCCCCGCCGGTATCCGCGTGAAGCGCTTTGCCTCCTCCCCGTCGTAGCCGTTGCCGCGGCGCCAGACCTGGCGCGGCCTGTCGGCGTACTTGACCACGAGCTCGTTGGGGTGCTCCTGGCGCCACTCGAGGGCGGCCTTCGTGCCGTAGACGCGGATGTTCAGGTCGTTCTCGTCACCCACGCAGATCTGGGAGGCGTGGAGGACGCCCTTCGCGCCCCCCTTGTACCTGACGAGCACGTTGCCGTCGTCATCCAGCTTGCGGCCCTTGACGAACGTCGTCAGGTCCGCGCAGAGCTCCTCGATCTCGAGCCCAGTGATGTAGCGCGCCAGGTTCTCCGCGTGGGTGCCGATGTCGCCCATGCAGCCGGCGGCTCCGCTGCGCTTGGGGTCGGTTCGCCACGACGCCTGCTTCTGGCCCGAGCGCTCGATCGCGTCCGCGAGCCAGCCCTGCGGGTACTCGACGACCACCTTGCGGATCACGCCGACCGTCCCGTCCCTGACGAGCTCGCGCGCCTGCTTCACCATCGCGTTGCCCGTGTAGTTGTGGGTGAGGACGAAGACCTTGCCCGTGGCCCGCACCACGGCCCGCAGCTTCCTTGCCTGCGCCAGGTCGAACGTGACGGGCTTGTCGCAGACGACGTTGAAGCCGCGCTCCATGAAGAGCCGGGCCGGCTCGAAATGCTGGTGGTTCGGGGTCACGATGACGACGAAGTCCAGCCGCTTGCCGGGGGGCATCGAGGCCTCGGCCTCGGCCATGTCGGCGTAGGACCCGTAGACGCGGGAAGGGTCCAGGAAAAGGTCCGCGCCGGAGGCCTTGGACCTTGCCGCGTCGCTCGAGAACGCACCCGCGACAAGCTCGGCCTGCCCGTCCATCGCGGCCGCTATCCTGTGGACGGCACCGATGAACGCCCCGCGGCCGCCGCCGATCATTCCAAACCTGAGTTTTCTGCGCATGGTAGAATTTGGCCCGTGCCGGCTCGGTTCCCGGCCGGCGTCACTGGTTCTTCTTGTCGAACGCGGCGTCGAACGCGAGGGAGCTCGGCGGGAAGTCGACCTTCCGGACGAACGTCGCCGCCTCGGTGGCCCCGTGGACGCGGTCCATCCGGATGTCCTCCCACTCGACGGACAGGGGCCCCCGGTACCCGACGTCGTTCAGGGCGACGATGATGTCCTCGAACCGTATGTCTCCGTGACCCAGCGACCGGAAGTCCCAGTGGCGCCTCGGATCGCCGAAGCTCGTGTGGCCGCCGAAGACCCCGGCGGACCCGTCGCCGTGGCCCCACCAGACGTCCTTCATGTGGACGTGGAAGATGCGGCTGCCGAGCGCCCGGATGAACCTCACATAGTCGACGCCCTGGTAGCCGAGGTGCGAGGGGTCGTAGTTGAACCCGAACCGCTTGTGCCCCTTTACGGCCTCGACCGCGCGCTGCGCGCTGGCGGTGTCGAAGGCGATCTCCGTCGGGTGGACCTCGAGGCCGAAGTTCACGTCGACGCCGTCAAACGCCTCCAGGATCGGCCCCCACCGGCGGCCGAAGTCCTGGAATCCCTTCTCCCAGAACTCCTGGGACGTGGGAGGGAACGCGTAGAGGGAGTGCCAGATGGACGAGCCCGTGAACCCGTTGACCACCGCGGGGAAGTCAGGCGCGCCCCCGGGACGCGCGTCGAAGAACTTCCGGGCCGCCTTGGCCGTCGCTATCATCTTCGCCGCGGCCCGCTTACGCACGCCCTCCGGCTTGCCGTCGCCCCAGACGTCCGGCGGAAGTATGGACTTGTGGCGGTCGTCGATGAGGTCGCAGACGGCCTGCCCCACGAGGTGGTTCGAGACGGCGAAGCACGAGAGGCCGTTCGCACGGAGAAGGTCCCACTTCTCCTTCACGTAGGCCTTCGACACGAGCGCCTTGTCGACCTCGAAGTGGTCGCCCCAGCAGGCGAGCTCGACGCCGTCGTAGCCCATCACCTTCGCGAGGGGGGCGAGTTTCTCAAGGGGAAGGTCGGCCCATTGGCCGGTGAACAGGGTGACGGGGCGGGGCATGGGTGGGGTTGTTTTTCGATTGTCTTGCCGGGGGCTCTCGGGAATCAAGCCCGGCCCCAGGCCTTCAACTGCTCGAAGCAGAGGCGGACGGACTTGAGGGGAACGTGGGTGTACACCTCCTGCTCGACGATGAGCCATTCCGTCGCGGCGATGGCGTCGGTCGCGGCGAAGATCTCGGGGAAGTCGACGGGGCCGCTGCCGAGCTCCTTCCCGTCCTTGAGGTGCAGGAGGGGGATGCGCGCCCCGTGGTCGCGCAGGAACCTCGCGGGTGAATACCCCGCGTGGTTCACCCAGAAGACGTCGAGCTCGCAGACGACGTTGCGCGGCTCGCACGCCCCGAGGATCCACTCGAGGCCCGGGCGTCCGTCGAAGATCCTGAACTCGTGGTCGTGGTTGTGGTACCCGAACCGGATGCCGAACGCGCGCAGCATCAGGCCGACCTTGTTCAGCTGCTCGCCGACCTTCTCGCACGCCGCCGCCGACACGAAATGCGCGGGCGGCCACCAGGAGCAGGTGACGTTGCGGGTCCCGAGGAGCAGGGCGTCGCTGATGACGGTCGTGGGGTCGTTCGACACGGTCGGGTAGCTCACGTGAATCCCGGCGACCTTGAGCCCGGCGGCGTCCAGGGCGGCCTTCGCACCGGCGGCGTCCAGGTTGCCGTAGCCCGCGAGCTCGACCCCCCTGTAGCCGATCGCGGCGACCTCGGAGACCGTGGCGGCGAAATCCCTCTTCATGTCCTCGCGCACGGACCAGAGCTGGAGCGCGACGGGTGTTTTTTTCATGTGATCCTGACCTCCCTGCCGGTGCGGGCGGAGACATAGATGGCATCCAGTATCTTCTGGACCGCAAGCGATTCGGAGGATTTCACGAAGGGTTTCGCCTTCCCGAGTAGGCAGTCGATGAAGTGCACCATGCGGTTGGTGTTCACGAGCGGCGGCAGGGGGTCGACCTCCCGGCGGGCGTAGCCGGTGCGCTCCTGGATGAAGAGCGTGACCGGCGGCAGGCTCATCCCGGCCTCGGTCCCGAAGAGCTGGGTCTCGTTGACGTCGACCACGGGCCCGTGCGCCGCCCACGACGCCTCGAGCAGCACGGTGCGGCCGCTCCTCAGCTTGATGAGGGCGATCGACAGGTCGTCCACGTCAAAGGGCGCGGACGGGTCGATCTCGCTGCGTCCCCATCCGCCGTTCCCGAGGCCGCGCGGCCCGAACTTCGCGAAGGTCTGCCCGCTGACGGCGGCCGCGTCGAACTCGCCCAACAGGTAAAGGCAGCGGTCGAGCGCATGAACCCCGATGTCGTAGGTGCAGCCCCCGCCCGCGAAGCGCCTCTGCGTGAACCAGGAGCCGATCCTCGGGATGCCCGCGCGCCGGTTCCACGACGTCTTGGCGTGGTAGATGTCGCCGAGCGTCCCCTTGTCGATGACCTGCCGGGCCGTCTGCGTCTCGGCATTGAATCGGAAATTCTGGCCCACCATGAAGAGGACGCCCTGCCTGCGCGCCTCGGCGACGAGCTTGGCCGCATCCCTGGCGTTTGTGGCCATGGGCTTGTCGAGCATGACGTGCTTTCCCGCCCGGAGCGCCGCGAGCGCGACGCTCGCATGAAGGTAGTTGGGCAGGGCTATCGAGATGACGTCGATGTCCGGCCTGCCAAGAAGCTTCCGGTAGTCGGTCACCAAGTCGGGGACGGCGAACCTGTCGGCGGCCTCGCGCCCGCGCTCGGGCGAAACCTCCGCGAGGGCCACCACGCTCGCGGCGGGGTGTTTCCTGAAGCTCGCCAGGTGGTCCTGGCCGATCCCGCCGGCTCCTATGACCGCGACGTTGAAATGGGACTTCCTTCGGTGGATCTTCATGAGGCGGTTCCGGGCGGGATGGGGGGGCGTCAACCTTTGCAACCGCGGGCCCCCTTGGCGATTTTTTTTGGGCCGGAGCGGGATTTTCGGTCCGCGGGGGCGCCCTCAATAGTAGAGCCAGTACCTCTTGCTCTGCTGCTGGTAGATGGCGTTTCGCTCCTGCCAGTCGCGGATGTAGGAATCGACGTCGACGCGCGCCCCATGGGCGGCCAGGTCGTTGTAGAACGGCGTGGAGCCCCAGTAGATCAGGAGCGACCGCTGCTCCGCCGGCGTCATCCCGGCAAAGGGATTTCGGGCGTTGAACTTGCACGCGAGCTTCAGGAGGTAGGCGCTCAGCTCCGTCGGCCTCCACAGGTCCCAGTCCGTGATCTCGACATAGAGGCCCAGCTCGGGCTTCCCGGTCTTGGGGTCGGGAACACTCACTCTGCGGAACCCGAGCCCCGGGATGTTCAGGGCCCTGAGCTCGCGCTCAAGGACCTCAAACCGGACGCCGTGGTACGAGATGCCGCGGAAGGGATAGGCGGTGCCGATCCCGTTCTTGAAGCCCCCCCACTGCGTCCCCAGGCCCGTCAGCGGATAACCCTCGACCGCCGAGAAATCGGGGATGTAGGGCGACGTCGGCACCCACGGCAGGCCCGTTTCCGGCCACCTCATGCTGCGGCGCCAGCCGCGCATGGGAACGACGACGAGCCTCCCCTTCTCGCGGGCGGCGTCGGATATCTTGAGGACCTCCGGCGCCTCCTTCGCCATCCGCGCGAGCTCGCCGATCGTCAGCCCGTGCACGTAGGGCACGCGGAACGCGCCGACGAGGTTCGCGGTCGCGGCCCACTGCGCATCGAGCGGCGGCCCGTCGACCTTGAGGCCGCCAAGCGGGTTCGGCCGGTCGAGGACGACCACCTCGACCCCGCTCTCGAAGCACCCCTCCATGCACTTCTTCATGGCCCCCACGAACGTGTAGCTGCGCGACCCGATGTCCTGGAGGTCGATGACCACGGCGTCGATCCCGCGGAGCTGGGCGCGGCTGGGCTTGCCGCGGTTCACCCCGTTGTAGAGCGAATACACCTGCAGTCCGGTGCGCGCATCGACGTGGTCGGGGTAGTTGATGCCGGCCGCAATCTGCCCGCGGATGTCGTGCTCGGTGCCGAAAAGGGCCACCAGCCGCACGCCCGGCGCATGCCGGAGAATCTCGATCGTGCTCGTCCCGTGCGCATCCACGCCGGCAGGGTGGGTGAGGAGGCCGACGGATTTCCCGCGTATCGCGGCGAAACCCTCCGACTCGAGGACGTCTATCCCCAGCATGACGGGATGCGCCATCTCGAAGGCTGTCCGGACCGGGGCGGCCGTGGCCTGGACGGCCGGCCTCGGGGGCGCAGGGGGCGGCGCGGGAGGCGGGGTCGCGCTGCAGCCTGCGAGCGCCAGCAGGGGGGCGGCGGCTGAGGCGGCGCGCCTGAGCGACCGGTGAAGGATCCAAGGCATCGGAAACATATCGGCCACGGGCCGGGGCCGGTCGAGATGTTTCATCCCTCCGATAACGCCGTGTGGACGGCCTCGGCAAGGAGGGCCTCCGCGGCAGAAAACGCCGCCCGGCGCGGCATCCCCGCCGGGGTGATGGCATGGGCGAGCAGGCCGGGGATTTTCCGGGTGAGCTCCACCTCCCCCGCGAACAGGTGGACCAGCTTGCCCTGGGCCAGCGCGCGGCGCACAACCGTCCCCGGCCCCTTGCCGCTGAGCGAGGAGTCGTCGAAGCGGCCTTCGCCGGTGATGACCATGTCCGCGGCGGAGAGCCGGTCATCGAGGTCGATCCACGACGAGACCAGCTCGAATCCGGGCAGGAGCCGGGCGTTGGCCGCGGCCATGAGCCCGAAGGCAATCCCGCCCGCGGCCCCGGCGCCCGGCGCCGCCGGAAGTTCCATCGGGCGCCCGAAGTGCTGGCAGATCCGCGAGGCCACGCGCGCGGACTGCGACTCGAGCGCGGGGAGGTCCTCGGGCCTCAGGCCCTTCTGGCGGCCGTAGACCGCCAGGGCGCCCCGGCTGCCGCCGAGCGGATTCTCCACGTCGCAGGCGATCAGGATCGGCGGAATCGACCCGGGAATCCGCCCGGAAATCCCGCGCAGAAGGGGCCAGTCCGCCGGCACAAGGGGGTCGAGCGATTCCCCGCCGGCGCCGGTGCAGCGTATCCCGAGCGCGCAGAGGGCCCCGAGGCCGAGGTCGTTCGTCGCGCTCCCGCCGACCCCGAGGAGTATCGCGCGAGCGCCCGTCGCCGCGGCCGCCGCGAGCAGCTGGCCGGTCCCGAGGCTCGACGTCCGCATGGGGTCCCGCATCTCGGGCTCGAGGAGCGCGAGGCCGCTCGCCGCGGCCATCTCCACCACGGCCACCATTCCCTCGCGCCCCGCAATCGCCGCGCCGAGCATCGCGCGCGCGGCATCGGGTATCCTATCGTTGGATACGAGGCCGAAGGCCGCCGCCACCGGTCCGCCCCGCGGCCCGGTCACCTCGGCCCTCCGGAGCGTCCCCTCGGCCGAGCGGGTGAGTATCTCGGCGAACCCCTCCCCGCCGTCGGAGAGCGGGCACTCGTCCAACTCCCATCCGCCGCGCGCCGAGGACACGGCCTCCGCGGCCACGGCGCACGCCCTTTGTGCCGGCATCGAATCCTTGAACTTGTCGAACGCAACCAGGACGCGCATGAAGTCCCCTTGCTACACCAGGGCCGCTGCGGTTTGCAATTAATCCCCGGGCGGCAAGCATCGGGCGATGGCCTTCGCGCTCCAACCGACGTCGATCCGGTCCGTGCGTTACGCCCCGCTCGACATCCCGCTGCTGGCCCCGTTCGGGATATCCGGGGGCGCCCTTGAGGTCGCCGCCAACGTCCTCGTGTCCGTCGAACTCGAGGACGGCTCGGTCGGCTACGGGGAAGCGGCGCCGTTTCCCGCCTACAACGGCGAGACGCAGGCGGCCGCCCTCGAGACGGTTTCGCGGGCGTCCAACTGGATGCCGGGGCGGGATGCGGCCCGTTGGAGGGAGTTCGCGCCCGAATTCAGGTCAACGGCGGGCCGGCCCTGCGGCTCGGCACTCTGCGCCCTGGAGACGGCGCTCCTCGACGCCGTGAGCAGGGGCTCGGCGGTCTCGCTCTGGCGATACTTCGGCGGAGCGGGGACGGAGCTCGAGACGGACATGACGGTGACGACGGGCACCCGCGACGGGGCCCGGGAGGCGGCCCGCATGATCCGTCGGCGGGGAATCCGGATCATAAAGGCGAAGGTGGGCGGCCCGGGCGGACCCGACGCCGACCTCGATCGGGTCTGCGCGATCCTGGAGGCGTCGCCGGGGTCGCCCCTCGTCCTCGACGGCAACGCCGGGATGGACCGCGCGGAGGCGTCGCGCCTCGTGAGCGGGCTAAAGTCCCGCGGAATCTCGCCGGCGCTCCTCGAGCAATGGCTTCCAAAGGGCGACCTCCCGGGAATGCGCGAGCTCGGCGCCGAGTCCGGGTGGCCTGTCGCCGCCGACGAGAGCGTGACGACGGCCGCCGACGCCCGGGTCGTCGCCAGGGAGCGCGCGGCGCAGGTCATCAACGTCAAGCTCATGAAGGCCGGTGTTTCGGAGGCGCTGGAGATCGTGTCGGTCGCCCGGGACGCCGGGATCGGGCTCATGATAGGGGGCAACGTGGAGTCCATCCTGGCGATGA
>Ga0181537_10004052_pt1 | contig 12280 bp, 9 predicted proteins | sample PEATcosm2014_Bin_39_FD_119765 | JGI IMG/M metagenome (GOLD analysis project Ga0181537, IMG submission 119765) | Peatland microbial communities from MTU Mesocosm Facility, Houghton, MI, USA - PEATcosm2014_Bin23_10_metaG | ecosystem: Environmental > Terrestrial > Soil > Wetlands > Peat | place...
CGACGTTGATCAATCCCGGCCGCGTGATGAGTTCCGCGATCCCCTGCACCGCGCCCTGCAGCACCGTGTTCGCCGCCTTGAAGGCATCGAGCAACGTCGTGTTGCTGCCGAGCACCGACAACAGCTTCTGGTTCGGAATCGTGATCAGAGAGTCCACAAACTTGGACAGCTCCATCATCCCTTGATCGGCGACGCGCGACCGTTTGTTGCCTTCCATCTCGAACGGCTTGGTGACCACGGCCACCGTGAGGATCCCGAGTTCCTTGGCGATCTGCGCCACCACCGGCGCCGCGCCCGTGCCGGTGCCGCCGCCCATGCCGGCGGTGATGAACAGCATGTCGCAGCCTTCGATGAGCTCGATGATGCGGTCGCGGTCCTCCATCGCCGCTTGCCGGCCCACCTCCGGATCGGCGCCGGCGCCCAACCCCTTGGTGATGTTGCAGCCGATCTGCAGGGCGGTGCGCACCTTGGAGTGCTTGAGCGCCTGCGCGTCGGTGTTGATGCATATGAAATCCACGCCCTCGAGGCCCGCTTGGACCATGTGCGAGACGGCATTGCCGCCGCCTCCGCCCACGCCCAGCACCTTGATGACGGCGCTTTGACTGTAAGAGTCCATCAGTTCGAACATTCCAGGTCTCCTTATCGAGTAGTAATCGCAAACAAAATCATCGAAATCGATTCATCGAAATCGGCGCATCAAAATCATTTCTTCGCCCTCATTCATCGCCCTCAAAAATTGCCCGCGAACCAGGCCTTCATCCGCTCAAACACATTCTTCACGCCGCCCGCGAGCAGCGGCGCCTCCGTGCGCTGCGTTTCGAGAGTCCCCTTCGCGTAGAGCAACAGCCCCACGCCCGTGGCATGAATCGGATTGCTCACCACGTCGACGAGGCCGGTCACGTACTGCGGCACGCCGAGCCGCACCGGCATGTGAAACACCTCCTCGGCGAGTTCGATGGCGCCTTCCATCTTCGCGCTGCCGCCGGTGAGCACGATCCCGGTCGCCACCTGCTCCTCGAGTCCCGCGCGTCGCAGCTCATCGCGGATCAACCCGAACAACTCCTCGTAGCGCGGCTCGACGATCTCGGCGAGCGTTTGCCGGGCCAGCCGCCGCGGGGGGCGGTCCCCCACGCTCGGCACTTCGATCGTCTCGTCGGGATTCGCCAGTTGTGACAAGGCGCAGGCGTATTTGATCTTGATGTCCTCGGCGTACTGCGTCGGCGTGCGCATCGACACCGCGATATCGTTGGTGACCTGGTCGCCCGCGATCGGGATCACCGCGGTATGGCGGATCGCCCCGCCGCCGAACACGGCGATGTCGGTGGTGCCGCCGCCGATGTCGACCACGCACACGCCCAGGTCCTTTTCATCCTCCGTCAGCACGGCATAGCTCGACGCCAGCTGCTCGAGCACGATGTCGTCCACCGACAGCCCGCAGCGCTGCACGCATTTGACGATGTTCTGCGCGGCGCTGTCCGCGCCGGTGACGATGTGCACCTTGGCCTCGAGCCGCACGCCGGACATCCCGATCGGGTCGCGGATGCCCTCCTGCGAGTCGATGATGTATTCCTGCGGCAGCACGTGCAGGATCTTCTGATCCGCCGGGATCGCGACCGCCTTGGCCGCATCGATCACGCGCTCGACGTCGCCCTGCTCCACCTCTTTGTCCTTGATGGCGACGATGCCGTGCGAGTTGAGGCTTCGTACATGGCTGCCCGCGATGCCCGCATACACCGAATGGATTTCGCAGCCCGCCATCAATTCGGCTTCTTCCACCGCCCGCTGGATCGACTGCACGGTCGATTCGATATTGACCACCACGCCCTTTTTCAAACCGCGCGAGGGATGGCTGCCGATGCCGATGATCTCGAGCGCGCCGTCCGCCTTGATTTCGCCGACGATGGCGACGACCTTGCTGGTGCCGATGTCCAGGCCCACCAACAGATTTCGATCCGAGCGCTTAGCCATTGAACCCTCTATGCATCGGCATCCTCCGCACGCTTGCCCGCCGCCGGAACGGGCGCCGGTGCCGCGGGATTGCGCCAGCCGATCGCAAAGCCGTTCGAATAGCGCATGTCGACGTAGGTGATTTCGCTCAAGCGGTGCGCAATCACCGCCGAGGCGGTGTGAATGAATCGATCGATGCGCTCATCGACGTCGCGCCTGCCCAACCGCACGGTCACGCCGCTGTCCAGATCCATTTCCCACGCACCGCGCTCATCCAGCCGCACGGCGGCGACGCGCATCCCGGCTTCGAGCATCCGCCCCTGAACCGCCAGGTACCGCCGCGCCACCTCGGACTCCGTCCCCTCCGGACCGCTCAAGTGCGGCAATTCCGCCGGCACGTGCAACGCCTGCCGCACGAACAGTTCGCCGCGCGTATTCAAGAGACCCGATTCCCCCCAGCGCGCGGCCGCGGTCTGCTCGATCACGGTGACGTGCAGGCTGTTGGGCCAGCGCCTCTGGATGCGCGCGTGCTCCACCCAGGGCAGCGCCTCGACCGCGCTCTGAATGTCATCGAGATTCGCCGACATGAAGCCGGCATTCGCGAACGGCGCGACCGCCTTTTCGATCTGGCCCGGCGAGACGCGCTGGAAGCTGCCGTCCATCGAAATGATCCGCACCGGCCGATCGAGCGCCCAGGTGAGCCCGGCAAGTCCCCCCGCGAGCAGCGCGAGCAGCGCGGTGCGGCGCGCATAGTTGCGCCACTCGAGCACGACTCTCGGCCACCGCCAGGTCGGCTTGTCCGCCTTTGCCTTGGTTTTGAATCGATTGCGCCGGAACAGGCTCATGCCGCGACCCCCACGATGCGCACTTCGGTGGCGAGCTCGATGTGGTGCACGTCCGCGACCTTGCGCTGCACGTGCACGATCAACGCCTCGATGTCCGCGGCGCGCGCCGCGCCGTGATTGATGATGAAATTCGCGTGTTTCTGCGACACCGACGCATCGCCGATGCGAAATCCCTTCAAGCCCGCGGCCTCGATCAGCCTCGCGGCGTGCTCGCCCGGCGGATTGGTGAATACCGAACCGCAGCTCCACTCGCCGATGGGCTGCGTCTCCTTGCGCTTCTCCAGCAGTTCGCGGATCGCATCGCCGTTGACCCCCGCCTTGCGCTCGAACTCGAGTTGCGCGGCCAGGAACCACTCGTTCTCCGGTCCCTTCACGCGCCGATAGCCGATCTCATAATCGGCGGCGGGCCGCGTGCGCCGCGCGCCGCGGCGGTCGAGCACCTCGACCTGCACCACGTGGCGCCAGGTCTCCCCGCCCCAGGCGCCGGCATTCATCGCGAGCGCGCCGCCCAGGGTGCCCGGAATGCCCGCGAAAAATTCCGCCGGCCCCAAACCCCACTTCACGCATTGCTTGGCGATTTTTGCGCACGGCACGCCGGCCTCGACGCGAACGCGCGTCGCGTTCAGGCGTTCGAACGCCCCGAGCGCGCCGTGCGTCGCAACCACCGCGCCGCGGATGCCGCCGTCACGCACCAATAGATTGCTGCCGAGACCCATCCACATGATCGCCACCTGCTGGCGCAGCTGGCGCACGAAGGACGCCAGGTCCATGGCGTCGCGCGGCGTGAAGTAAAGGTCCGCCGGCCCGCCCACATGCCATGAAGTGTGTTTCGACATGGGCTCGCCATACACCACGCGTGCGCTGAATTCGGGCGCCAATTCCAGCGAGCGCGGATTCATGCCGCCGCTCCCGCCGCGAAGCGGCCCTTCAACTCCTGCGCCACGGCGCCGATGCTGCCCGCCCCCATGGTCAACACCACGTCGCCGTCGTGCAGCACGCCGCGCAAGCTCATCGCAAGGTCCTCGACGCGCTCGACGAACACCGGTTCGATCAGACCGCGGCTCCGCACTACGCGGCAGATGGCGCGCCCGTCGGCGCCCGCGATCGGCGCTTCGCCGGCCGCATACACCTCGGTGACCAACAGCACGTCGCACTGGCTCAACGCGCGCCCGAAGTCATCCAACAGATCGCGCGTGCGCGTGTAACGATGCGGTTGAAACGCCAGCACCAGGCGCCGCGACGGCCAGCCTTGGCGCACCGCATCGAGCGTCGCCGCCACTTCGGTCGGATGATGTCCATAGTCATCGACCAGCAACGCCCGTCCGCCCGGCCACTCGATCTCCCCCAGTTGTTGCAATCGCCGGTCGATGCCCTGGAAATTCGCCAAGGCTCGCGCGATCGCGGCATCCGGGATGTCGAGTTCGCTCGCCACCGCCACCGCCGCGAGTGAATTCAGGACGTTGTGCCGGCCCGGTAGGTTGATGGTGAGCTTGAGCGGCTTCTTGCCCGGACGCAGCGCGTCGTAATGCGACTGCAGGCCGTCGCGCACCACGTTGACCGCGCGGATGTCCGCCTCCGGCCCGAAGCCATAGGTGACGAAGGGCCGTGCCACGGTTTCCAGGATGCTCCGCACGTGCACATCGTCGGCGCACAGCACCGCGAGCCCGTAGAACGGCAGATTGTGCAGAAAATCGATGAAGCTCTGCGTGAGCCGCGCAAAATCGCCCTCATGCGTCGCCAGGTGATCGTTGTCGATGTTGGTGACGATCGCGATCATCGGCTGCAAGTGCATGAACGAGGCGTCGCTCTCGTCGGCCTCGGCCACGAGATAGCGCCCGGCCCCGAGCTTGGCGTTGCTGTCGGCGCTCTTCAGGCGCCCGCCGATGACGAACGTCGGATCGAGTCCGCCTTCGGCGAGCAGGCTTGCCACCAGGCTGGTGGTCGTCGTCTTGCCATGCGTGCCCGCGACCGCGATCGAGTACCGGAAGCGCATCAGCTCGCCCAGCATCTCCGCCCGCGGTACCACCGGAATGCGGTTGGCGAGCGCCGCCGCGATTTCCGGATTGCGGCGATTCACCGCGCTCGACACCACCACGACATCCGCTTCGCCCAGATGCTTCGCCGAGTGGCCGATGAACACCGTCGCGCCGAGTTTTGTGAGGCGTTGGGTGACCGGGTTCTCCTTCAGATCCGAACCCTGCACCTCATAGCCCAAATTGAGCAGCACCTCGGCAATGCCGCTCATGCCGCTGCCGCCGATGCCGACGAGGTGAATGCAATGAATGCGGCGCATACGGTCATTCGTGGGCGTGCGTTCGTTCATGCGCGCGCTCCCGCGGCCGCGCAAAAATCCGCCAGCTTGGCCGCCGCGTCGATCACCCGCGTGCCCCGCGCGGCCTCGGCCATCTTGAGCAGGCGCGCCCGGTCGCCGATGACCTCGCCGATCGCATCCGCCAGACTTTCGGGCGTCAGATCGCGCTCTTGAATGAGCCGCGCGGCACCCACCCGCACCATGACCTCGGCGTTCTTGGTCTGATGATCGTCGGTGGCCGCCGCGAACGGCACGAAGATGGCGCCCACGCCGGCCGCCTGCAGTTCGGCAATGGTCATGGCGCCCGCCCGGCACACCGCGAGGTCGGCCCAGGCGTAGGCCGCCGCCATGTCGTCGATGAACGGCAACACGTCCGCCTCGACGCGCGCCTCGGCATAGGCGGCGCGCGCCGCCTCGAATCCGCGCTCGCCGGTCTGATGCCGCACCTGGGGACGAATCGCCGGCGCGACGCGCGCCAGTGCCTGCGGCACCACCGAGTTCAAGCGCTGCGCGCCCTGACTGCCGCCGACCACCAGCAAGCGGGACGACATGCCGCGCTCCGCGAAGCGCACCGCGGGCGCCGGCATCGCCGCGATGTCGGCGCGCACCGGATTGCCGATCGCGCGCGCATGCACCCGCGGCGCGAAGCTCCCCGGGAACGCCTCCAGGACCTGCGTGGCGATGCGCGCCAGCCAGCGATTGGTCAGGCCGGCAATGGCGTTTTGTTCATGGATCAAGAGCGGTATGCGCATCAGCCACGCGGCAATGCCGCCCGGACCGCTCACATAGCCGCCGGCGCCCAAGACCGCCCTGGGCCGCAGCCGCCGCAGCACCCGCACCGTCTGCGCCACCGCCTTGAGGATGCGCCACGGCGCGAGCAGCCACGCCTTGAGCCCCTTGCCGCGGAGGCCGGCAACCCGCACCCACTCGATCGGAAAGCCCTGCGCCGGCACCAGCCGCGACTCCATGCTTCCCGGCACTCCGAGCCACACCACGGGCACCCCGCGCTCGCGCAGCGCATTCGCCACGGCCAGCGCCGGAAACACGTGACCGCCGGTACCCCCGGCCATGATGAGCACGGGACCACCGGCCGCCATGCTGCCCACACCGGGTCCGCCGCTCATCGCGCACCCCCAGGCATGCGCATCACCGCCGAGCGCGAACTGCACTTGATCTCGTGATAAATCCGCAGCAGCACCCCGAGCCACGCCAGGCTCACGAGCAGGCTGCTGCGCCCGTAACTCAGCAGCGGCAGCGTCAAGCCCTTGGTCGGCAGCACCCCCATGTTGACGCCGATGTTCACCAGCGCCTGCAGGCCGAGCCACACGCCGAAGGCGGTCGCCACATAGGACTGGAACCGCATGCCGGCCTGCGAGGCCAGTCTCGCGATCTGAAACGCGCGCCATACCAGCGCCATGAACAAGGCGATCACGCCGAGCACCCCGACCAGCCCCAGTTCCTCGGCGAGCACCGCGAACACGAAGTCGGTGTGCGCCTCCGGCAGATAAAACAGTTTCTGCACGCTGCTGCCGAGCCCGACCCCGAACCACGAGCCGCGTCCGATGGCGATCAGCGACTGCGTCAATTGAAAGCCGCCGTTGAAAGGATCGTCCCATGGGTGCAAGAAAATCGTCAGACGCCGCAGCCGATAGGTCGAACTCAACGCCAGCACCGCGAACGCCAACCCCACCGCCGACACCGCCAACAGCACGTAGCGCAGCCGCGCGCCGGCGACGAACAACACCGCGAAACCCGTGGCGAACAGCACCGTGGCGGCGCCGAAGTCCGGCTCGCACAGCAACAAGACAGCGGCAACGGCCAACAGGGCCACCGGCTTCGCCAGTCCCGGCAGCGTCGTCTCCAGTTCGCTGCGCTTGCGCACGCAGTAGCTGCACACCCAGGTCAGCACCAGCACCTTGGCGAGTTCCGACACCTGGAAATTGATGGGCCCGATGCGCAGCCAGCGGCGTGCGCCGTTGACCGTCGCGCCGATCCCCGGAATCAAGACCAGGACCAGCAGCAGCACCCCCATGCACAGCAGCGGCAGACTGTACTTGTCCCACAGTTCGCTGGGCACGCGGGTGACGACCCAGGCGAACGCGATCCCGGCGAGCCCGAAGACGAACTGCCTTTCGAGAAAATAAAACGGATTGCCGAGATCCTTCGCCGCGATCGACATGGACGCGGAGGTGACCATCACCAGGCCGATCAACAGCAGGCTCATCGCCAATCCCAGGGTGAGGTAATCCCAGGCAAAGGGCATTCGCTCGCGCGCCCGTACGCCGTAACCCATGGCGGCCGTGGTCATGACGGCGTGCCCCCGCTCATCGCGGCGCCGGCCTCGAGCCGGCGCGCGGCCGCCGCGAACACATCGCCGCGCTCGGCGTAATCGCGAAACATGTCGAGGCTCGCGCACGCCGGCGAGAGCAGCACGGTATCGCCCGGCTGCGCGGCGCGGCTCGCGGCAAGCACGGCCTCCTGCATCGAGGCGACGATCTCGGTGCTGCACACGCCGGCGAGCGCCGCGGCGAGCGCCGGCGCATCCTTGCCGATCAGCACGGTGTGGCGCACCTTGCCGCGAAACCCGGCGGCGAGCGGCGCGAAGTCCTGGCCCTTGCCCTCGCCGCCGGCAATCATCACCAACGGCCCCGCGAGGCCCGCAACCGCCGCCAGGGTCGCGCCGACGTTCGTGCCCTTCGAGTCATCGATGTAGCGCACGCCCGCCACATCGGCGACCCAGGCCGAACGATGCGGCAAGCCGGGAAACGACTCGAGCGCCTGAAGCATCGCAGCCATGGGTAAACCGACCGCGTCGCCCAAGGCCAGTGCGGCGAGTGCATTCGCGGCATTGTGCAGTCCGGTGATTTTCAGGCGCTCGATGCCGAGCAGCGGTACGCCGCGGCGCGCGAGCTGGGCCTTCGCTCCACTGCGCAACAAAGAGTAGTCGGCCGCCGGACTCTCGATCGAGAACGTCACGAGGCGAGCGGCGCCCTCACCGCCCGCCGCACCGCGAGCATCGACCGCGCCGCGCATCGCCGCCACCCGCGGGTCGTCCGCGTTCAGCACCACCGTCGCCGCCTTGTCGAAGATCCGCGCCTTCGCACGCGCGTACGCCGCCACGGTCGCGTACCGGTCCAGATGATCGGCGCTCACGTTGAGCACCACCGCCGCGGCGGGCCGCAGCGACCAGGTGGTCTCGAGTTGAAAGCTCGACAGTTCCAGCACGTACAATTCCGGAACGTTGCGCTCCAACAGATCCAATGCCGGCACGCCGAGATTGCCGCCCGCGAGCACGCGGCGTCCCGCCGCTTCGGCCATGTGCGCCACCAGGCTCGTGACCGTGCTCTTGCCGTTGGTGCCGGTGATGCCGATCACCGGCGCCTGCACGGCTCGGGCAAAGAGCTCGACATCGCCCAGCACCTCGATTCCCCGCGCCCGCGCCGCCTGCGCGATGGGTTCATCGAGCGACACGCCCGGGGACATGAGCACCTGGGAGGCCCCGTCAAGCAGCGACAGATCGAAACCGCCCAGTCTCAAGGTCACCGCACCCGCGAGCGCACCGAGTTCGGCCAAACCCGGCGGCGCGCGGCGCGTATCGGTGGCGCTCGCCGGGATTCCGTGCCGCGCGAGATAGCGCAGGCAGGAGGCGCCCGTTTTACCCAGACCCACGACCAAGCTGTGCCCCGGAGTTGCCATCAGCGGATCTTCAAGGTGGCAAGGCCCGTCAGCACCAGCACGAAGCTGATGATCCAGAAGCGCACGATGACTTTCGGCTCCGCCCACCCCTTGAGCTCGAAATGGTGATGGATCGGCGCCATGCGGAAGATGCGCTTGCCGGTGAGCTTGAACGAGGCCACCTGCAGGATCACCGACACCGTTTCGAGCACGAACACGCCGCCCATGACGAACAGCACGATTTCCTGGCGCACGATCACGGCGATCGTTCCGAGCGAGGCACCGATCGCCAACGCGCCCACATCGCCCATGAACACCTGCGCCGGGTAGGAGTTGAACCACAGGAACCCCAACCCCGCACCCACCAGCGTGGCGCTGAAGATGAGCACCTCGCCGACTCCGGGGATGTAGGGAATCTGCAGGTAGCTCGCGAACTTGAAATTGCCGGTCGCGTAGGCGAACACGCCGAGCGCCGCCGCGACCATGACCGCCGGCATGATCGCGAGGCCGTCGAGTCCGTCGGTGAGATTCACGGCGTTGCTCGAGCCGACGATGACGAAATACGAAAACACGACGAATGCGAAGGTGGACATCGGGACGGCCACGGTCTTGAAAAACGGCACGTACAGCGCCGACTCGGCCGCGGATTGGTGAAAACCATGCAGGGCGAGCGCCGCCGTCACGCCGACCACCGATTGCGCCAGATACTTGTAGCGCGCCGCGAGACCCTTCGAGTTGCCCACCACCAATTTCAAGTAATCGTCGTAGAAGCCGATCAGGCCGAAGCCCAAGGTGGTCAAAATCAAGATCCATACGAAGCGGCTCGACAGGTCGACCCAGAGCAGCGTCCCGAGCACCATGGCCACGAGGATCAGCCCGCCGCCCATGGTCGGCGTGCCGGACTTTTGCAAATGGGTCTGCGGACCGTCGGTGCGCACGTTCTGGCCGATCTGATACCGATTCAACGCCGCGATCATCCAGGGGCCGATGAACAGCGCGAGCAGCAGGGCGGTCACGGCCGCAAGAATGCCGCGCAGGGTAAGGTACTGAAACACACGGAAGCCGGTGTAGTACTTCGAGAGATATTCGGTCAGCGACAACAGCATGGGGGTCAGTTCGCTCCAGTCGTGAGCGCTTGCACCACCCGCTCGAGGCGATTGATGCGCGAGCCTTTCACCAGCACGGTTACCCCCGGGGCGATCTCGGCCTGCAGCCGGCGGATCAAGGAGTCGGCGTCCGCGAACCACTCGGCGCCCGCGCCGAAGGTCTCGGCCGCCCGCGAACTCTGCGGGCCGAGCGCAAAGAGGCGCATGATCCCGCAATCGCGCGCGTAGCTGCCCATGTGGGCGTGGCTGTCCTCGGCGTGCGCGCCGAGCTCGGCCATGTCGCCGAGCACCAGCCAGGTCGTACCCGCCGCCGCGCGCAGCACCTCGAGCCCGGCGCGCACCGAGCTCGGGTTGGCGTTGTACGAGTCATCGATGATCCAGCTGCCGCGCGCGCCGGCCTTGAGCTGCAGTCGGCCCGCGACGGGGCGGAAGGCGGCGAGCCCATCGCCGATGTCCTCGAGCGATGCTCCGGCGGCGCTCGCCGCAGCGGCGGCCGCCAGCGCATTGCCGATGTTGTGGGCGCCGCCGGCCTTGATCAGGATCTCGCGCGTGCCTTGCGGACACTCGAGCGTGAAGCGCGTGGCGAACTCGCCGTGCTCGATCGCCTGCGTCGGATTTTTCGCCATGAAGTCGGCATTCGCGTGCACGCCGAACGTGCTCACGCTGCGCGCGGTGCAGATGCTCTGCCAGTAGCCGGCGTAGGGATCATCCGCATTGATCACGGCGGTGGCCTCCGGGGCGAGACCGGACACCGCCTCGCCCTCGCCCTCGGCGACGCCGTCCAGAGTGCCGAAACCCTCGAGATGTTCGGCGCCGGCATTGGTGATCAAGCCCACGGTGGGGCGCGCCAGGCGCATCAGTTCGGCGACATCGCCGATGCGGTTCGCGCCCATCTCGACCACGGCGCTGCGGTGCGAGGCCTCGAGGCGCATCAGCGTCACCGGCACGCCGATGTGATTGTTGAGATTGCCCCGCGTCGCCAGGCACGGCCCCATGCGCGAGAGAATCGCCGCGGTCATCTCCTTGGCCGTGGTCTTGCCGTTGCTGCCCGCGACGGCGACGAGGGGCAGCGCAAATTCGACGCGCCACGCTGAGCCTAGGCGCTGCAGGCCGCGCAACGCGTCCGGCACGATCACCTGCGGCAGCGCGTGGCTGACGCGCCGCTCGGTGAGCGCGCCGACGGCGCCGCGCGCGGCCGCCGCCGCCACGAACTCGGCTCCATCGAAGTTCGGACCCTTGAGCGCGACGAACAGCGCGCCCGCTTCGAGCGTGCGGCTGTCCGTGGCCACCGCCCCATAGGTGCGATCCTCGCCGGCCAACGTGCCGCCGATCGCCGCCGCCGCGTCGCGTAAGGTTCGCTTCATGCCGCCGGCGCCCCGCTCATGCGGCCACTCCCAAATGCCGCTCCGCTTCGCGCCGATCGCTGAAGCTGCGCCGCGTCTCGCCGTAAATCTGGTAGTCCTCGTGTCCCTTGCCGGCGATCAGCACCGCATCCTGGCCGCGCGCGGCCGCGATGGCCGCCCCGATGGCCGCGCCGCGATCGTGGATGACCTGGGGGGTGTGCGACTTGATGCCCTGGACGATGGCGTCGGTGATCAGCTCCGGACTCTCGGAGCGCGGATTGTCATCGGTGACGATGATCCGGTCGGCGAGTTCGTCGGCCACGGCGCCCATGATCGCGCGCTTGCCGGGATCGCGGTCGCCCCCGCAGCCGAACACGCACCACAAGGCGCCGCTGCAGTGTTCGCGCAGCGCAGCCAACGCCTTGGCGAGCGCATCCGGTGTATGCGCGTAGTCGATGACCGCCAGCGGCATCTCACGAGCGCTCCCCTCACGGCCGGCCGGCCCCACCACTTCCATGCGTCCGGGCGGTGGTGTGCACTCGCCGAGCGCGCGGGCCGCGTCGCCGAGCGTCACCCCCAGGGACAGAAGGCAGCCCACGACGATGAGCGAATTCTCCGCATTGAAGCGACCCAGCAATTTCGTGCGCAGGGCGATCTCGCCGAAGCTGCCGCCCAACTGCACCGAGATGCCGGAGAGATCGAGGACCACCTGCCCGGCATGCACGGCGCTCTCGGCGGTTCCCGGCGAGCCGTCCGCGCCGATCCAAACGGCGGTGACGGGCACACGCCCCGCGCACCGCTGCGCAAGGTCGCGCCCGAAGGCATCGCCCACATTGATGATGACGTGCTCGAGATCGGCGGCATCGAACAGACGCGCCTTCGCGGCGCCGTAGTCGGCCATGCTGTGGTGATAGTCCAGGTGATCGCGGCTCAAATTCGTGAATGCGGCCGCATGAAAGCGCACGCCGGCCACCCGGTCCTGGTCGAGCCCCTGCGAGGAGACTTCGAGGGCCACGTCGCGCACTCCGGCGGCGCGCACGGCGGCGAGTTCGC
>Ga0181537_10004054_pt1 | contig 12277 bp, 9 predicted proteins | sample PEATcosm2014_Bin_39_FD_119765 | JGI IMG/M metagenome (GOLD analysis project Ga0181537, IMG submission 119765) | Peatland microbial communities from MTU Mesocosm Facility, Houghton, MI, USA - PEATcosm2014_Bin23_10_metaG | ecosystem: Environmental > Terrestrial > Soil > Wetlands > Peat | place...
CGTGCTGTTCGCGCTAGCCTGATCACCCGTATGCCCCGTAGCCCCCGTAGCCGAAGTGTCCGGAGGAATCGCCGAGGGGTCTGCGGGACTCGTTGGATTCGAAGGCGTCTGCCCTGTTTGGTCTTGCGGGAAAGTTGACGGAGTGGCTCCCGGCGGCGGAGTCTGGTTAGGCGTGCTCCCCATCTGCGCGGCAGCAGCCAGGCAGCAGCCCAATACGAATGTTCCTAGCAAGAGTGACTTCATGCGATCCTCCTTGATCGCCAGATCAAGTGCAGTCAGCATGCCGTTCCAGCAGCGCCGCATACAGGGCCAGCCAGATCGCAATCGCGAAACCATTCGGAAGCTTTTGCTGCAAAGGTGAGAAATTACACGAATCGTATCGAGGGCGACGCTACGCAGGAAACAGCTTCATCAGTCCCTGCGGCGCAAGGTCTGGAATCAGGAATCGCGCCGGATTCCCAGCCGCTCGCGAGAGAGCTTCTGCCGTAAGGTAGCCTGCCCTCACCGCGCCTTCCATGGTGGAAGGCCATCCCGTGGCGGTCCAGTCACCGCTCAGAAACAAACGCGGCCAGGCACTCACCGGGGTCATCCTGAACTCGTCGCTGAGTGGCGCGGGAGCAAACGTTGCGTGCACCTCTTTAATCACCGTAGCCTTCACCAGCTTTGCTTCCCGCACGGAAGGGAAAAACTCAGCCAGCTCTTTCATTGCAAGCTCAATGATCTCGTTGCGGCTCATCTCCAGTAGCGCCTTCGACGAACTCACAACCAGTTCCAGATAGCTGCCGGAATCCTTCGCCTCGGCATGGCGCGCAATGATCTTCGACTTCTGGAACATCCACTGGATATTTCTATCCAGCAACGCAGCGTGTTCCAGCGGCGTGATCTCGCGGTCGAACCACAAATGAATCCCCGTGATCGGAACCGTGTGCAGATGATTCACTTTCGCTTGCAACTCGTCACTCTCGGCACCCGCCGGTAGAACGCGTCCCAGCGCGTGAAACGGAACCGCGCTGATCGCATAATCAAAGCTGTAGTCGTGATCATTCGCCCGCAATTTCACCCCGTCATCCCAGGACACAAGCTGCTCCACCGCACTGCGCAACAGCACCTGTCCTCCGCGCGCAACGATGTACTCAGCCGCCACGCCATACAGTTCCGATAGCGGAACCGACGGCAGCCCCATCATTCCAGCTTCTGCCGATTTCAAAAACGCGTCACGAAAAACCATGGCCGCGTATTTGACCGATGACTTGTCCAACTCCTCATTCAAGCTGCTGATCAGCACAGGAGCCCAGAAACGGTCGATTGCAGCCTGTGTCTGTCCTTTGCGCTGCAGCCATGCCAGAAAATTGTCGCCACTCTCCTCCGGCACTCCCGGCATCAAGGCCACAAGCGCGCGCGCAATTCCAAGCTTTTCGCGCAGCGAAAGCAGTCCGAACTTCGCAAAGCTTATCGCGGAGTGAAACGGCGCGGGCAGAACCGAAGATTCAATGGTCCCTGAACGCCCACCGGGCTCCAGAAACGTGATGCTCTTGTACCAGCGCACCTTGTCCTGCACACCAAGTCGCCGGTACAGATCGCGCAGATTTGTACAGCAACCCAACAACACGTGCTGGCAGTTGTCCACCACCTCGCCCGTGCCAGGATGCTCATAGGAGGAAGCGCGTCCGCCAAGAAAAGGTCTGCGCTCGAACAATGTAATTTGGTATCCGGCGTCGGCAAGCGCGCAAGCCGCAGAGAGCCCCGCAAGCCCGCCTCCAATCACGGCCACCTTTGCTAGCTGCGCTTCTGGAATGCTCAAAACAGTCTCTTCCCAAAGCCCTTGGCGAAAATTTTGAGTTTGTCGCCGAGCGAGAGTCGCACGCGCTCCGAATACACGTCGTACTGTTTCAGTTCAATCCGGTCGAGAATCCCTCGATAGATTTCAACCATCGCCCACAGCGCGGGCCGGCTCACTTCTTCAATCAGTGGCAGCAGCCGTTCGGCGGAAACATAAAACTCGCGGGCCCGTGCGGCCTCAAACGCCAGCAGTGGCCGCAGCTTCTCCATCGGCGCGCCGGAGCCAAGCTCTTCGGCAGTCACGCCAAAGCGCGCCAGGTCCTCCTGCGGCAAATACACCCGCGCCATGCCTGCGTCTTCCTTCACATCGCGAAGAATATTCGTGAGCTGGAATGCGATGCCAAGTTGCTCGGCATACTTTTCCGCTTCCGGCGACCGATAGCCAAATATGCGAATGCACACAAGTCCCACTACCGACGCAACGTGATAGCAATACCCGTATAGTTCCTCGAAGCTGCCATAGACAACCTGCGGCGCACCGCTCTGTGCGCTACCTTCGCGCACATCCATCTCAGTCCCAGCGACCAACTGATCAAGCAATTCCATCGGAATGCTGTAGCGTTTCTGCGAATCTTTCAGCGCCAGAAACACCGGATCGTCCGTGCGCCCCGTCTCGACCGAGCGATGATACGCATCGATAAACTCATTGAGCTTCGCCCGCCGCTCGGCAGGAGCCATGCCCGGATCGTCGCTAAGATCGTCGGCATGGCGCATGAAGGCATAAACCGCGCTCAGCGCATTGCGTTTGCGCCCCGGTAGCAGCATGAAGCCGTAATAAAAATTCTTCGCCGAGGAGCGCGCAATGTGGCGGCACACGCTGTAAGCAGTGGTCAATTGCAGCGCGGCATGTTGTGTAGCTGTGCTGCTCATCCAGCCCTTCCCATCGCGATTCGTCCGGCCACGGCCCGTAAGGCCAGCTCGGCTTTTCGCAGCTTGCTCAGGCTGGGTCTTTGCGCCAGCACGTTGTAGTCCTGTTTTTCAATCGCCTGTAAGATCGCCAAGCCGCCGCGGCTGAAGAGTTCAAGATCCAATGCGAGCGAGCGATTCACCATCTTCACCAGCGGCAATCCGCGCGCAAACCACTCACGCGCGCGCTCCACTTCAAATTGCATCAATTCGCGGAACTGCCCGTTGAAGCCACCCTGCTCAATCTGCTCTTCACTCACACCAAAGCGTCGCAAATCCTCAAGAGGCAGATACACGCGCCCCTTTTTCCAATCCACCGAAACGTCCTGCCAGAAATTCGCCAGTTGCAGCGCCGTGCAAGTGAAGTCAGAGAGCTTCTGCCGTTCCGCATCGGAGTACCCGCACAGATACAGCACAAGATGCCCAACCGGGTTCGCCGAGTTCTTGCAGTATCCCAGCAGCGCGTCGAAGTTCTCGTACCGCGTCACCGTCTGATCCTGCCGGAAGGCCGTAAGCAGGTCACTAAATTCATGTTTCGGAATCGCACAGTTCTTCGCCGTCTCAGCCAACGCAACGAACACCGGATGACGCACCGTTCCCGCACCACCCTCGCCTTCGATCCCTCGATACATGGCATCGAGTTCCTGCTCCCACCGATCCAGCAGAGCCAGCGAAACCTGCGTGTCTCCGGTCTCATCACCCAGATCGTCTGAGATGCGGCAGTACGCATAAACATTGAAGAAATGCTGGTGCAGTTGCTTCGGAAGAAACCACGTGGCCACCGAAAAATTCTCGTAATGCCCGGTCGCCAGTCGCTTGCAGTAATGCCGTGCTTCTTCCAGCGTAGGCACAACCGCAGGAAACGCATACTCCGGCGGAAGACTGGCCCAGCCGCGTGTCAGCAGGGTTTCTACATCGCTTGAGTTTGGATCAGCGCCGTGTTTACCGGCGCTGTTGGAGTGAGTGCTGGGCACAAATGACGTCAATCGTCTTCCCTTTTATCAGTGTCCAGGAATGATGGCGGTTTTGATTTCGCCGCCGCGCGTCAGCATCTCCCGCAACACAAATTGCAGCTTGGAGAGTGGCGCTTCCCCGGTAATGTAATCCGCGCCTTTAATCTTGCGCTCTGCAATAAGCGCGAAAGCGCGGCGTACCGTGTCCGGAGTGTGGTGGAACGTAGCTTTCAGTGTAATTTCCGAGTAGTGCAGGCGCTCGGTATTCAGTTGCACCCGCGTTCCCTTGGCGCAGCCGCCAAACAGATTCACCGTGCCACCCTTGCGCACCATGTCAATGGCCCACTCCCACGCATCGGGCCGTCCCACGGCTTCAATCACTACGTCAGACCCGCGCCGCTCTGGCGTAAGGTCACGCACCGCTTCAATCGGACTGGCAACCTTCGGGAACTGCACAACCTTGCTCGCCCCCGCGTGTTTGGCTGAGATCACCTGCTCGTCATGCTTCACCACGGCGATCACGTCGCAGCCCATGATGTGTGCCACCTGCATGAACATCAGGCCAATCGGACCCGCACCAATCACCGTGACAGTCTCGCCAATCTCCACGCCGGTTTCGTGCAACCCACGCAGCACACAGGCCAAAGGCTCCGTGAGCGCTGCGGTTTCAAAGCTGATGTCCTTGGGCACCACCAGCATATTGTTCTCAACAATGCGGCGTGGCACACGGATGTACTCCGCATAAGCGCCATTGTTGAACAGCAAGTCTTCGCAAAGATTTTCCTGGTGCTTCTTGCAGTAGAAACATTGGCCGCATGGAGCCGAGTTGAGCGCAACCACGCGCTGCCCTGTCTGGAAGTTCTTTACCCCCGGTCCGATTTCCTCAATCACTCCGGCGAACTCATGGCCAAACAGCGCCGGCGGAACAATCATCTTGGCGTGGTATCCGCGGCGATACACCTTCAGATCCGTGCCGCAGGTCAACGCCGCCTGGACGCGGATGAGTACCTCACCCTTCTCCAGCACTGGAATCGGTACCCGCTCGATCTTCACATCCTCTTTGCCATAGAGGACTGCTGCCGTCATTTTCCCGTTCACTCTACTGTCCTTCCCAGACGCTGCCAGGCTGAATCGCGATCTTCATCGTGTCCGGCTGGGGATGCGCAGCTAATGTCAGTGCGTCGAGCGCCTGCCCTAATGGGAAGCGGTGACTGTAAAGTCCCGCCAAGTCCATCTCGCCGCTGAAAACAAAATCAGCCACTTCTTCATTCAATTCCACAGACGCGCTATAGGAACCAAGCAATGTCTTTTCGTCCACACAAACCGAAGCAGGGTCAATCACCACTTCACCGCGTACTGTCTGCGCAAACAACAGAATCCGTCCGCCGAATCGCGCCGCATCAATCGCCGGACGTATCAGCGAACTTCCTCCCACTGCCAGAATCACCGCATCAGCGCCACGGCCATCCGTGCGCTCTCGAATCGCCTGCACCACGTCCACCTTCGACGCGTCAATCGACTCGCTTAACCCATAACCCTTCCCAATTGTAAGCCGCTGCGGGAATAAATCGGAAGTAATTACGTTTGCTCCTGCACGTTGGGCCAACTTACTCAACAGCAGGCCAATCGGACCCTGCCCAATTACTAGGATCGTTTCGCCCTTTTGAACCCCAAGCGTCCCAATTCCCTTCCACACCGTGTTCACCGGCTCGATATTTGAGGCCTGCTCGTAACTCACCGAATCCGGGATACGGATGACGCCCTGATCAACGATCCAGTCCATCACTCTGATGTACTCGGAAAACCCTCCGCCCGAGGGTTCGCCAAAGCCCGCCGTCGTCCCAACCTTCTTGTAAACGGGGCATTGCGAGAACACTTTGCGTTGGCAGTAATAACAGGTGCCGCAAGGAATATGGTGGAAGACCATCACGCGGTCACCCTCCGCAAAGCGCGTAACGCCAGCGCCGCGAGCCACCACCACCCCCGCCATCTCATGACCGAAAATGCGCGGTGCCGAGTGCGATCCCGTAGAAATCTTCTTCAGGTCCGTGCCGCAGATTCCGCAGGTGTGAATGCGCACCAGCAGTTCACCAGCACCAATCTTCGGCACCGGAACCGTCTCCAGTCGCATATCGTTCTGCCCGTAATAAACCGCGGCCAGCATCTCATCCGGAATACAATCCAAGGCCTTCGAAACCGGCGTTGTCTTTTGAATTACAGCCATCCTTCTCAATCACTCACTTTCATCAGACTTCCGCAGCAGCGGACGAGTATCTCGCCGAAAACCGCGTGCAATCCTTCAGATAAGAGTTGACCGCGCTCTCCAGAGCCTTCGTCGCCAACTCGCTGTTCACCCGCAATTCCGCAACTCTCTGCCACAGCCAGGGACGCACTGCGATGTGCGCAACAAAGCGTCCTGTTTCAAACCCTTCCGGCTTCACAAATTCGGAGACGAAGCCGAGATCCTCGTCCACTCCGTCAGAAACCGCCTTGATTGCCACAAATTCCAGCCCATACTCGGCGGCCACCGCCGCGACACCAGCCGCTTCCATGTCCACAACCTGCGCGCCAAAACGCGCCACGGAGCACTGTTTCAAACTCTTCCCAGCCACGCAATCCAAGGTGACCAGGCACCCAAAACCGAATGCTGTTGCAAAGCTCTTTCCCGTAGCCGATTCAGTCACCATTGCCGGAACGAACACCGCTCCAGCCTGCATCTGGCCAACTCCGGGAAGAAGTTCAGTCACGCAGGCCCCGGCGAACCCCATTGAAACTAACACTCTCGGCGAATACTTCTCAACGAGTAGCTTCGCAGCGGCATACGCTCTGCCACTGCCAGTTCCGGCGCAAATCAGTGCAGCCTTCTCGCCGAGGTAAATCCTCTGCGGCCCATTTGCGCCAGTTGCCTCCGTCTCAATCCATCCCCGAACCACCCCGGAAACTTCGCGCTCCAAGGCTGCCACCAGCCCAAACTCCACACCCGCTTTTTGAAAGCCGTCGCTCATGCCGTTGGACACACCGCCTCGTAGGCCGGAGCATAGCCCTGCGCCACGAACCAGCGCGCCGCCCTGCCCAGCGCCTCACGAGCCGCTCCATGCGTATATCCCAACTCGCGCTCAGCCTTTCCGGAGTCGACCCACATGAACTTCCTACCCATGCGAACTTCTTCAATCGTCGCGCGTGGCTCACGATTCCTCAAGTAACCGTTGAAGATTTGGTCGAACGCCGCATACGCCAATGCCACCGAGTGCGGAACCTTCATCGTCGGCGAAGGCAACCCGGTCAGCTCACCCAGCGTATCCAGCACCTGCTTCAGCGTGAGGTTCTCTCCACCAAGTATGTAGCGCTCGCCACGCCTTCCTTTTTCGAAGGCCAGCAGGTGTCCGCGCGCCACGTCATGCACGTCCACCAGGTTCATTCCGGTTTCCATGTAGGCGGGGAAATTACCAAGCAAAAAGTCGAGCACAATACGTCCCGTAGGAGTTGGCTTGATGTCCTGCTCGCCAATCGGAGTGCTCGGGTTAACGATCACCACCTCTGCTCCCTTGGCCGCCATCTCCACAGCCTTGCGCTCCGCCAGGTACTTGGAGCGCTTGTAATGGCCGATCATATCCGCCACATCCACCGGAGTATCTTCGTTCACCGCGACGCGCTCATAGCCAAATCCCAGCGTGGCCACCGACGAGCAGTACACCGTGCGGCGCACACCCGCGGCCTGCGCCGCTTCAATCACGGCAACCGTTCCGTCCACGTTGGTCGCGTACATTGGTTTAGGGTCGCGTATCCACAGCCGGTAATCAGCCGCCACATGAAAGACCGCCTCGCAGCCCTCCATCCCTTTGCGCAACGATGCAGCATCGGTCAGGTCGCCGACCACCAGTTCAGCGCGCAGCCCTTCCAGGTTCTCTCTTCGACTCCCGGCCCGCACCAGTAGGCGCAGATCGGCTCCCTGCTCGTTCAGCAGGCGAGCCACATGGCTGCCGACAAATCCCGTTGCTCCAGTGACGAATGCCTTCAAAACTTTCTCCGGAAACGTAAACGCAGCCCTTCCAGGCTGCGCTGTCAGGACCAGCTTACCAGTCTAGTCCCCTTGAGTGCTCGCGTACTTCGCCAGCGCCAGCAGCGGGAAGTACCACGGATACGCATGGTATTTCAAATAGAAGACGCGTGGGAAGCCAGTTCCCGTGTAAGGAACCTCGCTCCATCCGCCGTCGCCCTGCTGATGATCCAGCAGGTACGCAATGCCGCGCGCCAGTGACTCCGAGCGATAGTCGCCGCCCGACATCAGTCCAAGCACCGCCCAGGCCGTCTGCGAAGCCGTGCTCAGCCCCGTGCCCTTCAGGTTCGCATCGTCGTAGGAGCCAATCGTCTCACCCCAGCCGCCATCCGGATTCTGCATCATGCGCAGCCATTCGGTAGCCTGCTGCACCATCGCGTCGTGGTTGTCGAAGCCGATGGCCTCCAACCCGCGCAGCACGCAAGCCGTACCGTAGATATAGTTCACTCCCCAGCGCCCAAACCATGAGCCGTCCGACTCCTGCTCCTTGCGGATGAAGTCAATCGCCCTCACCACCGGCTTATCGTCGAGGGTAAATCCGTTCGCCGCCAGGCATTCCAGCACGCGCCCCGTAATATCCACCGTCGCGGGATCGAGCATCGCGTTGTGGTCGGCAAACGGAACGTACTGAAAGACCATGCGATTGTTGTCTTTGTCGAAAGACGCCCAGCCGCCGTTCTTGCACTGCATCGCCCGAACCCAATCAACTCCGCGCTGCACTGCCTGCTGCTGGAAGCGTGCGTCCTTGGTTTCCGCATGGTTCAGCGCCAGCAACACCTGTGCCGTGTCGTCCACGTCCGGGTAAAACTCATTGTTATGCTCAAAGTACCAGCCGCCCGGCTCGGCATTGGGAACCTTCACCGACCAGTCGCCCTTTCGCCGGTTCTGCTTTTTCAGCATCCACTCCGCGGCCTTCACCATCCGTGGATCAGCCGTGGGCACACCGCTCTCGCCCAAGGCAAACATCGCATAAGCCGTGTCCCACACAGGAGAGATACAGGGCTGCATGCGGAAGGTGTCACCCTCCTCGATCCCCAGCTTCTCAAATTCATCCAGTGCGCGAATCACCTGCGGATCGTCCAGCGAGTATCCCAGGCAGCGCAGCGCGATGATCGAATTCAAAATCGAAGGATAAATTGCGCCCAGCCCATCGCTCAGTTCAAAGCGCTCCAGCATCCACTTCTCGGCCACCCTCAACGCCACCGAGCGTAGCGGGCGCACGTGGACCCGCTCGAACCAGTGGCAGAGCCGATCCAGCACAAGGAAAAAGTTCCGCCAGCCAAACAGCTTGCGCTCCCACTTCAAGTGTAACGAACTGCCGTGCCGGCCTTCAGGAAACAGTTCGTCAATGTTCCACTCATCAGGAATCTTCTTGAACGGCTTCTTGGCATAGCAGATAGAAAGCGGAATCAGAATCGCTCGCGACCACGAAGAAATCTCGTAGATGTTGAACCAGAACCAGTTTGGAAACAGCACGATCTCCGGCGGAATCGCCGGCACGGCATCGTAGTCATACTGCCCCAGCGCGCAGAGATAGATTTTGCTGAACGTGTTGCAGGCTGGCACGCCGCCCATTGCAAGAATGCACTCGCGAGCGCGCTCCATGCGTGGATCGCTCGGCAAATACCCGCACATCTTCAACGCAAAATACGCCTTCACGCTGGCACTCACATTGGAGGGGCCACTGTGATAGATTGGCCAGCCGCCGTCTTCGTTCTGGTATCGCAGAATCTCCACCGCGCACTGCTGGAAGCGGCGCTCATCGCGAGTCCCAAGGACGGTGTGCAGAAAAATGTAGTCGGACTCCAGCGTCGTGTCGGCTTCCAACTCACCGCACCACCAGCCATCCTCATGCTGCTTCGCAAATAGAAAGTTCTGCGCAGACGCAATAGACTTCTTCAGCCGGGCACCCAAGCCAGAGATCTTGCCAAAACGTATTGCGGTCGATGGCGTGGAACCTTCCGTCATCTCTTACTCCACCACCGAAACATCGGGAGCCGCGCCAATAGCGGCCACAATCTCCGGAGGCAGCGCAAAGCGTACGTGTTCCGGCATGACCTCCACCTCACGCACGTTGGAGAATCCCTTGTCGCGAAGGAAGTCGATAACCTCCTGCACCAGGATCTCCGGAGCCGACGCGCCAGCCGTCAATGCCACGGTCCTCACGCCCTCCAGCCACTCATGATTGATGTCTTCGCACGTGTCAATCAGAAACGCATTCGTCCCCAGATTGCCCGCAACCTCCACCAACCGGTTGGAGTTCGAGCTGTTCGGCGAGCCCACCACCAGCACCAGGTCGGCCTGTTCCGCAACGTTCTTCACCGCCACCTGCCGGTTCTCCGTCGCATAGCAAATGTCCTGCGCGTGCGGTCCGCGAATGTTCGGGAACTTCACCTTCAGCGCCTCGATGATGTCCTTCGCCTCATCCAGCGACAGCGTGGTCTGCGTCAGGTACGCCACATGATCCGGGTCCGGAACCGTGATGTTCTTCACCTGGTCCGCATTGCTTACCACCTGAGTCACCTCGGGGGCTTCGCCCAACGTTCCCACAATCTCGTCGTGGTTCAAGTGTCCAATCAGGATCAGCGAGTAGCCGTCCTTGGCAAAGCGAATTGCCTCCACATGAACCTTGGTCACCAGCGGACAAGTCGCGTCAATCACCCGCAGCAGTCGCAGCTTCGACGCTTCGCGCACCGATGGCGCAACGCCATGCGCGCTATAGATCACACGCTCGCCGTTCGGAACCTCTTCCACGTCGTCCACAAAGATGGCGCCCTTGCCCTTCAGGTCTTCCACCACATACTTGTTGTGCACAATCTCTTTGCGCACATAGATCGGAGGACCAAAGGTCTCCAGCGCAATGCGCACAATGTCAATGGCGCGCACCACGCCGGCACAGAATCCACGCGGCTTCAGGAGGAGCAGAGTTTTCGCTTCAGTTTCGGTCATTTGGTTTTTAGATTCCACTGCGGCCAGCTCGGATACAAGTGTTCAATTGGCCACACCACATTGCCCTAAGTTTAAGACCGCGCGCACCTTCCACGCCATCGCAACCCATAGAACTGCGCCAACCGGCATCCAGCAGCCCAAAACACGAAGCGAATTGCACTCACCTCGCATTCGAATTTCAAGTCAACTGAATGATTTTATCAGGAGTGGCCCGCCCCGGAGAGAAAACCTCACGAATTCGGAAGCCGCGCGTCGCCCTTGCTCTTACCTGTGCAACATACCTGCCCTACGCATTTGCCTTCAGCAACTGATCCGCGTTCTTCAAGCTAGCCTCTGTCACCTTCGCCCCGCTCAGCATTCGCGCAATTTCCTCGCGCCGCTCGTCAGCCTCAAGTGGACGCACTGTCGTCTTCGTCCGTCCGCCGCTTTCCTGCTTTTCAATCAGAAAGTGCTGGTCGGCAAACGACGCAATCTGCGGCAGGTGCGTGATGCACAATACCTGCTTCGTCCGCGAGAGCGCCTTCAGCTTCTTCCCCACCGCGTCTGCCGCTCGCCCGCCAATGCCCGCGTCAATCTCGTCGAAGACCAGTGAGCGTTGCGCATCCTTGCCTTTGCTGTGAACCCGCCCGGCTTCAACGCTCGCCTTCAAGGCCAGCATCACGCGAGACAGCTCGCCACCCGACGCAATGTGCTCAATCGGACCCATCGGCTCGCCTGGGTTGGTCGAAATCAGGTACGCCACGTGGTCGAATCCCGCAGCGCTCCAATTCCCCTCCTCATCCGAGCCGGAAACCTCAATCTTGAATTTCGCCTTCATCGCCAGGTCGTTGATCTCGCCCTCAACCGTCTTCTCTAACTTGCGCGCCATCTCGTAGCGACGCTTGCTCAGCGACCGAGCCTCGGCCAGGTACTTCGCCGCCGTCGCCGCCAACTCCTTTCGGAGCGCCGCCAGCAATTCGTCTTTGTTCTCAACATCGTTTAACTTTGCCGCGATATCCTGCTGAAAAACAAACACATCGTCAAGGCTCTTTCCGTACTTTCGCCGCAATTTATCCAGCACTGCCAACCGGTCTTCCACCTCGGCCAGCCGCTCAGGAGAAGCATCCATCCCCACCGCGAAATCGCGCAGCGTGGTCGCCACGTCCTCCACCGTAATGCGTGCGGACTCAAGCTGTCCCAGCGCTTCCTTGAATGACTCGTCAAAGCGCGACAACTCTTCCAAATGTTTTGCCCCGGCCCGCAGCCGGGCAATCGCCGACTCTTCTACCTCATACAGCACGTCGAACGCACCCATCGCCGCGCCATATACGCGCTCGGAATTCGCCAGCACGCGCTTCTCCGCTTCCAGCTTCTGATCCTCGCCCACCGCTGGATTTGCTTCCTTGATTTCATTGAGCTGAAACTTCCACAGATCCACCAGCCGAAGTTTTTCCTGCTCGCCTTTTTCCAACTCGGCAATGCGATTGGCCGTCTGCTTCCATTTCGCAAAGGCCTCGGCCACCGGGCCCAGCTCCACTCCGCTGGCCGCATCCAGCAAAGCCAGCCGCTCTGGAGGATCGAACATCAGGATTGC
>Ga0181537_10004056_pt1 | contig 12267 bp, 20 predicted proteins | sample PEATcosm2014_Bin_39_FD_119765 | JGI IMG/M metagenome (GOLD analysis project Ga0181537, IMG submission 119765) | Peatland microbial communities from MTU Mesocosm Facility, Houghton, MI, USA - PEATcosm2014_Bin23_10_metaG | ecosystem: Environmental > Terrestrial > Soil > Wetlands > Peat | place...
CCATGTCCATCACGAGACTACCGAGAAGTCCGGTTCTGTTGGGATCACCCATCCCGATGAATACAACTACAACGAGATGGGTCACCCGCATGAGTTGCGTGGCGATGGTGCTCGTCACAACCCCCATAATCCCAAGCATCAGCATCACAGCCGGAGCTATAAGACTCCGCACGAATAAAGGAGATTCATGCCTCTCGCTCCTATCAATGTGACTCCCCGCCTTTATCCTCATAAGTTCAAGCCCCCTTATCTTCAGGGCGATGACCGAGGAGGGGCAGTCGCACACCAGAACATTACCGTAACGAACTGTGAAACCGGAGTGACCTTCACTTGCCATGAGGCCGAACCGGCCTCCCGCAACCCGTATGATCCGGTTAACATCAAAGGGGCCTATCTGAAGCGGGTAGAAAAGGAACGGGAACAGGTCAAGACGATGAACCCCAATTCCCCCAATACCTAGGGAACGAGTTCCCCCCGAATATCCCCCGCTTCGGCGGGGGTTTTTGTTTCTAGTCTGCATTTTGGTCCTCAAATTCAGGAACCGCAGGGGGAACATCCTTGACTACTTCTACGTCGATAAATTCAGATATAGCTTCTCCACGTAGCAACATCTTTAGTTTTCGCTTGATTTCTGCTTCGTTTTTGTTATCCAAGTTTTCAGTTTGGATAACCTTCTTTTCGCGGAACTTTTCTGACTGGAGGGCGGCTCGTTTCATTAGGAAGGTGCTTTGAAATTTTATTACGGCAAGCTCAGATTTTGCCGCATCAGTCGGTAACCCCATAACCAATTCTTGAGCCTGATCCATGAAGGTATGCGCTTGTATCGCTTCCGCTGTCTCCACTTCTCTACGGAAATCCGGATAATACTGCAACCATTTTGCAATTTCCAGCATAGTAGGTGTTCCGTTTACCCCACGGCAAATATCCCGCAACGTTTTCCCTTCAGTGATTGCCCAAGGGATATATTGCATCATATGGTATCTATTCGCAGGCTTATCCTGAATACGATATATTTCTTCTCTGGCATCAGCTTTGATTCTGTGCAGGATCCCAGAAAAGGTTTTATCAGATAGAACTCCTCCGGATGATTCTCGTGATTTCAAGATGAAGTCTTTGTCCACAGTATATTTCATCCCAGGGGATGGGCCTAACGCACCATCTGGCGGTTCAGGGAGATCATTCCGGAGCAACGGCTTTGCCTTGGGGACTCCCACCTGGATCACCATCGGAACCCTCTCTAGGGGGTGCTGGGGGATGCTCCCAATGACAATCCCCATCTCGTCTGCCATGGCGAAAATATCCTCCCGGTTGAACCCACGGCCTCCTCCCGGCTTCCCGTTTGCATAGATGTCATTATGCAGGTGAGCAGGGAGTTCCCCACAGATCCAATCACAGCTATAGGCATTAATGTTTGACAGGTTACCCGTGAATATTTCAGGAGGATGCTTAGGGTTTCGCTTTGCTGCTTTCCAATACTGTTTACCAATAGTGCTGGCCAATGCCTGGGTCAGGTAAGGGAGATGCCCCCTTAAAAAGGCTATTCGTCTGATTTTGCTTGTTTCTTGAATTGGCAACTGGATATGCGGCTCTTTCTCGTCGTACTCCCTCAAGAGTGGCATGATATCCACCAAGTCACGGATTACAAGGAATGTGATTTCCTTCAGCGCAGATTGGACCAGTTCTTCTTCACTCGCCGCCTCTGGGAGCGGTTCTCTCAATAGGGCTCGGCCATCCGATAGCAGTATATTCGCTTGGCCGTCCTTCTTTTGAACCGTCAAATACGGTGTTCTGTAAAACTGATAGTAATCCACGGTCATACTCCCTTGAGTCGTTGTAAGCGATTAAATCCGCCTTCTTTGCGAGCAAAGCAACACCATTCCGCATCCTTTTCCTAATAGCCCTTAACACTACTTGTTGAGTATCTTTGTCTAATGACGCAGGTATTCCTGGTAACACTTCAAATGCTGAATGGACATTGCTTTTGAACCCTCTCACCTTTGCCACGCCCACCAATAGGGCCTTTCCGGGTCTATTCCCTAAAACAAGGCCCATGATCCAAACAAGATGTCCACCTTGGTCGCTTTCTACACAAAGAGGCAATTTTGGATAAAGGTCAATCCCTTGAAGATCCCACCCATGATAAAAGAAAGATGATCCTTCAGAGAACGAATCAACGGCCCTAATGAATGAAGCCGTGTCCATAATTGGCCCATCAAACAAATCTGGCGGCTTCAGCATCATTCTCTCCACAAACAAAAAGGACGGAGTTTGGCTCCGTCCCTATGATGGGTCAAATATGCTATATAGGCAAGATGTGCCTAACTTGGGTCGTGGTGAATGTGTTCTCGTTTAAACTTTGGTCTACTCCCCACATTGATTTCCTTGAAAAGCTTCATGTCTTTTACATAAACAGATAACCCATAGGGCGGAGCATATTGAACATTCCATTCTTCATCACTACATGAATAAACCATTATTCTGTGGAGATCCATACTTAAGTTGGCCATCACCCTAGCACAATACGATTCCATCTCTTCTTTATCTTGGGCTGCATAGCCGCAAGATTCAATACCATGGGAGCCTATCAATTTAATAAGATACATATTAATCCTCCCACAGATATCGTTTAAACATAAACACCCCGACTGAAACAGCAATGCCGTGCCATGGGCCAATCCCAAGACCATAGCCCACAAGTGCCCCGGATGCAGACATAATCAAACAACCACACACAAAATCAATCATTTCAACATCTCCTTCCAGTTTGGAGGAGGAGGTTCAAGCCCAGCCATCCATCGAGTGCGCCCTTCTGCCTCGTCCCAGTTATAGAGAGGTTCAGGAGCTTTGCGACAACATCCAGAGATGTTGCTATGATCCATATTCATCTTCACTTCGCCAATCTCATTTTGGTAGACGAGCATCATGTCCAGCATGTTCCGCAAATCTTCTTTACAGCGCGTATCATGGAACAGGATCCAACCACCCAGTTTGAGTCTCTGAAAGGCCGCAAGGGCAAAGGGGAATCGGTCCTCGGCAGTCCCGTCTACGAAAGTCAAGTCAAACAATTGGCCATCGCATCCAGGGAGGGATGGGGAATATTCCATCAGCCGATATTTGGTTGGGTTGCACCCAAGGTCTTCCAGGTTGGATCGGGTCCGGATGATCCATGCTGGATCTGGTTCCAGGGAATAGAGTTCAGTCCCGCATTGGGCAAATATCATGGTTGATCCACCCATACCAAACTCCAGCGTCTTCCCTGCCCACTTCCCATACTTTTCCAGGACGGCAGCATCGAATTTTGAGAGGAGCCCTAGATATTTCACGCCTGTTCCTCCTTAATGGCAGCACAGATTTCTTGGTAGAATTTTTCTCGCATATCCCACCATGTAACCATATGTTTCAGGATATACGGTTTACGTTTCAGTTTACAAGCCAATCTGGCAATCATCTTGGCAGATTGCAGACTATTATGGTCTATGAGATACCGAGCCAATAGGAAGTAAGATTCCAACCGCTCTGGGTCAGCATTGATTGCAGCCATATAGGCTTCCACCACCTGGTTGGTCGGTTCATGGCACATGGCAGCGCAAACCGCGAGCAGATGATTAGACATCCAAATATTTTCCAGAACATCATCCGGGCCAGCCATGCTCAAATATCTCTTGAAATAAATTGCTGCCTTATCATATATCCGGCAATCGATGTAGCAACACCCAACAAGAAACGTATAATAACGGTATTCGGAGGAGTCCTTGGGCCAATTTGGCATATCCGCAAGGATAGCCAGGGCATCATTAATCCCCTTGTTTGGGTCTTTGGACCGTGCCCCTTCGTGATGGATCAGGATTTTGATTTGCTCTGGGCGAAGAAGGCTCATGGTGCCCAGCCGATCCAAGACTTCGTGCCGGACCAATTTCCAGCGCACGGGTTGGTTCAGCCGCACAAGATGGGCTCGGAAGTTAACCATATCATTTTCAACATTCCCAATACCATAACAATCATCAACCAAGGCTTCCTTCAGAAATGGCATACCCAAAACCATCTCATCATCAGCATCCATCATCAGAAAGAAATCTTGATCGGTTAAGTCACAAAATCCGACTGGAGGGATAGCCTCGTTGCGATGGAGGGCAAAATCGTTCTTCCAGGGGCTTACGATAACCTCGCCAGGGATATCAGCCAAAACATGTTTGATTATTTCTACAGTTTTATCGGTAGATCCCGTATCAACGATGCGATAGCAGTCAATCAGCCATTTGCATGAGTTTAAACACCGCTCAATACAATGGGCTTCATCACGGACGATCATGCTGAGGCAGATTTTTGGCATACGTTATCCTTTTTCCTTAGGTTCAGACTTGCTAGGATATTCCCATCCAGGAATCATAGCCGCATATTCACTTATAGATTTGTATTCTTTGGGACCAATAACAATGACTTCTACTTCTGGATAATACTTATGCATTTTCTTAAGTTTTGATCTACTTGCACTGTCCATCCACCCTTTTACTTCATGGTAACAGATATTCCCGTCATTATTCCAAATTTTAAAATCAGGTAGATATGTTCTTTGCCCTTTAATTACATCTGGGAAAATGAATGTTTCACTTTCATAATCCCATTTAGCTATTTTATGGTTTTTTATTAGCATGTTCAAATACCTTGCATAATTAGCTTCCCAAGATGATCTGAAAAAATAATCCCCAATATCTTCCCTCTTTCCCCGTTTACATCTACTATATGCGTTTTCAAATTTCCCAATTCGTCCTGACCCATATCTATCTATTCTAGTTGCAACTGATTTCAACGCCTGGGCAGATCGTGCTGATTTTACCAATTTAGCATATCTGTTTTTTTGTCCAATTGTCATTGCCTGACGAGATTCTTCGGTATGGTGTTTCCCTGCCATCCCTCGTGGGTGAGGTTTATCAACCCACTGGTGAGCAAATCTAACCTTCATCTCTTCCTTCATGGTATTACCTACTTGGCGTTGCGAATTTGTGATCCCAAGTTCACGGGCTTTTCTACAAACATTGCTCTTTACCCTACCAAGAGATTCTGCTAATGCATCTAGTTCTACTTCTCCTCTGCCATCTCCATGTGATTCATACCATGAAAATAATTGATGGACTTCATCTGTCGTCCATGGGGCAACTTGTTTACGAAATTTCTTTTCATAGCAGCGATTCCTTACTGCTGCTTCTGTCCTCCCAATCAATTTTGCCAATTCAGCATAAGACATTGAATCATATTTTTCAGCGATGATCGCGTCTTCTTCTAGGGTCCACCGATTCATTTTTTCTCCAAAGGGTGTTGGGCCAAAAATGGGTAAGGCATTGTCTTCCACCTAATCCAAATCCCCTGTTTTGGATGATCAAATTTGTCAATTAATAATGATACGATTTGAGCATTATTATTATATAGTAATCCTCCGCCCAATGTCCTTTCCCCAAGATAAGTATATTTTAGTGGACCGAGTGCATCTACAACCGCACCACCAAGCATCATTAAATCCGGCTTAGATACATGATAGTTAGTCTTCTTTGCCTTGAAGAAGAACCGGATAGATACCGCTAGTGGTCCCTCTATTGGTTCTGGGATCGAATGGTGGTAGAATACAAAGTCTCGGATAAACGCTTCCGCATCCCTGGTCTTTTTGGGTGTAAACGCATGTCCATTGGCAAAGCGCGGCCTTCCCTTGGCAACAGGGGCAAACGGGATCCACATTTCCCCCTGTTGCTCTGGTTGGTCTTTGTGTAAGCAAGGGCGTCCCATCATCAGAACGGAAGAGGGTCATCTTCGATAAATGGGGACTTCGTTGGTCCAGTTGTGGTAACTCCTCCCGTATGATCTGATTTCTCCATCTTCCCAAAATCCTCCACTCGAATTTGGGTTTCTTTCATTATGGTCCCATCCTGTTTAGTAAATTCGTTATAGTGGATTTTCCCCCGAACCATCAATCGGGAGCCCTTCTTCGCCAGGACAGCCAATGCCTCGGCGGCTTTGTCCCAGGCTATGATATGATGCCATTCTGTGTTAGACTTCCATTCGCCAGTTGGTTTATCAAGCCACTTCACTGAAGTTGCCAGAGAGAACCTGATAATAGCTTTCCCATCTGTAGTTGATTTCAACTCGGCATCTTCCCCGCAATGCCCAATAAGAACAACCTCATTCCAATCTCTCATCCCAGTGTCTCCTATGGCGATTTGCCAATACCATGATACGGCGATCAGCGTCGAGTGCCATAAAAAATTTCTGCCAGAGGGTAGGTCTGGCAGAAGCGGCTTTTTAGTAGGGGTTGCTCCCCTCCTGGAGATGAATTCCTTCGGTTCATATTCATCATTCATCTTTTTGCATATGAACCGTTTCCCAATTACACCAGGGTTAGCACAACCCATATCGAACGCTCTTTTGGCCAGATGGTTGATGGTGGATGTCGTCCAAGGCCCGCGAGCCTCAGAACCCCTGGTGCAAAAGAAGGATATGGTATCCTTGGAATTATGCAATAGCCCCTTGACTGAGTTAGTGTAACGCATTACCGTTACATCATAGCCAAAGGAGGCACCATGCAGGGATTCACCAAACTGTTTTCTTCCATTGTCGATTCAACCATATGGAGAGAAAACCCATATACCAAGGTGGTGTGGATTACGATGCTGGCCAAAGCGGATAGGAATGGGGTAGTGACCTGTTCGCTCCCAGGATTGGCTGATGCCGCAAGGGTGACCATTGAACAATGCCAAACAGCCCTAGGTATATTCCTATCCCCAGATCCTTTCAGCAGGACAAAAGATTTTGAGGGGAGGAGAATCATGGAGGTGGATGGTGGCTGGATTCTCTTGAACTACATGAAGTTCAGAGCTATCCAAAATGAAGACGAAATCAGAATTGCTACAGCAGCAAGGGTTAGGAGACACAGGGAAAAATTTGCCCATACAAGTGATGTAACGGATGTAACGTTTTGTAACAAAGAGTACGGTGGTGTAACGCAAGTAACGCCAAGTAACGCTATAGCAGAAGCAGAAGCAGAAGCAGAAGCAGAAAAAAGATGTACCCCCTTACCCCCTTCCAGGGGGAAGAAGGCAAGAGCTGCTAGTTGGAACAAAACCTTCCCAAAGGATGTTGTTGAATCTACCAACACTATCCTTGATTTCTGGCCAGATCCCAAAAAGGATATCCAACCCAAAAAATGCCCGGCTGATCTCACACAACCTGTTCCAGAAAGCCATTCCAGGTTTTTAGCAGCACGGTTAGTAGAAATCCAACAAGAGGGTGGTGATCTATCTGTATGTGTGGCTATAGCTAAACAATATGTTGATAGTTACAGAAAAGGCAGGAATTGGATAAAGGCTGCGGAATATTTCTTTGGTAAGACGGAAGATGCAAAATGGAAGGCATACTACCAAGCAGAACTAACTAATAGGGAGGTTGATAATTATGAACCACAATCATAAAAAAGATGAAGATTGGCGGTATAAACAGAAGGAGTCCTTCGCTAACCCCCACCCAGAAATACAAATATCTATTAATGAGAAAATATTCACAAGGACATTCGGCAAGCGGTGCCCAATTTGCCATGACATCTTCTATACCTACCAAGTTGAAGGGGAAGAGAAGGAACCCTATCGGATTGACCCTGATATCATCTTGCAGGGACCAGCCGGGTTTTCCACAACGGAGATTGGGGCCAGGGAAACTTGTGGACACCCCCACTGTTGGGAAGCCGAAGAGGACTACCAATTCAGGCGTAGACTTCAATGGCGCAAAGAACATCTGGTTGGTAGTCCAGGTGCTCCTGCGCCAAAGAAAGACGGGGGAAAACTACGTGACTAGTTACTACACCTTCGGGGTAGTGTCCGGAACAGCCCACCGTTCCTTGCGCCAGGCAATCACGGCGTTAATGTCGTACATGTATTTCCGGCCTGCCCTTTCACACTTCGGTCCCTGCCCCTTGCGCCGCAGCCCAAGCATGATGGGATATGGCAGGCCAACAAGTTCGGCAGCTTCCTTGGTGTCGATCAGCGGACTGAAGGGCGATTCGATAGCCATTGGATCTCCTAGTGGGATTTGTCCCACAACCAGTTTACTTCTTGGTTGGATGATGTCAAGGAGAATTGTCTTGACTTGCCACCAGAAGATATCTATCTTTGCATTGGGGATGATCCCGATAAAGGAGATATCAATGATTGTAGCCAAACTCGATTGCAACCGGATGGTAGTCAGGGATGAAGCGGGGAAGCTATTCATTGCGGACCAGCGGGATCTATCCTGCATGGCTCCCATGGATGAGGATTCCCCACCCAAAGAAGATTCACCTGAACCAAATATTTTTTGGTTGCGGCCCGTTGGCCCCCGGAAAATGTGGTCAACCAAAGTCCAACTCCAACTACAGGAGGCATGATGCCAAACAACCCTGAAGATACACTTGTGTCTTTCCGTGAAATGCTGGAACAGAATAACCCGCCTGACGGTCACTGGATGGTGAAACCTACCCACAATGGGTTTGTGTTCCTGGACAGCAAGCGTTGGTTGGAGGGCCTTGGGTTCAGTGGAATCGCCATGGAAATCAAACACAAGATGTCCAGCCGAGCCCCTACCCAGGAAGAGCTGGTGCCCTTGTTCCAGAAATTTCTGGACTGGCTCGCCCTTAACCTCCCTCAGACCAAGGTTTGGAAAATTGAATTTGTAGGCTGCCCTCCAGTCCCTTGCGATCGAGAAGTATTTGTATGAAACTAATATATTTACTGTTTGGGATTATTTTGGTTGCAGGGGTTGATTGTGTAGCTTATGGTCTTATCTTGTGGAGAGACAGAAAGAGAGACAAGCAATGACCATCAAGACCTATCTGATATCGATCGTTGTTGCGCTTGGGCTTGGCTTTGGTATCGGTATTTTTATCAAGGGACATCACGAGGCAGCCAAAACGGCTGTTGCCGTCCAGCAGATCAAGCAACTTGGAGGCCAGGTAGCCCAAGAAATGGCCACTCGGAAGCAACAAGAGCAGATTGCACAGAATGCCCAAGCCCAGGCTGATGCATCTGATACCAAAGCTCAGAAACTTGCAGCGAAATATGCTGCACGGCCAAAACCAACACCACTAGCACCAACTCCCAACCAGGATCCGGTTTTCAATACTGTTACCATCCCAAACGACCAGACAGATTTGATTGCTGCCCTCCAAAAGGATGTTGCCGACCAAAAAACGCTTGTATTGGGTCTTCGATCACAGTTAGCTACCGATAAGACCATTATCGATAACCAAGCCAAAGAAATTGTGCTTGGCAAGATTGCTCTTGATGCACAGATTGCTGCGAACCGGGCTAGCGAGATCAAGGGCGGCATCATTGGTGGTGGAGCAGTTGGTGTCGTTGCCGTACTCGTCCATGTCATCACCCACATCTGAGGAGGGTCAATGCCTACGTCTGAAAATCTCATCTTTGCCCTGGTTGGCTTTGTGGTCGGAGGAGGGCTGGCTCTGTGGGCCGGGACTTACCTGGGCCGTCTGTGGGCCAAACTGGAAGCCTACGTGGCCAAGGAGAAGAATGCCATGGAAGCCGATGCCGCCCATGTGGCAGCTCTGTTCCGGGAAGTGAAAACCCTCTACCAGGAATTCGATGCCAAGGCCAAAGCGGACGCAGCCACGGTAAAGGCTGACGTTACTAAGGTTGTGGAAACCGTCGAGAAGCTGTAGAAATATTTTTCTGAAACTCTTGACTTCGACCCTAAAGAACCGATACTAATCCCGTAGCAGATCATTCACATCAGGAAGTCAGGACCGGGTTACTTCGCATGGTAAGCGAGAGGTCGTTGGTTCGAGTCCAACCCGTGTTTCGGCATGGTAGCTCAGGTGGTTAGAGCGCTTATTACCTAATCCAATATTCTCCTGATGCCAGTTCTTTCACAATCTCCCGGTAGCTAAGTGGTTGGTTACTTCAGTCGTTGAAACGCACCAACTGCTGTAATTCTCCGGGTCAAGAATGTCACAGGGCAGCCACGCATGGCGGTTCATCGTAGCTCAGTGGTAGAGCATTAGTCTGATAAACTAACTGTAGCTGGTTCAAATCCAGTCGATAGGCCCGAAAGGGCGACCCGCCCGCAATTTTCTCCCTGTGTCTGTTCTCGGCCCCTAACAAGGGGCCTTTTTTGTTGGAGGTAGACATGTCTCGTTTCAATGTCCCCAAGGTGTCCGTGTTGGTTGTCCCAACCGCTGCCAACACGGCAGGCGGGAAAGCCTTCCGGATGACACACAAGATGGAGTATGCTACCGCCCTGCTCACGGCGATGTGTGGGGATACTTATTACAAGACAGGGAGCGAATACGTTGAACGTATCGCGGAGTTGACCAGGACCATCGATGACCCCATCTTCGCGGCTAAGGCTGCGCTTTATACTCGATATGAAGGGGATCTCCGGACCGTGAGTCATGTGGTCGCCGGGGAACTGGCCAACCGAGTCAAGGGAGAGAAGTGGACTCGCCGGTTCTTCAATAAGATCGCATTCCGGGTGGATGATGTCACCGAGATCCTGTCCTATTTCGTGACGAAGTATGGCCGGAAGAAAATCCCCAACGCCTTGCGGGATGGGTTGGGTGCGGCCCTGACCAAGTTCGATGCCTACCAGTTGGCCAAATACAAGGCCGCAGGCAAGGATATGAACCTGTGGGATGCAGTCAACCTGTGCCACCCCAAGGCCACTGAAGCCCTATCGGCACTCATGAAGGGCACTCTGGCTGCGGCAGAAACCTGGGAAACCAAGGTTTCCGGGGCAGGCAAGGCAGAGGGGAACAAGGACGAGGCCAAAAAGGAAGCCTGGACGGAACTTCTGGACAAAAAGAAACTCGGATACTTCGCCATTCTTCGGAATCTGCGGAACATTGCCAAGGATGCTCCGGAGGCCATGGGGCGGGCTCTTGCCTCCCTGGTGGACGAGAAGCAGGTTGCCCGGTCCAAGGTGCTGCCGTTCCAGTTCCAGACCGCCATGGACGCGCTGAAGGGCCTAGTGCAGGCTCCCGTGATGCACACGCTGAATGCAGCCATGGAGTTGTCCATGCGGAATGTCCCCAGGTTCTCTGGGAAGACCCTAATTGCCCTGGATTGTTCCGGATCCATGGACGGCAAGCCCATCCAGATTGGGGCGCTGATGGCAGCGGTGCTGTTCAAGTCCCAGGACGATGCGGATGTGGTCCAGTTCAGTAGCCATGCCCAGAAAATCACGGGCCTGAATCCGGGGGATACCCTGGACTCCATCAGCAAGACCATACTGCGGCAGAGGGTCAATGGAGGCACTAATTTCCATTCCATTTTCCAAGCCATTGGTTCCACCCGATACGACCGGATCATCATCTTGTCGGATATGCAGGCATGGCAGGGGTCTGGCTGGATTGCCACTGATTGTGTGAATGATACATTCAACAACTACTGCAAGGCTATTGGGACAAAGTCTTATCTGTATTCATTCAACCTGAACTCAGTGGATGGGACCATGCAATTCCCGGAATCCAAGGTGTTCTGCCTCGCAGGGTTCAGTGATGCCATCTTGGGGGTGATGGGCAAACTGGAACAAGACCCCCAGGCGTTGATCAACGAAATTGATGCGATTGAGGTGTAACATGGCTGTAAAACCACCCAAACTGTTTGTGCGTGAGTTTCTGAACATTCCTCCACACTACTCTCTTGCAGCAGCTTTCGCTAGGATTGATCGCAATGGTTACCCAGAATTAAAACTGAGCGATTGTGGCCATATTGTATCTTTTGATTTGTATGGTGATAGTGGGGACGCATGTGACGAAGATGGGCAGCGAGAATACGATAATACCTTCCACAAGTTGGATACCATCATTAGCACAGTCCAAAGTCTCAGAAACGAGTTGGCCAAGCAGGCTCGGAAGCAAGGATGGCAAGATCCCAAAAGAGTTAAGAAATGAGTGGCTATCCAGTAGGGGAAGGGCCTGTCCCAAGCAAGAAGGGGAGTGGTCGAAAGTCCAAATACCCTTTTGATAGGCTTGATCCGGGCATGTATTTCCTGGTGGAATGTGCCAAGGAGGAGTCCAAGAAGGTGGTTGGCCGGTTGACGGCATCAGCTCATTCGTGGTGCCGTCGCCGGGGGATGTTGAACCAATTCGTTTGTCGGACCTTGCCCGAAGGGGTGGGAGTCTTTAGAATTGGGAATATTAGACTTCCCTTGGAGGAACCCCATGGCGACCATCTTGATAGACAATAAGTCTTATCAGGTTCCCAACGAAGTGGCAGAGATGATGCATGAACTCAG
>Ga0181537_10004058_pt1 | contig 12266 bp, 11 predicted proteins | sample PEATcosm2014_Bin_39_FD_119765 | JGI IMG/M metagenome (GOLD analysis project Ga0181537, IMG submission 119765) | Peatland microbial communities from MTU Mesocosm Facility, Houghton, MI, USA - PEATcosm2014_Bin23_10_metaG | ecosystem: Environmental > Terrestrial > Soil > Wetlands > Peat | place...
AGCGCGATGTGCAGCAGCGTGATCTCCTCGTGGCTCTGCACCAGCGGGGTGAGCACCTTGACGGCGTCCTCGGCGCGGTTGTGCTCGGTGAGGCTGAGCGCGTAGGCATAGCGATCGGCAAGATCCGCCGTGCCGGCCTTGATCTTGCGCTCGTACCTGTCGATGAGGTCGACGTCCGCCGGGGTCGACAGCACCCGCACGCGCTCGCGGATCAGCGGGTAGCTCTCGGAGTCGTGCTCGGTGCGCGGCGGGAACTGCGCGGCACGCGCGCGCGCCTCGGCGATGCGGTCGGTGGTCACCGGGTGATCGATCAGCATCGCAGGGATGTAGGTGGCGGCGAGGCCCTCGTGGCGGCTCATGGTCTCGAAGAAGCCGCCCATGGCATTGGCATCGAATCCCGCCCCGGCGAGGTAGCCGATGCCGACACGGTCGGCCTCCGCCTCGTTGTCGCGCGAGAAATTGATCTGCTGCTGCGCGGCGATGCCCTGGGCGGCGACGATGCCGCCCTCGGCCGCCTGGCCCCCGCCGATCGCGCCCAGGAGGATCGCCGCCAGCAGCGCCGCGGCGGTGGTCATGGCCTGCTGGCTCTGGTTGCGGATCGCGCGCGCGATGTGGTGCTGCGTCACGTGCGCGATCTCGTGCGCCATGACGCTCGCCAGTTCCGACTCGCTCGAGGTGGCGAGGAACAGGCCCTGGTGGATGAAGACGAAGCCCCCCGGCACCGCGAAGGCGTTGATGCTGTCGTCCTTGATGACGAAGAAGTGGAAGTCACGCCCGCCCATGGCGCTTTGCGCGGCGAGCCTCTGCCCGAGGTTCTGCAGGTAATCGGTGATCTCCGGGTCCTCCATGAGCGCGCTCTGGTCGCGCAGCTCCTTGGTCACCATCTCCCCGAGGCGGTACTCATCGCTGTGCGAGATGATCTGCTCGGAAGGACTGCCGAGGTCGGGGAGGTCGGAACCGGACGCGGGGTTCGTGAGGACGATCGGGTGCGGCGCCTGGGTTTCATCGTCCGCGAAGGCGACGGCCGAAACGGTCAGGACTGCGGTCGCGATGAGGACAATGAGGCGTCGCATGCTGAAGGATAAGACCGCCGCGGGCGGTGGCAAGTTTCCCTGCGTTTACAGACGCTTACAAGCGCGTGTGTCTCCGGGCCACCTAGGGTACTACACCTAGAGGGTGTCCGAGGCAAAGTCTGCAAGGCGCGAGCGCTCCCCGCGCACCAGGGTGATGTGGCCCGAGTGCGCCCAGCCGCGGAAGCGGTTCACGGCGTAGGTGAGGCCGGAGGTCATCTCGGTGAGGTAGGGGGTGTCGATCTGGGCGATGTTGCCGAGGCAGGCCAGCTTGGTGCCGGGCCCGGCGCGGGTGATGAGCGCCTTCATCTGCTTCGGCGTGAGGTTCTGCGCCTCATCGAGGATCAGGAAGCGGTTGAGGAAGGTGCGCCCGCGCATGAAGTTCAGCGAGCGGATCTTGATGCGGTTGCGCAGCAGGTCATTGGTGGCAGCCCGGCCCCAGTTACCCCCCTCCTGGGAGCCGGTGAGCACCTCGAGGTTGTCCATGAGCGCGCCCATCCAGGGCTCCATCTTCTCCTCCTCGGTGCCTGGCAGGAAGCCGATGTCCTCCCCGAGCGGGATGGTGACGCGCGTCATGATGATCTCGGCGAAGCGGTTGGTCTCGAGGGTCTGCATCAGGCCGGCGGCCAGCGCCAGCAGCGTCTTGCCGGTGCCGGCAGGCCCCAGCACCGTGACGAAGTCGATCTCCGGGTCCATGAGCAGGTTCAGGGCGAAGTTCTGCTCGCGGTTGCGCGCGGTGATGCCCCAGACGCTGTGGCGCTCGTTGCGGTAGTCGCGCAGCAGCTCGATGGTCGCGGTGTCGCCGGAGATCTTGCGCACGATCCCCTCGATGCCCTCGGGGGTGTCCTGGAACAGGCCCTGGTTGGGCTGCCACTCGCGCACCGCGGGTCCGGAGAGCTCGTAGAAGGTGCGGTCAGCCTCCTTCCAGGAGCGGATGTCGCGGCTGTGGCTCTCCCAGAAGTCCTTCGGCAGCGCCGCCATGCCGCTGTAGAGGACGTCGGAGTCCTCGAGCGTCTTGTCGCTGTAGTAGTCCTCCGCGTGCACGCCGAGGATCGCCGCCTTGATGCGCAGGTTGATGTCCTTGGACACCAGGATCACGCGCACGTCCTTGTACTCATCCTGCAGCGCCAGCGTCTGCGCGAGGATGGCGTTGTCGCCGCCGGCGCCCGGCAGGCCTTCCGGGAGCACGTGCGAGAGCTGCCGGGTCTGGAAGTAGAGGCGCCCGGTGGAGGGCTTCTTGCCATGGTTGCCCGAGTAACCGGAAGGCAGCTGCAGACCCTTGTCGATCTGCTCCTTGGTGGCGTCGCGCATCATGTCATCGAGGAAGCGGCTCACCTGGCGCACGTTGCGCGAGGCCTCCGAGAGGCCCTTCTTGTGGGCGTCGAGCTCCTCGAGCACCACCATGGGCACGTAGACGTCGTGTTCCTCGAAACGGAAAATCGAGGCCGGGTCGTGCATCAGCACGTTCGTGTCGAGCACGAACAGCCGGCGACCGGCGCGTGAGCGGCCTTTCACTTCGCGGGTTTCGCCTGAGGCTGCCTTGGGACCGGGTTCATAAACGCTGCGCTGCTTCAAGTACTTCCTCCGCGTGACCGGGCACCTTAACCTTGCGCCACTCCTGGGCGAGGCGCGCGTTGCCATCGAGGAGGAACGTGCTGCGCTCCACCCCCAGGTACTTTCTGCCGTAAAGGCTTTTCTGTTTGATGACATCAAACAGCTTGCAGACTTTCTCGTCCGTGTCGGCGAGCAGCGGGAAGGGCAGGGACTCCTTGGCCGCGAACTTGTCGTGGCTCGCGACCGAGTCGCGCGAGACGCCGACGATGAGGGTGCCGGCCTTGCGGAAGGCCTTGGCGAGGTCGCGGAAATCCTGCGACTCGCGCGTGCAACCCGAGGTCATGTCCTTCGGGTAGAAGTAGATCACGAGCTTCTTGCCGGCCGCATCCTTGAGGCTCCAGGTCCCACCGCCCGTCATGGGCAGGGAAAATTCAGGCACCTTGGCTCCCGGCTTGATCGTGGTCATCTCTACTTCAGGATTTTACCGGTTCGAGGATGGCATCCAGGTTGAGCGAATCGCAGAACTCCATGAACTCCTCGCGCAGGTGCGCGACATGGATGCGGCTCGGCACGTTGACGATCATCTGCACCGCGAACATCGGCGCGCCGGTGTGGGCGGCCGGATAGCTGCGGGTGGAGACTTCCGCGATGTCGATGCCGCGCGTGGCAAAGAATCCTGACAGGCCCGAGACGATGCCGCTCTGGTCCAGGCACACGACGTCGATCGAGTACGGCAGCATGTCGGTGCGCGCCGTGCGCGGCTCGGTGCGCTTCAGGTGGATGCTGAGGTTGCTGGTCTCGGCGAGGCGCTTGAGCTCGGTCTCGAGCTTCGCGAGTGCATGCCAGTTGCCCGACACGAGCAACAGCATCGCGAACTCGGTGCCGAGGCTCGCCATGCGACTCTCGCTGATATTGCCGCCGGACTCGCTGATGACGCGCGTCAGCTCGTGAACCATGCCGGTGCGGTCGCTGCCGATCGCGGAAACGGCCAGGTGCTGCTTCATCTGTGGGTTGGTATTCGTCGGCTGCTGTCCGTTTCGCGCAACCGGGAGTGTACCGGGAGCGCGCTGCCAGCGCGACCCTGACGAGCGGCGCTGCGGATGCAGGCCTTGCCCGCTCGCGCTTGCGCTCGTAACATCGGCGGCCCGCCCGCGAGTGCTCTTAAATTCCCATGTTTTCAGGCAGCCTGGTTGCCATCGTCACACCTATGCGTCCCGACGGGGCCGTCGACTTCGACGCCTGGGGGCGCCTGATCGAGTTCCATGCGCAGGGCGGCACGAGTGGCATCGTGGTGGGCGGCACCACCGGGGAGTCGGCGACCCTGAGCGATGCGGAGCTCGGCGAGCTCACGCAGCGCGCCTGCGCGCTCGCGCGCGGCCGCATGGCGGTGATCGCCGGTGCCGGCACCAGCAGTACCGCCGCCACCGTGGCGCGGGTGCGCTGGCTCTCGGGGCTGCCCGTCGATGCGCTGCTGGTGGTGACGCCGGCCTACAACCGCCCCTCCCAGGAAGGCCTCTACCAGCACTTCGCCGCCGCCGCCGCGGCGAGCGCCAAGCCCCTCGTGCTCTACAACGTGCCCACGCGCACCGCGGTCGACATGAAGCCCGCCACCGTGGCGCGCCTGTCGCGCGTGGCCGGCATCGTCGGCCTGAAGGAGGCGGTGCCCGAGGTGGCGCGCGTGCGCGAGCTCCTCGGCGCCTGTGCCGCAGGTTTCGTGGTGCTCTCGGGCGACGATGCCAGTGCGCGCGAGGTCATCCAGGCCGGCGCCCGCGGGGTGATCTCGGTGACCGCGAACGTTGCGCCGGCGGCGATGTCACAGATGGTGGCGGCCGCGCTCGGCGGGCAGTTGGCTCGCGCGCAGGCACTGGACGCACCGCTCGCCGGGCTGCATCGGGACCTGTTTCTCGAGGCCAACCCCATCCCGGTGAAGTGGCTGCTGGCGCAGATGGGTCTGATGCCGGCTGGTATAAGATTGCCCCTGACCCCGCTGGCCGAGGACCACCGGGCGGGCGTGCTTTCCGCGGCACGCGCTGCCGGGATCCTCAGCTGACACCCAGCGCGCGCGGGCGAGGGGCCCGCAGCGCGACTTACCCGAGGTATTACCGAGCATGAGGAAGTTTCTGGCCGTCTTGGGCCTCAGTGTGTTCATCGTGGCCTTGGGGGGCTGCAAGTCCCTGCGCGGGGCCAACAGCTGCCACAAGCCGCAGGCCTACCAGAGCGCGCGCACCGGCGCCACGCTGAAGATCCCCGAAGGGGTGGACGCGCCCGACACGGCTGGCCTCCTGAAGCTGCCGGTGCTCAACGAACCGCCGCCGCCGCCGCGCGGACCCAAGGACCCCTGCCTTGACCAGCCACCCTCCTTCAAGGTGACCAAGCCCGCGGCGGCCCCGCAGGCCTGAAGACCCCCGCCCACCCGGCGGGTGCGGCTGGGTGCGCCATGCTTTATGATTCGCGCCCCTTTGGGGCGGGCTTCAGGGGCGCACTGAGGCGCCGCCACCAGAGAGTCGCGTAAGTATCTGATTGGAGAGGTGGCCGAGCGGTCGAAGGCGCTGGACTGGAATTCCAGTAACATCTTCACGGGTGTTCGTGGGTTCGAATCCCACCCTCTCCGCCACCGCCTCACGCGAAGGACCATGGTGGCCCGCATTGGTTTCTCCGCGACGACCAGTCGTGAATCCCGTCAGGGCCGGAAGGCAGCAGCGGCAGCGGCGATGTCGGGTGCCGGAGCTTAAGCTGGTGCGGGCCGCCTCCATTGCTGCGGCGCTAAGGACCGGTTCATGAGCTACACCGCACTCGCCCGCAAGTGGCGGCCGAAGAACTTCACCGAGCTGATCGGCCAGGAGCACGTGCGGCGCGCGCTGGTGAATGCGCTCGAGAGCGGCCGCGTGCACCACGCCTTCCTCTTCACCGGCACGCGCGGGGTCGGCAAGACCACCATCGCGCGCATCCTCGCCAAGTGTCTCAACTGCGAGAAGGGCATGACGGCCGAGCCCGACGGCACCTGCGCCAGCTGCCGCGAGATCGATGCCGGGCGCTTCCCGGACCTCATCGAGGTCGATGCCGCCTCGCGCACCAAGGTCGATGACACGCGCGAGCTGCTCGACAACGTGCAGTACGCCCCCGCGCGCGGCCGCTACAAGGTGTACCTCATCGACGAGGTGCACATGCTCTCGGCGCACTCCTTCAACGCGCTGCTGAAGACCCTCGAGGAGCCCCCGCCGCACGTGAAGTTCCTGCTCGCGACCACCGATCCGCAGAAGCTGCCGGTGACGGTGCTGTCGCGCTGCCTGCAGTTCAGCCTCAAGCGCCTGCCGGCCGCGGCGATCGCGGCCCACATGCAGCACATCCTCAAGGAGGAGGGCGTGCCCTTCGAGGCGGCAGGCCTGAAGCTCGTGGCGCAGGCCGCCGATGGCAGCATGCGCGACGGGCTGTCGCTCCTTGACCAGCTGATCGCCTTTGGCGGCGGCAAGGCGGGCGAGGCCGAGGCGCGCGCCATGCTCGGCAGCATCGCGCGCGACCACGTGGTGCGCCTCGCGGAGCTTCTGGCCGCGGGCGACAGCGGCGCCCTCATGAAGTGCGCCCAGTCGCTCGAGGAGTTCGCCCCGGACTATGCGCAGGTGCTCGATGAGCTTGCGGCTCTGCTGGTGCGGGTGGGTTTTCGCCAGGCGCTCCCCGATTACGAGGGCGATGAGCTCTATGAGCCGCAGCTGCTGGCGCGCCTTGCGCAGCTGCTCGCGCCCGAGGACGTGCAGCTGTACTACCAGACCGCCATCATCGGCCGGCGCGACCTCCCGCTGGCACCCGACCCCAGGAGCGGCTTCGAGATGACGCTGCTGCGCATGCTCGCCTTCCGCCCGGCGGCCGAGGGCCCGCGCGCCGCTGCGGCGGCGCCCGCCACGGCACGCAGCGCGCCAGTGCCGCCGGCCACAGTGCGCGACGCCACGCCGCGCGCGGAGGCTGCCGCCGCACCCGCGGCCGCCCCCGGGGCGCCCGGGGCGGCGTGGGCGCAGACCCTGAGCCAGCTTGAGATCGCAGGTGCCACGCGCCAGCTCGCCAACCACTGCGTGTTCATCGGCCGCCAGGGCGCGGTGGTGCGCCTGGCACTCGACCCGCGCAACCAGCTGCTGCGCACGCCGGCGCTGGAGGAGAAGCTCGCCCAGGCGCTCGCGCGCCACTACGGGGAGCCGGTGCGTCTTGAGTTCCAGGCCGTCGCGGCAGGCGCCGAGACCCCGGCGCAGGCGCGGCTGCGGGCCTCGGACGAGGAGCTGTCGGTGGCGCGGCGCGCCTTCGAGGAGGACGCCGGGGTCAAGGGGCTGCGCGAGCGCTTCGGTGCGACGGTGCTCCCGGACACCGTGCGCCCGGTAAAATGACTTCACAGCCTGCGGCGCTGGTGCGCCCGAGGAAGCCCCGAGGATGAAACCGAATTTCAACAACCTGATGAAGCAGGCCCAGGCCATGCAGGCCAACATGCAGAAGGCCCAGGCCGAGATCGCCAACATCGAGGTCATCGGCGAATCCGGTGGCGGCATGGTGAAGATCACCATGAACGGCAAGCACGAGGTCAAGCGCGTGCAGATCGAGCCGAGCGTGAGCGGCGAGGACCGCGACATGCTCGAGGACCTGATCGCCGCCGCCGCCAACGACGCGGTGCACAAGGTCGAGGCGCGCGTCGCGGAGAAGATGGCCGGACTCACCTCCGGCCTGCAGCTGCCCCCTGGCATGAAGCTGCCGTTCTGACGTCCTCGCGATGAAGCACTCCCCGCACCTGGCGCGGCTCATCGAGGCGCTGCGCGTGCTGCCGGGCGTCGGTCCCAAGAGCGCGCAGCGCATGGCCTTCCACCTGCTGCAGGAAGGGCGCCCCGGCGCGCACGGGCTCACGCAGGCCCTCGCTGCTGCGCTCGAGCGCGTCACGCGCTGCCAGCGCTGCCGCATGCTCACCGAGGAGGAGCTGTGCGTGATCTGCGCCGCGCGCGAGCGTGACGCGGCGCTGCTGTGTGCGGTGGAGTCACCCGCGGACGTGGTGGCGATCGAGTCCAGCGGCAGCTACCGGGGCCGCTACTTCGTGCTCATGGGGCACCTCTCGCCCCTCGATGGCATCGGGCCCGAGGAGCTCGGCGTGCGTGAGCTCGAGGCGATCCTCGCCGAGGGCGGGGTGCGCGAGCTGATCCTCGCCACCAACTCCACCGTCGAGGGCGAGGCGACCGCCCACTACCTGAGCGAGCTCGCCACGCGCCGCGGCATCCGCGCCAGCCGCATCGCCCACGGCGTGCCGGTTGGCGGGGAACTCGAGTACGTCGATGGCGGCACGCTCGCGCACGCGCTCGCCGGACGCCAGTCGCTCTAGTATCCCGTGCACGAGGCGCCAGCAGGACCCGCGCGCCCCTTGCCCCGCCTGAGCGCCCGACCCGCCGCCCAAAGGAGGGCCCCCCGCGCGTGAGTGCCAAGGAGGACCCTTCCGCCGCCGCCCGTGCGCCGCGCGAGCTCCTGCCGTGGCTCGTGGCGGTGGCGTTCTTCATGCAGGCGCTGGACACCACGATCCTCAACACCGCGGTGCCGAGCATCGCGCGCGCGCTGGCGGTGGCGCCCCTGAGCATGAAGTCGGTGCTGTCGAGCTACTCGCTGAGCCTCGCGGTGTTCATCCCGATCAGCGGCTGGATGGCGAACCGCTTCGGCACCCGGCGGGTGTTCGGCGGCGCCATCCTGCTCTTTGCCCTGGGGTCGCTCCTGTGCGGGCTGGCGCGCAACATCCACTGGCTGGTGGCGTTCCGCATCCTGCAGGGGTGCGGCGGGGCGATGATGGTTCCGGTCGGCCGGCTCACCCTGGTGCGCACCTTCCCCAAGTCCGAGCTGGTGCGCGCGATGAGCTTCGTCGCGATCCCGGGTCTCATCGGTCCGATGCTGGGTCCCGTGGCCGGCGGCTTCATCACCGGCTACCTGCACTGGAGCGTGATCTTCTTCCTCAACGTGCCCATCGGGGTGGCGGGCCTGTATCTGGTTTACCGCTACCTGCCCGACTACCGCCAGGACGCAAGCCCGCCGCTGGACGTGGCGGGACTCGTGCTCTTCAGCTCCGGCATCGCGCTGCTGTCCTACGTCCTCGAGGTGTTCGGCGAGCACCGCCTGGGCCTGGGCGCCATCGCCGGCCTGCTCGCGCTCGCGGCGCTGCTGCTCGGTGCCTACGGGCTGCGCGCCGCGCGTACAGCCTATCCGCTGCTGAAGCTGGCGCTGTTCAAGATCCGCACCTTCCGCGCCGCCGTGAGCGGCAGCTTCTTCACGCGCGTCGCCATCGGCGGGGTGCCGTTCCTGTTCCCGCTGCTCTACCAGGTGGGACTTGGCTACACGCCGATCCAGTCCGGCCTGCTGATGATGCCGCAGGCGGTCGCGGCCATCAGCCTCAAGGTCTTCACGCCGAGGATCCTGGCGCGCTTCGGCTACCGCGCGGTGCTGGTCTCCAACACCGTGATCCTCGGCCTCCTGATCACGCTGTTCGCCACCATCGGGGCGGCCACCCCGGTGTGGCTCATCGTGCTGCAGGCCTTCGCCTACGGGTTCTTCCAGTCGCTGCAGTACACCAGCATGAACACGCTCGTGTATGCGGACGTGCCCGACCCGGATGCCGGCAGCGCCAGCACCATCGGCAGCACCGCGCAGCAGCTGTCGATGAGCTTCGGCATCGCCACCGCCTCGCTGGTGGCGGCGATCTTCGTCCCCGACCGCTTCCACACCACGCCCCAGGAGATGATCCACGGCGTGCACCAGGCGTTCCTCGTGCTCGGGGCCGCGACGGTGCTCTCCACCGTGGTGTTCCGCTCGCTGCGTGCAGGCGACGGCAGCGCGATCAGCCAGCACCAGGAGGGCGCGGCCGGGGAGGCCGGCGCCGGCCAGGCGGCGCTCGCGCACGTTGAGCCCCCGGGGGACTCCTAGCGGGTGCGCTGCGTGCGCCGCGCGCTCAGGTCCTCGTAGAGGCGCCGCAGCCGCCGGTAGCTTTCGTAGCGGCGCGCCGCCAGCGCACCGCTCGCCGCCGCGGCCTGCACCGCACATCCCGGCTCGCGCATGTGGCGGCAGTCGGCGAAGCGGCAGCCGGGGGCCAGGCGCTCGACCTCGACGAAGCCGAGTGCGCGCTCATCGAGCGCCTCGACCGCGGGTGCAAAGTCGCGCACCCCCGGGGAGTCGATGAGGGCCGCCCCGTTGGGCAGGTCGAACCAGCGCGCGGCGGTGGTCGTGTGCCGGCCTTCCTCCTCGCGCACCAGTTCCCCGACCGCGACATCCGCGTCCGGCACCAGGCAGCGCACCAGCGAGGACTTGCCGACCCCGGACTGCCCGACCAGGGCTGCGATCGCACCCGGGGCGAGCGCCAGGCGCAGTGCCTCGGTGCCCGCCTCCCCGAGCGCCGAGGCGCTGAGGTTCGGGTAGCCGGCGGCCGCATAGGTGGCCAGCTCCGCGTCGAGGTCCGCGGCGGCTGCAAGGTCGCTCTTGTTGATGACCAGCAGGGCGGCGATCCCGGCGGCCGTGGCGGCGGCGAGGTAGCGGTCGATGACGAAGAAGTCCGGCTGCGGCACCGCCGCCAGCACCACCAGCAGCTGCGTCAGGTTCGCGACCACGGGTTCCGCCGCGCCGCGCACGCTCGAGCGGTAGAGCGCGGTGCGCCGCGGCAGCACCTCGGTGACGTGCAGCTCCTCGTGGTGCTCGCCCACGCGGCAGCGCACCTCATCGCCGCACACGATGCTCAGCGCGCGGCCGAAGGGGCGCGCCTTCAGCTGCGCGCCCGTCGCCGTGCGCACCAGCAGGTGGCGGCCAAAGGCGGCGATCACGCGGCCGTTCAGGACTTCGCTCATGCCAGGGTGCGCCCTTTCGCCTCTGCTACACTTCTCGCGGCTGCCAGTGCAGCCGCTGCCACGCTACCACCGTTAGCACCCCATGCCGAGCGCCGAGAACCTCATCTGGATCGACCTTGAGATGACGGGACTGAAGCCCGAGGCCGACTCGATCATCGAGATCGCCACCGTGGTGACCGACAAGGAGCTGAAGGTGCTTGCCGAGGGCCCGGTGCTCGCCATCCACCAGAGCGAGGAGGTGCTCGGGCGCATGGACAGCTGGAACCAGCGCCAGCACGGCTCCTCGGGGCTCATCGAACGGGTGCGCGCGAGCACGGTGACGGTCGCGGAGGCACAGCAGCGCACGCTCGCGTTCCTCGCGCCGCTGGTCAACGCGAGCGCCTCGCCCATGTGCGGCAACAGCATCTGCCAGGACCGCAGGTTCCTCGCGCGCTGGATGCCCGACCTCGAGCGCTTCTTCCACTACCGCAACCTCGACGTCTCCACGCTCAAGGAGCTGGCGCGCCGCTGGGCGCCGGGGGTGTGCGAGGGGTTCGTGAAGCAGGGCGCGCACCTGGCGCTCGCCGACATCCACGAGTCGATCCGCGAGCTGCGCCACTACCGCGCCAGGCTCTTTGCGCCGGCCTTCGGCGGCGCCCCCTAGCAGTCAGCTGAGGCGGCTGGTGGCGGGCTTGGCGAGGAACAGCCAGGTCTCGACCACCGTATCCGGGTTCAGCGACATGCTCTCGATCCCCTGCTCGAGCAGCCAGCGCGCCAGGTCCGGGTGATCGGAAGGCCCCTGGCCGCAGATGCCGATGTACTTGCCGTGCTTGCGGCAGGCGGTGATCGCCATCGACAGCAGGCGCCGCACCGCAGGGTCGCGTTCATCGAAGTGCTTGGCGACGATGGCCGAGTCGCGGTCCAGGCCGAGCGTCAGCTGCGTCATGTCGTTGGAGCCGATCGACATGCCATCGAAGTACTCGAGGTACTCCTCCGCCAGCAGCGCGTTGGTTGGCAGCTCGCACATCATGATGATCTTGAGCCCCTCGAGGCCGCGCTTGAGACCGTTGGCGGCCAGGAGCTCGGTGACCTGGCGCGCCTCCGCGACGCTGCGCACGAACGGCACCATGAGCTGCACGTTGCTGAGGCCCATGGTCTCGCGCACGCGGCGGATGGCGCGGCACTCGAGCTCGAAGCAGGGGCGGAAGCTCTCGTCGGTGTAGCGCGAGGCGCCGCGGAAGCCGAGCATCGGGTTCTCCTCGTGCGGCTCGTAGCGCGAGCCGCCGATGAGGTTGGCGTACTCGTTGGACTTGAAGTCCGAGAGGCGCACGATGACCGGCTCGGGCGCAAAGGCCGCGGCGATCTGCGACACCCCTTCGGCGAGCTTCTCCACGTAGAAGGTGACCGGGTCCGCGTAGCCTGCGATCTGGTTGCGGATCTGCTCCTGCAGCCCGGAGTCGAGGCGGTCGAACTCCAGCAGCGCCCGCGGGTGCACGCCGATCATGCGGTTGATGATGAACTCCAGGCGCGCCAGTCCCACGCCATTGTGCGGGATGGCGGCGAAGTCGAAGGCGCGGTCGGGGTTGCCGACGTTCATCATGATCTTGACCGGGATCTTGGGCAGGTGGTCGAGCTCGATCTGCTTCTTCTCGAACTCGAGCAGCCCCTCGTAGACGTGCCCGGTATCACCCTCCGCGCACGACACGGTGACCTCCTGGCCCTCGCGGATCTTCTGGGTCGCATCGCCGCAGCCGACCACGGCCGGGATGCCGAGCTCGCGCGCGATGATGGCGGCATGACAGGTGCGTCCGCCGCGGTTGGTGACGAT
>Ga0181537_10004060_pt1 | contig 12259 bp, 8 predicted proteins | sample PEATcosm2014_Bin_39_FD_119765 | JGI IMG/M metagenome (GOLD analysis project Ga0181537, IMG submission 119765) | Peatland microbial communities from MTU Mesocosm Facility, Houghton, MI, USA - PEATcosm2014_Bin23_10_metaG | ecosystem: Environmental > Terrestrial > Soil > Wetlands > Peat | place...
AGGCCTAGATATAGGGCTAGCAAACCGCTGCCATCAGGCAGCCACAGCGGGCTGAACAAAGGCCCGTCTTTGGACTTGAAAATGAGGCTTTGTTTGCCACTAACTGCGTCCACCTCCATCAATCCACTGATGGCGTCCTCGATCGTATAAACCACACACACGATGCGCTTGCCATCGGGCGACCAGGCGGGAGCGAATAACGCTTGACCCATGCCGCCCGTGACCAGTGTTTTTCCCTCTGCAGTTTCGAGCGAATAAATCACCAGCCGGAACTTGCCGAGTTCCGGGTTATTCATCACGGTGTAGGCAAGACTGTGTCCGTCAGGAGAGAACGTGATGTTGGTGTCGATGTCTGTGATCAGCTTCTGCGGAGTGCCGCCTAGCACCGGAGCGCGATAAAGATTCTTAAGCGCTTGTCCCGGCTCGCCGCGGACAAAATAAAGATAATTTCCGTCGGGAGAGAACCGCACGCCCAGGTATTGCACCGCTTCAGGAGGCATCACCTGCGTATTGCTATTGGTCGGAACATTGCGCAGCCACAAGCTCTGCTGACCTTTGTCGTCGACCACGTTCAAAATGTATTTGCCATCGGGAGAGATGGCGACCAGCTTGGCTTTACCGGTCTCGGTAACTTTGCCGACCGAGAAATTCTGGAACGGAACCGGCCGGGCGTGGAAAAACAAAGCGTACACGCCATAGCCTGCAGCCGCCATTAGTAAAATCGCGACGACACTCGTAATGCCAACGCCCAATTTGTTCTGGCTCGCCGCAGCCACTACGGCAGAACTGCTCGTCATATGTGCAGGCTGGTGGGCAGGCGGGGTCACAGCCGCCGAGCTTCCCGACTCCATGCTCACCGTCGGCACCTGGCGGCTGGAATCCGTATCCCGCTTCAGCCGTTGCAGTTCCGCGCGCATCTCCGATGCGTGCTGATACCGCAGATCGCGATCCTTCTCGAGCGCCCGGTTGATAATGCGTTCCAGTTCCGGCGGCACGTCGGGGTTCAGCCGCGCAGCCGATGCCGGCGCGCGGTTGAGCACCGCGTCAAAAATGATTCCCGAAGTATCACCCCGGAACGGCAACACCCCCGTCACCATCTCATAGAGCACCGCGCCAAAGGAAAACAGATCGGTCCGCGCATCCAGGTCCTTCCCCCGCACTTGCTCCGGCGACATATAAGCCACCGTCCCCAGCGCTGTTCCCGGACTGGTCAAATGCGGTTCGTCCGCCATGCCCGTCATGGTGTTCGCCGCGGCAATCTGGCTCGACGAGCCCGTCGGAGTCGTGACCTTGGCCAGCCCAAAGTCCAAAATCTTGGCGTGGCCGCGCTTGGTGACAAAAATATTCGCCGGCTTGATGTCGCGATGGATAATCCCTTCCGCATGCGCGGCATCGAGCGCGTCCGCAATCTCAATGGCCAGGCCCAGCACAACTTCCGTCTCCACGGGCTTTCCCGCAATCCGGTGCTTCAGCGTCACTCCATCCAGAAACTCCATGGCAATGAAGGTCTGCCCGTGCTGGTCATCGATCTCATGGATCGTGCAGATATTTGAATGGTTTAGCGCCGACGCCGCCTGCGCCTCGCGCTGGAAGCGCGCCAGCGCCTGCGCATCTTTGGAAATTTCGTCCGGCAGGAATTTCAATGCCACAAAACGATGCAGCTTCACATCCTCGGCCTTATAGACGACACCCATCCCGCCACCACCGAGCTTGTCGACGATCCGGTAGTGCGAAATGGTTTGGCCGATCACTGGCGCACAATCTTACGAGGGCGAAATATGCAAGTCAATGAAAGCTGGGCAGTTGGCGTCGGTTCAAGAGGTGGTTGGCGAAACGCCTTTACGCAAAACCCCCGTTCGTGAAAATTGGGGGGGGCAAACCCTCGTTTTGTTTCCTGAACAATGAATGATAAAGGACGTTCACATCAACAACGCCTTTCCTCTTTCGATCGATATGCAGACTGACGAATCAAGTGAGGCCGCCTTCCGACTCGGTTCCGCACTCGCGTGTCCAGTTCACGCTGTATCAGAGTACGCAGTATTCCGGAGGTGCCACATTGTCAGACCGCGAAGCTAAGCGCAAAAACCGTATATGATAACTAACTCCTGCCGCTCTGCGGTACGGAGGATAACAGTGGCGACATATATACGTGCTAACGCCTGGAACTCCGGCGGAACCTTCACCAATCAGGATCTCTATTGGTACGCGATCGGCGTTCGCGCCATGATGGCCCGTGCTCTGGACGATCCCGCCAGTTGGTGGTTTTTCGCGGCCATCCACGGCGAGTATGTAACGCCCGATAACGATCCCGGAAAGTTCCCGGGATGGGGATATCTTCCTGGCCCACCGAACGTTCCCACTATGCCACTACCGTCGGCTAACGACGTTAAAATTTACTGGAATCAATGCCAGCATCAAAGCTGGTTTTTTCCTCCGTGGCATCGAGGCTATCTCATGGCGCTCGAAGCGCAACTCCGAGAGGACATAGTCCAGCAGGGAGGCCCTTCGAACTGGGCGCTTCCCTACTGGAATTATTTCGGTCCCGGGAACGAATTTGACATTCCTCCTGCCTTTACCCAGCCCGCCATGCCCAATGGCAGCCCCAACCCGCTTTTCGTTACCGCGCGCTACGGTCCTTATGGCAATAACATCATTTTCGAACCTACGGCAGCGGCGCTGATCAAATATCCGCCTCCTCCAGGTTTCCACGGTAAGGTTACGGATGATTGCCTCTGCGACACCGTCTATACCGGTTCCGACACCAATACGTCCCTGCCGGGTTTCGGCGGCCCGCTGTCGGGTTTCTGGCACGGCGATCTTTATCCTTCCGGAAATCTGGAACAGGACCCGCATAATCTGACCCACAACTTCGTGGGCGGCTTCACCTCAGCTTCCAGCGGACTGATGACCGACCCGGGCCTCGCCGCGCTCGATCCGATCTTTTATCTGCATCACGCCAACATCGACCGCATGTGGGCGATCTGGAACTCGGATCCGAGAAACACCAACCCGTCGGACCCTAATTGGCTGAAAGGTCCCGCGGCGAGCGGCGAACGCGAGTTCATCATGCCGATGCCTGGGAAAACGTCTTGGCGCTACGCACCCATAGACGTGAACACTTTGAGCCTGATGAACTACACGTATGACAATCTGAAAAAAGCCCCTTGCGGGAACCCGCTCGGCGAGAGGCTGAACCGACTGGGCGTGGCAGGGCCGGTGTCAGCCACCCCTGCGCCCGAAAGGAATGCCGTGGAACTTGTGGGAACCAACGACAAACCGGTGGCCATCACGGGCCGAGGCACGTCCACAACGGTTCAACTCGAAAATGAGGTTCGGCAGAAGATTTCCCGCAGTCTCGTAATGGCCGCCGAAACCTCGGCACCCGACCGCGTCTATCTCAATCTGGAGAACGTGCGAGGCACCCACGACGCGACCGCGCTCAGCGTCTTCGTCGGCCTTCCGCAGGGGGCGAATCCCGACAATTATCCCGACTTGCTCGCGGGAACCGTCGGCCTGTTTGGCCTACGCCGGGCCAGTCTTGCCGACGGACGACACCTCGGCGGTGGACTGAGCTTCCTTCTTGATATCAGCCGCATCGTCGACCTAATGCATGTCGGGGATGCGCTGAATTCGAATACGCTGCGGGTTACTATCGTCCCGAACCGGCCAGTCCCAGAAGACGCGGAGGTCACGGTCGGTCAGGTCAGTGTCTACCGCGAGGGCCGTTAGGCTGTGATTTATGACAACCGCGACCGCGCCCTTGTACGCAACGGGCTGTTCGCGCTCACCACTCTCGCATGGATTCTCGCCGTGTGGAGCCCGGGAATCCGTGCCCACCACCACGCCGCCGCGCGAGTGTTCTCGGCGAGTGCAGCTGCAAACTGGTTGCTGATGCTGGCCGCCATGATGGCGCCGGTTCTGATCCAGCCCTTTCAATTCATTCGCAGCAGCAGCTTTGCGAGCCGTCGTATGCGGTCGACACTGCTGTTTGCAGCAGGTTACACGGTGGTTTGGATGTTCGCAGGCGCCTTGATGATCTCACTTGCCGCGGCGCAGCGATCATCCGGACTTCCGCCGTTTGTCAGCGTAGCTGCCGTGTTCCTGGTCGCTTTCGCCTGGCAGTGCTCGCCCGCGAAACAAATTTGTCTGAATGGGTGCCATGCGTTTCGCCCGTTGGCCGCCTTTAGTCGCGCGGCGGATATCGATGCCCTGGTTTTCGGCCTCACTCACGGCGCCTGGTGCGCCGGATCGTGCTGGGCTTGGATGCTGTTGCCACTCCTTTTATCGAGCGGTCACCTTGTAGCAATGGCTGCCACTGCTGTTCTCATCTTCTGCGAACGCCTCGATGGCCCGGCTCCGGTTGGTTGGCGGTGGCGCGGCTTGGGCCGAGCGTGCAGAATCGTCGCGAGACGGATCACGCTCGTTCTCAGTCCGCGGCCTCAAGAAGTCAACGCAGCGAGATTTGCCGCATGACTTTCCCGCACCACACCTGATAATCGGTTGGGGCCTCGGCCACCCGGACATTCGAAACACCGTTCGGGGAGGTATTGCCCGCGGAGTTGCCAAGCCCGGCCACCCGACGGGACGCACCATCTCAAACGGCTCCAAGACCCTCCCTGCTTACCAATTCCCGCAGTGAATGAGAAAGGACGCTAGGTGCGCGCCGAGAGCCTTGGCGATGAGGCGGTCATCCAGAAGACCACCGCCGTGCAGTCCTTCACTCCAGTAGATCCCGTGACTGGAGTGAAGGACAGACCGCTTCCAGAGCCTCGGGAAAGACTCTGAGAGTTGTTGCGATTCTCAATCTACGGTGATTCGCGTCGCAGCTATTGTACCTTTTACTTCGATACCTGTTGGGGCACCGGTGCTATCGTACGTTTTGAAGGTGAAAGTGCCAGTATATGTTTTGCCGTCGCGAGCCACGACGTTCGTCTCGTCCAAAGTGAAGGTGCCGCTGGCGGTAGGGGGAGTGCTGCCCGGAGTGAAGAGCCATCCGATGTGATGCAAACGCACCGTTCGTGTCGCGACTTCCTTCCAGACGCCGAAGCAGATATTGCCAGTATCGGGTGGCAGCCACGCATTTTCAAACTCGGTTCCATCGCTGTGCCATTGATCGAGCGTCTCGTTGAATGTACTGCCGTCCGCGGTGTAAACGACGTGCCACAGACCGACGATGGAGCCGCCTCGATCGCGTTCGAAGCCCTCCAGTTGGTCGTTTCCAGCCTGTGCCAGCATCGGGAGCCGAATCGGACTCTTCGACCCCGTGCCCGTCAGGCCACAGGCAGCATTCGCGGCGGTTGCACCGAACAGTAGTACCGAAATCGAGAGCAGCGCCAGAGCGCCGCCTGAGATCCGGCTGGTGAACGGCGCCTCGTGCAGGAACCGTTTGAGTTTCTTCATCAATGAGTTCAAGGTTCTTCTCCTTTTTCCTCGCGTTGGGCGAGCAAACTGGGTCCGAGTCTCCTGCACTACCGCTCTTGGAGCAATGCCCGCGCGGCGAATTGTTCCTCCCCGCGCAATTCCTTCCACGGCAATAGGTTGGCAGAACTTATCCCTTGCCGTTGCGAGAGTGTTAGACTTCGGCTTCACTAACTGGCGGAGTGTCAGGTGAGGCTTTCACCTATCGAAAACACGGTTCGCTTTGGCCTCTTTGAGCTGGATGTCAGGACGCGACAGCTCACGAAGAACGGCGCGAAGATTCGGCTGCCGCAGCAGTCAATTCAGGCCCTGTCGCTGCTCCTCGAACGCCCGGGCGAGATTGTCACGCGTGAGGAACTCAGGCGACGCCTCTGGCCGTCCGATGTTTTTGTTGATTTCGATCACGGACTGAATAAATCCATCCAGAAACTCCGCGATGCCCTCGGCGATTCGGCAGGCTCTCCCCGTTACATTGAAACCATTCCGCGTATCGGATACCGTTTCATCGCGCCAGCCAACGGGGCGACAGAAATCTGGGAACTCAGGTCAGACACAAATACTCCACAGCCGCAAAATCTCGCCTCCGCTCCTCAAGCCGGAAAGGCTGGAGGCTGGCGGGCGCGCTGGCTTTTCATCGCGGCCTGCATCACGCTCGGTGCGCTCGCGGCAGGCTGGCTGATTCGTTGGAGACTGCGAGCGAGCGAACCGATCCAATCGTTGGCTGTGCTTCCCCTTGACAATCTGTCCGGAGATCCCTCTCAGGAGTACTTTGCCGATGGCATGACCGATGAACTGATCACGAAGCTCGCTAAGGACTCAACTCTCCGCATTGTCTCCAGAACTTCGGTGATGCAGTACCGTGGGGCCCGCCGGCCGCTTCCGGAAATCGCTCGAGCGCTCCACGCGGATGCAATCCTCGAAGGCTCAGTGTCCCGTTCCGGCGATCAGGTTCATATGACTCTTCAGCTGATCCGGGCGGATACTGATTCACATCTATGGGCCGACAGTTACGAAGGCAATGCGAACGATGTTGCACTGCCGGACGAGGCGGCCAAAGACGTTGCGCAGCAACTGCATCGCGCAGTTCCGACCGTGAAGGCCGTCCGCTATGTAAGCCCGGCAGCGCATGATGCCTACCTGCACGGCAGGTATCTCTGGTTCAGCGCCCGCATGGAGGAGTCCGGGCCCTGGTTCCAGAAGGCGATCGATCTCCAGCCCGATTATGCGCTGGCTTGGGCCGGACTCGCCGATTATTACGGGGAGGGTATCGCCGGCGATGTTCTCGATCCCCGCACGAGCATCGTTCCAGAGGAGCAGGCAGCCCAACGCGCGTTCGAACTGGATCCGGACCTGCCGGAAGCGCACCAGGCCATGGGTGCCATGTTCCTCATAGATCGATGGGATTGGGCAGGCGCCGACCGGGAGACTCTCCGCGCCATCAGCCTCAATCCGCGGGACGGCGATCTGTATTACCTGCGCGCCTGTCTGTTACAGGCGGTCAATCGTGAGACAGAAGCCATCGATTTGGGAAAGAAGACGATGGAAATTGATCCATTCTCACGGCCCTACGCTCTCGCGTCGCTTTACGAGTACACGCGTCAATTCGATGCGGCACTGGCGGAAATACGGCTCCGGCTGGAAGCAAATCCCAACAATCCCGATCTCCTCGGTCTGGAAATGGATACGTGGCGACGTATGGGCAACTACAAGGAGGCCGTGGACACCTGGGCCAAATGGCACATTCTCATGGGAGACCCTCAGTCGGCCGTGAACCTGCGGCGTGCCTACGATCGGGGCGGTGCTCGCGGCTTCGTTCGCTGGCAGCTTGGCAGGCGTCTCCTTCAGGCGAAGAGTCACTACGTCTCTCCTGTCGAGTTGGCCAGTTATTACGCCCAGCTTGGTGACAAAGAGCGGACGCTCGCTCTTCTCGAGGAGGGTTACCGCCAGCGTGCCACGGACACTCTTTGGATCCAGGGGGATCCCGCCTACGACTTTGTCCACGCCGATCCCCGCTTTCGCTCCATCGTTCAGAAGACAGGTGTAGCCTATTAGTTAGGATCTGCTTTTCCTATGGGGACTGCATCGACGGATGAAATCACGCCAAAACAAGCGTTGACCGCGGTTCAAGCCCATTTCAAGAGATGAGTAACGATAGACGCGCCAGGGTCTAGGAATGCCACTGGGCGCATTCCGCGGCAATCCAGTTGAGCGAATGGTTGCCATCTTCGGCAGGTGACCCAAAACCTGTTGCGGCTTGCCAAACCATGTAGTGAACGATAAACCGGATTATCGCGCGCTACCAGCGAGCACCCTAAGGAACTGAACTCTGGCGAATCATACCGCTTTATGCTGAAGGCGGTCGTTCGTGCGTTCGTGCGAACCAGAACAACGTGGGAATCTTACGGCGGGGTCACTGGCATCGGTCGGCTGTCAGTCGGACAGCCCCTACTCCTCTTTGCGCGGGAACGTGGTTGATCGAAACACAATGTCCCGTAACGTTGCCCAAATGCGCACGGCCCATTAACTCTGCCCTTTTTTGGGCTTTTGGGCTTGAGTCGGGCACGGAGCGCTTGTTTTATTACAAAACAGCTCGTCATCACAAAGCAGTCTCACCGGCGCGTCAGCGCAGCCGATTCGGGGACCGAATTAGAGGAGACTATCGCTCGGCGAAGAGAACGTTGTACCCCTCGCGAAACACTCGCTATTTGGCGTTTGTTTGCGTCGGCAACTTTGCGAATCTCTTCGAACGTTCTGTTCGCGGCCTTGCCTTTTTTCTTCGCAGAAACCATCTTTCGAACGCGCTCAGAGATGTGTTTTGCGATCTCGTCGAATTGAGGAGGCTTAGCACCATTCCGAGCGCGAAAAGAGAGCAACGAGGCTTCTAATCCTGTGATTCTTATCGGCTTAGCGGTCGGCCGTCGTCTAGAGGTTTTTTTAGCGGCCATACAGTTTCCTTAATTGCCACTATACACTTTTTTCGCGGAAATAGGATGCTGCCCGACGAGGTACGGATGGCCCGCATTTCCCCCGTCACCTCTTCCATCCGCTGTCCATTCTTCACAATACTCCACGGCGATGCTTAGAACGACCGCATCGGCACCCGAGGGCAAAACGACCTCCTTTGCGCTACCAGTCCGAGCGTCCTTCCAAAGCGCGATGCATCTCGAAGGCGCCACAACCCCGCTGCTGGGCCTGCTGAGGTTCGCCATTCCAATGCTAGTGAGAGTCAACACCGACGATCCCGGATCGTCGGCCAACGTAGTCGCATAGCGTCCCGGCCAGCGACTGGAAATCTGGGGGCCGTCCATAAGGAGGCATATTAAGAGATTTGGTCCCACCGAGTGGATCAGATCTCCGAGAGGGTCGGGACGTGCAAGGTCCTCACAAATGAGCACCGATGCCGTGAGCCACGGTTTTAGAGTCACAAGCACTATCGATCGGTCGTTAACGTCGATGTGTTCCCACCAGTTGGCCTGAGGGTTGAGACTCGACCCGATTCCGTACTGCATAATCTGGTTTTTTTCCAGCTTCCATCTGTGATGCTTATTCTGCACAAGCTCGGGAATATACTCCCCACCCGGCAACATCACGTCAAATCTTATGTAGTTTTCCCCAGCAGCCTTTACGTTCGCTGGTCGTCCGACACCAGCTATCAGGAATCGGTCTTCCCTTACGAATGCGTTGCTGATCCGAGTTACCGACTTTGGGTCGAGCGCGACCTCGGGGAAAATCATTCCGTCGATTCGTCCTACAGTCTTTTCCGCGGCGTCCACTAACTTCCTCAGAGCCTTTACGCTTGGCTGGCCGATTGAATCAAACGTGAACAAGCCGTAACCGCCTCGTTCGACCTCATCCGTGATGCGCAGTATCTCGGTGGGCCGAAATTGTCTTGGGATCACTTCGCCTGGCCACGGAATAAGCAGCAGATTAAGGGCATGCTGACTTGTGCCGTCGCAAAAACTGTACCACTCAGGGCGGACCTCCGAGCTTGAAGCAAGCGCTATGAAATGCGAGAACGAGCGAATAGTGAGGCCGGTCTGGGCAGTGTGACACTTCGGTAGAACTCGCGCTCTTGACGGATGAATGTTTCTGCATAAAGTGGATCCGTTCTCCGTTGTCGGCAACAACTGAGCCTCAGCTATCTTTGTAAACTGATCGTTATCGGAGCTTGTCAACGAAATCCCAAGACCGTAGCACGCTTCATCTGCAGCTGCTAACAAGTTCGTTAGAGCGGCAAGCGTTCGTTTGTGTGTTGCCAGGCTACTCAAAGGCACATGTCGCCTCGTTCTGATTTGGCCTAACCATTCGCCAATAAGCTTCGGCGGCAGCTTGCCCTTTGCGGCTAACATCCTCCATTGATCGCCGATCTTCTCCAAAGCCTCCGCTCGATCTTTTAGATGATGTTTAAAGCGCAACTTGGGCTTCCCGGTACCAACCAGGGCGGTATAGGCTGATGACCGCTGCAATGCAGTCGCTGCAAAGCAAAATGCGTCAGGTGGCCACGCAATTCTCCACAACCACATATCTCTGCTCTCGAAAAGAAATTCGAAGAGAGAGCCGATAGTCTCAGGGCTTGGTACGTCCTTTGGCAGCAACGGTCTTCTCCCGGCAAACCTTCTTCAGCGACAGCCGCTCAGGGCTGATGCGGATTCAAACTGAGTGTGCGGTCACCGGATTATAACGCGGCGTCCCCTGGAGTCGTTAAGGCACGTTGTTTGCGAGTGAGATTTGAAATCGATCATTGACCGCTTCTCTGAAGTTCTGCCGGCATCCGATGTACTGTTCGGTCGTTTGCACGGAGGCGTGACCAAGGAGAAACTGAATCTGTTCGAGTTCCCCTCCAGCACCATGACAGAGGCGGGCGCAGGTGCGACGAAGATCGTGGGGCGCGAGACGTTCAACGCCGATTCGCTTGGCATATTGTTTCACCGCATACCAGACTACGTCGCTTGTCACTCCTGCATCCTGCCGAGCCCCATTCTTCGAAACTCGCCTGAATAGTTTGCCTTCAGTCACGCATGAGTCGCGGAGCCAAACATCTATCAGCCCCTTACACCAAGGCGGCACAGGTACGGTTCGCAGTCGTCCACCCTTCCCAACCATATCGACGATGACCCAATGACTTTCTCGCAATTGCATCTGATCGAGTCGCAAGTTCACGGCTTCCGAGCGCCGCAGACCGCACCCGAGCAGCAGTCCGATCAGGGCCGCATCTCTCCTTCCGCGCAAGGTGCTTTGAGAAACGGCATTCAATAGTTCTTGCGCCTGATCGCCAGTTAACCAATTGCCAATCCTCCGGCCAAGGCGGTTAACTCCTTTAACTCGCCGAATTCCAATCGCCAGTTCCGAGCTTAACCAACCGCTCTCCGCAGCCTCATCGGCCAGGCGCCGGATAGCGGAAAGATGAAGATTGATCGTAGCGGCGGACAGGGAAAGACCCTCAAGGAACGAACGGTAACGCACCACGACGGATCGATTAAACCCCAGTCGAGGCTCGGAGCAATACCAGGCAATGAACTTTTCGATGGCGTGTTTGTAGCTCCGACGAGAATGTGCAGACGCCAGCGTATTGAGCACGGTTGTCTTGGATTGGTCTAGTTCTGGTACGGTGAGACTCGCCGAGCAATTGGCAGACTTCCGTGGCTGTTTCTTGGGCAACATGAGAGGCGGCTCCTTCTACCGCCTACCAATCTTGCGTACAGAGAGATCCCAGCGCGAAATCCGGTAAATTCCGAACCAATTCCCGATTAGGCAGGAAGAAGCTATTTTTTGACGATAGAGGACGTTATCATTCCTTTCGCCGCGCCTTCCCACAGAGAGGCGAGTATGCTCCACACTTCCCCGACTTCCGACCCTGACAAGTTCCGGTTAGCGTAATCCGCCCAGAATGATGCCAAGTGCGGAGATCGTTTCCGACAAGACTTCTGGCTCGCGTCGTGAAAATCTGTTCCGGACATGACTTTGGCATAGCCGTGATTCGTGAAGAACCAGAAATTCACCCGCTCAAGCGCTGTGCTGAAATGCATTCCCCACGGAGTAAAACGTGGCGTCACGCCGTTAGAGAGCGCTGGGGTACAATTCTGGCTTCCTGCCGATTCTCGTAGGTCGGTTTTGCGAGGCATAGAGAAATGCGTCTCTTGTTCCAGTTCGGGGCATTGCTGGTCGCGGCGATCACTGGTGCGCAAACACAGAAGCCGAGCGGCGTTCGAGACTTCATAAGCGTTGATGCAACTGTCTTCGTTATCGACCATGTCCGAGTTATCGATGGAACGGGGACGCCGCCGAAGGAGGACCAGGCAGTCGTGATCGCGAACGGCAAAATACAATTCATCGGCTCGGAGGCGTCCGCCAAAATCCCTGAGGGCGCGCAACGAATTGAGCGTGCTGGCTATACCGTTATCCCCGGTATCGTTGGAATGCACAACCATCTCTACTACACCGACTCCTATGCCGTGCAAGTCGTCAGCGGAAAGGTTGGCGAGCCGGGATTATTCGTTGCGGAGATTCCTTACACGGCACCGCGACTCTATCTGGCGGCTGGCGTGACCACGATGCGCACGACAGGGAGCCTGGAACCTTACACCGAGTAGCGTCCACGGTGTTCCTCGGTGTACCCTAGTCGCAGGGAAGGGGGGTATATGGCCAAAAATGAGCTTTATATCGAGCAGCGCGAAGAGGGAGATTTTGCGGTAAGAAAACCGGGTTCGGAAAGGGCCAGTGCAATACTTCCAACCCAAGCTAAAGCTATTGAGAGAGCTCGCGAGATGAACCCGAATGCAGCCGTTCACGTTGAACGCGTCCGTGACACCAATGTCGGCGGCAGGGACAAATGGCGGAAACC
>Ga0181537_10004063_pt1 | contig 12253 bp, 18 predicted proteins | sample PEATcosm2014_Bin_39_FD_119765 | JGI IMG/M metagenome (GOLD analysis project Ga0181537, IMG submission 119765) | Peatland microbial communities from MTU Mesocosm Facility, Houghton, MI, USA - PEATcosm2014_Bin23_10_metaG | ecosystem: Environmental > Terrestrial > Soil > Wetlands > Peat | place...
CATCGAGCCGCTTGGGCAGGACGTCCTGGCGATCGGGGACATCACGGACCGCCGCTTCGTCAAACACCTGCTCGCGGAGTACCGTCCCTCGGCCCTCGTCCACTTTGCGGCCGAGTCGCACGTCGACCGGTCCATCGAGGACCCGAGCGCGTTCATCTCGACCAACATCGTCGGCACCTACGAGCTGCTCGAGGTCGTGCATGAATCCATGCACCACCTGCCGGAACATTTCCTCTTCCTGCACGTGTCGACCGACGAGGTCTACGGATCGCTTGGCCCGCTCGGGCACTTCTCGGAAGCCAGTCCCTACGCTCCGAGCTCGCCCTACGCCGCATCGAAGGCGGCATCGGACCACCTGGTACGCGCGTACCACAAGACGTACGGCCTGTCGACTGTCGTCACCCATTGCAGCAACAACTACGGGCCGAGACAGTTCCCCGAGAAGCTCATCCCGGTCATCATTCACCGCGCGCTCGAGGGAAAGCCCATCCCCGTCTACGGTGACGGCAGCAACGTGCGCGACTGGCTGCACGTCAGCGACCACTGCGCGGCTCTGCGCCTCGTGCTCGATCGGGGCGTGGACGGACAGACATACGACATCGGCGGCGGCAAGGAGATCAGCAACCTGCAGCTCGCGCATCGCCTGTGCGCCATCCTCGACGAGGAGGCGCCCGGGCCCCGGCCTTACGCCGATCAGATCACGATGGTCGCCGACCGGCTCGGGCACGACCACCGCTACGCCATCGACTCCTCGAAGATCCGCTTGCAGCTTGGATGGCGCCCAACGATCGACTTCGAGCAGGGCCTGCGCAGCACGGTGCAGTGGTACCTGCAGCGACGGAAGGAGGCGCCTTGAAGGGCCTCGTCCTCGCTGGCGGAGCGGGCAGTCGCCTGCGGCCCCTGACGTACACCGGGGCCAAGCAGCTCGTGCCCGTCGCGAATCGTCCGATCCTCTTCTACGTCCTCGACAATCTGACCGAGGCCGGCATCGCCGACATCACGGTGGTCGTCTCGCCGGAGACGGGCGCCGAGGTCCGAGCCGCCGTCGGCGACGGCAGCCGCTGGGGCTCCGGCACTCGGATCCACTATGTGCAGCAGGACCAGCCCGCGGGCCTCGCCCACGCCGTACAGGCAGCTCGCAGCCGCCTGGGCTCGGACGACTTCTGCATGTTCCTGGGCGATAACCTCATCGGCATGCCGATCAAGGGGGCCGTGGAGTCCTTCTCGGCGCTCCCCGATCTCAGCGCCTCGGTGATGCTCAAGCACGTGACCGATCCGAGCCAGTTCGGCGTGGCCGAGGTGGATGACGACGGACGTGTCATCGCCCTTCAGGAGAAGCCGAAGAACCCGAGGAGCAACCTCGCCCTCGTCGGCGTCTACCTCTTCCGGGCCGAGATCCACGAGGCCATCGACCGGATCCGGCCATCGCCGCGCGGCGAGCTGGAGATCACCGACGCCATCTCCAAGCTCATCGAGCTCGGCCGCCAGGTCCGCTTCGACAAGGTCGACTCGTGGTGGCTCGACACGGGCAAGAAGGACGACCTCTTGCTGGCCAACGACACGGTGCTCGACGCGTGGCTGACCCACGACATTCAAGGGGAGGTGGACTCCGAGAGTCGCGTGACCGGGCGCGTGCGCATCGAGCGCGGGGCGGCCGTCGTCTCCTCCATCATCCGCGGCCCCGTCGTGATCGGGGCCGGAGCGAGGATCGACAACGCTACCATCGGCCCCTTCACGTCCATCGGGCCGAACGTCACCATCGAACGGTCGGCCGTCGAGCGATCGGTCTTGCTCGAGGGCTGCCACGTCTCCGACGTTCGGCGCCTGCACGACTCGCTCATCGGCCGACGCGTGCGCGTCAGCCCTGGGCAGGCACCCGCCGGAGCGATCTCTCTCTTGGTCGGTGACGACTGCCGCGTGGAACTGGCCCGCAGCTGAAGGAAGATCGATGCGTGATCCCTACCCCACCCTCGTCTTCGGCTCCCGCGGCTACCTCGGGCAGCTCCTGCTCGCAGCCTTGCCCGGCTCCGTCGGCTCCACCGCCGACATCGCCGATCTGGTGGCCGTGCGCAGCGAGATCCGCCGGGTCAATCCCGTGGCCGTCATCAACGCGGCCGGCAAGACCGGCCGGCCGAACGTCGACTGGTGCGAGACCCACCAGACCGAGACGATGCGCTCGAACGTGACCGGGGCGCTCAACGTGGCCGAGGCGTGCGCGGAAGCCAAGACGTACCTCTTGCACCTCGGGTCCGGCTGCATCTTCTACGGGCCGTCGCCGTCCCCAGGCGGCTGGCTCGAGGACGACCACGCCAACCCGACGAGCTTCTACTCACGCAGCAAGTACGCCGCCGATCTGATGCTCTCGAAACTGCCGAACGTCGGGATCGCGCGCCTTCGCATGCCCATCGGCGACCGGCCCGACCCTCGCAACCTCATCACCAAGCTCGCTGGCTACACGCAAGTCGTCGACGTCGGCAACTCCGTCACGGTCGTCTCTGACTTGATCCGCGTCATCGGCCAGCTCGTCGAGCTGCGCGCCGAAGGTGTCTTCCACGTCGTCAACCCGGGTGTGATGCGGCACCGGGATCTCTTGCGCCTGTACCAGGAGGAGGTCTCTCCGGGCCGGCAGTGGGAGTTCATCGAGGAGGAGCAGCTCGTGGCGCGCGGCCTCGCCGCCAAGACACGGAGCAACTGCATCCTCGCGAGCCCGCGTCTGAAGGCCCTCGGGATCGAACTGCCGCCGATCGAGCAGGCCCTGCCCGAAGTGATCGACCGCTACGCCCATCAGCAGCTAGGATGGTGATATGCCCCGAACCTTCGCCGGGATGATCCTGCACTACGGGGCGGACTACTGCGGCTACGCCGCCCGCTCGGTCTACGATCACGTCGAGAAGATCGTCGTCTTCTACACCAACCATCCAAGTCACGGCCACGGGCAATCCACCCTCGCCCGCCCGGAATCCGAAGAGCAGATCCTCTCGGCTCTGATGGCCTACGATCCGGCCCACAAGATCGAGGTGGTCAAGGGGCGCTGGAACGCCGAGGGCGCGCACCGCAACGCGATGGAGGACCACTGCTTCAGCCAGGGCGCCGACGAGATCCTCGTGCTCGACGCCGATGAGGTCTGGCCCGTCTCCTACCTCGAGCACTGCCTCGAGCGCAGCCGTTCCTCCGGCGCGCGGGACCTGCTCGTCCACATGAACCACTTCTACCGCTCTGGGCATGGCGTGCCGCGAGCCGTGCGTTCCGCGGCGCATCGTGCGCCGTGACGGAGCCCCGAAGAGCGTCGCGTACGCCGATCGTCTCGATCCGAGCGTGCTGCACTTCGGCTACGCCCAGCGCTCGGCCCTCATCGCCTACAAGATGAGCATCCACTGAGCCTTGTGACCCTCGATGAACCCGATGCCGCCCATGTCGGCAGCGAGGTTGTAGATCTCGGCCGCTCCGTCGGCGGCTTGCTCGCAGGCGCTGCGCAGGCTCAGATCGAGCTGCAGGTTCTCTGCTTGCGGGAAGCTCTGGTGCCACTCGCTCAGAGGCTTGATGTCGACCGCGCGCACGGCGTGACCGCTCTCAAGGAGCGACTTGACGAGATGGCCTCCGATGAACCCTCCGCCTCCGGCCACGAGGTGCAGCGGCACCTTCGGGGTCGGACGACGGATGAGCGGCTGAGGACTGACAGGCGGCACTCTCGGAGCAGCCGCGGCCGGGTGAACGGGAGGCGGAGCCGGCTCGGGCTGCTGCCCAGGAGCCGTCCTGCGGACCGAACGAGGGCTCTCCCCGGAATCGATGGTGCGTCCCATGAGGCCCCAAGAATCGCGGCAAGAGAGGCTGCCGTCAATGCTACGATGAGGCGATGCCCTTCCTCGTCATCGACTCCGAGGCCACCGTCCCGCGGGCCGTCACGTTCCTGGGCCCCTACCCGCTGTCGGGGTTCAACCCTCCGATCAACGCGGCGGCCGCCCCGCCCCCGGCCGGGGTGGCCGTCGAGAGCTACCCGCTCTCGGAGAAGGCGGGCGGCAACGTCGACAGCCCCTACGAGAACAGCCTCTCGTACTCCAACGAGGTGTCCAACGTACACACCAATGGCGGCGTCGTGGTGAGCCCGACGAACCCGCCGCAGGTGTTCGCGGACGACGAGCCGTACGGGCAGGGCATGGGCGCCGTGGGACCCATCACGCAGCCCTATGCAATCGCCGGCTCCGGTTGATCGTCAGCCGCTCACGCAGACCCACTCACCCGTGACCGTCTGCGCGGCGCGATAGCCCAGAGGGCACCCCACCGGAACGGCCACCGGGTACGGATACGCGACGGGGTACGCGTAGCCGCCTCCCCATCCGCCTCCCCATCCGCCCCATCCGCCCCACCAGCCACGCCCGCCGCGGCCCCCGCGTCCGCCGCCTCCACCACCGCCGCGACCGCCTCCGCCTCCTCCGCCGCCTCCTCCGCGACCCACGAGGACGTGGCTCGAAGCGAGCTTGCCGACGATGACGGGCGCGGTGAAGGTGTGCATGGTCAGCCCCGAGTCGGAAGGGTCACGGGTAACACGACGTCGTGATCGTGCACGGTCCGTGCGGCTTGCAGTCGTAGTGGTCGCGGCAGTTGGGGTGGAACGGATTGATCGGATCGCTCGGATCGGGGACCGTCGGGGGAGGAACCGGACGGGACTGCCCAACCTGCGTGCCGCAGCAGCCGGTCTGCACCGAGCCAGCACGAGTCTGCACCCACCCGGCCGTCTTCTCGAGGCTCGGGCGAGTCCGCAGGCGCGGGGCTGTAGGTTGCATGGCCGCGTTGATGTCCTGCGGCCCGTTCCACGGCTGGCACTGCAGCGACTCCACGCAATGGGAGCATCCGCAGTTCGGCCCGCAGCAGTCCGGATCTTCCTCGCAGTTGACGCTCTCGCTGCACACCATCCCGTAGCCTGGGTCGAAATGAGCGGGGACCGCCATGTGACGCGGCGGCTTGACGCCGCCCCTCCACGGGACGTCGTAGCGTCGCGTAGAAGCGGTCGGAGCCGCTCCGACGCGCGCGATGGGATGAGGCACCGGCCACGGAGGCGGCGGGGGCGGAGGTCGACCACCGGGAGCAACTCCGACGAGGTGCTGCAGGTGGGCCGGAACGAGGCCCGGCGACAGGGCAAGGGGCGTCGGAATCGGGATGGATGAGCCTGGGGCTTGCGTTGGAGCTCCGATGCAGACGGGCATCAGCTTCCCGGTCACGATCTGCAGGGCGGACTGGGAGCTGGCGTCGAAGCCGCCGCTCACGGGCAGTGATGCCGGACCGCCCCAGCCCGCACCGAAGCCCCAGGCGTTGTAAGCCTGCTGGAAGGCTCGGCACGGGCCGATGGCTCCCGAGCACCCGTAGGCTTGCAGGGCTGCCACGAGCTTGGCGCCCGCCGCGACGAGGGCCGAAGTCGGCAGAATATGGAAAGGACCGATCTCGGCCTGCCCCGCGTGCACGCGCACCCACCCGGCGTGCGTCTTGACCCAGCCCGTCTTGTCTTGACCGGCCTGACCACGCGGCGGCTGAATCCCACCCGGATGAGTGCCTCCCCAAGCTGGCATGGGGAAAGAGGCTGGATACGGCTTGTTGTTGGGATCGGGGTTGCCCCACACGATCTGTCCCGCGTGCGTGCGCACCCAGCCCGTCATCGTGGGGCTGCCCTGCGAGAGCGGCAGGTTGCTCGGGAGCGCGAGCAGCGCCGCGGCTCTGCCCGAGGGCAGGCCCTGGTCGTAGAGAGCGTGCAGGCGCTGGGGGCTCTGCTTGGCGCAGGAGCCGGAGCCCAGCAGCGAGTCGATCTCTTGACACCACAGGCCGAACGCAGGGTGCCCGGTGTGCGCGCGGACCTTGCCGACGATGACCGGAGCGGTGGCGTAGGACATGGACGTGAGAGTACGCCTGAAGGCTCGTCAGCTCAACAAAGCCGTGGGTCTCCGTGAATTATCGGAGACCTACGACCGAGTTTCTAACCCAGCAAGAGACGCGGGTCTCGGCGTTTCGGCCCGCGGTTTGCTTCTTCGTTACACGGTTGACTCGCCCGTCGAGCCGGCTTACGGCTGCGCGATGCGCAAGATCCACCTCGTCACCATCAGCGCCGTGGCTGCCGCGGCTGTCGGCTCTCTCGTCGTGTGCGCCATCCCGGCGGGAGCCGATCCCGAAGGGGAGCTGCCGCGCGGTCCGATCGCGGCTCCACCGCTGCTGCCGCTCGCGCCCGCGGAGCCGCCCGCGCCTACCGTCCCGAGTCCGGACGCAATGGCCGCCGCTGCTCGTCACGACCGCCTCGCGGCGTACACGCTCGACGTGATGAACGGCTGGACCCACGCCGTATCCATGATGCCGGTCGCCGACTACGACGCCGTCGCGAGCGACATCGCGCAGGCCGTGATCCTCGAGCCCGAGGGCCCGGTCGCCTGCGATCACATCAAGACAGCCCCGGATGGCTTCAAGCGCTGCCTGTGGGGCGTGGAGGGGTTCAACACAGATCACGCCAAGGCCGTGCTGCTCGCGGGCTTGAGCTACTGGGAGGGAGCACGCTATGCGGCGTACGTCGATGAACTTCGCTGCCAGGATGATGCTTGGCGCGTGACGCCTGACGGTGCTCGCCTGATGCGTTTCGGAGGCGACTGTGACCACAAAAAGGCTCACAGTTTGTTCCAAATCCACCCCGTCGAAGATCACAGTTCTTCGCTCTATGCCCTCTGCAGCGCCGAAGTGATCGACGGGAGCCGCCTCGGGGCAGCTCGTTGCGCGCTCGAAATTGCAGGGCGCAGCCTCAAGTCGACCGGCACCTTGTCCTCGTACACGGGCGAATTCTGGGGGGATCATCCCAAGGCTGACGTACGTTTGTCCTTCGTGCGCGATGCCCTGGGCAAACATCCGTTCCTGCCGTAGACCCGCGGTCGATGTATCAAACGTTCTCGGACATGCGGCCACTCCGCGTCTGCGAGCAATGCAGTCGCAAGTTCAGACAGAAGCCCATGACGACCGGGCGCTTCTGTCGTCCGCGCTGCTGGTATGACTATCGGCAGATTCGGGTTCGAGCAAACGTCCCAGCCTGCGCGACATGCGGAGGCACGATCGATACGTCAAACGGCTCGCGCATTCGACAACGCAAATTCTGCTCGCGTCGGTGCTCGAACGACGCTTTGACGCATGACAGGGGCGCGACTCCTCCTCCATCGGTAGCAGGAGCGCGATGGTTGCCGCTGACTCGGGGGTTCTTCGCACTCGTGGACGCCGATCTGTTTGACGAGTTGATGAAGCGTCCGTGGACATACGTGCCCGGCCACGCTCCATCTCACAGCAGGCGTGACGGAACCCCTCGTCAATTGCACCGCTTCATCATGGGTGTCAGAGATCCGCGTATCCAAGTCGATCATCGAGACGGCAACACGCTGGACAATCGCCGCAAAAAGTTGAGGGTGGCTACGTGCGCTCAGAACGTTCGCAACGCTCGCAAGAAGAGCAATGCGCGAACATCGACCTTCAAGGGCGTGCACCGGAGTTCAAAAACCACCAGCCCAAAGCCGTGGCAGGCCATGATCCGTGCGAACAAACGTCACAAATTTCTTGGGTGCTTCGCAACCGAAAAGGAAGCGGCCTGCGCGTACGATGACGCGGCCCGCGAATACTTCGGAGCGTTCGCGTGCGTAAACTTCCCGCGGGAAGGTGAGCGCTCAGCAATTTGAGGTACCTTGAGGGTCACGAGGCTCTCATGAACTACACCACCGCCACGCCACGGCCCGGCTCGAGCTGGGCCGACACCATCGCGCACATCACGGCCGCCGAGGCCGCGACCCTGGTCGCGGACCACTTCACGGGCGTCTTCCTCTACGCGGAGACCGCGACCCAGGACGACGTCGACAATGCCCTCGAAGCGGGCCTGCTCGTGGCCTTCGTGATGTACTCCCCGAGCCCCGGCTACCAGCCCTCGGCCACGCTCGGAACGCAGATGGCCACCGCCGCATGCGCCGCGCTCAAGAAGCTCCTCATCCCGGCCACCATCAGTCTCTTCATCGATCTCGAGAGCATGGGCGGAGTCGCCGCCGACAAGATTGCGCACGCCAACGCGGCGGCCGACGCCATCATGAGCGAAGGCTTCACGCCCGGCGGCTACATCGGCTCCGGTGTGCTGCTGACGAGCGCGCAGCTCTACGCCCTGCATGTCGTGCGCTACTGGAAGAGCGGCTCGCGCGTGGAGGACGCCACGGGCGCCCTGGCGGAGCCCGCGTGCGGCTGGTGCGCCATCCAGGGCATACCGTTCAACTACCAGGTCCCGGGCGGCGGACCCGAGGTGGACGTCGACACGGTCTGGCAGGACTACCGCGGGCGCAGCGTCATTGCCTGCAAGGCGGCATGATCGATGGGCCTTTTCTCTTTCAAGCGAGCCAGGGAGCGGGCGGAGCGGAACAAGGCTCGTCGAACGACCGGCCGCAAGCGCCACCGCACGAGCGGTCGCAAGCGTTAGGTATTTTGCCAACGCCGAGCTCCGCAGCTCGCGCGGAAAATAAACGAAGCCCCGGTCTCCTTCTCAGGAGCCGGGGCCTCGAAGACCGATTGAGCGGGGGCACTCTTCCGGCGGCGCGGGAGTGGGGAGACCACCGCGCCCGCCTTCGCTTGTAAATCAAGCCTGCGCACGTGTCAAATGCTCCATTCACCGCGAGACTCACCCGCAGACTCATTGCGACGACTCAATCCATCGACTCAGTCCACCGCTCAATCCATCGACGTCGTGCACTCTGCACGCGTCAAGACCGCTCGATCAACCGAAGCCGACCTGTCACCTCATCGTCATCGCGTAAGCCCGCGTGACCTCTAGCGTTGTGACGGCTTCGCATCGCGCGAGACGAAAAGGCACAAAGAAAAACTTGCCCGCGGCGCTCTCGCGGAGGTAACAACGACCCTTGCACGGTGAGCGGGGGCTCGCCAAAGAGCCGTCCGGGAGCGTCCCGGAGGGTCTCCGACGCTTCTTCCGTTTTTCGTGTGGGACTCTCGCCGTTTTCAGCCCAGCTCCGGCTCTCTGCCGGAGGGCGGACAGGTCTACCTGCCTGCTCGGCTGACGACGGAAGGCCCCGATCTGTCCTGTAACCCGTGGAACCTGTGGAGAACGAAATCATCATGAGCGAGACGAAGACTGCAACCAAGGACGTCAAGCCCGTCGACCCGAAGTCCATCCCGAGCGCCGCCGCTCCCGAGGACTTCACGCCTCTGTCCACCAACGCCCTGATCTACAAGCCCGACAGCTGCAACTCGCACGCCGTCAAGGGCTTGCTGCTCGGGCGCGTCGAGATGCCGCCCGTCGGTGGCGAGCGCGAGTGGGCCGCGTTCGTGTTCCGCGCGACCGCCCCCGGGATCGCGGAAGACCGCGAGGGCAACATCCAGGCCTTCAAGACGGGCGACGAGGTGCGCGTGCCCGAGACGCACGTGCTCGCGAGCGACACGCGCTTCATGGCGATCGCCGGCAGCCCCGAGTGGACGGCCGAGGTCTACCTCAAGCCGACCACGAAGATCAGCATCGGCGGCGGCAAGACCCTCTGGCAGTACGACGCGCGCATGGGCAAGCCGCGTCACCGCACGAGCGACGAGAAGATGTACAACCTGACCAAGATCCCCGGCATGGCCGGCGCTCCTGGCCTGCCCGCTCACGCCAACGGCGCGAGCGCCGAGGTGGCTCCTCCCTTCTGAGAAGGTCCGTGGACGCAAGGGAGATCGGCGGCACTCGCCGCCGGTCTCCCGGCTCCCTGGGCCCCAGCTCCGTAGCGGAGAGGGCATGGCGGATCCGCTCTTCTCCGCTGCCGTGCTGGCAGCCAAGGAGCCCGCCATGAACCAGACCAGCCCTCTCGATCGTCCGATTGCTTACGCGCCCGTCGATCCCGACGCGCCCATCCCCTTTCGCGTTCGCGTCCTGCCTGTCAGCCAGACGCTGCGCGACTTCGTCGTGCCCCGGCACATGCCGCGTCCCATCCGCATTCCAGCGGAGCGCAAGAGCGCTCGCAAGCTGCGCGCCGCGTAGCACCAGCACCTCCGAGGCTCCGGCCAGTGAAGACCCATCACCTCAAGACGTGGCCGGAGCCTTTCGAGGCCGTACTTTCGGGCGCCAAGCCCTACGAGATTCGCAGGAGCGACCGAGACTACGCGGTCGGCGATCTCCTGGTCCTGTCGGAGTGGCTCCCCGCGAGCTGCCAGTACACCGGCCGCCGAGCCCTCCGTCGCGTGACGTACATGACCGCGGGCGGCAAGTGGGGCTTGCCCGCGGATCTGTGCGTGCTGGGCATGACGGTCGCCTCCGAGGACGAAGCCGGCTCTGCGCCCGTGGCCACGATGGTGGGGCTGACGTGAAGCAGGGCGCCGAAGACCTCGCCCTCGAGTTCGCGGGAATGGTCTCCGTCGGCGGCCACTGCGACGTGCAGGTCCTCTGCCCCTACGAGATCTTCGTCGGCGCCGAGATCGTACCCCAGGGCGAGCTGTCGGGACTGAAGCTCGGGCGCCTGCGCATCGACGGGCAGGAGCAGCTGCTCACCGCCGACAGCCTCGCGTCAGCCGTTCCGCTCGAGATGTTCGCTCGCTGCCCCACCGCGCTGCAGCTCGACATGCTCGGGCGTGGAGCGGTGGCCATGGTGCGCATCTACAACGTCAGCTCGGTGACGCGAGGCTTCCTGCTGCAGCTGCGCGGGCGCGGCCAGAAGGTTGTCCTTCCAGCGCCGCCTGCCCGCCCCAATCCATTGCGTCTCGTGAAGTCGTCATGAACCGGGTATCTTCGCAGGCCGTAGGCCAAGAAAATCCGCGAGGGCGCGTCGACCCGAAGCTCGGCACCTACGAGGGCAACTGCGACCTGTGCATGCTCAAGAGCGACGACAAGAAGCGACGCCTGCTCGCCGAGGTCCCCGAGCGCGGAGCCTGGTGGCTCGCCGTCGAGAAGGCCAGCGGCTCCACGTTCCGCAACCACGCCCCGCTCAAGCTCCTCGAGCAGAGCCACCAGCCCGAACTGGGAGATTGCCTGTGTCATGACTAGGGCCGCCTTCCGCCCGGAGCACCGGATCCCTCTGCACGAGCTGCAGGAGATGGAGAGATTCGACCTGCCCCGCGTGTCTCTGCTGGCCGACCAACTGCGACGCGTCATCGCGGCTCTGCGCCTCGCCTACACGGACATCGACGAGCTGCACGCTCTGTCCGAACGCCTGATCGAGAGCGAACGGAAGGCCCACGCCCAGCTGCGGCACGCCCGCATCTTTACCCATCCGCTCACGGCCTGGACCTGCCCCGAGTGCAAGTGCTTCAACGGCGAAGAACGCGCCACCATCGCCAACTGCCGACGCTGCAACCATCCACGTCCGACCCTGCCCGCCCCGCCGCCGCCCACCCACGAGGAATGAACATGGCCAACGCAACCGATGTCATCGAGCCGCACTCCATTCGCCCCACCTCGAGCCGTCCCGCCCGGCGGTGCGAGTCCATCAACCCGCAGACGCGCGAGCCGTGCACCGAGCCGGCCAGCCGCCTCGTGGAGTGGGGCGACGGAACGCAGGCGCGCTGCTGCACCGGTTGCGCGGATCACCTCGCGGCCCTCGCGCAGGAGAACAAGTGCCCGACGTACATCCGCGTGCACTGATGGCCTCCAAGAGCGAGACCCAGAACGGGACCGAGACTCGGACAGAGAACGAGACCGCGGCCTCACGCCGGCCGGGCGGTGCTCCGCACGGGGTTTCAAAGCGCTGGCCGCGTCGCAAGCCCATCGAGCACGCGCGCGACACGGCCGACCGGTTCGACCACGCCCTGCTCGTGCCCGACACCTACAAGCCGGGCTCGCCGTCGCGCCTGCGGGTTCTCTACGAAGAGGACCAGGGCCTCGCCGTGCTCTCCGACGATCGCGTCTCGAGCGAGCTGGCGTCGGCGGTGGCCTTCGAGTCCGTCGGGATCGGGGAGTTGAACGCACCTCGAAGCCGTCTGGTTGCACCGGACGCTCGGAGCGCTGCTCGGGCGCTGGAAAGAGGACGACGTCACGTCGCCTAACCCGCCAGTTCCAGTCGAGACGCGAGTCAACCTCTCTGTCGTCAGGCCCATCGAGGAGCGCAAGCTCCGGTGCGTCATGTGCGAGGCGCCCATCGTCGTCGACGACTTGAACAGTCCCCACCCCGAAGCGCCCGAGATGATGCGCCTGCCGTCGGACGTCTGGTTCGGTTTCACGCGGACCGACGAGCAGACCACCGAGGTCATCGTGACCTGCGGCCAGGACTGCACGCAGCGCCTGCTGCTCGAG
>Ga0181537_10004064_pt1 | contig 12248 bp, 12 predicted proteins | sample PEATcosm2014_Bin_39_FD_119765 | JGI IMG/M metagenome (GOLD analysis project Ga0181537, IMG submission 119765) | Peatland microbial communities from MTU Mesocosm Facility, Houghton, MI, USA - PEATcosm2014_Bin23_10_metaG | ecosystem: Environmental > Terrestrial > Soil > Wetlands > Peat | place...
ATGGTGGAGGGGGTAGGATTCGAACCTACGAAGGCGTAAGCCGGCAGATTTACAGTCTGCTCCCGTTGGCCGCTTGGGTACCCCTCCGCGAAAAACGAGCCGCGTATTCTGATTTCCGCTACCTGGCCTGTCAATGCACATTCCGGGCCAATTCGCCTTATCTTTCCCGGCGCCGCCCGGTCCGGGACGCCGCCGGGACCGTAGCGAGCGGTACTACGGTACTAATAACGGTCTAAATTAGAGTGCGCCAGCGCCCCGCGGGTACCAGCGCCACCGTCGGACCGGCGCTAGCGGCTACAGCCCGCGGGCATTGAGGTAGCGGTCGACCGCGCCGCGCACCGCGGCCGCCATCTCCGGTGCGCTGAAGAAATCCAGGTCCAGGTTGCCGAATTCGTCCAGCCGGGCCCGCACCCGCAGCACGGAACTCGCCCCTTTGTGGATCGGGCTGAAGTCCCAGACCCGCGAAACCTCGGCTGGCAGCGCATCAATTTCCGTCGCCACCAGCTCCGCATCCCTTCGGACAAAGCCCGCGCTGTAAAGTTTAGCCACCTGGCGCAGCACCGCAGCGGCATGTTTGACCTCAAAACTGCTGGTGACCCGCACCAGAGCCGGAACCTCGGCCGGCGGCGCTGCCGGAGCCGGCGACTGGCCGGCTGGCGGCTGGGCGGCCGGTGGCTGGGCGGCCGGTGGCGGGGCAGCCGGCGGCTGGGCGGCCAGCGGCGCGCCCGCCGGGTCATCCGTCGCTATCGCCCCTGCGCCCCAAACCAGTGCCGCCAGGCCCAGCGCGCCTATATATAAGGTGAGTCTCATGAGATGGGGCTCATAGTAGCGCGGCCTGCGCCTCTGGCAACGGCCGGTATTGCCCCGGTCGCAGGTCCGGCGGCAGCCTTATCGGCCCGTAGCGCAGCCGCGTCAGGCGGCTGACCTCGAACCCTGCGGCCTGCCACAGCCGCCGCACCTCGCGATTGCGGCCCTCGTGCAGTACCACGTGAAACGCTGCCTGCGGCGGTGCCGCATCGGCGCCGCTGCCGGGTGCGGCGCCCGAGGCTGCAGAGCGCCCCACCGGTTCGCGCAGTGCCTCGATGCGGTCAAAGCGCGCCGGCCCATCCTCGAGCATCAGTCCCTGGCGCAGTTGCTGCAGTACCGCGGCCGACGGCACCCCGCGCACGTGCACCAGGTATTCGCGCTCGATCTGGGAGGACGGGTGCATCAGTCGGTGCGCCAGCGCGCCATCGTTGGTGAACAGCAGCAGGCCGGTAGTGTTCACGTCCAGCCTGCCGATCACGACCCAGCGGCCGGCGCGCGGCGGCGGCAGCCGCTCGAACACCGTCGGCCGTCCCTGCGGATCGGCCCGCGTGGTCACCTCGCTGGCGGGCTTGTGGTAGATCAGCACTTCGCGCGCGCTGGCGGCGGCAGCGGCGGACGGCAGCAATTCGCCATCGAGCCGGATGTCGGCGCCGGCCTCAGCGCGCTGCCCCAGTTCAGCGACATGCCCATCCACCGTCAGCCGCCGCTCGCGGATCCACTGCTCGATCTGGCGGCGCGACCCGTGACCGGACGCGGCCAGCAGTTTCTGCAACCGCTCGCCCATCTAGCGCGAAGGCAGCGAGATGTTGCGAAACAGCTCGGCCTGGCCATCCAGGTCGCGCGCCTCGATCGCCCGGTCGACCAGCCGCCGCGTCAGGTGCGGGCCGAACAGCTGGATGAAGTCGTAGCCGAAATTTCGCAGCAGATTGCCGCGCCGAAAGCCGATCCAGGTGGTGTGGATCGGAAACAAGTGCGAAGCATCGATGATCGCAAAATCGCTGTCCTGCGCCGGGTCGACCGCAACGCTGGCGACGATGCCGACGCCGAGGCCGAGCCGTACGTAGGTCTTGATGACGTCGGAATCGCGCGCGGTAAGGGCCACTTTCGGCGTCAGGCCCTCGCGTGCAAACACCGTGTGCAGCGAGGATGAGCCGGCAAAACTGAACACATAGGTGACCAGCGGATACTGCGCCAGGTCCTGGATGGTCACGCGCTCGAGCTTCGCCAGCGGATGATGGCGCAGCACGATGATCTGGCGGTACCAGCGATACACCGGCAGCAGTACCAGGCCCGGAAACAGTCCTTCCGAGCCGGTCGCAATCGCCAGCTGCACCCGATCGGTCGCCACCATTTCGCCGATCTGCTCCGAGGTGCCCTGGTGCAGGTGCAGCTCGACCTCCGGATAGCGCTCGCGAAACGCGTGCACCACCGGTGGCAGCACGTAGCGCGCCTGCGTATGCGTGGTCGCGATCGACAGGGTGCCACGGTTGTCCTGGTTCAGGTCCGCGGCCACGGCCTTCAGGCTGTCGATTTCCGCCAGCGCGCGGTTGGCGTACTCCAGTACCTTGGCCCCCTGCGGGGTGACGCGCGAAAACGCCCGGCCCTCGCGCACGAACAGATCGAAACCCAGCTCTCGCTCGAGCGCCTTGAGCGCGCGGCTGATCGCGGGCTGCGAGGTGCCAAGCGCCGAGGCCGCCTGTGTGACCGACAGGCCATGCCGCGCGATCGCGACTGCGTATTGCAATTGGTGGAAATTCATCGTCGATTACGCCACGTCTGCCAACCGGGGCGCACTATGGAGGCAAACTGAGCCGGTTAATTATAACAATTCGTTATCATAAAATGGCCTCTTACTTATCGATTAGCCCGAGTGAGCGGTCTAGAGTGCCGCCCTCTACCTGACGACACGGTCGCGAGCCAATGATTTACGAGAGCATACTCGGCACCATCGGCCGCACGCCGATCGTCCGCATTCGCCACCTGGCGCCTGCCGATACAACCATTTACGTCAAATGTGAGTTCTTCAACCCCGGTGCTTCGGTCAAGGACCGGCTGGCGATTGCGATCATCGAGGACGCCGAAGCCCGTGGCGTACTCAAGCCCGGGCAGACCGTCGTCGAGGCGACCTCTGGCAACACCGGGATCGCGCTCGCGATGGTGTGCGCCGCCAAGGGCTATCCATTCGTCGCGGTAATGGTCGAAACATTTTCGGTCGAGCGCCGCAAGATCATGCGCATGTTCGGCGCCCGGGTACTTCTGACGCCGGCCGCCGAGCGCGGCAGCGGCATGGTGCGCAAGGCCGAGGAACTGGCCAAGAAGCACGGCTGGTTCCTGGCGCGGCAGTTCGAGAACCCGGCCAACCCGGCCTATCACCGCAGCACCACCGGGCCGGAAATCCTGTCCGACTTCGCGGGCCGGCGGCTGGACTACTTCGTCACCGGCTGGGGCACCGGCGGCACCCTCACCGGCGCCGGCGAGATGATCCGGCTGGCGCGTCCCGACGTGCACGTGATCGCGGCCGAGCCCGAGGCGGCCGCGATGCTGTCGGGCAAGCCGTTCAGTCCGCACAAGATCCAGGGCTGGACCCCGGATTTCATCCCCGCAGTGCTCAATCGCAGCGTGCCGGACCGCATCGTGACGGTAAACGATGCCGAGTCGCTCGAAGCCGCCCGCGCCCTGGCGCGCAAGGAAGGCATCTTCTGCGGCATTTCCTCCGGCGCGACCTTTGCCGCCGCCGTCAAGGTCGCGCGCGAGGCCGGCAATGGCGCGGTACTGCTGGCGATGCTGCCGGACACCGGCGAGCGCTACCTGTCTACGGCGCTATTCGAGGGCATCAGCGATGGCTCAGATCCGGAACCCTGAAGTGGACCGCAATGCCCGTGCGCGCGCCAGTTCCCGAGGCCGGCCGGACCTGCAGCAGATGAGCGCCGCACCCAGCGTTGCGCTGCCCGACCCGTTTGCGCTGTATCGCGGCGGCCTGCTGCAGCAGGCGCGCATTGCCTATGAATCCTGGGGCAAGCTCAATGCGGCGCGCGACAACGCGGTGCTGCTGTTCACCGGACTGTCGCCCTCTGCGCATGCCGCGGCCACCGACCGCGATCCTTCTCCAGGCTGGTGGCAGCGCCTCATCGGCCCGGGCCTGGCGCTGGACAGCAATCGCCATTTCATCGTCTGCGTCAATTCGCTCGGCAGCTGCTTCGGCTCCACCGGCGCGGCCTCGATCAATCCGGCCACCGGCGAGCGCTATCGGCTGGACTTCCCCGAGATCGCCGTCGAGGACATCGCGCGCGCGGGCTTCGAGGCCATGCGTGCGCTTGGAGTCGAGCGCCTCGACACCGTGATCGGAGCGTCGCTCGGCGGCATGTCGGTGGTGGCGTTCGCAACGCAGTATCCGCACGCCGCGCGCCGACTGATCTGCATTTCCGGCAGCCCTGCGGCATCGCCGTTTGCGATCGCGCTGCGCTCGGTGCAACGCGAGGCGATCATGCGCGATCCCGATTGGCAGGGTGGTCAGTACGCGCCCGACAAACCGCCGCGCAGCGGTATGCGCGTCGCACGCAAGCTGGGCACCATCACCTACCGTTCAGCCGCCGAGTGGCGCCAGCGCTTCGGCCGCGAGCCGATCGCCGGCAACACCCGCAGCGTCAGTCCGTTCGCACCGCATTTTGCAGTCGAGAGCTATCTCGAGTCGCAGGCCGAGCGCTTCACGCGCATCTTCGATGCCAATTGCTACCTGTACCTGTCGAGAGCCATGGATCGCTTCGATCTTGCCGAACACGGCGGCAGCTACGCCGCCGCGCTGCGCGAGGTCGATGCCAACGTGCTGGTGATCGGCGTCGAGAGCGACATGCTGTTCGCGATCCAGGAGCAGGCCGCCATCGCCGAGGCCTTCAGGCATAGCGCGCCGGCGACGCAATTCGCGCGCCTGCCCTCGCTCGAAGGCCACGATGCGTTCCTGGTCGACATCCCGCGCTTCGAGGCCGAAATCCGCAAGTTCCTGGCGTCCTAGCCGCCGCTCACTGTCGGGCGCATGCGCCGGCATCGGCCGTGCCGCACGCATGCCGCCGTGTGCTTGCGGCCACAAAAAATCAATGAATTAGCCGCCGACACACACCGTTTCCGGGCGCCGCAACAGCGGATTCTGAAGTCTGCTTCACGATATCGCACGCCAATCCGTAGTAAAATATGGTTTGTAAACTAAACAATATGCAAGACGTTCTTTGATGCGTAGGAGTGAACATGAGCAACCTTAATTTCAAACCGGAGTCGGGCAGCCTGGCTTCCGGCGACAAGCGGATCGCGGTTCCGAGCCTGGATAACGCGGCGGTCATCGGCGCCGCGGCGCGCGATGGGCAAAGCGGCCGGGCCGTGCGCCGGCGATTCGGCGCAACCCGGCTGGCGCAGCCGATCGACGACGGTTTTCGCCCGTTCCGGGTGTATTGACGGCGCTGACCGCAGTGACGGAATCACCGCCTTCGGCCTCGCGCCATCCCGGCGCCAAGTCCGAGGGCGCGGCTGCCGTGGCGGCCGCCCGGACTGCGTATACGCCACGTTAAGTACACGGTCGGCCGGGCCTTATGTCAGGACGCTCCTACCGGCAGTCAAAGAAGAAATGCCATTCCGATTAATGTTGAGTCGCGTTGGCAAGTGCCGGCAACTAGGCATAATAGACATGCGGTTGAGATTGTTGGATGCCGCTCGCAGTTTGATCTCAAATTGTTCGGAAGCCTTGGGGGCTGTGGATGGAACGACGACTGCATACGCGGCACCGGGCGCGAACCACGGTCTACATTCTTCTACCGGATGGCGATCGCCGACTGTGCAAGGCGGTGAACCTGAGTGCTACCGGTGTTTTCATCCGCACCGCCGGCTTGGGGCTGCGCAAGGGCCAGCAGGTCAGCCTCGCATTCGCGATCGATCTGGGCGCCGTCACCAAGCTGCATCGCCGCACCGCAGTGGTGGCCCATGTGTCGGGCGGCGGCACCGGGCTGATGATGGATGCATTCGCCGCCAGTCGCTGACGGCGGCGCCTGGCTGGCGCTGCGCGCGACGTCAACCGCAGGGCGCCGGGCGCGTTATACCTCTGTAAGCGACTGATTCTCGAACAGGATTAAGCGTTATTTATCAGTGTCGAGCAGCTGAACAATCCCGTAGTCAGGACAGTCGTATAATCAGACGGGCGACATGCGCGAAGTTCGCGGATGCGCCGGATGGAGCACGACCATGAAGACCTTCCGCGGCGGTTCAGTTGTCTTAGGCGCAGCACTCTCGCTGTTGGCGCTGACGGCATCTCCTGCATTTGCCAGCGGACCTCATGGCGGTGGCGGCGGCGGCGCACATTTCTCCGGTGGCGGCGCACATTCCTCTGCCAGCGGCGGGCACTTCGGTGGCGCGCACTTCGCGCCTGCGATCAATCGCGGCGGCTACGGTGGCTATGCGCATGCATCGCCGGCGGTGGGCCGTGCAGTTGCCGGTGGCTATGGCCGTGCCGGCACCGGCTACGCGGTAGGTGGCCGCGGCGGCTACGCGGTTGGTGGCCGCGGCGGCTACGCGGTTGGTGGCCGCGGCGGCTACGGCTATGGCCGCGCCGGGTACTACGGCGGACGCTGGGGCGGCGGCTACTGGCACGGCGGGTATTGGCCGCCGGTATTCTGGGGCGCAGGTTTTGCCTGGTTCCTGCCGGTAATACCCGCGTTCTGCGCGACCTACTACTGGAACTCGATTCCGTACTACTACTACAACGATGTCTATTACACCTATGACCCCGCTGCCAGCGGATACGTGGTGACCACGCCGCCGCCGGCTGCCGACCCGGATGCGGCGGCCAGCGACAGCAACGGTGCCGGCCCTGCTGCGTCAGCTCCGCAGTCAGCACCGGCACCTGGCGCCGCCGGCGCACCGATGAACGGCGACGGACTGTTTGCCTATCCCAAGAACGGCCAAAGCGATGCGCAGCAGGCCACCGATCGCAGCGAATGCAGCCAGTGGGCCGGCGGCCAGACCGGTGCCAATGCTGGCTCCGCCAGCCTGGATTATCGCCGTGCGCTCACAGCGTGCTTGCAGGGGCGCGGCTACAGCGTCGACTGATCGGCCTTCACTGTAGGACTCTTGGCAGTCCACATCCCTGTCGCCTGAGCCTAGTTAAACAGGCTTCGATCGCTATAATTTGCCCGTGTCCTTGCGCCAGGTGTACCAGCGACCCGCGGCCGAGCTCATCGGCTGCGCCGATTGCGGGCTGATGCAGATTCTGCCGCCGGTGCCACCCGATGCCATTGCCGAGTGTGCGCGCTGCAAGCGCGGCTTCGCGCCGCCCGCCCGCGGCAGCCTCGATACCGCGCTGGCGCTGACCGCCAGCGCCCTGCTGCTGCTGCTGCCCGCGACCCTGCTGCCGCTGATGCGCCTGTCCTCGTTCGGCGTGCAACGGCGCAACTGGCTGCCCACCGGCCCCGAGGCGCTCTGGAATGACGGCTACGACTCTCTATCCGTGGTCGTGTTCCTGTTCAGCATCGCGATTCCATTCATCTACCTGGGCCTGATGACCTGGGTACTGGGCGGCATCCGCTTCGGGGCCGACGCGCCGCTCGGCAAGCTGTTTCGCTGGACGGCGGGACTGCGTCCGTGGGTAATGATCGAAGTCTATCTGGTGGGCTGCTGTGTCGCCTATACGCGCCTGGAGTCCGTCGGCACCGTCAATGTGGGCGCCGGCGGCTGGTGCCTGCTCGCCGCCACGCTCGCGGCAGTGCTGGCCGGCCTGAAGCTCGACGAGCAATCGGTATGGGATGCATTGCCGCCGCGCAATTCATTGACCGCCCCAAAGCATCCGATCAGTTGCGAGACCTGCGAACTGCTGATCGATGCGGCGCGCGAGCACAGCGCCTGCCCGCGCTGCGGGGCCCGGGTCCGGCGGCGCAAGCCGGATGCGATACGGCGCACCGTGGCCCTGGTGATCGCCGGTTTCCTGCTGTACCTGCCGGCGAACCTGCTGCCGGTGCTCACTATCGAGCGCTTTGGCCGCGACGAACCGAGTACCATCGTCAGCGGCGTGCATGAACTCATCACATCCGGGTTGTGGCCGCTGGCCATTATCGTATTCACGGCCAGCGTCGTGGTGCCACTGGTCAAACTCTTCGGCCTGACCCTGATGCTGGTGATGACCCGAAGGCGCTCGCGGCGCTGGCTGGTAGGTCGCACCCGCATGTACCGCTTCATCGATCGCATTGGACGCTGGTCGAACATTGACGTGTTCATGATTTCCATCCTGGCCGCGCTGCTGCAGTTCGGCGCGCTGACCAACCTGCGCCCGCAACCGGGAGCGATCGCATTCGCGGCCGTGGTAGTGGTGACGATGCTGGCTTCGCGCAGCTTCGATGCCCGCGTGATGTGGGACGCACCGGATGCCGCGGCATGAGCGCTACCGGACCGACGCTGCCGAACGCGAACCTTCGTGCCCGCGGCTGGTTCTCCTGGGTGTGGATCATCCCGGCGCTGGCAGCCGCCATCGTGATCGGGCTTGCGGTACGCGCTCTGGTGGATCGCGGACCGCTGATTACGATCTCGTTCACTGACGCCGAAGGCCTGCAGGCCGGAGAGACCAGGATCCGCCATAAGGACGTGGATCTGGGCACGGTCGAATCGGTGTACCTGACTCCGGACATGTCGCGCGTAGTGGTGCGGGCACGCATGCACCGCTCGGCAGTTGCGCACCTGACGGCCGCGACACGCTTCTGGATCGTGCGCCCGCGCTTGGGGTTCGGCGGCATTTCAGGACTGTCGACCCTGGTGTCCGGATCGTACATAGAAATGTATCCGGGCGAGGGCGAGTCGGAGCGCAGCTTCGTCGGCCTCGATGAGCCGCCGGCGATCATTCCCGACGCGCCGGGACGCTCGTTTACGCTGCATGCCAACGACCTCGGTTCGCTGGTGAGCGGCTCCCAGATCTCCTACCGCGGCGTGCCGGTGGGCGAGGTCGAGGGCTTTGCGCTCGATCGCCAGCACCATCAGATCGAGATCTATGCCTTCATCCGCTCACCTTATGAAGGCCTGATACATCCCGAGTCGCGCTTCTGGAATTCGGGCGGCGTCGATGTCTCGGTCGGAGTCACCGGCCTGCGCTTTCGCGCCTCGTCGTGGCAGCAGCTGGTGTCGGGCGGCATTTCGTTCGACACACCGGACAGCACACTCGACAACCCGGCCAGCGACGCCGGCGCGGTATTTCGCCTGTACGACAACCAGGACGATGCACAGCAGGATCCGCACGGGGCTACGCTTGTCTATCGGGTGAGCTTCACCGGCACCGCGGCCGGCGCGGTCGGACCCGGCACCACGGTGCAATTGCTGGGCTCCGCGGTCGGCCAGGTGACCGAAGCCCATCTTCAATACGACGATGCGGCCAACCTGATGCGCACCAGGGTTACGCTGCAGATCGACCCGAGCCGCATCGAGATCGTGCATCGTCGCGCAGCTGCACCGGCCGACGCGGCCGAGTCGTTCCGCGTGCGGCTGGAGAAGCTCGTGGCTTCCGGCCTGCGCGCGCAGGTGACGACCGCCAGTTTCCTCACCGGCATAAAAGTGATCTCGCTCGACATGGTGCGAGACGCACCGCCCGCGCGCATTGAACAGGTCGATGGCTATGCGCAGCTTCCGAGCGGCAGCTCGACTGAGATCTCCGATATCCTTGCCAGCGTCAAGAACATCGTGCATCACATCGACACCGTGACCGCGGGGCCGGAACTGGGGCACGCGGTCAAGGAGCTGGACCGCACGCTCTCCAATCTCGATCACATCACCACCGATGTGCAACCGCAGATCAAGCCATTGATCGACAGCCTGCGCGAGACCGCGGACGCCGCGCAGCAGACCCTGCAGGCAGCGCGTCACATGCTGGGCACCGGCGCGTCCAGCGGTACCGATCTGCCGCGCCTGATACGCGAGCTCACCGAAGCCGCGCGCTCGATCCGCGCGCTGACCGACTATCTCGAGCAACACCCGGAAGCGCTGATCCGTGGCCGCAAGGGAGATGACTGATGATCCTCAGGTGGCTGCAATGCATCGGGCTGCTGGGTTGCTGCGCGCTGTACGGCTGCGGTTCCAGCCCGCCGACGCGATTTTATATCCTGGATCAAATCGCCCCTTCGGCGGCGGCGGCGGCGTCGGAGGGAGCGAACAATATCGCCGTGCGCGTCGAACCACCGGTGCTGCCACCGGAAATCGATCGACCCGAACTGGTCACCCGCAGTGGACCCAATCGCGTGCATGTGGCGGGCTCGCAGCGCTGGGCGGCACCGTTGCGCGGCCAGATCCGGCGCGTCTTTTCCGACGACCTTGCCGCCCGCCTGCCGCCGGACCTGGTCGCCGATCCGGATGAACCGGCCACCAACGAGCCGCGCCGTGCGCTGACGATTGCGATCGAGGAGTTCTACGGCGATGACAGCTGCGCCGTGAGCCTGCGCGTCGGCTGGTCGCTGGCCAAGCCGCGGGTCAACGTGCTGCATGGAAGCGAACAGGTGCAGATCCCGGGCAACGCACCATGCAGCGGCGAGCTGGCGGCGGCGATGAGCCGCGCGCTGGCGGTGCTGGCCGACCGGCTGGCGCAGGTGATCGCCGCGAACTAGCGCGGCGTGCCACGCCGGCGATGCCTCGCCCCTGGCATAACGGCAGGATCATGATCGCAATTCTTGAAAGCTACCGCGCCGGGCTGCTCGACCGCGCTCACTTTGCACGCAACCTGGTCGCCGGAGTCATCGTCGGCGTGGTGGCCTTGCCGCTGGCGATGGCATTCGCGATCGCCTCCGGAGCGCGGCCGGAACAGGGTCTCTACACGGCAATCGTTGCCGGCCTGTGCACGACGCTGTTCGGCGGCACGCGGGTGCAGATCTCGGGGCCGACCGGCGCCTTCATTGCCGTGCTCGCGATCATCACCGCGCAGCATGGTATCGCCGGCCTGCAACTGGCGACGCTGATGGCGGGAGTCATCCTGCTGGGCCTGGGCGTGGCACGCCTCGGGTCGGTCATCAAGTACATTCCCGATCCGGTCATCGTTGGCTTCACCTCCGGCATCGGCGTCATCATTTTCGTCGGCCAGTGGAAGGATTTCTTCGGCCTGAGGCCGGCAGCCTCCGGGGTGCACTTCCACGAGAAGCTGGCCGTGCTGCTGCGGGCGCTGCCGACCCTGCACCCTGCCACGACCGCCCTTGGCTTCATCGCGCTGCTGACGCTGATCCTGGGGACACGATATTTCAAACGCGTGCCGGCACCGTTGGTGGCGATGCTGCTGGTGACAGCCTTGCAGTGGATATTCGATTTCGGTGGTGTCGCGACACTCGGCACGGCGTTCGGCGGCATACCCAGGCAGCTGCCGCACCTGCAGTTTCCGGCCTTCGACTTCACCACCCTGGTGCAACTGATCGGACCCGCATTCACGATTGCGCTGCTCGGCGCAATCGAATCGCTGCTTTCTGCGACCGTCGCCGATGGCATGGCTAATACGCGGCATGATCCGAATCAGGAGCTGATCGGACAGGGTATCGCGAACATCGCAGCGCCGTTGTTCGGCGGCTTCGCGGCCACCGGGGCGATTGCACGCACCGCCACCAATATCCGCAATGGCGCCAACAGTCCGATCGCGGGACTGGTGCACTGCGCATTCCTGCTGCTGGTGATCCTGCTGCTCGCGCCGTTCGCCGCTCACGTGCCGTTGACGGCGCTCGCCGCCATATTGTTCTACGTCGCCTGGAACATGAGCGACGTGCACCGCTTCGCACACCTCATGCAGACCGCGCCACGTGCCGATGTCGGCATCTTGCTCCTGACGTTCCTGCTCACCGTATTCAGCGATCTGGTGGTGGCGGTCAACGTCGGCGTTGTGCTGGCCAGCCTGCTGTTCATGCGCCGCATGGCGAAGGCGGTCAGCATCGAGGAGGACTCGGACGCGCGCATCGCGGCCGATGCCGGCCAGGGCGCGGATTTCGCACTGTCAGCCGATATCGTCGTCTACAGCATCGACGGGCCATTCTTCTTCGGCGCGGCCGAGTATCTGGAGAAGACGCTGCGGCGCAGCCAGAACCGGGTGCGCACGCTCGTCATTCGCATGGGTCGCGTGCCGTTCATGGACACGACCGGTCTGTCGGCGCTGGATGAGATCGTCGCCGATTTCCAGCGCGTCAACACCCGCGTGGTGCTGTGCGAGGTTCGCCCGAACGTGCTCGAGAAACTCGAGCGTGCCCGAATCCTCCGGCGTATCGGTGACGGCGGCGTGTTCGCGACCCTGGCGGAGTTCGTGGCCACCTCCACAGTGTCACCCATGTCTCCGGAATAATCCGTTACCCATGTGTCCGGAATGGACCCCCGGAGAACTGGTGCCGGCAGAGAGATTTGAACTCCCGACCAACGGTTTACAAAACCGCTGCTCTACCACTGAGCTATGCCGGCATCCGGTAGGGCAA
>Ga0181537_10004066_pt1 | contig 12244 bp, 11 predicted proteins | sample PEATcosm2014_Bin_39_FD_119765 | JGI IMG/M metagenome (GOLD analysis project Ga0181537, IMG submission 119765) | Peatland microbial communities from MTU Mesocosm Facility, Houghton, MI, USA - PEATcosm2014_Bin23_10_metaG | ecosystem: Environmental > Terrestrial > Soil > Wetlands > Peat | place...
CCGCGCTGATCAAAAATCTGACCGGTGGTTTTCAAGGCGGCCAGTGGCAGGGGCAATTTTTGAGCTGCACCAACTGGTTTTACTCTCTTGAACGCTCTACAGATTTACAAAGCTGGACCACCGTGACCAACGGAATTTCCGGCAATGCCACCAACCTCGTCACCGTTGACCCCGCGCCGCCGACGGACAAGGCGTTTTACCGTGTCCGCGCCGACCTTCCATGAACCAGACGCCATCTTTCAATCCCAGCCAATGCCCGCTGTGCGGCGCGGCGAACGAGTGCCAGCTTTGTTCGCCCGCCGCGCACAAAGGCCCCTGCTGGTGCGCGAAAGTGGAGATGCCCGAAGTGCTCCTCGCTCGCGTGCCGGAAAATTTCCGCAACCGCGCCTGCATCTGCCGGCACTGCGTGGAAAATTTCCAGACGGCAACGAATTTTTCCGCGCCTGCTGCGCCGCGCGCCGCGCGCCGCGCGCCCGCGTTCACTTTGATTGAACTGCTCGTGGTCATCGCCATTATTGCCATTCTTTCGGCCATCCTTTTACCCGCCGTGGCGAAGGCGAAGTTATCCGCCCAACGCGCCGCGTGTGAAAGCAATTTGCGCCAATTGGGCATTGCGACGGAACTGTATTGGGACGACAACGCCGGAAATTGTTTTTATTTCTACTCGGTGCCCAAAACCGTCAATGGCATGAGCGGCGCGCTCTGGTGGTTTGGCTGGATTGAGGGCACCCAAGCGGCGGAGGGTCAACGCGCCTTTGATTTGTCCTTGGGCGTTTTATTTCCATATCTGCGTGGTAATGATGTCCGCCTTTGCCCTTCGCTGACATGGAATTCGCCTTACTTTCAGCTCAAAGGAACTAATGTTATTTTCAGCTATGGCTATAACAGATATGTGTCACCAACAACTGCCGTTGGATATGCCAACATCAGACGTGTTTCCAAGCCGAGTGAAACGGCTTTGTTTTCAGATTCTGCGATTGTGGATACATTTCAAAATGCCACGGCCAGCAATCCAATGTTTGAGGAATGCTACTATTTGGAATTGGCATCTGACTATGCCGATTTGGACAATGTTGAAAACACCCATTTTCGACATTCACAACAAGCCAATGTGCTTTTTTGCGATGGCCACGTTGGGCCGGAAAAACCGGCACCAGGCGCTCTCGACCAAACGCTGCCCAGCTTGAACATCGGCCAGTTGCGCCCGGAGATTTTGGCCGTGCCCTAGATTTTTTCATCCGTGGTTGAAAACAATTTCCAGATCAGCACAAACGCGCTCGCGAAATCCTGCGGCTTCTCATTCACCCACTTCGACACCGCCTCCGGCGCAAACCACGCGCCCGTCTCGATTTCATCAGGATGCAAGACGAACGGCCCTTCGTTCTCGCAGCGGTAAATCCAGCAGAATTCCCAGCCGGTTTCCTGGCATGCGTCAATTTTGAAAAGCCGCTGCGGCGTTTGCGCCAAACGCAAACCAATTTCCTCGCGCACCTCGCGCACCGCGCACGCGTCGTAATCCTCGCCGCTGTCCAGATGGCCGGACGCCGACGAATCCCACTTGCCGGCGGCGATGTCCTTTTTCAGCGAGCGCTTCTGGAGAAACACCTCGCCGCGCGCATTGAACACCAGCACATGCACCGCGCGATGCCACAACCCGCGCGCATGAACCTCTTTGCGCGGCGCTTTCCCAATTACCTCGTCACGCTCGTTGACGACATCAAAAATCTCTTCAGCCATAAGCGCGGCCATTGTGGAAACAATTCGCGACGCATTGCAATGTCCGAAACTGCCGCCGTCTGTCGCCCGACGCGCCCGTCCCGTTCGATTGACTGCCCTTGTGCTGAATCCATCCGTTCTGACACTTATAAAATGCTTTCTAGCGATACACAGACGATTCCTGTCAATACGCTTTCGTTTGCAAGAAATATAAAAATGATTACTTGCAATATAACTATAAATTAACACGATATAATTATAATGTCTTACAAAGCTATATTATATTCTTGCACTGTAAATATAATTTAATACAATATTAAAATAGTTTCTGACAATGTAATAACAAATTCTTGCGATATAAATATACAGTCTAACAGCTTATTTGCCGCTCCAAAACCATCGAAAACTCCAATGAAAACTCAAAATTACCCCGCTACGCAGACAATTCCCGTCAAGCACATGGCCAAAGCGCTGGGTTCGCCCATCCGCTGGGCGATACTGGCCGAATTGAGCGATGGCCAGCCGGGCATGGTGCTGGCGATTGCCAAAAAGCTGAATCTGCCGGCCGTCACCGTGTCGCAGCACATGGGCGTATTGCGGCGGGCGGGCGTGGTGGTGGCGGGATTGGGCCGGCTTTACACGATTGCGCCGCCATTTCTCGCGGACGCGGCGCAAGGGCAACTGGATTTCGGCTGCTGCCTGCTGCGCCTGAAGGAGTCCGCCGGGCCGCCGGCGGCATGAATAAACCAAGCGCACCGCTGCCCCACCATCTCGTCGCGTTCGTTGACGATGTCAAAAATTTCTTCGGGCATAAAATTAATGATTTTGCATTACAGCTCTCAAATCGTATTCCCGCAATTGCGAGCAAGCAATGTGCGCCGGAATCTCGAATAATTTTAATTGGTCACGAACTTCCAAACGAAAACTTTGTGAACTTGCCGGATGAACAACTACCTTCCCAATAAGTTTTTTCAGATTTACCGAAATTAATTTGTGGTCAGCATTTTCTCTTCAGCGCTATCAAGTAACGTCCATACTCGCAATTCGCGTTCATGAAGATGTGCTGCTTTATCTTTTGCACTGAATGGAGCAGTGTATGACCAATCAGGCCGTGGTTGTCCTGCTGGAAAATAAAGCATGCGTAAAATTTCCACAGGTTGGCCTTCCAAAGCAGATGACAGACGACCAACAGTGCTCCGAATTGCAATTGAATGTGAATTGTTTGGCACAAAAAGATTCCACATTAACGCCGATTCTTTTGGGCGAATGCTCCAACAATGGATAAATGCTCTTTGTCGTAATATCTGATTGGTCCATTGCAATTGTGTTTCGTCATTTTTTTCGGCTTTGACTGTAAATCCCGCCTTGTCGAGTAACTTTTGAATTGTCGGCGTCCATTGCCGGGAATTTGCTTCCGAATACATTCCGTCATATTTGTCCGACTGTTTATCAAGTCGTGTTAACCACAGCGCGTTGTTCTTTAACAATTCTTTGAAGTAGTCAAAACGGATGTAATGCCAAATTGCTGTATCGGGAGCAGGAAGTATTTGAGGATTTTGTGAATCTTCGACAGGCTCACTGGACACAGTGCTATTGTTGCGCCTGTCAATAATTGTCAAGCTCATTGAACTTTTTGATTTAGGATTTGCCGATCCGTGTTTCATCTGTGGCTAAAAAGTTTTCCCGTCAACGCCACAAATTGTTCCAAGCTCAATTTCTCCGCGCGTTCCATTGGCGAGATGTTTAGTTCGGCAAATGCGGCCGCCAGCTTGTCCGCCGCCCAGTCCTGTTTCAACAGTTTCAACATCATCTTGCGCCGCTGCGAGAAGCCGCGCTTCACGATTTTCACAAACGTGGCTTGGAGATTTTCCGGCAGCAGCGGCGTTTCGCGGCGCAACAGGCAGACGCACGCCGAGTCCACATCCGGCGCGGGGAAAAAACAGTCCGCCGGAATCTTGAAGCTGCCGCGCGGCTCGTAGTTGAGCTGGACGAGCAGTGTCAGCACGCCGTAATCGTCGTCGTCGGCCTGCGCCATCAACCGCTGCGCGACTTCGAGCTGTAGCGTCGTGACCATCCGCGCCGGGCCCTTGGGCGAAAGCGCCAGCTCCACCAAGATTGGTGAGGCGACGGAATACGGCAGATTTGCCACCAGTTTCCAATCGCTCCAGTCGCGTGGTTCGTTTTTAATAAACTTGAGCGCATCGTCGTGGAGCAGATGAAACGCGGCACGCCCATTCGCCGCGGCAGCTTGAGCCTGATTTTGCAACGAACCGGTCAGCAGTTCGGCATTCCGCTCCTCGGTGCCAAATCGTTCGCATAAAAAATCCACAAGCCGCGCGTCCATCTCAATTGCCAGCACCTCGCCGGCCCTTTCCAAAAGCAATTCCGTCAGCGGGCCCAGCCCCGGCCCGATTTCGAGAATCTTGTCGGTCGGTAAAATTGCTGCCGCGTCCGCGATGCGGCGGAGCTGGTTGCCGTCGTGCAAAAAATTCTGGCCAAGGGAGCGCGTCAGTTGGATGTCGCGTTTCGCCAGCAGTTCGCGCATTTCTGTTAGGCTCATGCGGGGAAATTAACCACGGATGGACACGGATGGACACGGATAAAGAAAGGCATCTGCAGATTTCGTGGGCTTGCACAGACGGGTTTCTGCAAATTCAAATCGGCGAAAATCTGTGTAGTCTGCGGATAAAAAGTTTTCATCCGTGTCCATCCGTGGTCAAAACTCCATTGAGTTCGGTAACGGCTTTGGCAAGTTGCGTCTGGGTGATGGTCAGCGGTGGCGTGAAGCTGATGACATTGCCGTGCTCGCCTTCGGGCAGAAAAATATAGCCGCGATGCAGCAGCGTTTTGATCGAGGCCAAAACTATATCGGTCGCCGGTTTGCCATCGGGCAATTTTAATTCCAATCCAGCCATCAAACCAAGTCCGCGCACCTCGATTTTGAATTTTAGACTTTGGAGTTTGGCCAATTCATCGAGCAAAAATTTACCAAGCTCCGCGCTTTGTTGGCAAAGGTTTAAATTTTCAATTTCCGAAATTTGCGCCATCGCCATCGCGCAGCCGACGGGATGACCGAGAAAGGTGCTGGTGTGAATCGCCTCGCCGGTTGAGGCCGGCCATGCGGCGTCCATCAATTCGGCGTGGCCAACGCACGCGGACAGCGGAAAACCACCGGTGAGTGCCTTGCCGAGGCAAATCAGATCGGGAATTACTCCGCTGTGCTCGCAGGCGAACCACTTTCCGGTGCGTCCAAAGCCGGTGTAAATTTCGTCGAGAATGAGCAGCGCGCCAAATTCGTCGGCAAGTTTTCGGAGCAGCGCCAGAAATTCAGGGGGCGGAACATTGATGCCGCCGCGCGCCTGAACGGGTTCGGCCAAAATCGCGCCGATGCGTTCGCGCCGGAAAAAATGACGGATTTGAAATTCGACCGCGGCGAGGTCGGAATGCCTTTTCGGAAACGCCGCAAAATGGCCGAACTCCCGCAGTTGCGGCAGAAACGGGCTGCGAAAAAATTTCCGATGGGTGACGTTGAGCGTGCCGTAGCCGAGTCCGTGGTATGCGCCGGAAAAAGCGATGATGCCGGTTTTTTTGGTCGCGAGCGCTGCGGTTTTGAGCGCGGCTTCTACGGCCTCAAAACCGGAATTGCAGAAAATGACTTTTCCAGTTTTGGATTTTGAATTTATAGTTTTTGTTACGGAACCAGTTTGTGCTCCGTCAATTCTGGACTTTGAGCTTTGGACTTTGGACTCATCAGCCCAGCGCTCAAAAGTCAGCCCGCTTAACTTTTGCGCGAGCCGCGCCTTGAGCGCGTGCGGATGCACATCTCCCATCGCATGAAGCAAACGTGCCATTTGCTTTTGTCCGGCCTTCACGACATTCGGATTTGCATGACCGGCAGCAGCGACGCCAAACGCGGCGGTCAAATCGAGGTATTTTTTGCCGTCGGCATCCCAGACAAAAACATCCTTGGCGCGTTCCCAGACAATCGGCCACGAGCCATCCGGCTCGAAAAACATCACATTGCGTGATTCAAAATTACGCAGCAGTTCGATCACTTTTTGGGTTTCCTTCATTTCAAACTCCGCGCTGATCCGGCGGCCAGATGATTTTGTGCTGCTGGATTTGAAAACGAACTGGCAAAGCATCGGCTATAATTTTTTCAGCCAAATTCTTTCGGGAAATGGGCGTCTGTCCTGCCGGGACTTTTTTTAATGATTTGTTTTGTTGTTCCGACGCCAGAGGATGGACCCAGGAAAAAAGCAGCGGGCAAATTGAATCCAGCTTGTGCCTGGTAATTTGTTGCTTTGCCCATTCGTAATCTTCGATTGTGCCGATGACAAATTTGATTTCATCGTTGGATTTTAGATGCGGAATGTTTGTCAAACGGTTGCGGGCGACCTCGCCGCTCGACGGACATTTCAAATCCATGATGCGGCGGACGCGCGGGTCAATTTGGGAAATGTCGTGTGCGCCGCTGGTTTCAAGCAAAACTGTAAATCCGGCGTCGCAAAGCAATTTCATCAGCGGCAGGGAATTTTTCTGGAGCAATGGTTCGCCGCCAGTCAGCTCAACCAAAGGCAGTTGAGAGTTGAGAGTTGAGGGCTGAGAGTTTGAAAACGGAGCGGCGAGCCGTTTTACCTCCGCCAAAATGTCTGCGAGAGTATTTTTTTTGCCTTCGGAAAATGCATACGCCGTGTCGCAATACGAGCAGCGCAGGTCGCAGGCGGTGAGCCGTATGAAAATGCACGGCAGGCCGGCGAAGGTGCTTTCGCCTTGCAGACTCAAATAGATTTCATTGACGACAAGCGTATCAGACATCCTTTTAAGTGTAGCGTGTTGAGACAAAAAGGAAATGGCGCGGTTTGTCCCGGCAAAGTCTCCGTTTGAATTTTTCATGGGATGGAATATGTTCCTGCTGAAACTTTCCATGCTGATTGAACCATGCAAAATTACCCAAAACAAACTGGCACCCTCATTTTGATCGCATCGGCTATTTTTTGGGCATCAGTCCGCGCGTCTAATCTGGACACGATTGGCGTGACGCTGTTGCGGGCGGAGACGACCAACGTGGACGGTTTGGGCATCCGCGTGGCGCAACCGGAGGCTTATGACCTCGGCACGACAAATTGGGAGGTCAATCCGGCGAGCAGTCCGGTACAGCGGCCGGAAAATCTGTTTACCTACACTTCAAATCTCGGTTCTACAACAAATTATCCCAACACATTGAACACTGAATCGGGCCACGCGGACGCGGTAGCCGGATATTTTTACGGCCTTTCGGCTGGCGTGGCCACAAACATCGCACATGTGGATAATTATGACGCCAATTATTTTTACAACGACGTTGTAGCGGCGACATTGCCGTCCAATATCGGTGATGCAGTGGTGAATCAAAGCTTTGCTTTCAGCGGCACATCTGTGAGCCAGCAGCAGACCATTGATTCGCACTATGACAATTATGCGGCGCAATACGGAACACTTTTTGTCTCCCCCGCGAACAATGGAGGGTCGGTGAGTCCGCCGGGAACGGCTTATAATTGCATCTGCGTGGGCGCTTACGGTGGCAATTCGAGCTACGGCCCGACACTTGACAATGGCCGGTCCAAGCCGGACATCACCGCGCCTGGCGGCGAAACAAGCTATTCCACACCGCTCGTTTCCGGCGCGGCGGCGGTTTTGATGCAGGCTGCATTGCGCGGTGACGGCGGCAGCGACACCAATTCTGGGGCCGATATCCGCACGATAAAATCACTATTACTCAATGGTGCGGTGAAGCCGCCAGGCTGGACAAATTTTCCGCCGCAGCCTCTCGACACCAATTATGGTGCGGGCGTTTTGAATGTGTTCAATTCCTACAAACAACTTGCGGGCGGCAAGCACAATTATGTTGATTCGACGAGCGTTTCGACCGGAGGCGCACATCCGCCGACCGGAAACTTGGCAACGATCGGTGCCTTGAGCGGCTGGGATTTTAATTCCATTTCCAGCACGAGCGCCGGAATTTTCAGTTCCGCCACCGACGGCGTGAACCATTATTATTTCAATGTCACAACTAATTTGAGCGGTCCAAATTTCACCGCCACTGCCACGCTTGTCTGGAACCGCCAGCAAAACCAGACCGCCATCAACAATCTCGATTTGTTTTTATACAACGCCGCCAGCAGCAATCTCGTCGTGTGCAGCACCAGCCTCGTGGACAACGTAGAGCACATCTGGCTGCCCCGCTTGCCGCAAGGCCGGTATGATTTGCAAGTATTGAAAAACTCCGGGAATTCCGTCAGCGACAGCGAAACCTATGCGCTCGCCTGGGAATTTTTCCTGCCGACTTTGTGTGTGACAAACACCGGCACGAACGTCGCGCTGGTGTTTCCAGTTTATCCCGCCGGATTTTCAACCGAATCCACAGTCAGTCTTTCGCCGCCAATCATCTGGAACACAAATTTGCCACAGCCGGTCCTGGCGGATGGACGAAATTATATTTTGCTGAACCCAACAAATTCGGCCCAATTCTTCCGCCTGCGCCGGCCTTAAAAATTTCCCAGAGCAAAATGGTTCCCAATTTTGTAGCTGCGCGAAATCGCCGCCGTGACAAATTCCTTCCCGATTTGAACCGCCTGCGGCAAGTCGTATCCGAGTGCGATCGCGGCACAGATCGCGCCGGAATAAGTGCAGCCGGTGCCGTGCGTGCGGACACCCTTGATGAACGACGCGGTCAAAAGCAATTCCGATTTGCCGTCAAAGAAGATGTCCATTGCTTCGCGCGCATTTTTCAAATGGCCGCCTTTCACCAAAACTGCACAACCAAATCGCGAATGGATTTTTTGAGCGGCGGCACGCATTTCTTCGGCCGATGAAATCAATTGTCCGCTTAGAATTTCCGCTTCGGATAAATTCGGCGTGGCCAGCGTGGCCAACGGCAGGAGCTTCTCCCGTAAAATTTTCAACGCACTCGGTTCGAGCAAAGTTGCTCCGCTTGTTGAAGCCAAAACTGGATCTAGAATCAATTTTGGGATGCGAGCTTGAAGTTTTAAGTTGCGGAAAAATTGAGCGACAACTTTGACATTTTCAGCCGAAAAAAGCATTCCCGTTTTCACGGCGCGCGGATTTAATTCTTCAAAAACAGCTTCGATCTGCATCCTCAGTATTTTGGGCGAACAAACCTCGATTCCCAAAACATGTTTTGGATTTTGAGCAGTCAGGCAGGCAATCGCGCTGGTGCCGTGGACGCCGAGCGCGGCGAACGTTTTCAAATCTGCCTGGATGCCAGCGCCGCCGCCGCTGTCCGAGCCGGCTATAGTCAGTGCGACCGGCCTTTGTTTCCGTTTCGACATGCCGGCAGATTAATTGAGCAACGCGCAACTTGAAACTTGTAACTTGCAACGGCATCTTGATTGCATGGACAAAGAAAAAGTCGCAAGCGTGTTAACCGAGATCGGCGTGCTGCTCGAATTGAAGGGCGAAAATCCTTTCAAGACGCGCGCTTATGTGAACGCGGCGCGCATTCTGGAAAATCTCGGCGAGCCGCTTGAGAGGCTGGTCTCCGAAAAACGGCTTGGCGAAATCAAGGGCATCGGCGAGGCGCTGGAGAAAAAAATTACGGAACTCGTCGAGACCGGAAGGCTCGTTTATTACGAAGAATTGAAAGCGGCGACGCCGCCCGGCTTTTTTGAAATGCTGGAACTTTCCGGCGTCGGCCCGAAAAAAATCAAGGCGCTGCATGACAAGCTGGGTATTGAAACGATTGAACAGCTTGAAGCGGCCTGCAAATCCGGAAAAGTCGCCGGGCTGGACGGCTTCGGAGAAAAGACGGCGGCGAACATCTGCGAGGCGATCCAATTGCGCCGGACTTACGCCAGCAAGCATTTATTGAGCGACGCATTGCGCGCGGCGGAACCGGTCCTGGAAAATTTGCGGGCGCACGCGGATGTAATTCGTTGCAGCAGCGCGGGCAGCTTGCGCCGGTTCAAGGAAATCATCGGCGACATTGATTTGCTGGCGTCGTCGAAACAACCGGCGGAAGTCATTGAATTTTTCGTCTCGCAGCCGGGAATCGTGAAAGTTCTGGCGAAAGGCGAAACGAAGGCGAGCGTTATTTTGGAAGGCGGCATCCAGAGCGATTTGCGCGTGGTGAGCGATGCGGAATTTCCATTCGCGCTTGCGTATTTTACCGGCAGCAAGGAGCACAACATCGTGATGCGCCAGCGGGCGATTGCCCGAGGCTTGCGGCTAAACGAATATGGCTTGTTCAAGTCGAAGGAAGAAACGCGCGATCCAAAACTTCTTTTGCCGTGCAAAACTGAGGAAGAAATTTTTGCAAAACTGGATTTGCCGTTCGTCGAGCCGGAATTACGCGAGGATTTGGGCGAATTTACGGCAGCCGAGAAAAACGAACTGCCCGAGCTGATTGAGTGGTCAGATTTGAAGGGATCGTTGCACAATCACTCGAATTGGAGCGACGGCAAAGGTTCGCTGGAAGAAATAGCAACTTTCATGGACGATCTGGGTTTGGGGTATTGGGCGATCACGGATCATTCAAAATCCTCGGTGCAGGCCAATGGTTTGGACGCGAAACGACTCCGCGAACAGATTTTGGCAATTAAAAAGATTAACGAACGATTTGCCAAGCATAGCAGCGAATTTCGTTTGCTGGCCGGAAGTGAAGTGGACATTTTGAAAAACGGTTTGGATTTCGACGACGAGTTGCTGGCGGAATTGGACGTGGTCGTGGCCAGCCTGCATTTGCCATCGGGCGACGAAAAAGAAAATACGAAGCGGTTGATTCACGCGGCGGAAAATAAATACGTTCACGTCATCGCCCACATGACGGGGCGACTGCTTTTGGAGCGGGAGCCGTATCCGGTGAATATTCATGAGGTGATTGACGCCTGCGCGGCGACTGGGACATGGATCGAACTGAATTGCAATTCACACCGGTTTGATTTGGACTGGCGGCACTGGCCTTACGCAAAGAGCAAGGGTGTGAAATGCGTCATAAATTCCGACGCGCATCGCAATGAACATGCAGGGTTTCTGAGGTTGGGTGCGGGTATTGGACGCAAGGGCTGGCTGGGAAAAGTGGATGTGGTCAACACCCTGAACTTGAGATTATTGTCGAAGGAATTGAAACGAAAGCGTGTTAAAACGTGACGTAAAAGCATCGGCAATACAGCTTTGTAAGATTACGCATGACAAATTCAGGGTAAAAAAAGAATGAAAATTCTTTTGACGATGGGCTTGCAATCTTGCTAGTCTTTCATGTCGCTGGTCGCTGACATTTTTTGAATGGAAAAGGCGGGCCGGTTGTCAAAGCACGGTAAGCACAATAATTTGGGTGTAGATTTATGAAAAAAATATTCATTACCATTGGTTTGGCTGCGGCTGGAACTGCCAGCTTGAAAGCTGCTTATGCGCCGGACATGAGCGATACTTCTAAGTTGTGGACCGTGTCGGCCTCGCTTCGCAGTTTTTATGATGACAATTACACCACTTCGCCTGTAAAGCAGGGCAGCTTTGGCTTTCAGGTGTCCCCGCAATTTGAATTAAATGCGCCGCTGCAGCAGACGGAACTGGGACTTCGTTACATTTACGGGTTGTCTTATTATCAGGAGCGGGAGAATTTGGGTCAGAGCCCGATTGACCAGACCCATCAGTTTGATTTGTGGGTGGATCATGCTTTTACCGAACGTTGGCAGGCGAGAATTCAGAATTCATTTGTAGTCGGTCAGGAACCTGAATTGCTAACACCCGCTGGTGCGGGCGGTTCAGCCACGCTTCAGCGTGTTGAGGGAAACAACATTGTAAACACCGCGAAAATCAGCCTGACAACGGATTGGACGCAGTTGTTTAGCACCGTTTTGTCCTACCAAAATACTTTTTACAATTATCAAAATAGTGGTGGCACAGCTGGAAACCCAAGTCTTGCCGGTCTCCTGAACCGGGATGAAAATCTTGCTTCGCTTGATTTTCAATGGCATGCATTGCCGACGACAACTGCATTTATTGGTTACCAATATGGGCAGATACTGTATACGGGCAATGAGCCGATTGCGCAGTTTGGAGGAACAACTTACTCGAGCAGCGCGCGCGACAATCGCTCGCACTACGGATATGTCGGTGTTCAACATGAATTTCTGGATAATCTGAGTGGAAATGCGCGCGTGGGTGTGCAATACACAAAAGATTACAATGATCCGAACGCTACATCTTCCATCGGGCCTTATGCGACCGCCTCGTTGGTTTACACCTATGCTACAGGATGTTACGCGCAGATTGGTTTGACCCACTCTCGAAATGCGACGGATCAGGCTGCTGTCAATGCTTCGTCAGGGCAACTCACGGAGGATCAGGAATCCACTACTGTTTACGGGTCAATCAACCATCAGTTGACTTCCAAACTAACGGCCAGCGCATTGGCGAATTTTCAGGATTCTGTCTATCACGACGGCGCTTATAACAATCAATCTGATGATGATTATAGTCTTGGTTTGAATTTGACCTATAGCTTCACTCATAACTTCTCGGCGGAAGC
>Ga0181537_10004067_pt1 | contig 12240 bp, 7 predicted proteins | sample PEATcosm2014_Bin_39_FD_119765 | JGI IMG/M metagenome (GOLD analysis project Ga0181537, IMG submission 119765) | Peatland microbial communities from MTU Mesocosm Facility, Houghton, MI, USA - PEATcosm2014_Bin23_10_metaG | ecosystem: Environmental > Terrestrial > Soil > Wetlands > Peat | place...
CGGACGCCGCCGCCCGCTTCAGAAAATCGCCAGCAAGTGCCGCTTGATCGCCGCCTGGCGCGATGGCGAAGTGATCTTCGCCCCGGTCAGGTCGGTGACATAGAAGGAATCGACCGCCTTTTCGCCGAATGTGACGATATGGGCCGAGCCGATGTTGAGGTTAAGCCTCGATAGCGCGGCGGTCAGCTCGTAGAGCAGGCCGGGCCGGTCGAGACCTTCGACCTCCAGCACCGTGTAGCGGTGCGACATCGCGTTGTCGATCGATACGGCCGGCGGGATGCGGAAGGCCCCGACGCGCGCGTCGCGGCCGCTGTGGGCCTGCTTGACCAGCTCGCTGACCTTGATCTCGCCGCGCAGCGCCTGCTCGATGGTGCGGGCCATGCGGGCGCCCCGTCGCCGCTCGTCCTCGTCCAGCTCGAAAGCGCGGGTGACCGAGATCGTGTCGAGCGCGAACCCGTCGACGGTGGTGAAGATCTGGGCGTCGACGATGTTGCCCCCCGCCGCGGCGCAGGCGCCGGCGATGAACGACAGCAGTCGCGGATGGTCGGGCGCGACGACCGTGATCTCGGTGACGCCGCGATAGGAATCGCTCGCCACTTCGGTCGCCAGCGACCGCACGTCGGCCGCCATCGCGTGGAGCAGCTTGGCGTGGGCGACCAGGTGCGGCAGATCGACCTTGATCCAATAGGCGGGATAGTGGCGCTGGGCATAGGCGTCGAACTCGGGGTCCGACCAGCCCGGCAACGCCTTGCGCAGCGCCTCCTGCGACGCCTTGACCCGCGCCTTGCGGTCGATCGCCGAATGGCCGCCGCCCAGCACGACCTCGGTCTCCCAATAGAGCGTGCGCAGCAGCTGACCCTTCCAGCCGTTCCAGACGCCGGGGCCGACCGCGCGGATGTCGGCGACGGTCAGCGCCAGCAGCATCTTCAGCCGGTCGATCGACTGCACCTTCGCCGCCAACGCCTCGGCGGTGCGCGGGTCGGCGAGGTCGCGCCCCTGCGCCATGTTCGACATCGTCAGGTGCTGCTCGATCAGCCAGGCGACGCGGTCGCAATCGGCCGGCGACAGACCCAGGCGCGGGCAAAGGCGACGCGCGACTTCCGCTCCGGCGATCGAGTGGTCCTCCGGCCGGCCCTTGGCGATGTCGTGAAGGAACGCCGCGACGTAGAGCGCCGGGCGGTTGGGGATATGCGGCAGCAGCTTGCTGACCAGGGGGAGATCTTCCTGCAGTTCGCCAGCCTCGATCTTGCTCAGCACGCCGATGGTGCGCAGCAGGTGCTCGTCGATCGTGTAGTGGTGGTACATCGAGAACTGCATCAACCCGACGACGCGGCCGAAGTCGGGGATGAAGCGGCCGAGCACGCCCGCTTCGTTCATCCTTCTCATCGCCGTCTCCGGCGACCGGCGCGAGGTGAGGATCTCGAGGAACAGGCGATTGGCTTCGGGATCGGCGCGCAGCGCGGCGTCGATGCGCTTCAGCGACTGGGTGACGAGCCGCGTCGCGTCGGGATGAATGGGAAGGCTCGAACGGTCGGCGATCCAGAACAGACGAATGAGGTTGATCGGATCGCGCTCGAACGCGTCGGCGCGGATGACGTTGATGCGGTCGTGGTCGATCTTGAAGTCGATGGCGTCGTCGAGCGCCTGCGGCCGGCGCCGCAGCCGGCTGAGGAAGCGGTCGAAGCCCTGGGTCGGCTTGGCCTGGCGCTCCTCGAGCGCGGCGCAGACGATCGCGGTCAGGTCGCCGACGTCCTTGGCGACGAGAAAATAGTGCTTCATGAAGCGCTCGACGTCGGCCTGGCCGGCGCGCGCGGCGTAGCCGAGCCGCTCGGCGATTGGCCGCTGCACGTCGAAGCTCAACCGCTCCTCGGCGTGGCCGGTGAGGAAGTGGAGGTGGCAGCGCACCTTCCACAGAAACTCCTCGCAGCGCGAGAACAGGTTGAATTCGCGCTGCGAGAACAGACCGGCCTCGACCAGCTCGCGCGGATCCTTGACCCGATAGACGTATTTGGCGATCCAGAACAGCGTGTTGAGGTCGCGCAGGCCCCCCTTGCCCTCCTTGATGTTCGGTTCCACGAGATAGCGCGACTCGCCGGCGCGTTTGACCCGCGAGTCGCGCTCGCCGAGCTTGGCGGTGACGAATTCGCTCGCCGTCTTGGCGACGATCTCCTTGTCGAAGCGCGCGCTCAGCGTCGCCAGTTTGTCCGCGTCGCCGGCGATCAGCCTCGCCTCCAGCACCGAAGTGCGAATCGTCATGTCGGCGCGCGCCTGGCGCAGGCACTCGTCGATCGTGCGCGTCGCGTGACCGACCTTCTGCTTGAGGTCCCACAGCACGTAGAGGATCGTTTCGATCAGCTTTGCGCTCGCCGCGTCCTTCTCGTGGTCGATCAGGAACAGCAGGTCGATGTCGGAGCCGGGCGCTAGCATGCCCCGTCCGTAACCGCCGACGGCGAGGATCGTCAGCCCCTTCGCCCTGGCCGAACCCTCGGCATGGGCGAGGCGGACCGCCATGGCGAGGACGGCGCGGATGATTTCGTCTTCGAGTTCGCTGAGCGCGCGCGCGCAGGCGCGGCCGCCGCCGCCGTCTTCGAGCGCGCGCTGCGCCTCGGCCCGTCCGGCTTCGAGCGCGGCGGCGAAAACCTCGACCGCGGCGCGGCGGAACGCCGCTTCGTCGGTCTTGTGCTTGGCGCGCCGTCGCTCGAGCTTGGCCTCGATCGCGTCGCGGTCGAACAGATCGGCAGGCGCGCTGCGGCCGCGGCGGCCGCGCGGGCCGGCGGAGGCGGACATGGAATTCATCGCGCCGCTCCCGAGGCGCTTCGCTTCGCTTCGATCGCGTCCCAGATCGCCGCCGCGAGATTGGGGCCGCCGAGCCGCTGCACGGCGCGGATGCCGGTCGGCGAGGTGACGTTGATTTCGGTCAGCCAGCCGTCGATCACGTCGATGCCGACGAAGACGAGGCCGCGCCGCTTCAATTCGGGGCCGATGCGGGCGCAGATCTCGCGCTCGCGCGCCGTCAGCTCGGTCTCGGCCGCCGCGCCGCCGCGCACCATGTTGGAGCGGATGTCGTCGCCGCTCGGCACGCGGTTGACCGCGCCGAGCGCCGCGCCGTCGACCAGGATGATGCGCTTGTCGCCGGCGGCGACCTGCGGCAGGAACTTCTGGATCACCCACGGCTCGCGGAAGCTGGTCGAGAACAGATCGAACAGCGAGCCGAAATTCGGATCGCGCACGCCGACCTTGAACACCGAGCCGCCGCCGAAGCCGTAGAGCGGCTTCATCACCACCTCGCCGTGCTCGGCGCGGAACGCCTCGATCGCCGCGCGCTCGCGCGAGATCAGCGTCGGCGGCATCAGTTCGGGGAAGTCCATCACGAACAGCTTCTCCGGCGCGTCGCGCACCGCGGCGGGATCGTTGACCACAAGCGTCTTCGGGTGGATGCGCTCGAGCAGATGGGTGGTGGCGATATAGGCGAGATCGAACGGCGGATCCTGGCGCAACAGCACGACGTCGAGATCGGCGAGTTCGATCGTCCGCGCCTGGCCGAGCTTGGCGTGCTCGCCCTGCACGTCGCGCACGCTCAACGGTTGCATCTCGGCGAACAGCCGCGCGCTCTGCAGGTTGAGCCGGTCGGGGGTGTAGAAGAGGAGCGTATGGCCGCGCGCTTGCGCTTCGAGCAGCAACGCGAAAGTCGAGTCGCCGGCGATGCGGATGCGCTCGATCGGGTCCATCTGCACGGCGACGGTCAACGGCATGGCGGAATCGGTCCCTTCAGTCGAGGTCCAGCCTATACGCTGAGGCCAGGTGGCGGGGAAGCCGCCGCGGCGCGACGAAGACGGCGTCGCCGCGCAGATTCAGCGCCGCCGCCCAAGGATTGCGGGCCAGCCAGACGCGCGCCGCGCGGCCGATGCGCCGCCGCTTGCTCTCGGTGATGGCGATCGTCGCCGCCTCGAGGTCGTCGCGCGCCTTGACCTCGACGAAAGCGACCGTCGCGCCGCGCCGCGCGACGAGGTCGATCTCGCCGCCGGCGGCGGCGAAGCGGCGCTCGAGCAGCTGGTAGCCTTTCAGCCGCAGCAGCAGGGCGGCGACCGACTCGGCGCGCAGGCCGAACAAATGGGCGCGCCGCCGCGCCTTGGCCGCCCGCGCCGGCCTCATCGCCGCGTTCCGGCAAGGCGCAACGCCCGCGCGTAAACCTCGCGACGCGGCAGGCCTGCTTCGACCGCCACCGCGGCGGCGGCGTCCTTGACCGATAGCGCGGCAAGCGCCTCGAGGATCATCGCGTCGAGTGTCGCGGCGGCCGGCCTAGCGGTGGGCGCCGGCGGGCCGACGACCACGACGATCTCGCCCTTCGGCGGGTCGGCGGCGGCGTAATCGGCGGCGAGCGCGGTCAGCGTCGCGCGGCGCGTCTCCTCGTGCAGCTTGGTCAATTCGCGCGCCACCGCCGCCGGCCGCGGCCCGAGCCCGGCGGCGAGGTCGGCGAGCGCCTCGGCGAGCCGGCCGGGGGATTCGTAGAACACCAGCGTCGCCGGGATTAAGGCCAGCGCCGCGATCCGTTCGCGCCTGGCCGCCGTCTTGGCCGGCAGGAAGCCCTCGAAGAAGAAGCGGTCGGTCGGCAGCGCCGCGGTCGTCAGCGCCGCGATCGCCGCGCAGGGGCCGGGCAGGGGGAAGACCGCGACCCCCGCCGCCGCCGCCTCGACCACCAGCTTGTAGCCGGGGTCGGAGACCAGCGGCGTGCCGGCGTCTGAAATCAGCGCCAAGGCTTCGCCGGCCGCGAGCCGGGCGAGGATCCGTGGGCGGATTTCGGCGGCGTTGTGCTCGTGGTAGGCGACGAGCGGCGCGGATATGTCGTAGCGGTCGAGCAGGCGATGGCTGACCCGCGTGTCCTCGGCGAGGATCGCGTCGGCCGCCGCCAGGGTCGCGAGCGCGCGCAGCGAAATGTCGCCGAGATTGCCGATCGGCGTCGCCACGACATAGAGGCCGGGCGCCAGCGCGGCGGCCTCGACGCGGGCGCCCAGCGCCGAGAAGCCGCGCGGCCGCGGGGTCGGAATCGGCTGCGGGTGACGCATCGTCATCGTCGTTTTGAACCTTGTCCGCCTCGCCGGCCTTCCTAGCACCCGGGGCTGAAAATGCCACAATCGACGCCAAAAGTGGCGCCGGTCCGGGGACGGCGCGCAACGCCGGCAAACGCGCTAGAATGTCTGCGGGTCCGAGCGATTCGCAGCGGATTTTCGAGTCTCGGGCGGGGGAGGTTTCGATGCCGACAGGCGCCTCGAGCGCAGCGAAGCGCGGGCTCGCCGCGGCGGCGCGTGGGTTTGCCGGTTTTGCGCTTTTCGCTTTGGCTGGCTGCACCTCGACCGGCCTGGGGCTTTCGTCGGGCCCCTCGCCCGACATCGCCGCCGCGCCGGTGCCCGACGTCCAGTCGCAGCCGCTCGCCGGGCCGACGGTCGGCCAGACGGTCGGCACGGGGCCGGTGCGGGTCGGCCTGATCCTGCCGCTGACCCAGAACGGCCAGCCGAGCAGCGTCGGCGTCTCGTTGGGCGACGCGGCCCAGCTCGCCGTCGAAGAATCCGGCATGAACGACGTGACCCTGATGATTGTCGACGACCACGGCACGCCCGACGGCGCCGCGCAGGCCGGCCAGGCGGTCGTCGGCGCCGGGGCCGAGATCATCCTCGGGCCGCTGCTCGCCGCCGACGTGCGCGCGGTCGCGCAGGTCGCCAAGGCGGCCGGCCGGCCGGTCGTCGCTTTCTCGACCGACGAGGGCGTCGCCCAGCCCGGCGTCTATCTGCTGTCGTTCCTGATCGAATCCTACGCCGACAAGGCGGCCGAATTCGCCGTCTCCAAGGGCAAGAAGAATTTCGCCGTGCTGGCGCCGCAGAGCGACTACGCCAATGTCGCAGTCGGCGAGTTCCAGCAGGCGGCGCAGAAACTCGGCGCGCGCGTCGTCACCGTTGCGCGTTATCCCGCCGGCCAGCCGCAGGCCGGCGTGCAGGAACTCGCCAGCGCGCCCGGCCAGTTCGACGCGTTGTTCATCCCCGAACAGGCCGACGGCATGCCGGCGCTGGCGACCGCGCTGGCGACCAGCGGCGTCAAGACGCAGATCCTGGGCACCGGGGTATGGAACGATCCGCGCGTGCTGCGCCTGCCGGCCCTGCAGGGAGCGTGGTTCGCCGCGCCCGACAACGCCGGCTACAACGCCTTCGCCCAGCGCTACAAGGCGCGCTTCAACGCCGATCCGCTGCGGCTCGCTTCGCTCTCCTACGACGCCGCGTCGTTGGTGGCGGCGCTGGCGCGCGCGCAAGGGGCGCAACGCTATTCGCAGGCCGTGCTGACCAACCCCTCCGGCTTCAACGGCGTCGACGGCGTCTTCCGCTTCCGCACCGACGGCCCCAACGAGCGCGGCCTGGCGGTGATGCAGATCAGCGGCGGCCTGGCGACCGTCGTCAGCCCCGCCGCGCCACGCTTCCCCGGCGCCTAGATTGGCAAGCGCCAGCGCAGCCGCGCCATCCTACCCCGCAGCGCGGGTTACGACATTCACGCAGGCGGTGCGGAAACTCGCCTGGCCCCTCACCCAGCCTCTCCCCGCGAAGACGCGGGCAGAGGTGAAGAAAGGCGCGACGCGCTCCTCTCCCCGCTTGCGGGGAGAGGTTGGGTGAGGGGCGGGGCGATTGGCCGCAGGCGTCGACGAGGTGTGAATCCGCTAGCCCCGCAGCGCGGGGTAGGATGGCGTGCGGGTGAGGTTACGAACTTGGCCTCAGCGAGGCGCCGCTTCGGGAGCGTGTTATGTCGCTTGCCTTCTGGATCACCACGCTGATCGTCGTCGCTTCGCCGGGGACCGGGGTCGCCTTCACGCTCGCCGCCGGCCTGTCGCGCGGCGCGCGTGCGAGCTTGGTCGCCGCCTTCGGCTGCACGCTCGGCATCCTGCCGCACATCGCCGCGGCGATGCTCGGCCTCGCGGCGGTGCTGCACGCCAGCGCGGTGGCCTTCGCCGCGGTCAAATACGCCGGCGTCGCCTACCTCCTGTTCATGGCCTGGAACGCGCTCAACGAGCGCGGTTCGCTCGCAATCGACAGGGCGCCGACGCGCCGCTCCGACCTGCGCGTCGTCGTCGACGCCGTCGCCGTCAACCTGCTCAATCCCAAGCTGTCGATCTTCTTCGTCGCCTTCCTGCCGCAGTTCGTCGGCGCCAACGAAGCGCATCCGCTCGTCCGCATGGGTGAGCTCTCGGGGGCGTTCATGCTCGCGACCTTCGTCGTCTTCGCGCTCTACGGCGTCTTCGCCGCCGCCGCGCGCCGCCACGTCCTCGAGCGCCCGCGCGTGCTCACCTGGCTGCGCCGCAGCTTCGCCGCCGCCTTCGGCGCGCTGGCGGTGAGGCTCGCGCTCGCGGAACGGTGAGACAGGGCGGCCCGCCCGGAGCCGGCGTCGCCGACGCGGCGTGGGTCGACCCTGTCAAAGCGCCTGGCTTCGCCGGCGGCTTGGGGCGCGCTGGCGGCCTGGCTTATCAAGCGCGGCGCTACTTCGACGGACCGCCGGGGTCGACGTAACCGTCGATCATCGTTCCGATGATCTTGGACAGTTCCGCGGCGCGGCGGCCGAGCATCTCGTTGAGGATGCCCGCCTTCATGTCGAGCCCGTTCTGCAGCCGCACGATCAGCCTTGCCGCCGACTCGAAGACGTCGTGAACCTTCCTGTCGACGTGGCCGTCGAAATCATCGAGTTTGGCGTCGATTTCCCGCACCAGGGCGTTTGCGGTCTCATTGACCCGCGCCGCCCAATCGTCGGCCTGGGCCTGGTTGAGCGAGTCGATCCGATTGATCGAAGCCTGAAGGTCGGTCGCCGTGCGCTCCGCGTAGTCCTGCAGCCCGGCGGCGAGCTGACCGCCATCGACTCGAATCAGCTGATCCAGGTTGGTCGCGCTGTTCCTGAGGGTATCCAGGAGGAAGTCGATGTGCGACGCCATCTGGTCGATCGCCGACTGAACGGCCTTGTTGAACAGCGCTTCGATCTGCTCGTTCTGCGAGGTTATCGTGGCGATCGCGTCGGCGGAGTTGCGTCTGAAGTCGGAGTCCAGCGCCTCTCTTGTTTCGGCCATGACTTCAGACAGTCGCTGAGACGTCTGCTCGACCCGAGCGACCAGCGCGGAGCCGTCGCCGACAATCGCTCTGTCGAGCTGGTGCGTCTTGCTCTCGAGCACCTCGAGAAATACGGACGACGATTGTTCGAGGCTTCGCGCCATCTCGTCGACCTTGCTGCTGACGAGAGAGCCAGCGTCGGAAATCTCGCGGGCGAACGCTTCGGCCTGATCGGGCAGCTCGCCCTTCAGCTTGTTGATCGCAGCGCCGAGCTCGTAGAGGACGTGCTCGCCGATCCGGGTCACCGTCGAATCGATCTCCGCCAGGCGCACCGACATCGCGGAATGCAGGGTTATCGCCTGATTCTGCATGTTCTGATCGAACGCCTCCAGTCTCCTCAACGCCTCCTCGCTCAACGATCCGCGCGCCGTCGTCAGGAACTCCTCGATCACCCTCTTTCTTTCCTCGAGTTCCGCCTTCAACCCCTCGATGCGTTCATCCAGCCGGGCGGCGAAGTCGCCGCCGTGCACGTCGAACAGCACGGCGATCTGTCCATAGGAGGACGCCATCTGGCTGGAGATTTCTTGCACCACGCCTCGGATCTGGCTCTCCCGCTCTTTCTGGAAATCGTCGAGGGTGGCCACGAGCTCGCGGATGGCTTCGTCGGTTTGCGTTTTGTTTTTCGCGATCGACCCGGAAATGATGTCCAGCATTTTGGCGCCCGTTCCGGATAGAGACGGCGCGAGCTCGGAGAAGGCGTCCAGGATCGACTTTTGCGAATTCTCGATATCGCGTCTCACGGTCGAGGCGACGCCATCCATCGCCGCGGTGTGAACCCCCAGCGCGCCCTGAATGTCGGTTGCGCGTTTTTCGACCAGCGCAACGGCCGTGTCGGCCTGCGCTTTGTTTTTCGCGATGGCGCCGGAAATCGCGTCCAGCAGCTTGGCGCCCGCCTCCGAAAGCGACGGCGCGACGTCGGACAAGGCGGCCACGATCGACTTCTGCGAACTCTCGATATCGCGTTTCACGGTCGTGGCGACGCCGTCCATCGCGGTTGTGTGAGCGCCCAGCGAGCCTTGAATATCCGCTGTGCGCTTTTCGACCAGCGCCAGCGCCGCAGCGTTCTGACGGCCGACTTGGTTCGAAAACGCCTCGACCGCCCGATTGAAGGATTCCAGCGCCGTTCGCGCGCTCGCCTCCATCGCCGTCGCATGAGCGCCCAGCGAGCCGTGAATCTCGGTTGCGCGCTTTTCGATCAGCGCTCCGACCGTTGTGTTCTGGCGGGCGAGCTGGGTCGAAAACGCCTCCGCCGACCGATCGAAGGATTCCAGCGCCGCCCGGATGGCCGAGTCATAGCGCTGGTCCGCTTTGCGGCCGAGGGCGTCGAGCCGCGATTGATAGTCGCTCTCGCGCGCCGAAAGCGACTCGGTCAGCTGCTGGACCCGCGCATCGAACGCCCGTTGGCCGTCAGACGTCTTGCGGTCGAACAACGCCTCGACCTTGTCGCGAGCCGCGTCGAGCGTCGCAGTCACCTCGCCGATCACATGCTTGCCGGACGTCACGAACGAGGCCAGGACCTCGCCCGTCAACGCCTGCAGTTTCTTCGCCTCCGCGGCGGCGGCTTCCTGCAAGTGCTTGTGGGACGAGACGGCGCGCAATTCCGCTTCGACCGCGCTCTGGATCAGGCCGGCGAGAAGCCCCTCGGATTCGCGGCATACGCCTTCCAGCTTTTGAGCCTCGGTGCTGACCGTGTTGCTCAGCGCGAGCGATCGCTCGGAGGCTTTTCCGACCGCCTCATCGATCGTCGCCAGATCCGCTCTGGCTTTCGCCGCCAACTGAGCCAGCCGTTCGGCCTTGTTGGCGTCGGCGCGCTCCTGCTCGATCGCGCGAAGGCGATTCTTCATCGTTTCGTTGGCGTAGCGCCCATATTGTATGGCGCAGAAGATCGCGATCGGGCCGCCCGCCGACAACAATTGCAGGGCAAGAGAACTCAAAAACGCGTTGGCGAACGAGACCGCCGCGACCCACGCCAAGGAGAGCAAGAGCGCAAAGCCAAACGGCGTCGTGAAGTAATGAAATCGACCGGTCTTGACGGAGGGCGTCGTCTCGTCGCGCATTTCGGACGCCGATCCGTTGTCGCTTTCGGTCAACGGCCGGCGAAACGCAGTGACTTTGAGGCCGGCGACCTCGTCCCCGATTCTCGGCAGCAGCGGGATCGACGAACCCGAAAGAACGGCCGTCGTGGTCGCGTCCTTGGCACTGGGCGCGACCGCGTGATCGCCGGTTGGCGAGTCGCCGCGCGCCGTGGCTTCGTCTCTTCGCTTCTGCATCGCACTCGCCGCCCGCCAAAACGAAAACGCTACCGAATACGCTCATACGCCCGCACACGTAACGCCGCCACCGGACTGGATGCGCGTCCGGCGATGCATTACGGTTGGGAAGAACACCCGCAAGTTGGGAACCGGCCATACCCGCAAGGTTCTAACTCGGCCTGCCTTTGTTCTCCCCGAACATGCGCAATACGATTACACGGTTGACGGAACGTCTGTCTATACGAGGCGAAAAGCTGACCCTCCGGACCCCCCGCGCCCGGTCGCCCCTGTCGGGGTCCGGGCGGCGCGGGGTCAGGCGGGCGGTTGCGCCAAGCGGGGGCGGGCCGGGTTCCGACCGCCCTTGCGGGAAGGAAAGCGACGAAGCGGCGCAGGACGCGAGAAGGGCGACCCGTGACACGCCCGCAAGGCGGCCCCCTTCACCCCCGCGGCGTCTTCGCCGCCGCCTTCGGCGCGCGGGCGGTCAGGTCGGCGTTGGCGGAACGGTGAGGGGGGGCGTGCGCCGGCTTCCGCCCTCGAAGGTCGATGACCGAGCCAGAACCTCGGAAAGGCCCGGCTTCCCTGGCGTCGACGCGGCTCGATTGGCCGTCCTTTCAGACGCGTGTTGTTGAACTATTTATGACGGACCCTTTCACCGAAGCTTAAACCCTCGCTTGCGATAGTGCGCCCGCCTCCCGCAAGAGACGCAATTATAATCGCAGACGAATTTTGCTTCGGTGATTTTAATGCCTACGCGAACAGCGTTCGAGGACGTTCGCAAGATTCATAGACTTTGGCTGGAGGCCCGGCTCAGCTCGCCCGTTCCAAGATTCGAGGATGTCGTCGTCGGCAACGTCGGTCACATCTCGCATGAGACGGCGGTCCTCAAGATCGGCGCCGGTCCCGAACCCGAGATTCTCAGTTTCGGAGAGCAATTCGCTTCGCAGATCGGGTGGTCGACCGACCGTCCCACGCTTGCTTGCGCAAATGGCAATTGCAGTTACGCCTTGCAACATGGCGTGAAGCGGGTTTGCGCGACGCTCGAGCCTCACTGGGAGCTCTTTCCGTCCGTTTCGAACGGGATGATCGGCTACTGCGAGCTGCTGCTTCTGCCGCTCGCCTGGAAACACGATCGTCTCGTCTTTGTCTTCTGTCGCGTGCGGCAAACGTCGCAAACGCTTCTTGACGCCATTTACAGTTCGACCTCGGAGGGGATGCTAATCGCGGCCCCTGTCACGCGTGACGAATCGACGGAATTCCAAATCATCAGCGCCAACCAGGCTGCGGCGAAATATCTCGGCGCGACCGACGACACGATCAATTGGCGAATCATATCCAGTCTTCTTCCGCCTCGCGAGATAGGGTCTTTTCATCGTCATATCAACAACATGATCGCGACAAGAGAGCCCGTTCAATTCGAAGTCAGCCGTTCGACTCCATCGGGCAGGCCTCTGCACCTTCAGGTTTCGATCGCGCCGATCGGCGAATTTGTCGGCCTGACGCTCTCAAACATCACCACCATCATCGAGCGCGAAGAATCGGTCAGGATGCTGTTCGAATTCAATCCGATTCCGCAATTGACTTACGATCCGCGAGACCTGCGTATCCTGAGCGTCAACGAAGCGGCCGCGCGATCCTACGGCTATTCGCGTCCCCTGTTCGAGGGCATGACGCTCACGGATCTTCATCCGCCCGAAGACGTCGCTTCGGTGCGAGACGTCGCGAGCAAGCCGCGGGCGCCGAACGGCAACCAGAGCCATTGGGTTCATCTGACGGCGACGGGCCGCAGGCGGGACGTGATCGCCCACACACGCGAGCTGATGGTCGAGGGGCGGTCTTCGGTGCTCGTTTCGATTGTCGAC
>Ga0181537_10004069_pt1 | contig 12239 bp, 10 predicted proteins | sample PEATcosm2014_Bin_39_FD_119765 | JGI IMG/M metagenome (GOLD analysis project Ga0181537, IMG submission 119765) | Peatland microbial communities from MTU Mesocosm Facility, Houghton, MI, USA - PEATcosm2014_Bin23_10_metaG | ecosystem: Environmental > Terrestrial > Soil > Wetlands > Peat | place...
CGAGGCGGTGAACGAACCGCAGGAACTTCAAATTGCGCGAGCGCGCCCAGAAATCGCCGGCAGTCAGCGACGATTGCAGCGCGAGTTGAAGGTTGCGCCCCGTACGGTCCCACCAATCCGGCGCGAGCATCCAGCCGGCCGGTTTGTCCAGCGCCAGCACCGACCGGTCCTCATACAGAATCGGGATCGCGATGCCCGCCTCGTCCAGTTCGATGCTTTTTGGTTTTGCCACAATGCCAGATTAGCCGCGCCCGTCTCCCGCTGCAACGTGCGAACGTCAGTTCATCCATGCGTTTGCCGATAGCAACGCTGTTCGCCACATCCAATCACGTCGCGTTCGATGTTGTCGGAATGGCCGCGGGGAGGTTACGGTGGTAGCGACCCGCCGAGGCATGCCGGCGGCCGGGATATTTGACGATGAACCGCATTCGATTGCTTCCAGAACAGGTGGCGAACCAGATCGCCGCCGGCGAGGTGGTCGAGCGGCCCGCCAGCGTCGTCAAGGAACTGGTCGAGAACGCGCTGGACGCGGGCGCGGCGCGCATCACGGTGGAAATCCAGGCGGGCGGGCGCAGCCTCATCCGCGTGACGGACGACGGCTCGGGCATGGGCCGGGACGACGCCCTGCTCAGCCTGGAACGGCACGCGACCAGCAAGATCCAACGGGCGGAGGATTTGAGCGCGATTGCGACGATGGGTTTTCGCGGGGAAGCGCTGCCGAGCATCGCCAGCGTGAGCCGGTTCACTTTGACCACGCGCGAACGGGACGGCGGCGCGCCGGAAGCGACGCAAATCGTCATCAACGGCGGAAAAATCCTGGAGGTCAAGGCGGCGGGCGCGGCGCCGGGAACGAGCGTGGTGGTGCGCCAGATTTTTTTCAACCTGCCCGCGCGGCGAAAATTTCTTCGCACGGAGGAGACGGAATCGGCCCACGTGCAGCATTACTTGACGCTTGCGGCGCTGGCGTCGCCGGAGGTGGCTTTCACGTTTTCAAAGGACGGCCGGGTGGTGTGGCAGTTGCCGGCGGTGAACGCGGGCACGGATATTGAGTCGCGGCTGGCGGCATTGCGCGAGCGCATCCGCGCCATCGAGGGCGGCGAACAAAAACTGCTGGCGGTGAATTTCGCGGTTGAACTGGCCGAACCGCCGGACACGGACGAAATGCGCGAATTTTCCGGTATCGAGGCGGCGGGCGGGCAGCGGTCGAGGTTCCGCGTGTGGGGATTCATCGGCGCGCCGGGGGTGTCGCGGGGCACGCGCGAGAACCAGCATCTGTTTGTGAACCGGCGGCCGGTCGAGAACCGGGGATTGAACTTCGCGCTGCTCGAGGGTTATCACACGGCGCTGATGAAGGGCCGCTACCCGGTTTGCTGCCTGTTCCTGGAAATCAATCCCGCGGCGGTGGATGTGAACATCCATCCGTCCAAGCGCGAGGTGAAGTTCCACCAGGAACGGCAGGTGCGGCAGCTCGTGACGCAGGCGGTGCGGGAAACGCTGCTGAAATTCCACGGCGGCGCGGAAAGGCGTGACGCGGCGGCCGCGCCGGCGGGGGCGCGGATGGCCTCGCCGATTCCTGCGACGCCGGAACTGCCAAGATTCCACGCGGCGGTGGCGCCGTCGCGAGACGCCGCACCGTCGAACAAAACCGCCGCGCCCGCGTGGCCGGTTCGACCCGCGCCGGAACCGCCGCAATCGAAACAAACGACAGCATTGTCCGTAGCGAAAACGTTACCCGATTTGCGTGCGATATCGGCGGGGACAGTTGCGCCGGTCTCGAAACCGGTTACGGACACGAACGCGCCGGTGCCATTGCTGAACGTGCCGTTGCGCCTGGTCGGGGTGATTGGGCGATTGTATGTGGTGCTGGAATCGGATCGAGGGCTGGTGCTGCTGGACCAGCACGCGGCGCACGAACGGGTGTTGTTCGAACAAATGTTGAACCGGCTTGAAGCCCAGGGCAGCGCGATGTCGCAAAAATTGCTGCTGCCGGAGACGGTCGAGTTGTCGGCGCGGGACGCGCTTTTTTTGCGCGAGCAACTGGCGGCGCTGACGCGGATGGGGGTGGGCTTGAGCGAATTTGGCGAGCGGACATTTTTGCTGGATGCGCTGCCGCCATTTGTGAAGGTCTCCGACGCGCGGCGGTTCGTGCTGCAACTGGTGGACGAACTCAAGGCGGCCGGCCAGGAGGTGAACAATTTGCGGCTCGGGGAACATGTCATCGCCAAGACCGTGTGCCGTCACGCAGTCAAGGCGAATGACCCGCTCGCGGGCGAGGAACTGCAGAACCTGGTGGAGGATTTGCGGCGATGCGCGATGCCGTACACGTGCCCGCACGGGCGGCCAACGCTGATTGAGATGAATTACCGCGAACTCGAGAAAAAATTCGGGCGCATACAATAGCGGAGCACATGAAAACGCGCCGCCGGCCGCCGCGGCGGTCGACAAACCGCTGCATTTCCAAAGGATTGAATAAATCCGGCTTTCTACCGAAAGCCGCCACGCCCAATTTGGACGCGGAACCTGCATTCAAAACGGGAACTCCCGTTTCTCACGCCGGTTTCGCGGGCGCGGGGGCGACGTCCTCGAATTTCGCCTTCTGCTGGAGCAATTCGAGGGTCTTCTCGCGGGCCAGCTCGTCGTAGATTTCGATGACGCCGTTGCGTTTCTGGAGGTCGCGGGCGAATTTCTCGGGCGGAATGTCATACATCGCGGCGAGGTGCTGGATGCGGTGGGCGACTTCCTCCTGCGAGACCTTGATGTCCTCCTTCTCAGCGATTTTTTGGAGGAGAAAATTCAGTTTCACGCGGTTCCGGGCGCTGTCCGCCGCCGCCGAGTAAATCTGGTCCTTTTGTTTCTCGACCAGTTCCTTGGGCACGCCGCGCTTCTGGTTCTCGTTGACGATGTCATAGACGACATTGCGGGTCTCGCGGGCGACCACAGCCTCGGGCAGGTCGAACGAAACGCGCTTGATCAATTCGCCGACCAACTGGTTGCGGACGCTGCGGTTGGTCTTGTAGGCCAGTTCATTTTCCAAATCGTGGCGGACGCCCGCGCGCAATTTTTCCAGGTTCTCGGCGTCGTAGGACTTGGCGAAGGCATCATCGAGCGGCGGCAGGACCTTGGCCTTGATTTCGACGACGTGCACGTCGTAAACGCCTTTTTTGCCGGCGAGCTCCGGGGTGACGAAGTCCGCGGGAAAATCCACATTGACGGTGCGCTGGTCGCCGGCCTTGGCGCCGGTGAGCTGGTCGGCGAAGCCGGGCAGAAACGCACCCGGCTCGAGGTTGACCCAGAAATTCTTCTGCTCGGTGAGGCCCTTGGCCGCGGGGGCGATTTCGACGATGGGCTTGCCGTCGGAGGTGGCGGTGTAATTGACTACCGCAACATCGCCGGTCGCGCCGGGGCGGTCAACGGTTTCAAAGGTGATGTGGCGTTCGCGCAGGAGGTCGAGGGCGCGCTCGACATCGGCATCGGTCACGGTGGTGGTTTCGCGTTTGACGGGCAGGCCCTGGTATTCGGGCAGTTGAAATTCGGGGGCGGTTTCGACGGTGGCGGCGAACTGCAGGGCCTGGCCGCGGCCGAACTGGATTTCCTCGATGTCCGGGTAGCCGACGACGTCGATTTTCTGTTCGTCCAGGGCCTTGCGGTAGGCGTCGGGGATGAGCTTCTTTTTGACCTCGTCGTGGATGTCCTTCTCGTAGCGCTTGGCGATCATGTCGCGCGGGGCCTTGCCGGGGCGGAAGCCGGGGAGGGAGGCCTGGCGCTGAAAATCCTTGAGCATGGCGTCAAAGGCCGCGTCCACGTCCTTGGACTCGACTTCGATGCGGACCAATTTCTTGCAGGGCGCCAAATTTTCGACTGTCACGTTCACAAAACAAGCCTTTCGATTGTTGAACGGCCGCGTTTTTTGGAGCAGCGGCGCGTTTCGCCATCTGGCGAGCCGGGAATGATAACACCGCCGGTATTCGCGTCAAGGGCGCTTCGGGGCGGGGTGATGTTTAATTTGACCGGCTATGATATTGAATCCAAAAAACACGAATTAAAAAGGCAACGGAGCAAAGAACCAAAGACGGAAGCCATCCAATCATCACCGCGGCAACAATTCCCCTCATGTCAGGGAAATATTCAAAGACATGTTTCTCGTGAAATGCGGTAAAGATCAGCAAGGGAATAATCAAGCAGAAGAGGAACGCCCACAGTATTAGAGACAGCCACATAAGGAGAAATGGGGTCAAAAACCGACCTGTAGTGATAATACGCCGGACCGGCAAACCCATCGCGATTATCATCGCCGTTAACTGGACCGCAAGACTAACGGCGTCAATCAGCTTGAGGGCTGAATTCATTTCTCCTCTAGGATTTTTGTATTGTTCGCCGTTCTCGCTGCCCTTTTTGTGAGATTCGACCGGAGAGCCTCCGTGCGACCACGAATTAAGCACCTTCTCAAGCGTTCAAAAGGCGGCAATTCCAAGAGGATAAGCGTGTGCCGAACATTGTCAGGGTCGGCTTGCGGATGGTCGGCCAGAACTTTCGCGACACGGGCGGACAACCGTTTTGCCCATTGTTTGGCCCTGGCCGGCGTGGTGCGAGAAAACGATCGGCGGTGTTTCATAGTCTGAAACACCGCCAGCTTACCACTTGTGGCCAGCCTTGTCACCCCGATTTGGGGAGCAAGGGGGGGGTGCGCTCAGGGCGCGGGCAGAATTTCGATGCCGTTGATCTCGGGGTTCTGCACCTTGGGCGTGAAGATGATGTGGATCTTGCCGTCGGCGACGTCGACCGGGACGGTTTCAACGTAAGGATGGAGATAACCGCCGGACTTGGCCCAGACGTCGAAGTCCTTGTAATCCTGGCCCTGCACGGTGAAGCCAAAGACGCGGTCGCCGGGGGCGGTGATGCCGTCGTAGGTTTCGCAGAAGTGCAGTTTGACGACATATTTGCCGTTGGGAACGGGATAGTCAAAGGCGCTCATGCCCCAATGTTCAGAGCGGTAAAGCTGGGGGCTTTTTGAATCAACGATGGCGGCGTCGGGACGCTCAACCGTTTCGCCCTCGGTGAAACCCTGGTCAGGCAGCCAGATGTTGCCATCGGCGTCGGTGACATTGGTGGAAGAGCCGGCCTTGATGCGGACCGGCGGGGCGACGGGCGCGGCGGCGGGCGCGGGAGCAGCCGGGGCGGCAGGAGCGGCGGCGGTGTCGGTTGCGGCCGGAGCCGGGGCCATCGGAGCAGCCGCCGCAGCTGGGGCGGGCGCCGGGGCGGGTTCGGCCGGGGCCGGCGCCGGGGTGGCGGGAGCGGCGGCGGCGGGCGCCGGGGCGGCGGCTTTCGCGGTTGAGTCTTCGCTTTCAGAGGCGCAACCGGCCAGGAGCACGACAGCAGAGAGGGCGGCCAGGCCGGCAAACGACCACGGCACGAGAGATTTTAATTTTTGCATGGGATGATTTGTGATTTGCGGTTTAGTCAGGTGTCGGCAATATGGCGCGGAGCGTCGTGGAACGGCAAGCATAAAAATGAGGGGCCGGTGGCCCGGCGGCGGGATGCCCGGAAGGAGGGTTTGGTGATTGAATGCCGGGGGCTTATTACTTAGTTTGGACAACGTGAACAACGGCGGCCGGTGGAAGGCCGGGGCCGCGGGACTTTTGGATTTTGCATGAAACGATTTTCCTATTTATCGCTGCCACTCCTGCTGGCAATTCTGGCGGCGGGCCTTTGCGGGTGCAAACCATCGGCGGAAGAGAGCGCGGCGGACAGCCAGATCATCAAGGTGGGTGAGTTCGCGTCGTTGACGGGCAGCGAAGCCTCGTTCGGCCAGTCCTCGCACGACGGGACCTTGCTGGCGGTCGAGGACATCAACAACGCCGGCGGCGTCCTGGGGAAGAAGCTCCAACTCATCACCGAGGACGACCAGTCGAAGGATGGCGAGTCCGCGACGGCGGTCAAGAAGCTCATTTCCCGGGACCGGGTGGTGGCGATTCTCGGCGAGGTGGCATCCATCCGCTCGATCGAGGCCGCGCAGATTTGCCAGCAGTACAAAGTGCCCCAGATCTCCCCCTCGTCCACGAACCCGAAGGTGACCCAGACCGGCGATTACATTTTTCGCGTTTGTTTCATCGACCCGTTCCAGGGGACGGTGATGGCGCAGTTCGCCTTGAAAACCTTGAAGGCGAAAAGAGTCGCGCTGCTCACGGACGTGGGGTCCACTTACAGCGTGGGTCTGGCGGAATATTTCAAGGCCGGGTTCACGGCGGGCGGCGGGCAAATCGTGGACGAACAGAAGTTCACGAAGGACGACAAGGATTTCAAGGCGCAGCTCACGGCGGTCAAGGCGGCGAATCCGGACGGCATCTTCATCCCGGCGTATTACGGCCAGGTCACGTTGATTGCCCTGCAGGCGCGGGAGCTGGGAATCACGGTCCCGCTGTTCGGCGGCGACGGCTGGGAAGCGCCGGAATTGACCCAGGGGCCCGGCGCGGCGGAGGCATTGGAGGGTTGTTATTTCTCGACGCATTTTTCGCCGGAACAAAGCGCGCCCCGGATCAAGGAATTCGTGGCCGCGTATGAAAAACGCTTCGGCGCGGTTCCCGACGCGATGGGCGCGCTGGGCTATGATTCGGTGCTCGCGCTGGTCGACGCCATGAAGCGGGCGGGCTCGGACGACAGCGCCAAAATCCGGGACGCGCTGGCGACGCTGAAGGACCTGGATGGCGTGACGGGAATCACCACGCTGGACACCAACCGCGACGCCCGGAAGCCGGCGGTCATCCTCGAAATCAAGGGAGGCAAATTTGTTTACGAGGAGACCGTCAATCCGTGAGGCGGCAGGGCGGGCGCCATGACTGAATTTTTCCAGCAACTCATCAACGGACTTTCGGTCGGGTCAATGTATGCGCTGATTGCGCTCGGTTACACGCTGGTTTACGGCGTGCTGCGGTTCATCAACTTTGCCCACAGCGATGTTTTCATGGTGGGCGCATTTGCGGGAATGTACCTGGGACGCGGTCTGGGCCAGGCTTCCGTGGGCGGCGGGTTATTGGTCATGTTGGGCGCGATGGCGCTGTGCGCCGTGCTCGGGATGCTGATCGAGCGCTTTGCCTACCGGCCGCTGCGCAACCGTTCGAAGTTGAGCGTGCTGATCACGGCCATCGGCATGTCGCTGTTTTTGGAGAACGCCGGCCAACTGGTGTTCGGCCCGAACCCGCAACCGTTTCCCGCGACCTTTCCGTCGCGCAACTTTGACCTCGGCCAGGTGGTCATTTCGAGCAAGGACCTGGTCGTGTTTGGCGTGGCGGTGGTGCTGCTGGCGGGGCTGCAGTTGCTCGTGTTGAAAACGAGGATTGGAACGGCCATGCGCGCCACGGCGTTCAATCCGCAGGCGGCCTCGCTCATGGGCATCAACATCAACACCGTCATCAGCTTTACGTTCGGGCTGGGTTCGGCGCTGGCGGCGGCGGGCGGCATTTTGTGGGCGTACAAGTTTCCCAAGATAGATCCGCTCATGGGCATCGCGCCGGGGCTGACGGCGTTCGTGGCGGCGGTGCTGGGCGGCATCGGCAACATTCCGGGCGCGGCGTTGGGCGGATTGTTGATCGGCATCATCGAGACTTTTGTGAAGGGCAGCCCGTGGTCGACGTGGAGCGAGGCGATTGCGTTCGTGCTGTTGATCATCATCCTGATGTTCCGGCCCGCCGGATTGCTGGGGGAAACCCAGCCGGAGAAAGTCTGATGCTCCTCGCGCGCCCCCGAACCTTGCTTGGCGCGGCGCTGGCCGTGAGCGTGGCGCTGGGGTTGTGCCAGCAGCGCCTTGACCCTTATTACGTGGACGTCCTCACCCGCATCGGCATCAACATCACGCTGGCAGTGAGCCTGAATCTCATCAACGGCCACACGGGACAATTTTCGCTGGGCCACGCCGGTTTCATGGCGGTGGGCGGATACACCGCGGCGACCGTGAGCATGTTTGCGGCCCCGCATTTTCTGCCCGCGAACGCCCCGGCGGCGTTCACGCTCGCCTGGTTTTTGGCGGCGCTGGTGGCCGGGGGACTGGTCGCGGGCGCCGCCGGTTTGCTGGTCGGCGCGCCGTCGCTGCGGTTGAAGGGCGATTACCTGGCAATTGTCACCTTGGGCTTCGGGCAAATCATCGCCGTCATTTTCCGGAACATCGAGCCGCTGGGCGGCGCGCTCGGGCTGAGCGGAATTCCCGCCTACACCAATTTGTTCTGGGTGCTGGCCACGGCGGCACTGACGGTTTATGTGGTGACGACGATGGTCAACAGCACGTACGGCCGGGGCTTTCTGGCGACGCATGACGATGAAGTGGCCGCGGCGGCGATCGGAATCAACACGACGCGCTGCAAGATTGTGGCCTTCGTGATTGGCGCGTTCTTTGCGGGCGTGGCCGGAGGATTGTACGGCCACTTCAGCATGACCATCAATCCGAAGGGTTTTGATTTCAATCGGAGCATCGAAATCGTGGTGATGGTAATCGTCGGCGGCATGGGCAACACGGCGGGCGTCATCCTCGCGGCGGCGCTGCTGACGCTGCTGCCGGAGGGCCTGCGCACGCTGGCGGGCTATTCCATCCCGGTGCCCTGGAGCGCCCAGCCGTGGTCGCTGAATTGGATCGGCGAATCGCGCCCGCTGCTTTACTCCATGCTGTTGATCGGGCTGATGCTGTTGCGGCCGCAAGGTTTGTTCAATTGGGGCCGGCGGGGTTCGACGGCCACGAGTTGATGAGCGCTCCATTGCTGCAACTTGACCGCGTCACCATCCGGTTCGGCGGATTGACGGCGTTGTCCGCGCTGGATTTCGGCATCGGCGCGGACGAGCTGGTGGGCCTGATCGGCCCGAATGGCGCGGGAAAGACGACGGTGTTCAATCTCATCACCGGCGTGTATCAGCCGACGGAGGGCAACATCCGGTTCGACGGCAAATCCATTGCGGGGCTGAAACCGCACCGCCTGGCCGCGCTGGGATTGACGCGGACGTTTCAGAACATCCGCCTGTTTCCCAGCATGAGCGTCTTCGACAATGTGCGGGCGGCGGTGCAACTGCATCGACCGCACGGGATCCGCAACGCCCTCTGGCGCGGGCGCGGCTTCCATGACGGTGAAAATGCGGTGAGCGCATTGGTGATGGAGATGCTGGACATGTTCCGGCTGACGCGCTTTCGCGACGAGCCGTCCAAAAGCCTGCCGTACGGCGACCAGCGCCGGCTGGAAATTGTGCGGGCGCTGGCGACGCGGCCGCGGCTGCTGCTGCTGGACGAACCGGCGGCGGGAATGAATTCGACCGAGAAGGTGGAATTGATGAAGCTGATCCAGTTCGTGAAGGACAAATACAAAATCGCCGTGCTGCTGGTCGAGCACGACATGCAGGTGGTGATGGGGATTTGCCGGCGGATCGTGGTGCTGGATTACGGGGTGAAGATCGCGGAGGCTACGCCCGCCGAAGTGCGGAAGGACCCGAAAGTCATCGAGGCCTACCTGGGCGAAGAGCCGACCATTCAAAAGTAAAAGTATTAAAATGAAGAATTTCGACGAGGGTGGAAGGAACCGTTCTATCGAGCCGAAAATTTCGGTGGTTTAATCATTCAACTTAGCGTGCTGGAAGTTAAGAATTTGACGGTCAATTACGGGGCGATCACCGCGCTGCAGGGCATTTCCCTCGAAGTGCGGCCGGGGGACATTGTGACGTTGATCGGCGCGAACGGCGCGGGCAAGACCACGACGCTGCGGACGATTTCAGGCCTGCTCCGGGCGCAGGGCGGGACGGTGCATTACCAGGGGCGCGACATCACGAACCTGCCGCCGCATCAAATTGTGAAGCTGGGAATTTCCCATGTGCCGGAGGGGCGGATGGTGTTCGCCAACCTGACGGTGATGGAGAACCTGATGATGGGCGCGTATTTGCAAAAGGACCGGCGGGTCGTGGCGGACGAATTGGAGCATGTGTTCGGTGTTTTCCCGCGGTTGCAGGAACGGCAAAAGCAGGTGGCGGGGACGTTGTCGGGCGGGGAGCAGCAGATGCTGGCCATCGGGCGGGCGCTGATGAGCAAGCCGAAATTCCTGATGCTCGACGAGCCGTCGCTGGGAATCGCGCCGCTGCTGGTGAAGACGATTTTTGAGAAGATTGTGGAGGTCAACCGGGAGCGGGGAATTTCCATCCTGCTGGTCGAGCAAAATGCAAACCTGGCGCTGGAAATATCACGATACGGTTACGTTTTGGAAACGGGGAGGATAATTCTGCAGGACCAGGCCGCGGCGCTGCGTCAAAGCGCGCAGGTCCGGAGCGCGTATTTGGGGGGAATTTGAGCGCCGGGCCGGGGAGCCGGCCGGTTGGGAGGTCGCGCAAAGGCTTGCAGACCGGGGCCGGTGACGCGATTTGCTTTGGCAAGCGGGGCGGGTTTCGGTAGATTCGCGGCATGTCCGAGATCGTTAATTTTGTAAATCGCGGGGCGGCGGCGGTGACGCCGGCCATCATGGAGAAGGTGCTGCGGCAACTGCCGCAATGGAAGCTGGAGTTCACCCAGATCCGCGCGCCGCTCTTCCCGCACCTGGTGGACCAGCTTGAATTTCTCGCGGACGCGGTCGAGGACACGGCCGAGGGCATCTACCGGGACCTGCCATATTTCGCGGTGGCGGAGGCGATTTTCGCGCTGCTCTACGCGCACAAGAAGGTGGGCATCATTCCCGACAGCGTGCTGAACCTGGGGCGCGCGGATGATTCCAGCATTGTGCGCGCGGTATTGATCCAGAACGAGAAGGCGTTCGCCCTGTACGCGGCGGCGCAAAATCTCGACTGGAACAAGGTCACCAGCGCCCCCTGACGTTTTTCAAGCCACGAACTTGGGTTCGAACAACGGGTCGGTCCCGTGCTTGCGCAGGAGTTCGATGAACTTCGCCAGGCCGCGCTTTTCATCCGTGCCCAGGTGGTAATGGATGTGCCAGCCAAGGTAATCCTTCCGGAATTCGTAGTCGTATTCCGTGCGGCTGAGGATGATGGAATCCAGGGTGTCCAGGCCGAAATCGCGGGCTTCGCGCAGCTGGCGGCGCAACCGGCCGTTCTCAACGCCGCGGCGCAGCGCCCAGACGGCATACACGAACGGCAGGCCGGTCAGTTCCAGCCATTCCGCGCCGAGGTCCATGATTTCGTGCCCGGTCTGGGCGCGCAAAAAATCGAGCGCGGGATCGCCGATCAAGAGGACGGCGTCGAGCTTCGCGGCGGATTCGTAACCGGGCAACGGCTTGAACTCGGGCTTCAATCCGCGTTCGGCGAGCAGCACGCGCAACAGGTTGACGCTGGTGAGCGACGCGGTGTCGCAGAAAATTTCCTTCGTCTCTTCGAGCGGACGGCGACGGCCGAGCAGGACGCTTTTGACCTCGCCGAGGGAGGCGATGGCGATGCCGTCGAGCACATCGTAACGTTCGCGGAACAGGACTTCGGTGATGCTGACCAGGCCCGCGTCGAGTTCGTCCTTCTGGAGCATCTCGGCTAGGCGGGCGGGGGTGGCGATGATGATTTCGTTTTCAATGCCGCGCACCAGCGGGGCGGCGTTGAGATAGCCCACCGAGCCGACGCGGAACGGAGCGAGGGAATTTTCCAGCCCGCCCTCGCGCTGGAGCTGGACGGCGCGGCGCTCACGTTCGGCGCGGTGCGCGAGCTGCTCGGGCGTCTCGGGCGGCGCCATGCGGAGTTTGGGAGGGTCGTCGTGCGATTCCATCAATGGATTGCATATTACGCGGCAGAGGTTTTTGGCTGCAAGCCTTCAAACCAGCGGGGGAGATTGGAGCTTGAAAAAACGGGTGCCCGGGTTTATAAGTTTTTTGTGGTAATCGAGTCCATTCGAGAATTCAACCGCGCGGTACCCTTCAAGCCATACGAGATTCGCATGGCCAGCGGCGAGCGCTATTCGGTGAAGCATCCCGATTTCGTGTTCGTTGCGCCGCGGGGGTCGATGGTAATCGTATTTGGCAAAGGCGACCATCCGCATCACTTGAGTTCGATCTTGATTGAAAGCGCCTCGCCGCTTAACGGCCATCACCGCCGCAGAAACAAGAAGGCTTGAACGCCGGCGGCGGCAAGGTTTCCTCAGGCTGACGCGAGGTTCTTTTCGAGCAATTTGGATTTGTCGGCCGGGGCATCGGCGGCATCGGCGGCGGGCAGAGGATCGAGGACTTTGATGGGTTCGTAAAAGGTGTTGCGCTGGACGGGTGCGCGGCCGGCTTCGCGGATGGCCTTGACGA
>Ga0181537_10004070_pt1 | contig 12237 bp, 8 predicted proteins | sample PEATcosm2014_Bin_39_FD_119765 | JGI IMG/M metagenome (GOLD analysis project Ga0181537, IMG submission 119765) | Peatland microbial communities from MTU Mesocosm Facility, Houghton, MI, USA - PEATcosm2014_Bin23_10_metaG | ecosystem: Environmental > Terrestrial > Soil > Wetlands > Peat | place...
CCAACGGAAAAACCACCACCACCTCGTTGCTTGCGCACATCCTCGAATCCAACGGCCTGCACACGCTGCTCGCGGGCAACATCGGCACCCCGCTGATCAGCGTCGTCGACCGCACCACCGACGACACCCGCGTGGTCGCCGAGCTGAGCAGCTTTCAACTCGAGTGGATCGCCTCTTTCCGACCGCACATTGCGCTGCTTCTCAATCTCACGCCCGATCATCTGGACCGTCATGGCTCGCTCGAAGCCTACGCGCGCGCCAAAGCGCGCATTTTCGAGAATCAGCAACCCGCCGACGCGGCAATCCTAAACGCCGACGATCCCGCCGCCGCAGCGTTGGTCCCATCTCATCCGCAGGTCTACTGGTTCAGTCGCCGCCACCCCGTCGAGCAGGGCACCTACGTGCGCGGTAACGAGATCGTCTTTCGCTCCCCAGCTATGCACACCGATGAACTCGTGTTGCGCCTGACGGACATCCCGCTCCCGGGCGCCCACAATCTCGAAAACGTACTCGCCGCTGTCACCGCCGCGCGGCTCGCGGGCGTGGCCGCGCAGGATATTCCGGCGGCGGTGCGCACCTTCCACGGCGTCGAGCATCGCCTCGAATTCGTGGCGGAAATTTCCGGCGTGCGCTATTACAACGACTCCAAAGCCACCAACGTCGATGCCACGCAGAAAGCCCTCGAAGCCTTTCCTGGCCGCATCCTGATCATCCTCGGCGGCAAAGACAAAGGCAGCGACTACACGGTGCTGCGCGATCGGCTGAAAGAAAAAACTATCCTCGCGATTTTGATCGGCGCTGCGGAGGACAAAATCGCCGGCCAGATTTCCGGCAGTGTGCCCCTCGAAAACGCCGGCACGCTCGAGCGCGCCGTCGAAATCGCACGCAACGCCGCGCGCCCCGGAGACATCGTCCTGCTCGCCCCGGCTTGCTCCAGCTTCGATCAGTTTGAAAACTACGAGCAGCGCGGGCGGGTCTTCAAACAACTCGTAAACGCCGCCGCCGACCGCACCGCGCAAGCCCGCGCCGGTGCGCGATTGCCGGCAGGAAGGTAAGGAATTATGCCCCGACGCCTGGAAATCGACCGCTGGCTCTTCGGCACCACCATCGCGCTCTGCCTCCTCGGCACGGTGATGATCTTCAGCGCCTCCGCCGTCACCGCCGATAGCCAATACGGCCACTCGTACATCTTTCTGCTGCGCCAGTTCGTGGCGCTCATCGCCGGCTGTATCGGCATGGTCGTGCTGCTGCGCATCGACTATCGCAAGCTGCGCGAACCGGCGGTGATCTACACCACGTTGTGCGTCGTGTTGCTGCTTCTCGCGGGCACCTTCTTTCTCGATAAATCGCACGCCACCCACCGCTGGATCAAAATGGGCCCGCTTAACATCCAGCCCTCCGAACTCGCCAAACTCGCAGTCATTCTTTATCTGGCGTGGGTGCTCGATATCAAACGCCGCGCCTCTGCCGCCATGGACTTCAACAAAAAAGATTTTCTGCAAACCATTCTCCCCGCTGCCGGGCCGGTGCTCATCATCGTCGGCCTGATTATCCTGCAGCCGGACCTCGGCACCTCTGTGGACATTCTGCTCGTAGCCACTACCATCCTCTTTGTAGCGGGCCTATCCTGGAAATGGCTGGCCGTCGCCGCCGCCGCCGCGCTGCCCATCCTCTACCTCCTGGTCACCGGCGTGGGCTACCGCCACGCGCGCCTGCTGGCCTTCCTCAATCCCAAGGCCGACCCACAAGGCGCCGGCTTCCAATTGATGCAGTCGCTCATCGCCGTAGGCTCCGGCGGCTTCTCCGGCGTAGGCCTCATGGAGGGCAAACAAAAATTATTTTATCTTCCGGAAGCGCACACGGATTTTATCTACGCGGTAATCTCGGAAGAGCTCGGCTTCATCGGCGCCCTGCTCGTGCTTGCGCTCTTCGCGGTCTACGGCTGGCGCGGTTTGCGCGCCGCCCTCCGCGCACCAGACAATTTCGGCCGCCTGCTGGCCACCGGTATCACTGCGCTGGTCCTCACACAAGCCCTGATTAATTTCGCCGTCGTCCTCGGGATGGTGCCCACAAAAGGCATCCCCTTGCCGTTCGTTAGCTACGGCGGTTCGAGTTTGCTGATCATGCTGCTGGCCACTGGCGTGCTCTTGAACATCAGCCAGCAGGTGACGGAGACGCCGGACGCTCGGATAAGGTGATGAAGCGCCCGTGAAACTTCTCATCGCGGGCGGAGGAACCGGCGGCCACGTCATCCCGGCGATCGCCATCGCACAGGAATGGCTCCGCCGGGGCAGCGATCGCGAAGTGGTGCTGGTCGGCACGCAGCGCGGCATTGAGATGCGCCTGGTCCCCGCGGCTGGCTTACCACTCGAGACGCTGCGCGTTGCAGGCCTAAAAGGTAAAGGTGGCATGACGCTGGTAAAAAATCTCGCCATGCTCGGCGGCGGCCTTTCGGACGCGCGCGCCGTCCTGCGCAAACACCATCCCGTAGCCGCGTTCGGTGTGGGCGGCTACGCGGCCGGTCCCATGCTCCTGGCGACGTGGCTAGGCGGCATTCCCAACGTGATTTTCGAGCCCAACGCCGAGCCCGGCTTCACCAACAAAATCCTCGCCAGACTTTCCACGCGCATCGCCACCGGCTACGCAGTCGCCGCCCGCAACTGGGAAGCAAAAGCCGTGGTTACCGGCTGTCCCGTCCGCGCCGAATTCTTCGCCATCCCCCAGCAACCCATCGGAAAGCCCTTCCGCCTGCTCATCACCGGCGGCAGCCAAGGCGCGCTGCCCATCAATCGCACCTTCGTCGATGCCATGGACGCCCTCGCCGCCCGCAAGCACGAATTCAGCATCGTGCACCAGACCGGTGAACGCGACTACAACGCCGTCCGCACCGCCTACGCCCGCCGCGATATCCTGGCCGAAGTCGTCCCCTTCATCAACAACATCGCCGAACGTTTCGCCTGGGCCGATGGCATCGTCTGTCGCGCCGGCGCTATCACCGCCGCCGAAATCGCCGCCGCTGGACGCACCGCCATCTTCATCCCCTTCGGCGCCGCCACGGACAGCCACCAGTTGCGCAACGCCCAGGAAATGGTCCATGCCGGCGCCGGCCGTTTCATCGTCGAGCCCGAACTCACCGCCGAGCGCCTCTCACGGGAAATCTTCGCCCTCATAGACGAGCCCGAAGAAACGCAGCGCATGGCCGCCGCCTCCAAGTCCTTAGGGCGTCCCAATGCCACGCGCGAAATCGTCGACCTCATCGAATCGGCTGCTAAATTGCTCACAAACGGCGCGAGGGCAAACGCATGATGGTCTCCTTCCGCAATTTCCAGCGCATTCATCTGGTCGGTATCGGCGGCATCGGCATGAGCGGCATCGCCGAAGTGCTGCTCACGCTCGGCTATTCCGTATCCGGCTCGGACGTCAAACCCTCCACCATCACCGAGCGTTTGCAGGATCTCGGCGCCACCATTTACAGCGGCCACAAAGCCGGCAATGTAAATGGTGCGCACGTCGTCGTAATTTCTTCCGCCGTCAAGGCCGACAATCCCGAAGTGGTGGAAGCCCACAAACACAAAATCCCTGTCATCCCGCGCGCGGAAATGCTCGCCGAGTTGATGCGCCTGAAATACGGCATCGCCGTAGCCGGCGCGCACGGCAAAACCACCACCACCTCCATGGTCGCGGCCATTCTCGGCGAAGCGCATCTCGACCCCACCTTCGTCATCGGCGGCCGGGTGAATCAAGCCGGCACCACCGCGCGCCTCGGCAAGGGCGAATACTTCGTCGTCGAGGCCGACGAAAGCGACCGCAGCTTCCTGCTCCTCGCCCCGGTCGTTTCCGTCGTCACCACCATCGACCGCGAACACCTCGACCAATACGCCTCGCTCGAAGACATCCAGAACGTCTTCGTCCAGTTCGTCAACAAAGTGCCGTTTTACGGCGCGGCCATCCTTTGCCTCGACGAGCCCAATGTGCAAGCCATCATCCCCCACGTAAAACGCCCCATCATCACCTACGGCGTCTCCACGCAAGCCGATCTCATCATTAGCGACATCAACCTCGAGGGTCTAAACAGCGAATTCCGCCTCACCTTTAAAGGCGACGACCTCGGCATGTTCCGCCTTTTGCATCCTCCAGGCATTCACAACGTTCGCAACGCCGCCGCCGCTGCCGCCGTCGCCCTCTATCTCAACGTCCCCGCCGAACTCATCCGCGAAGCCTTGGGCAAATTTGCCGGGGTCAGCCGCCGCTTCGACATCAAGGGCATCGTCAACGACGTGGCCGTCATCGATGACTACGGCCATCACCCGGTGGAAATCCGCGCCACCCTCGAAGCCGCCAAAGTCTGCAAGTTCAATCGCCTGCTGGTGCTCTTCCAGCCGCATCGCTACTCCCGCAGCCAGCAGCTATGGAGCGATTTCATACTCGCCTTCAACCTCGCCGATATCCTGGTGGTCACGGACATTTACGCCGCCGGCGAAACTCCCATCCCCGGCATCACCGGCGAAGCCTTGGCCAACGCCATCGCCGAAACCGGCCACAAGCACGTCCACTACGTGCGCTCCATGCAGGACGCCATCGAACGCCTCCTCAAGGAAGCCGTTCCCGGCGACGCCATCCTCACTATCGGCGCCGGCAACGTTACGCGCGCCAGCAACGAACTGGTCGTCTTGCTCGGTGCGGAAAGCCCCACTCCCCATGCGCCTTGAAGAGCCCAAACTCCTCGACGCGCTCGCGGAACTCGGCGTCGAACGCCGCCCCGGCATCGCCTTGTCCGGCGAAACTTCGCTGGGCATCGGCGGCACCACCGATCTCCTGCTGATCCATCGTCACGACGCCATTCCCGACCTGCTAAAACTCCTCGACGGCTACCACCTCCCGCACAAATTCCTGGGCGGCGGCTCGAATCTTTTAGTCCAGGATGGCGAACTCCCCTGGCTCGTCCTGCAACTCGCCCGCTCCGAGCCGGAAGTCACCCTCGAGGGCAATATCGCCCACGTCGATGCCGCCGCCGACCTCGGCCGCACCGTCACCTTCTGCGCTAAAAACGATCTTGGCGGCATGGAGGGGTTAATCGGCGTCCCCGGCACCGTCGGCGGCGCCCTGCGCATGAATGCCGGCGCTTACGGCATGCAGATCGGCAGCTACGTCCGCGAAGTAAAACTCTATCGCGCCTCGGAGCGCCGCCTGGAAATCCTCAGCGGCGATAAAATTTCCTTTGAATACCGCCACACTTCTTTTGCGCCTGATGATATGATGCTCGCGGTGAAACTGGAACTTCCCTCCAAGCCGTTCAAGGAAATTCTCCAAGGGATTCGTATCTGCAACGAAAAACGCCGCGCCAGCCAGCCCCTCGGCCAAAAAAGCGCCGGCTGCATCTTTAAAAATCCTCCCGGTGCCTCCGCGGGACGCATGATCGATGAGTTGGGTCTCAAGGGCCTCAACGTGGGCGACGCCCGCGTCAACGACCGTCACGCCAATTTCTTCGTCAATGCCGGCCGCGCGTCGGCCGCCGACATGCTCTCCCTGATCGCGGACGTGCGCGAGCGCGTCGCCAAAGCCTTCGGCATTTCCCTCGAGCATGAGGTGGTGTTATGGCTCGCGTAAAAGCCCTGGCCGCGGGCGGCGGAGCCGCCGCAGCGGAAGCGGAAAATTATCGCCCGGAGCTGGTCACTGACGACGAGCCGCGTTATTTGCGCCGGCAAAAGCCGCTGGAAATTCGCCGCAAAAAATTTGGTGGCCGCAACTGGCCGTTGTACCGCCGTGTCGCTGGATGGAGTCTCCTCAGCGTGGCCGGTATCGCCGCGGCTTGGGCGGGCGCGAATTTCCTGCTCTACTCGCCGAAAATGCTGCTGCTCAACGAAGACCAGATCGAGGTGAGCGGCAACTCGATTGTTGCGCGCGAAGCCGTCTTGCAATCCTTTCTGCGCGACCGCAACCACAGCATTCTGCGCGTCCCCTTGGACTCCCGCCGCAGCGAACTCGAACAATTGCCTTGGGTTGAATCCGCCAGCGTGCAGCGCCTGCTGCCGAATCGCCTGCGCGTCGAAATCACCGAGCGCACCCCCATCGCCTTCCTCAAACTCGGCAACGAGCTCGCGCTCATCGACGCGCAAGGCGTGATCCTCGATCGGCCCGAGGGCCAGGACAATCATTTCCCCATCGTCACCGGCGTCAATGAAGACCTCCCGCGCGAGCAGCGCGAAAAGCGCATGCAGGTCTATCAGGAATTTATGAAGGACGTGGACCTCGTGCGTCCCGGCGCCACCGACCGCGTCAGCGAAATCGAACTGGCCAATCCGAAAGATCTGCGCGTGGTGATCACCGGCCTGGGCCGCAGCGCCAGCGCCGTTCCCGGAATTCACGACGATGCCGACGACCAGGCCGTGACCGTGCATTTCGGCTCCAGCGAGTTCACCGGCAAGTACCGCATGCTCGTGGAAAATTTCGCGCAGTGGCAGGCCAACGCGGGCCGCGTCCGCTCCGTGGATTTGCAGTACGCGCGCCAGGTGGTCATAAATCCGGACGCCAGCGCGCCCGTAACAGTAGCTCGCGCGAAGTAAGTTTGTTTTTGCATTTGCGGTTGCTTTTGTTTTCGCTGTTGATTTTGTTTTGCCATTATTTTTTTGGCGGTTGCTTTTGACTTTGTAGCGCCGCCCTTTAGGTCGGCACTGTATCGGCACCACTCGATCCTGGGGAGCAGCACTGTGGGCAAGAAAGACAAATACGTGGTAGGCCTGGACATCGGCAGCACGAAAACCTGCGTGCTCATCGCCGAAATCGATAACGAGCAAACACGCTTCCTGGCGCTAGGCGCCGCCGAATCGAAAGGCCTGCGCAAAGGTTTAATCGTCAATCTCGATTCCACGGTCAGCTCCATCCGCCGCGCCGTCGAAGAAGCCGAAAGCGTAGCCAATGTCCCGGTAGAATCCGCGTTAATCGGCGTAGCCGGCAGCCACGTCAAAGGTGTAAACAGCCGCGGCGGTGTAACCTTCGGCAATCGCCCACGCGACATCGAACGCGACGACGTCCGGCGCGCCATCGACACCGCGCGCAACATCACGCTCCCCGACGACCGCGAAGTCCTGCACGTCCTGCCGCACGAATTTATCGTCGACGCCCAGGACGGCATTCGCGATGCTCTGGGCATGGTCGGCCAGCGCCTCGAAGCCAACGTGCATCTCGTCACGTCCTCGGTAGCCGCCACACAAAATTTGGTTACCGCCGCGAATAAGGCGGGAATTCTCATCAGCGACACGGTCCTCGAACCGCTCGCGGCCGCCGAATCCTGCCTCACGCAAGATGAGCGCGATCTCGGTTGCTGCCTGCTGGACATCGGCGGCGGCACCACGGAAATCATCGTTTACGGTGGCGGCGTAGTTCGCCACACCGGCGCGGTTCCCGTAGGTGGCGATCATTTCACCAACGATCTGGCCGTGGGCCTGCGCACGCCCATCCCGGAAGCGGAGCGCATCAAGCATCGCCACGGCTGCGCCGCCGCAAAATATCTCCAGGAAGATACGGCCATCGAAATCGCCAGCGTCGGAGACCGTCCGCCGCGCACCATCTTCGCGCGCATGCTTACGGACATCATCGAACCGCGCGCCAATGAATTTCTCGCGCTCATCCGCGACGAACTGCAACGCGCCGGCATGCTCGGACAGATTCCCGCCGGCTTTATCCTTGCGGGCGGCGGCGCGCGCCTGCACGCGCTGGGCGAATTCGCCGAAGACACTTTTCATCTCCCCGTCCGCCTCGCGGAGCCCAAAGGTTTGGTTGATCTGCCGGAACAGGTAGCGCAACCGGAATATGCAACGGTGGTAGGTCTCGTGCTGTACGCAGCGAAAGCGCGCCGTACCCAGCCGCAACGCGCGGGAAATATGATGTCCAAACTAAAGGCCATGTTCGCAGGCGCCTCGTGAACCTGCCCGAGGGACGCACCGCGAACTGGAAAGGGTTGAGGAACGCATGACCGCAAAAGACGCAATGAAGGAAAAAGATGCCGGCATCCGCATGAGCTTCAGCGAAGAGTTGCAGCCGGCGAAGATCAAAGTGATCGGCGTGGGCGGCGGCGGTTGCAACGCCGTCAACCGCATGATCCGCGCTAAGGTCGAGGGCGTGGAGTTCATCACCGCCAATACCGACCTGCAGGCGCTGAAACTTTCGCAAGCGCCCACGAAGTTGCAGCTCGGCGCGAAGCTCACCAAAGGACTTGGCGCTGGCGCCAATCCGGAAACCGGCCGTAAAGCCGCGCTCGAAGACACCGAGAAAATCATCGAAGCGCTCGAAGGCGCGGATATGATTTTTATTACCGCGGGTCTCGGCGGAGGCACCGGCAGCGGCGCCGCGCCCGTGGTGGCTTCGCTGGCCAGCGAACTCGGCGCCCTCACCGTCGCCGTGGTGACCAAGCCGTTCGCGTTTGAAGGCAAGCGCCGCATGCTGCAAGCCGAGCAAGCTTTGGCCGATCTCGTCGGCTGCGTGGATACCGTGATCGTGATTCCCAATGAACGACTGATGGAAACCGTCGAAAAGGGCACCAGCTTCTTCGACGCCTTCCGCATCGCCGACGATATTCTCCGCCAGGCGGTACAAGGAATTTCGGACATCATCACCGTGCCCGGCATCATCAATCGGGACTTTGCCGACGTGAAAACCATCATGAGCGGCCAGGGCTACGCGGTGATGGGCACGGCCATCGCCACCGGGGCGAATCGCGCCACCGATGCCGCCATGCGCGCCATCTCCAGCCCGCTTCTGGAAGACAATTCCATTCAGGGCGCGCAAGGCATCCTGATCAACATTTCCGGCAGCAACAGCCTGACGCTGCACGAAGTGCATGAAGCTTCGTCCGTGATTCAAAAAGCGGCCCACGAAAACGCCAACATTATTTTCGGCGCGGTGCAGGACGACAATATGAAGGATTCGCTCAAGATTACGGTGATCGCCGCGGGCTTCAAGGAAGCCAACAGGAAGAACGTGCAGCCGCGCCAAACTCCGGTAGCCAAATCCTGGAACAGCGCCCCCGAAGCAACGGAGCCGCCGCCGCAACCGGTGGTCCCGAACGTGGTCCATCACCAGGTCCACGAAAACGTGCGCGAGGTTAGCCGCGAGGTCAATCGCGAAGTCCCCAGCGACGACCTGGACGTCCCCACGTTCATGCGCCGCCAAGCCCAAAAAGCCTAAACCTAGGCTGCGTCCGCGTCGGAAACCCCGGCCCAGAAGAAAAGTTCGTTGGATTGACACTGGCGGGCCATTTCGGTCCGTTCGCCCTCCGGTCCGCAGATTCGCGGCGTTTCGCGGACGGACAGGCGGGAGCTTTGCGTCGATTGGCGCGAGGTGAGGCACCCACAACAACTTCCTACAAGGATCGATGGGATTCGTTGAAAACAAAGGACATTTTGCGTTATTGAACCAGTGGAGTGGTTGAGGATGGGGTGTACGGTAGGGTATTTTGTATCGTTGTGAGGGGAAAGGGTTTACGCGGGGAGCAATTCGTATCGTTATCATTCTAAAGGGGCAAATTTGCGACACATGAGTTTGGTTGCGCCGGGTGTTTTGGAGTGGGTGGGAGGGCGATTCGAGGCGGGAGCTTACCAACATACCGCACGGTAGCACGGGACCTCGATATTGTCAAGCTATTTTATCTATAGGTACATCGTTCGAATGAAATGAGACGGCGAGATGAGACGCCCCGAGAACGTCGAACTATCCAGTTGAAGGCATTGAGAAGCGCTCTCGTGAGGAAGTCTGTACGCTACTTCTTGCAGGTGTCGAGGGCGGTGACCATTTTGCGGATCTCGGACTCGAAGGCGGCGAAATCTTGGCTACCGTAGGCGAGCACGCTGCCCAAGCCGGAGTGAATTTCGCGCGCACCGCTGATGCGCGCCACCTGGGCGATATTGCTGGGATTAACGCCGGTGCCGGGCACGATGATGATTTTGCCGCGCGCGGATTTGCGCAGCGTGGCCAGCGTAGCGGCACCGGCGAAGGCATCGAACGCGCCCCCGGAAGAGAGGATGCGCTGGGCTCCGGTTTGCAGCACGTCCGCAAGCGCCTGCTGCAGATCCGCGGAAACGTCGAAGGCGCGGTGGAAGGTGACGGGTAGAGGCGCAGCCATGCGCACCAACTCCGTGGTGCGCGCGATGTCGACGGAGTGTTCGGCCGTCAGCATGCCGAGGACGACGCCGTCCATGCGCGAATTTTTGGCCATCCCGATGGACTCGCGCATCATGGCAAATTCCGCGTCGGAATAGACAAAACCCCCGGCGCGCGGACGAATCATCATGAAGATTGGCAGTTTTACCGCATCGCGCACCGCCGGGATCAGCTCGGTCTCCGGGGTGATGCCGCCCGCGCTGAGCAGGCTGCACAGTTCGAGGCGCTGCGCTCCGCCGCGCTCGGCGGCCTGCGCCCCGCCGACATTCTCTACGCTCACTTCGAGTAGTACGTTTTTAGCCAATCCCGCAATCCCGAGATGCTTCTCCCTCGCTGCCCAAGTATAACTTTACTGCGCCACGATTTTGTTGGTCAGTTTTTGTCCGAGTCGGGACGTTCGTCACTTCCCGAGGTGGGTTGCCGAGCTTTGCGGACGACGCTCATGGAATTTCCTCTGGATCCAAGTCGAGACCTATGTCTGCAAGAATGATAAGGTGTGCACTCTGTCCTAATACAGATTGCAACTGTCTTCGATATTGAGTTTTGCTGCAATACGGTGTAAGCAAGATTTCTGCTTCTTGCCGTTCTAACGGCAGCCATGACCCGGGATGAAGGCATGACCAAGAGACTTGCGACAACGGTGCTTTTCCTGAACGCGTTGATGTCTGGCACCGGCTTCGCGCAGTCGCCCCGTGCCACCCAGGGAGTGGCGCCGGGCACTGTTCCGGGCTCGACGGCGATGCCTACGAAGGGAGCACGAAAAGACATACCGACGATAGCCAAAGCGGCGAGCGGGTCGATCGTTACCATCGTCATGGCGATCAAGGATAAGCCGATATCGCAGGGCACTGGTTTCCTTGTCAGCCCGGACGGCTTGATTGTGACGAACTATCACGTCATTGAGACCGGCGATGTGGCTATTGTCAAATTCCCCGACGGCAGGGTGTTGAGCGTCGACGGCGTTCTTGCCGCCGATAAGGCGCGTGATCTTGCCATCATCAAAATACACGGGAGGAGTTTCCGGACGGTCATTCTTGGCAATTCAGATCGCGTTGAGGTTGGCGAATCCGTCGTTGCGATAGGCAATCCCCTTTCTCTCGAATCAACAGTGTCGAACGGAATAGTCAGTGGTATGCGAACCTCCGAGGCGCGAGGCGGTAAATTCCTGCAGACCACTGCACCCATATCTCCGGGAAGCAGTGGCGGACCGCTATTCAACATGGAGGGTGAGGTGATCGGTATTAACACAATGTATTTAGAGGGCGGCGAAAACTTGAATTTCGCTATTCCCGTCAACGACGCGAAACTTCTCCTTCAGAAACGAGCGACGAAGCTCGAAAGCCTCCCTAACGAAAAGGATTCTGACGAAACCTCGAAAGAGGCGAACGTTCAGGCTACTCCATCTCAACTACAGGCATGCGACGAGCAAGCCGATAAGGTTGCCCGCTATAAACGCCAGGAATACAAATCGACCCTAAAAAGCGAGTACGGACATACTAACCATTACGACGCCAAGACGAGCAGATGCTACGTGGAGATTTCTTTTGATTTCGGGCAAGGTAAGAATCCAGCGCTGTCGGCGCCCAAACTCTACGACGGTTCCCCAGGTTGGTGGTTTTCGGGCCGACTTTGCTTCATATACGATGCTTTCTATGAGGGCGACGGCGGACCAGAGTACGGGGAACTCTCTCAGGGTCAGGATCTCAGCGGATGTCATATTTATCCGAGTGGCTCAAGACAGCGCGATATAAAATGCCGTTCTGAGGAGGAGTTCAACGACCTCGCGCTCAAATATTTTGGCCTAGATCCTCCGAGGATGGTTTCATATCCATCTAGCGAGGCTACGTCTGCCGCGCCAAACGTCCCAACTGTCGCAACGAACGAACCTTTGCTGCCAAATATAAAACCTGCGGCGACTCCGCCAGACACAACAAAAGCTACGCAAGAACAGTTCTGGGCGGACATAAAATACTGCTACGAAAATCCCGCGAATACGTTGCGGTTCTCGGACGGCCAACTTGTTGGGTGCGCTGAGATGAATGCTGGGATGGAAGCGCGTGAAAAAGCATGCGAGGCACATGG
>Ga0181537_10004071_pt1 | contig 12235 bp, 14 predicted proteins | sample PEATcosm2014_Bin_39_FD_119765 | JGI IMG/M metagenome (GOLD analysis project Ga0181537, IMG submission 119765) | Peatland microbial communities from MTU Mesocosm Facility, Houghton, MI, USA - PEATcosm2014_Bin23_10_metaG | ecosystem: Environmental > Terrestrial > Soil > Wetlands > Peat | place...
AGCATCAGCGAGGCTTCCGCAATGAAGCCAAGGATCTCGAGGTATGTCGACAGTTGGCTTGCGCGCGGGGCGAGATCGATCAGCCAGCCCACTCCGGCTAACATCATCAGCACGCCTAAAATACGAGGCAGGAAGGTCGACCGGATAATGAGGTAGCCAATCAGGAGACAATAGGGTCCAAAAAAAGCCAAGCTGCTGATTTTGTAGGGAGCCAGGTTGAAGAGGCTAAGAACGTCATTGGCGCATCCCAGGAGGCTGAAAATTGCCGCGAGCAGAGAGACGTTTCTGTGCACCGGCCTAAACATGTAATAGAGGAGGAACGTCACCGCGACGTAGAAGGCGTGCGCGATGAGGTTGACGGCGTCAAATAAAGGAATTCGGCCCCGGCCAACGAAAACCTCGCCGGATACTGCCGTCAGAAAGTAAAGCAAATAGACGACACCGGTAATCCTCGCCCGCGGTGGCGTTGCATCGGCACTGGTGGTCATATGTGCGCCTTGCCGCTGGGGCGCAGCGCAATTTAACGCTCGGTCGCCGTCCGGCGCTTGGAGTCTACAGCCGTCGAAGGTGTCTTACGACTATTGACGCACCTGGAAGCTGGCGCCCGCGAACAACGCTTTCGGGTCATGACGCGCCTGTGGGACACTGTATTGACTGCATCGGGCGGCAGGCTGCCAACTGCGGCCAGTCAGGGTTCGGTCGCAGTGATCGGGCGACTCACCGGTTGCATTGAAGCCTAAAAGGACGCCGAAATATGAACGAGATCCAGCGACAAGCACGGCGGGCGGGGTGGCTATATCTTCTGGTTGGACTCAGCGCTCCTTTCGGTCTGATCTATGTACCAGGCAGATTGATCGCATCTGGAGACGCGACGCTGACGGCGGATCACATCAGAGCATCTGAGTTCCTCTTTCGTGCCGGCATTGCGAGTGAGTTGTTCCACCAAACGGTCTTTATTTTTCTTGTACTTGCGCTTTACCGCCTCCTGAAGCAAGTTGACGAATCACAGGCAAGGCTGATGGTGATACTCGGAGCATTGGTCTCCGTGCCCATCGTGTTCATGAATGTGGTTTATGAGCTAGCCGCGCTGGCGCTCGTCAGCGGCTCCGATTACCTTTCCGTTTTCAATAAGGCTCAGCTTGACGCATTGGCGTATATGTTTTTGCGAATGCACGGGCAAGGAATCATCGTCGCGGGGATATTTTGGGGATTGTGGTTGTTCCCATTCGGGGCTCTTGTAATTCGATCGGGATTCATCCCCCGCCTATTGGGATGGTTCCTGATTCTTGCAGGAATTGGCAATCTCGCAGGGTCTTGCGCGTCGATACTCTATCCAGCCTATCGACATCTCATCGATCCACTTGTGATGATTTTCCAATTGGGGGAGTTGCCAGTGCTCGTGTGGCTACTGGTCTGGGGCGGGAGGGCAAAGTCACCCACTGCACGGGTCTTGCCAGTCGGTTAGCAATATTCGACGCCGGGATTTTTCGAGGAATCCAGCGCAAGTTAAATCAGGCCGAGCCCTTCGAGGATGTCCCATGCGGCGTGGGCCAATATGCCAGCGCGGATATTGCCGCGCCATTGCGCCAAGACGCCGATTGCCAGCCCGTACACGACGATATTGATAACTGCGCCCACACCCTGATAGCCGTGGCCAGCGCCAAACAAGATGGCCTGCCCTACGATCGCGACGCTGGTACTGCCGCTCAGCGCTGCCAGTTGCCGCTGCAGATAACCACGAAATACGATCTCTTCACATATGCCCGCGCTAAGAGACAAGCCTATCCAGACAAAAATCCCCGCGACCCCGCTTGGTACGGCGGGCAGCAGCGGATTTGACACAGTCTCGCCATGAGATAGCAGGTGGTGTGCGCCGACGAACAGGGCGTAGCTGAACCCGAGTGCCAGGACGGCGTACAACAAATCCCCCGCCAGTTGCCGCGGCGTGAACCATGGCCGGCCGAAGAATTCGCGCATCGAGCGCCCGTGTGCTTGCATGCCCTTGTAAACGAATCGTACCCACAGCCACTCCAGGCCGATCAGCCACAGGTAAACCTGCAGTATCTGACCAGAGCTCGCCGGCGCGCCATGATTCGCGTATAGGGCGCTGACCGCGGTCACGGCCAGACATATGGCGATGAAGATGAGCGTGTGCCCGCGCGAGGCGAGCAGCGTGCGCGGCGGCACGCTGTTCGTAGACGGCGGCCCCGGCGGGTTGGCGGCAATGCTATTCATGTTGCTGAACCCGTTTGAGCCGATGGTGGCGAGCCGACGGGCGGCCGCGGTTTCCGCTCTGCATGGGCGCGCGCAGCATTGAGCCAAAAATGTCTAAGGCGTTACTGGTGCGGCGCAGATCTCCAGTACTGAGAAACTCCAGCAGCAGGCCATCGATTACGGCGGCGCACAGCGTCGCGCGGGCGCGGCGATCGGCCGACGGCGGCAGCGCTGTCTCTATAAGGGTGAGCCAACTGGAACTCGTGCCCTGCAGGTAGCGCGCATAGGCGGCGGGGTTCTGCAGCGCGAGCATCTGTACTTCAAACATGAGGCGCAGGTACGGGCTGTTGCGTGGATCAGTGGTCCACGCCCAGAAACTGCGCAGGATGTCTTTGCTGCCGGCGCCGCGCATTAATTCGCCAAAAGATTTTTGCACCCGCCGGTGCGCCTCATCCATCACCGCGGCGATTAGGCCGTCTCGGGAACCGAAGTGGTAGATCAGTAATCGGGCGCTGCTTCCGATTTGCAGCGCCAGGGGGCGAAGGGAGAGCTCACTGATGCCATGAGCCAGACAGTAGTCGAGCGCCTTGCCGCGAAGTTCATCTTTTCGATCCATGAAACGAACGTTACATGAAACACTCGTTACAGTCAATCGCTGATACACCTCGGCAGTACATAAGCCGCCGATCGGGGCATGGGCCGCAGTGGCAATGCATCAGCGCGACGCCTGCAGACGACCGCTAGCCGGCGGCCTCGATCGGGCGCGGAGCGCCCGTGGGATCAGGCGCGCGCAGGGCGCCGGTAGGGCCGTTTATCAAAAATGTCATGTTTTATTGACATTGAGTCTAATTATCTATACTTTAAGTCGCGAAAGTCATACATAGCACGAGGTGATTCATGCCATTCCGAGAAAAAAGCGCCTGGATATCCCTACTGTCCATGTTGTGCATCTACGGGGTCTACTTCTGGTCGGTCAAACATGCCGCGCCATCGGTGGGTAGCTTTCGCTTCGGCAGTCTGCTGGAAACGATCATCGCCCTCGTGGTTGTTCAGGCCGTGCTAACCGTTGCGGCCGCGATTCTCACGCCGGCTGAAGCGAAGGCGCCTCGAGATGAGCGTGAGAGGCTGATCGAACTTAGAGCCACCCGAGTTGCGTACGCAGGCCTTGCGACGGGCGTCTCGTTGGCCTGCTTTTTCGGAGCGCTCAATCCCCCGATGGTCTTTGACACGAACGCGCTGCTGCTCGTGCTGGTGACGGCCGAGCTGGTGCGTTCTGGCAGTCAGATCATTCAATACCGGCTCAGCGCCTGAAATTATGACGATCCGAAACGAAATCCGGCGACTGCGCTTCGAGCACGGCGAAATGACTCAACAGGCGTTGGCTGCGAGAATCGGCGTCACACGTCAAACGGTCAATGCCATCGAACTAGGGAAATACTCGCCGTCACTTGAAGCCGCATTCAAGATCGCTGCCGTGTTCGGCATGCCACTCGAAAGCGTGTTCCACTACTCCGAGGACTGAGGCAATTCTCAGCTTGCGACCGCCCTTCAGTGGCTATCCCGCCCCACCGAGGGTTCGCCCATGGCCGGTCCGCGAGTTTCAGACGAACCGTTGCGCGGTAAAGTCTCGGTAGACATGGCAGTTCAGACCGGGGATCCAGGTGCCTTGAAGGCAAAGGCAAAGAATGCCGCGACCGCGAGAAAACCGAATGCCACCAGATAATTCCAGGCGAGCTTTTCCTTGAGAAAGTAGATCCCAAATACGATAAAGACCACGATCGTGATGACCTCTTGAATGATCTTTAGCTGAAATCCCGAGAACTGGGCGAAGCCAAGACGATTGGCGGGCACCGCCAGGCAGTACTCGAAAAGTGCGATTCCCCAGGATACGAGTATCGCCCTCCATAGCGGCCAATCGTGGCCGTACTTCAGATGCCCATACCAGGCGAAGGTCATGAAGATATTCGACAGACTTAGAAGGAGAATGGTGCTCATAGTTAGCAACTCACGCGTCGCCGATTGTTGGGTGTTGGAATCATAAAATGCGCAATCTGCGCAAGAAAGGCCTGCGGTGGTTGCGATATGCCAAGTAACGCATATCTCCTCGGATTTGAACGACAGGCAGGCACGGATTTTTAGAGAACGCGGCTTCGCCGCTTGCTTTCCTAGGTCAAAAACACCGGTCGACTTCCGGCAGACGTTGCTGGCGATTTACCGATGGGCCTATCCCTGCCCCCGCAGAGCCGCGTCTAGGTCTGCCCAAAGGTCGTCCACGTTCTCAATTCCGACGCTCAGCCTCAGTAGCGAGGGTGGCAGGTGCTCCTGACCGGGAATGCCCGCGCGGCGTTCAATCGTGGACTCGACGGCACCCAAACTCGTGGCATGTTGAATGAGCCTGACGCGTGAGCACACGTTGTCAGCCGCCGCGGCATCGCCGCGGACATCGAAAGAGATGATCGAGCCGTAGCCTTTCAATTGAGCGCGCGCGATCGAATGCGTCGGGTGGCTGCTCAGACCGGGATAGCGCGTGCACGCAACAGCAGAATGCGAGCTCAGGCGATCTGCAAGAATCATCGCGTTGGCCTGAGCACGCTCGAGCCTGAGTGCCATTGTTCGCGCGCCGCGCACTGCGAGAAAGGATTCGAGTGCTCCGGGTGTGGCACCGCTCAATTCGCGGGATTTATGCAGACCAGTGAAAAGGTCATTGCGTCTCACTGTGACCAGTCCTGCGAGCAAGTCGGAGTGACCACCGATGAACTTGGTCGCGGACTGAAAGGACACGTCCGCGCCGAGATCGAGGGGCTTCTGGTTCAGCGCTGTCGCGAAGGTATTATCGACTGCGAGAAGCGCTGATGGCTTTCGCGGAGCCGCACAGATCGCACGCAGATCGGCTACGACCAAGAGCGGATTCGACGGTGATTCCAACCAGAGCAGATCCGAGATCGCCGCCGCCCTTATCCACCCGTCCGTATCGTCGACAGCCAATCGGCTGACGCTCCAGAAGCCTTTCTGCCTTCCAAATTCGGCGAGCCCGATAACGCCCTGATAACAATCGGTCGGCAGCACGATGCGTGCTCCGGCATGCAGTTGATCGAACACCGCGGCAACGCCAGCCATCCCGGAGGCGAACGCGACGGATTGGCCCCCTTCCAAGAGGCCAACAATTTCCTCCAGCGCATCCCAAGTCGGCGTTCCATCGTCCCGGGTGTACGCGCGCTCGGCGCCACGAACGAAGTTCGAAGCGAGCACCGGCGGCACGTTCAGCGGAGAGCCCGGCCGTCGGTCGCGCCCCGCCGCCACGAGCAGCGAGTCGGCCGACGAGAGCCCTGCGAGATGTAGGTCCTTGCCGCTGTTCATGAGCGAGTATTTCCTGAGGCGCTCATTTTAGACCGGTTTGTCGACGTTTCAGCGCCGGCTGCGCCTGGATCTGCAGCATTGTCATAGAGTCCCGCCTGCCGGCCACGTTCCTGTATCAATGCAAGCACCGTGTCGATCGTTGGTGTTGCAACCTTGACCAAGCGGCCCATTTCCTGGACGGCGGTGACGAGTGCATCGATCTCCAGGGATCGGCCTCGTTCGAGATCTTGCAGCATCGAAATTTTGTGGCCGACGACGGAACCGGCCGCGTTCAGCCGCCTGTCCATCATTTGTTCCGGAATGTCGAGACCGAGCCGTGTAGTGATCGCCTGAGCTTCGGCCATCATGGATTTGCACAGGGCGCGAAGGCCGGGTTCGGAGGTGACGCGATCAAGGGTCGCGAGCGTGAGGGCGCTGATCGGGTTGAAGCAGACATTGCCCCAGAGCTTGAGCCAGATGCTCCAGCGGATTGTGTCGCGGATCGGCGCATCGAATCCGGCCGAAACCAGAGCATCGCGCAGCGCCACAACACGGTCCGAGTGGGAGCCATCGGGTTCACCGATGGTGAAGCGCTTGTACAAGCGATGCTCGATCACCCCTGGCGCCACGACCTCGCAGGCGGGATCGACGACGCAGCCGATGGCACGCTCAGGTCCAATCGCGTTCCATTGCGCGGCGCCGGGATCGACGCTTTCCAAGTGATGGCCGTCCAGCGGACCGCGCTCCTTGTAGAAATACCACCAGGGAATGCCGTTCATCGCCGTGAGAACTGCGGTGTGCGGACCGAGAAGCGGCGCAAACGCGCCGGCGCTGGCGTGCGCCTGATGCGTCTTCAACGCGCAGATCACGACATCCTGCGGACCAAACGTCGCGGGCTCGTCGCTTGCCGGCAAGTCGACCGTGCGCGTCTTTCCGTCCACGATCAGCTTGAGCCCATGACTTTGAATGGCCGCCAGATGCGCGCCGCGGGTAATCGCGCTCACTTCGTAGCCCGCCAGCGCGAGCTCCCCGGCCATGTAACCACCGATCGCCCCGGCACCGAATACGCAGATCTTCATGGCTTGCTCCTCTGTTCGTGGGTCCCGCGACGAAATATAGATCCTCCCGTAAAAAGTGAGTATCTGGAGATTTCACAAGACATATTCCCGTTTTTAGCGATAATAAGCCCATGGACAAGTTCGCGGCGATGCGGGTGTTCGTCAAGATTCATGACGCGGGGAACCTGTCGGCCGCAAGCCGTCAGCTGGGCCTTTCACTGACTTCTGTCAGCCGCCAGCTGATGGCACTCGAAGCGATCCTCGGCACCACCCTGGTCGAGAGAACGACTCGCCATATCTCGCTGACCGAGTCCGGCCGGCTCTACTACGAACGGGCCAAGCAGATTCTAGAGGAGGTCGCCGAGATGGAACGCGGCCTGACGATGCAGGCCGGTGTCGCGTCCGGCCGGTTGCATGTGAGCGCCCCGTCGCTGCTCGGTCGGTTGCGCTTGGCGGCAATGCTGCCCGAATTTCTGTCGGAGCAGACCCGCGTCTCAGTCGATCTGATGCTGGTGGATCGACCGGTACGTCTTGCGGATGAAGGTATCGATGTGGCCCTCCGCGTTGGACCATTGGAAGACTCAGGGCTCATTGTCCGCAAGCTCGAGGACATCCAGCTGGTTGTCTGCGCCGCGCCGGATTATCTGCGCCGACGCGGCGAGCCGGCCACGCCGGACGATCTGGTCGGGCACGACTGCCTGGGCTTCGGCGACGTACCGGGTGTGGCCGAATGGAGCTTCCAAGACGGCGAACAGCGAAAATCACTGCGCATTGCAACCCGGCTTTGCTCAAATGACTTTGATACGTTGGTCAGTGCGGCTTTGGCGGGGGCCGGACTCGTGCGGGTGGCATCCTGGCAGGTGGCGCATTGTCTCGCTGACGGACGGCTTAGGATCGTGCTCGATGCCTATCACCGGCCACCCACGCCGTTGAGCGTCCTAACGCTGCGCACTCGCCTACTTCTGCCGAAGGTGCGCGCCTTCGTTGATTTTTTGCAGCAGCACTGGATGCGTCCACGACCGCCTCTCTGAGCTTGTGAGCGGACCGTAATCACGCGCCGAAGTCCCTTCCTGCGCCGGCTTGCGAGATTCGGGGATTGGTTCAAAGCCGGTCGCGTCGTAAGGCCTCTCCTTCGCAGAATCTATGGACCACAATTCGCGTGAGGACAAGCGACTGCATCTACTAATGTCTCCGGCTTACACTGAGATTATTAGTAAGTGTAGTCGCTTGAGTAGTAGCCCCGCAGAGACGAGTGAGCAGAGACCGGATCGACGGCGCTGCTTGCAGCATTTCGGACGCGCGGATTCTCGGCCGTCGGGCTTTTAGTCATTCCTCAAGATCTGCGGTAATCCCAATTCCACGCCGCTTCGTGTCCGGCGGATTCATGAGCTGTCAAATTGCCGACAGGATGCCAATGATCGCTTGATCATGAGACGAAAGCTGTTGTTCCAGACGATCAAACTTGCGCGCCAGTGACTTGTCGGCCTCGAGCAATTTCCGGATTCGCACGAACGATCTCATAAGAATCCGAAGGCTACGCCTTCTCCCCCACCCCTAACTCCGGGGATTTATAGGGGATTCCGCACGAATGATTCGGACAGTAGCCGTCCGGATTTTTTTCGAGGTACTGCTGGTGATAGTCCTCGGCAAAATAAAATGCCGGCGCCGCCGCGATCTCGGTCGTGATCATGCCGCGTCCTGCCCGGCTAAGTGCCTGCTGAAACACCGTCCGGCTTTGCTCGGCCAACAACCGTTGTGATTCGCTGAAGTAAAATATTGCTGACCGATACTGGGTGCCAATGTCGTTGCCCTGGCGCATGCCCTGGGTAGGATCGTGCGATTCCCAGAACAGCTTCAGCAGCTGCCCGTAGCTGATCACTTTGGGATCAAATACGACCAGCACAACTTCGGCATGGCCGGTCCGGCCCGTGCATACCTGTTTATAAGTCGGATCCACGGCCGTGCCACCGGCATAACCCACTGCTGTCACGTAGACCCCCGGCAGCGACCAGAATAGTTTTTCGGCGCCCCAGAAGCAGCCCATCGCGAACATGGCCCGCTCCAGCCCCGCCGGGTATGGCGGCTGCAGGTCGCGGCCATTGATTTGGTGTTTTTCCATCGGGTTCAACCTCGCAGAATCTACCTAAGCAATACGCCACCACATACAATAAGGTTACGTCTCGCGCCGCACCAGAGTCGCCATCAATGGGCATTGTCCACGTACACAATTTTCAACGGACCCCCACCCAGGAGCCGCGCCCCTATGGTCTTCGGGTCAGCCTGCGTACCGGCGATCCGTTCAGCAAGCTCATGGGTGCGGACTGGCACCGCACGCATTGGTATCGCACGGCGACCGAACGGGATGCGGCGCAGCGCGAAATGGCGCGCAAACACGAGTACTCACGCCCTGGCGACCGGCCGGCGCTGGTTTTCTCCAAGGTCGAGAATCTGGCTACCAGCCGCGGCCTGTAGCGGCGGCAATGCAGCTCAGAAGCTGTGACCCACGAAGAGGTAGTACGCTTCGGAGTGGCGATCGTCATAGCCGGCCGCCAGGTACACCGGGCCAATAAACGTATCGGCGCCGAGGAAAATTGACTCGTCGTGACGCAGGTTGCTGATACTCATCTGGTTGCGGCTGGACCAGACGTTGCCCCCTTCAAAACTGACGCCCACATAAGCCGGAACGTTGAGCACCCCCTCGCCACCGGAACCGACACTGCGCAGAAATATCGCCCGACCAATCGCGTACTGCGGCCCGGCGAGGGACTGCGCGACCAGCCCGGAAAGGTCGAGGAAACCCCCTAGCGGGAAGTAAGTGCGCACGCTCGTAGTACTGCCGCCGACGGTGCTGCCGCCGGAGAGCCACAGCACCGCGGTGTATTTGCCTACCGACCAGGCCGAGCGCCAGTCGAGCGTCACCTGGTCGGACCCGACCGTGGTGGCGCTGTTACCCTCCACGTGCACCTCGGCGGTCAGCGCCTCGCCGCTGTGCGGGAAATTAAAGCTGTCGAGCCGGTCAACGCTGAAGCGGACAAACGCGCCGGGCACGTTGTAATCGATCGGGGCCGCGGAAAAATCACCGAGCCGCACCTTGATACTGCCGCGCGAATTCAATCCGCCAATGCGAATCTCGCCCCAGTTGCCGAGCTCTTTACCCATATCCAGCCCAAAATCCGTGTCGCTGACCGTGAAATACCCGATCTGCTGGCCGCCCTCAATCTGCGGCAGGTCGGTGGACTCGGTCTGCGCATGCGGCGCAATGAAGTACCGCGCCACGTTGCTCAGCGGCTGGTAGAACTCGACCGCGAAGCGCGGGTCGGCACCGATCTGCAGATCCGTGACCAGCTCTGCACCCAGCCAGTTCAATTCGGTCATCGTCAGCCGGCCGGCGGCATTGAAAGTAGCATTGCCGTTAAAGTCATTTTCAAGCGACAGGCCAAGGCTCAGGTAATTGGGCCCCCAGGACTTGCGCTGCGCGCTCATCAGCAGTCCGGTTTGCTGGCGGTCATTCACATCCAGCCGATAGTCCAGCGACTCCAAGTAGCCGCGACCGTAAAGGGTCGTGATCCGATCGTCGAGCTGGTCAGGATCCAGGGTCTTGCCCGCCAGGTCGCCGAACAGATCCTGGATCTGGCGGGCGTAGCGCTGCGAATCCGGCGCCACTTTGACGAACTCCACCGTCGGCAACGGTGCGGTGCCGGGTGGATGCGCTGCCGCGTACGCACGCAGCTCCGCATCCGACAACGACAGCGCCGACAGCTGCGGCTGCGCCGACCGCGCCGCAACCTCGCCGGCCAGCACCACGCGGCTGACCACTTTGAAGTCCAGCGGACTGATCTCCTGCAGCTCAGGACGCAGATAAATATCGCGCGCGGTCAGCGTCGCGCGCTGCAGCTCAACGTTGCGGTCGACCAGGATTGCCAGCGCCTGATTCGAGACGCTGGTGATCGAGTCGAGTTTGTCGCTGCCCTGCAGCCGCGATCCGGCATCGACCACGATCAGCACGTCAACGCCCATCGAACGGGCGACATCGATCGGCAGATTATCCACCAACCCGCCGTCCACCAGCAGTTTGCCTTCGCGTTGCACCGGAACGAATACTCCGGGCGCCGACATGCTCGCGCGCATCGCACTGGTCAGATCGCCGCTTGCCATGACCACCGGCTGGCCGTTGACAAGGTCGGTCGCGACCGCACGGAAGCGGATCGGCAAATGGTCGAAATCAGCAATGCTTTCGACCGGCAGCGTCGCCCGGCGCAGGATCTGCGTCAGCTTCTGACCCTGGATGAGTCCGCGCGGGATCAGCAGATTCCGTCCCTGCAGCCCGAGCGGCAGGTTGACGAGGAAGTTCTGATCCTCTTGCTTGCGGCGAAACGCCAGCTCGCCACGCCGCGGCCGGTCACGGAACGCGTCTTGCCAGTCCACCGAGGAAAACAGCTGCTCGATCTGCCGGCCGGACATGCCACTGGCATACAGACCGCCGATCACGGCGCCCATGCTGGTGCCGGCGATGGCATCGACTTTGATATGCAGATCGTCGAGTACTTTGAGCACGCCGATGTGGGCCGTGCCGCGCGCACCGCCGCCGGAGAGCACCAGGCCGATGCGCGGCCGCGGCGACTCTGGCGCGCCATCCGGCGCCGGTTGCGCCCTCGCCGCGCCGGTCGACAATAACAGAGCAAAACCGACCAGCACGCTCAAGCGCATGGGACCGCCGACCGAAAAAAGTGCTCGCCCTCATAGTAGCATGCGGCGGAACGACTTCCGCCCGGGTCGGGGCTGCCAGTATGCTTGCATCCCATGAATCCGATTTACATCGTCCACGTGCTGATTCAGATCCTGCTGATCGTCCACTGCATCCGCACGGGCCGAAACACGATCTGGATTCTGGTGCTGTTGTTCCTGCCGTTGGCCGGGCCGCTGGCTTACGTTGCCGTCGAAATTATCCCCGGGCTATTCGGCCACCAGACGACCAGGCGCGCGGTCCGCGGCATGCGCCAGGCGCTCAATCCGGGGCAGCAGCTACGGCAGCTCGAGAACGAAGCGCGGGTTACCGGCGGGGTCGCCACGCGACAGCGCTACGCCGAGGAGCTGCTGCGGCAGAACCAGCCGGCCCAGGCCGTCGAGGTCTACCGGGCGGCGCTCACCGGTCTTTATGAGCATGATCCGAACCTGCTGCTCGGGTTGGCCGAGGCCCAGTTTGCGCAGGGTCAACCGGCGGCGGCACGCGCGACGCTCGATCAGCTGATCGCCTTCAATCCCGGGTTCAAATCGGCACAGGGCCACCTGTTATACGCCCGCGCCCTGCAGGCCGAAGGCAACACCACCAAGGCCCTGGAGGAATTTCGGACGCTGAGCCAGTACTACGCCGGCGCCGAGGCGCCGGTGCGGTATGCGCAGCTGCTGCGCTCGAGCGGACAGAACGACGCCGCAAAGAAGGTGCTGACTGAATTGCTGGAGACCGCGCGGGTGGCCCCGCGCCATTACCGCCGCGCCCAGCGCGAATGGCTCAGCACCGCCGAACAGGAAATCGCCAGTCTTTAATATCGGTGCGCCGTGCGCGCGCCGCCGCCGCACCGCAATGTTCAGCGCGACAGATGCGCCGGCGGCCGGCGCCTCCCGGCGGC
>Ga0181537_10004072_pt1 | contig 12234 bp, 10 predicted proteins | sample PEATcosm2014_Bin_39_FD_119765 | JGI IMG/M metagenome (GOLD analysis project Ga0181537, IMG submission 119765) | Peatland microbial communities from MTU Mesocosm Facility, Houghton, MI, USA - PEATcosm2014_Bin23_10_metaG | ecosystem: Environmental > Terrestrial > Soil > Wetlands > Peat | place...
AACGAGGGAGAGCGCGCCGCCCGCCCAGCACGCCGCCGGCCCCACGGCCCCGTGCCAGAAGCCCGGCCGCTCGAGATACCAATTGGCCTGTCCCACGACGCAGTCATTCGATACGACGACTCCTTTGAACGACACGGGCCCCGTCGCCGTATCGGCGAAGGCCGGGGTTTCCCAGTTCGAGGCCTCCGCCCGCACCCCTGACTCACCCAAAGCCATATCGAAGAGCCACACGGCATCGTCGCAGTAGGCGGTCACCAGCGCCGCGGACAAAAACGTGGCGCCGCTGCAATACTGTTTGAGTCCTTCGAGCAGCCATCCTCCACCGGGCGCGCGCCGGGCGATCACCTTGGCGCGCGGCGCTTCTGATGCCCACACCCCGTAAAGAGCCCCGAGACGCGGAACATGTCCTGCCTCGGCCAGGATCGCCACCGCATCGATGTGCGCCTCCGCAATTCGCGCCAGCGATAAGTCGGTGCGCCCGATTTCCACCAACGCGCGGTGCCGCGCCGGCGTCTGCCCGTGGCCGGGTAGCGGAAGTCCGTTCCATCCCGCGTACCCGGTCGATCGAAGTCGCTCTTCAAGAGTCGGCATGCCGGGCGTCGAGCCGTGCCTTCAAGGTATCTGCGAACCCGCCGCGCGCCCGTCCCTCGAGACGCCCGCTGGTGGTCACCACGCTGTTGGTCGGCGACGATATCCGCCAGCCTCGGGATCGCAGTCGTCCCCACAGGCAGTGATCCTCGGCCAGCGGCCGATCCGTCCATCCTCCGACATCGAGGTAGGCGTCGGCGCGCACCGCGATATTGGCGCCGTGTACATGCGAATGAGTGCCGTCCGCCCTCAAGGGGTAGTTGCGTCGGTGCACTTCGTGAGCGGCCGCGCTGCTGTCGCGGCCCAATCGCACGATGCCGGCGACGCCGGTGACGCCATCGTTCGCGAGGTTCAACTGGACGTCGATCCACTCCCGGCTGACGCAGGTATCCGCATCTGTGTTGGCCAACCAGATGAACCGCGGGTCGATGGTACGAAAATGCTCGAAAACCGCCTTCGCCCCCAGGCGCCGCGCGGACCCGGCCGAACGCACGCGTGCCTCGACGACCTGGCCAAAGGAACCGATGGCGGCCCGAGCAAGGCCGGCGGTGCGGTCAGTGCACATGTCAGCGACGACCACGATCCACAGAGAGTGTCGACACCCGGAGTATTCACAGGCGCGTATGACACTGCTGATGCAAGCCTCGATGGTCGCCTCCTCATTCTGGGCGGGAATCACGACGCCTATCGACCAATCTCGCGTAGGGTCAGATTTGGACGTTGCATTCATGGCGGAGACATTCTCGACGGACCTCGAGCGCGACACGTATCGGCGCCCGGGCAGTCGCTCTGTAGGACTCCATCGATCGAAGCCGGCGGCCGGCGATCGCGGGCGGACAGGTCAGAAACTGCCGACAAGAAGATGGGAATTGGCCTACTGGATGGAGTTCATCGAATCGACGAATCTGCGGCGAAACCCCTGTCCGGAGGCGGCGGGCCACTTAACCCTGCCCGAATATCGGGCGGCGAGTGAGGATAGGATTTCGTCAAGGTGAAAAGCGCGTATTCGATCGCCCCCGAGCTTTCGTTCCTGGCCGGGGGTGGAGCCATGGGGGACCTGATCCGAACGCACAATTGGGCCGGCACCTCTCTGGGTCCGCCGGGGACGTGGCCGCAGAGTTTGAAAATCGCGATCCGCATCATGCTGTCATCGCGTTACGCCATGTGGATGGCATGGGGCCCGAATCTCATTTTCTTCTGCAACGAGGCCTATCGACCCACTTTGGGCGACAAGAAGGGCTGGCTCGGTGCCCGCTCCGACCGGGTATGGGCGGAGATCTGGCCGGACATCGGGCCGCGCATTCAACGGGTCCTGAACACGGGCGAGGCAACATGGGATGAGGGCCTGCTGCTGTTTCTCGAACGCAGAGGTTTTGCGGAGGAAACCTACCATACATTTTCCTACTCGCCGCTGGCAGACGACGACGGCACGATCACCGGCATGCTATGCGTCGTCACGGAGGACACCAACCGGGTCATTGATGAGCGCCGATTGCGCGTGCTGCGCGACCTTGGATTACGGCTGACCGATACACGCACCGCGCAAGAGGTGTGGAGCGCCGTCGAGGCATGCCTCGAGACCGAGGCGCAAGATCTGCCGTTTGCACTCGCCTACCGGACTGCGGAAGCAAGCGCCACCGCGAATCTGGAGTTGGCATGCGGAATATCGAGAGAGCACATGGCGGCGCCCGCATCCATCCCGTTGGCCGGAGAGTCATCCTGGCCGTTACGCGACGTACAAGGAAATTCATTGCGAGTGGAAACCCTGTCGGCGAAGTACGGGAAATTGCCCGGAGGTCCGTGGGACAAATCTCCGGTCGAGGCGCTGTTGCTGCCGATCTCCGCGCAAGGCCATGCGGATCCGATCGGCACCTTCATCGCGGGCTTGAATCCGTACCGGCCTCTGGATGCCGACTATCGGGGGTTCTTGACGCTGTTCGTGGGTCAGATTGCCGCCGCGCTGGCGAGTGCCAACGCGTATGCGGCGGAACACGCGCGCGCGGAGGCTCTGGCGCAGATCGACAAGGCCAAGACGGCCTTCTTTTCCAATATCAGCCACGAATTTCGCACACCGCTCACCCTGATGATCGGGCCCCTCGAAGATGCGATCACCATGCTCAAACCGCAGGACGGGGCACAGCGCGAATTATTGAGCGTCGCTCATCGCAGCAGCTTGCGGCTGATGCGATTGGTGAATTCTCTGTTGGATTTCTCGCGCATCGAAGCCGGCCGGATGAACGCCCGCTACCTGGCGACCGACCTCGCGGCCTTTACGGCGGACATCGCCGCTTCATTTCGGTCAGCCATCGAGAGAGCGGATCTGCGCTACGACGTGCAGTGCGGCCCCCTGAGCCAGCCGGTGTGGGTCGACCACGACATGTGGGAGAAGATCGTGCTCAACCTGCTGTCGAATGCCTTCAAGTTCACTTTTCGAGGCAGGATCGGCGTCTCTCTGGAGGAGGTCGACGGCGTGGTTCGATTGAGCGTGCGTGACACCGGGACCGGCATTCCGCCCGCCGAATTGCCGCGCCTCTTCGAGCGCTTCCACCGGGTCGAGGGCGCGAAGGGACGATCATTCGAGGGCAGCGGGATTGGCCTCGCGCTGGTACAGGAACTCACCGCCCTGCACGGAGGGCGGATCGCCGTGGAGAGTGAACTGGGGTCCGGTTCGACATTCAGCGTCATGCTGCCGTACGGTTGCGCGCATCTGCCCCCCGAGAGGGTGTCGAGGGACACGGAGGCGGGACGCAAATCGGTACGCGCCGATGCGTACGTCGAGGAGGCCTTGGGCTGGTTTCCGAGTGAGGGCGCAGCGGCGACATATTCATGGGGCGAGGAGCCGGTCGAGATCACCGCCGGCGTGGAAGGATCGGGCAGCGCGGGTCGGGTGCTGGTCGCGGACGATAACGCCGACTTGCGTGTGTACATATCGCGTCTTCTCACGGCGCAAGGTTATGTGGTGGACGCGGTGCCGAACGGCCGGGCGGCGCTCACTGCCCTCCATACCGTTCTGCCGGACATTCTGGTCACCGATGTGATGATGCCCGAGCTCGACGGGATCGGGTTGCTGCGGGAAATCCGCGCGGATGTCGCGCTGCGCGAGTTGCCCGTCATCATGTTGTCCGCTCGCGCGGGTGAGGAAGCGAAAATCGAGGGTCTGGCCGCGGCGGCGGATGACTATCTCACGAAGCCGTTTTCTGCCCGAGAGCTGGTCGCGCGCGTGGCTGCCAATGTGGCGAATGCGAGGATTCGGCGCGAGGCCGCCGCGAGCATTCGGGCGGCGCAAGCGGCGTTGGTGCGGGCGAATGAAACGCTGGAGCAACGCGTTGCCGAGCGCACCTCGGAACGGGATCGGCTGTGGCGCAATTCCCGGGACCTGCTCCTGGTGCTCGATGCTTCCGGCATCTTTCGCGCCGCGAGTCCGGCATGGACCACCATCCTTGGCTGGGAACCGGATGAGGTCGTCGGCCGATATCACCTGGACTTCGTTCATGAGGAGGACCGGGAGGCGAGTCAGGCGGCCCTCGCGCTGGCGTCGCGGAGCGAGTTGTCGGTGATCGAGAATCGAATCCTGCACAAGGATGGTGGATTTCGCTGGATATCCTGGGTCGCCGCCGCAGAACAGAACCTGATTTATGCGAGCGGGCGGCACGTCACGGGCGAGAAGGAAGCAAGGCAGGCTTTGCAGCTGTCCGAAGCTCGGCTGCGTGCGATCTTCGAAACCAGCTTCCAACTGCAAGGGCTATTGGCGCCCGACGGCACCTTGCTCGACAGCAACACGACCTCCCTCAAGGTCATCGCCTCATCCCGGCAGGACGTGTTGGGCAAACCCTACTGGGATACGCCGTGGTTCACGGGAACGGCGCATATGTCCGAGTGGGTGCGCGACGCCATCATCAAAGTCGCCGCGGGAGATACGGTGCGCGGCGAGATTGCGCTCAATGTGCCGGCGGGCCTGCGCAACTTCGATTTCTCGCTGCGCGCGGTGCACGACCACGCGGGAAAGATTCTGGCCCTCGTGCCGGAGGCGGTCGACATCACCGAGCGTCGGCACGCCGAAGAGCAACTGCGGCAAGCGCAGAAAATCGAGGCATTAGGCCGGCTCACCGGGGGAGTGGCTCACGATTTCAACAATCTCTTGATGGTGATCTCAGGCGGACTGCAACTCATGGAACGAGGCATCGAAGGCCCGAAGCGTCAGCGCATGGTCGACGGCATGCGTCAGGCGGTGGACAGAGGGGCCGGATTGTGCCGTCAATTGCTGGCTTTTTCGCGGCGGCAGCCGCTGCGGCCGGAGGTGCTCGACATTTCGAAGCATATCGGAGAGATGCGCGAGCTGCTGGAGCGCAGTTTGCGCGGCGACATCTATGTCCGCACGGCGTTCGCCGAAGGCTTGTGGACCGTGGAGGTGGATCCGGGAGAGCTGGAACTGGTGATTCTCAATCTTGCCGTCAACGCGCGCGACGCGATGCCGAACGGCGGCGGTATCGTGATCAGCGCGCGCAATATCTCCAATGGGCCGGGCGCCGCCTATCCCGGAGACTTTGTGTGCATCGCGATCAACGACAGCGGCGTCGGTATGCCGGCGTCCGTCATGGCCCGCGCGTTTGAACCGTTTTTCACCACGAAGGAAGTCGGCAAAGGGTCCGGGCTGGGTTTGGCGCAAACGCATGGTTTCGTACGAGCGTCCGGTGGCTATGTTGAAATTGACAGCACGCTCAACGTCGGGACGACGATCTCACTATTCCTGCCCCGTTCGTTGAAATTCGTGGAAACCCCTGACCGAACCCTGGGACAGGCGGCGGACGATGCCGCGGCCAAGTCGGCAGGGGGCTGCGTGCTGTTGGTCGAGGACGATGATGAAGTGGCCGCGCTGACCAGTGAAATGCTGGGGCAACTCGGATACGAAGTCTTGCGGGTCGCGAGTGCCGCGGCGGCGTTGGGTGCCCTCGCCAATGGGCGCGCCGTGGATATCGTATTTTCGGACGTCATGATGCCCGGGACGATGAACGGCATTTCATTGGCGCAGGAGATTCACAAACGGCGGCCCGGCCTGCCGGTCCTGTTGGCGACCGGCTATGCCGAGCCCGAAGCCCTCGCCACCGGTGCGCCTCACACCCGGGTGCTCTTGAAGCCGTACACGATTGAGGATTTGAGTGCGGTACTCGCGGCAGCGGAGCGCAAGATCGCGAGCTGAGAAACAAAAAAGGCGATGCCGGGGAGATGATTGCCCCCGGCATCGAACGCGTCTATTTGTCGGTATTTACTGTCTGTATTTACTTTAAGGGCTTACTTGCTCGAACCGCGCTGAGAGCTCTCGCCGCTCTTTTGACCGCCCTGCGACTGCTGGCCACCTTTCTTCTGGTCCATGTCGCCGTGCTGACCGCCGGTTTTTTCATTCTGGTGCGAGCCCTTTTCATTCTGGTGCGAGCCCTGATGCGAGCCGCCCTGCGACTGTTGACCGCCAGATTTGTCATGTTGGTGCGAGCCGCCCTGCGATTGTTGACCGCCCTTCTTCCCCTCCTCACTTGCACGCTCGCCACGCTCGTGACCGCTTTGATTTTGGTTGGACATTTCATTACTCCTGAAGCGGCGGAGTGCCGCGGCGAAAGTCTCTCAAAACCTCAATTGTCGGCAGTACCGGGGATCGACGGGTTGTGTCGTAGGAGTTGATTACGGGCGATCAAGCGCTGCGCAACTCGGAAGGGGCGGCGGCGTTTTGCTGCGGCGCGGCGGTCACTTCGTCGGTCCAGACCCGAAAGCTCTGCAAATAATTCTGACCGAAAGTCGTGGATATCGCGACGTCGGCCGCGTCGCGGCCGCGGGCGATCAAGATCCGGCCGATTCGCGGTTGATTGTTGCGCGGGTCGAAGGTGTGCCAGCGTCCGCCGATGTAGGCCTCCATCCAGCCCGCGAAATCCATGGGCTCGGGAGACGCGCGCACGCCGATGTCGCCGAGATAGCCGGTGCAATAACGTGCCGGAATATTCATGCAGCGGCACATCGCAATGGCGAGATGGGCGAAGTCCCGGCACACGCCTTGCCGCTCGGTATACGCGTTCCACGCGGTCTTGGTCGGACGGGCAAATTTATAGCCGAAGGTGATGTACTCGTGCGCAAAATCGACGATGGCCTGGACGCGGGACCAACCCGGTTGCACATGACCGAACATGCGCCAAGCCTCGCTCATGAGCGACTCCGTTTCGCAGTACCGGCTACCGAGCAGATAGAGCAGGCACTCATGAGGCAGGGCTTCCACGGCATGTTCGCGCGCCGTCGCATCAACCGCTTCGGGCACGCCGCTATCGGCGATGAGCGCGTCGGCAGTGACCCGGAACTCACCCGCCGGAGCGATCAGCCGCGTGCACGTATTGCCGTAGATATCGGTATACAGCGCCAGCGAGCTCTGCGGGTCGGTGCACATGGTATCCGGGCGAATCAGATCCGGCACGCGACTGGGGTGCGTATGCAGCATGAGTATCATCGGTGTCGACTGAGGACAGGAGAAAATCAATTCATATCCGTAACGAATGTGCACGGCGTGCCTCCTTGAGCAGAGTGGGAATTCTTGGGGGCGAGTCGAAATTCAACATTCGGCAAGCGCCCCGGAACAGCGTAGGAGGCGCCACACACGCTGTAGGAATCATCGGACAGAACCTGCTCTTTGCCGACGGTAGCGGTGCTGGATCATCCTTGCGATCCTGCAAATCGGTCACACTGCACGAGCGAGGCATACCATGAAGAAGATGTCGCCATCCGTCGAATCTCCCAGCGCCGACCGCCCGGGGGTCGATCCCAAGGTGTCCGAGGAGCAGGGGAAGGAAACGGTCTCGCGCCCGGGGGGCTTCAAGAATGACCCGGATGATCCGACCAACCCCTGTGAGGCAATCGAACGCAGTCGACGCACGTTGAGGCCGCGTCCATTGCCGAATACCACCGGAGGACGCCGATAAGCGCGGTGCAAAGCCACCGCGTCAGGTCGCGCGAAGGCCGCGCAGCGATCGCGGTCGCGACGCTTGCGATGACGACGATGGCAGCGTTCGGCGGCGCGGAATACGGGCCATCGCCCCAATTGGCGATGCCGAAGGAATCGTTGATCCCCACCGTCCGGGTGGCCAAGGCTGTGGGTTGGCCGGCAAACGCCGAACCCCACGCGGCGCGCGGCTTGATCGTGACAGCCTATGCACGGGGACTCGATCATCCTCGCTGGCTCTATGTGTTACCGAACGGCGACGTGCTGGTTGCCGAAAGCGACACGCCTCCCAAGCCGGACGATGCCAAGGGCGTGAGCGGCGAGATACACAAACTCGTGATGAAACACGCGGGCTCAGGCGCCCATCCGAGCGCCAATCGCATCAGCCTGTTGCGAAGACTGCCCGATGGATCGATTGAAAAGCACGTTTTTCTGGAGGGGCTCGATTCGCCGATCGGAATGGCCTTGGTGGGCGATATTTTTTACGTCGCCGACACGGATGCCGTGCTGAGCTATCCCTATCAAGTCGGCGATCTGGAGATTCGCGCGATGCCAACGACTCTCACCGCGCTGCCGGCCGGTACCATCAATCATCATTGGACCAAGAGCCTCGTCGCGAGTCCCGATGGCTTGCACCTGTATGTGGGAGTGGGCTCGAACAGCAACGCCATGGAGAACGGGTTGGCCGTCGAGCGGGAACGCGCCGCTGTTTGGGAAATCGATATCAAGACTCGCGCGCACCGGGAATTTGCCTCCGGCCTTCGTAACCCCGTGGGGCTGGCGTGGGAGCCTCAAACCGGCGCCCTGTGGGTTGCGGTCAACGAACGCGATGAACTGGGCGACCAAGTACCGCCCGACTACATGACGGCGCTGCACGAGAGCGCATTTTACGGTTGGCCCTATAGCTACTACGGCCCCCATCTCGATGACCGAGTAAAGCCGCAGAATCCCGACTTGGTCGCCACCGCGGTCGTGCCCGACTATGCGCTCGGCGCGCACACCGCCTCGCTCGGACTTGCATGGTCAGAGGGTGCCGCGTGGCCGGCGCCGTTTCAGCACGGAATGTTCATTGGGCAACACGGCTCCTGGAATAGAAAGACGCCGAGCGGCTACAAAGTGATTTTCGTGCCGTTCGTGAACGGCCGGCCGACCGGCAATCCTGTCGATGTACTGACGGAATTCCTGGATGCGCGACATCACGCGCGCGGACGACCGGTGGGAGTCGCGATTGCGAAGGACGGCGCGCTGTTGGTCGCCGATGATGTGGGAAATGCGGTATGGCGGGTGAGCGGCGCCGATCAGGCGGCGCTAACGCGTAGCGCGCCGGCCCTGAGCGCGCTCCGGGACTGCGTCAGCAGCGAGGGTGCCCGCTAACATCGCCAACTCGTGCGCCGAGACTATGGAATCGAGTACAGAAGAATTGACTGCCGGCAATCGTTCCATCGCCGGCCTCGCGAACAAGTAACCTTGGAAGTAGCGCAACCCGAGCGCGCGCAGCGCCACGGCTTCTTCGACGGTTTCGACCCCCTCGGCGACCACCAAGACGTTGAGTTCCCTGCACAGCGAGACGACGTGCCGCGTGATGGCGGTGCGGACTTTATCGCGCCCGATGTCGCGAGTGAGATCCATATCGATCTTCAGTACATCAGGAAGAAAATCCGCCAGCATGTTCAGGCCCGAGTGACCCGCTCCGAAGTCATCGATCGCCGTGATCATTCCGTGGCGCCTGTATTCTGTAAAAATCGCCTGGAGGTGTCCGACATCCCGGCTGGGTTCGTTCTCGGTGACTTCGAACATCAATTGGTGCAGCGGAAATCGCGCGCGTTCGGCTGCTTCGAAGGTCTTTTGCAGGCAGGCGGCGGGCTGATAAACGGCGTTGGGAAGAAAATTGATGCTGAGAATCTCTCGCATTTCGAGGTGAGCGGCCAGTTCGATGGCCTTCACGCGACAGGCCTGGTCGAAGGCGTAGCGATTGCCGTCATTGATGAGCCGCAGAACATCGAACGCGGTCCCGCCATCCGGAGGACGTACCAGAGCCTCGTAGGCGTAAATGCTTCGATCCTCGATGTTCACGATGGGCTGGAAGGCCATCGTGAACTTCGGAAGGTCGACATCGGCTCGGCACGCACCGCACGGGAGCTTTTTTGAGGCCATCCGGGGAGTATAGGGGTCCCGGGCACGGATTCGGTGATCACGCTCCCAAATAGGAACAACCGGGAGCCCGGCGATGCGTCATTTGCGACGCGGATGCGCTGCGGAGTCAGAAAATTCTGACAAAAAAGCCGGAGGCATGGCCCAGGCGGGGACGCTAATATTCCTACCGAAGCGCGAGAGCGCGAGACCCCAGGGAGAGTGGATGCCATGAAATCTATGAGTGCCGCGACGCCGTTGAACGCTGTCGCGATACCGCTCGAACGCGATGTGTTCCTGCGTACGCTGCTGCGGGAACTGGCCGGTACGCTTCAGGATGTCGTCGGCCTGGAGGATGCGTCAGGTTTCATCAGCGTGGTCGGTCAACGCATGGGTTCGAAGATCAATGACGACTACAGGCAGGCGCTCGAAGTCGCCAAGCTCAACCGCGAGCAGGTGGGGCAGGTGCTGGTTGATCTGAAGCGGCGAATTCAGGGCGAGTTCTACGTGATCGAGGAGGACGATGAGAAGATCGTACTCGGCAATCGAGTCTGTCCGTTCGCCGAAAAAGTGGTGGGACGGCCGGCCATGTGCATGATGACGTCGAACGTCTTCGGCTCCATCGCGGCTGAAAACCTGGGCTATGCGAAAGTCGTGCTCGAGGAGACCATCGCGCAAGGCGCAGACGGCTGCCGGGTGACCGTGTATCTCAAGCCGACGGCGGAGGCGCAAGAGGCGAACGGGCGCGAATACTTGGGCGATTGACGCGGGTCGCCCATGGAGCTTGGCGCTGCGTTCCACGCGACGATCGATTTGCTGCCCGAACCGCTGCTGCTGGTCCGGGTCGAGGGCGGCATCATCGCGGCAAACCGCGCCCTCGCCCGGCAATTGTCCCGGCCGCTGCGTGCAATCGTCGATCACGATCTGACGGAACTCGCGGTCGACCCGTCGAGCGACGTCCAGGATTATCTGCGGCGCTGCGCACGTTCGGGCCAATTGTTGCTGGGAGTGCTGAACCTTCGCCAAGCCGGCGGCGACGTGGTGCGGTTCCGTGCGTCGGGCGCCGCCTTTCGCGCGGAGCGCGAGACCGCCGGCAGTCGCGCGATCTTGCTGCGGCTCGTCCCTCATGGGGAGAGCGGTTCGGCGTTCATTGTGCTCAATGAGAAGATCCAGCAATTGAACGGGGAAATCGCTCGCCGGCGCTCGATTGACGCCGCGCGCCGCAGATCGGAGCTCGCGTTGCGTGAAGCCGATCGCCGCAAGGATGAATTCCTCGCGACCCTGGCGCACGAGCTGCGCAATCCCCTCGCGCCGATCCGCAACGCACTGCAATTGATGGCGCTCTCGCCGGGGGATGAGAAGCGGACCGCGAATCTACGGGCCATGGTCGAGCGGCAGCTCAAGCATATGGTGCGCCTCATCGATGACCTCATGGACGTCTCGCGCATCACCCAAGGCAGGCTCGAGTTGCGGCGGGAGCGGGTCGACCTCGATGCCATTCTGCAGATCGCCGTTGAAACGAGCATGCCGCTCCTGGAGGGCAAGGAGCATGAGCTGCACTTCGTCTCCAGCCCCGCACAGGTCTACGTCGATGCCGACGTGACCCGCCTGGCGCAGGCATTCTCCAATCTGCTCAACAATAGCGCCAAGTATTCTCCGCCGGGGTCGCAGATCACGATCAAGACGCTGCGCGAGGGAGACCAGGTCATCGTCCGCTTCACCGATACGGGCGCCGGGATACCGGCGGAAATGCTCGCCAAAATATTCGACATGTTCGTCCAGATCGACCGCCCCGGCGGCCGGGAGGGGCTCGGGATCGGCCTGACTTTGGCAAAACGCATCGTGGAACTTCACGGCGGAACGCTCGAGGCATTCAGCGAAGGCGACGGCAAGGGAAGCACGTTTCAGGTACGCCTCGCCGAGGCGCCACCGGCCATTGCACAGCTTCCGGCCTCCGCCGTCGCGCGTGCGCGGGGGTCCCATGAATCTGCGCGCGTGCTGGTGGCCGACGACAACCAGGACGCCGCGCAAACGCTCGCGTTGATCCTTGAAATCGAAGGGCACGACGTGCGCACCGCACACACGGGGCTCGACGCGTTGCGCCTGGCGGAGTCATTTCGCCCGCAGATCGCATTGCTCGATATCGGCATGCCGCAAATGAACGGCTACCAAGCGGCACGCGAGATCCGCGATCGACCTTGGGGTCATTCGATACTGCTCGTCGCCGTGACGGGGTGGGGTCAGGAGCAAGACCTGCGCATGGCGAGCGAAGCCGGCTTCGATCGTCACCTGGTAAAGCCGGTGGACCCTCAAATTCTCACCAGCCTCGTATCACAAGCGCGCCCGAGGTGAGCGATGCGGTGCACCGACGCAAAGCGCCGTTGGATCTGCCGCAGACGCGGCAGCCTCTTTATGAGGCACCAGTTCGTCAGACAGGCCTCTAGATCGAGGCAGCTCCGACAGACATTCCTCACACCGGATATCGCAGCCGACCTACTGCGGCCCCTTGGTCGAACGGTCACTCTTTTAGCGCCTCGAATAGC
>Ga0181537_10004074_pt1 | contig 12229 bp, 9 predicted proteins | sample PEATcosm2014_Bin_39_FD_119765 | JGI IMG/M metagenome (GOLD analysis project Ga0181537, IMG submission 119765) | Peatland microbial communities from MTU Mesocosm Facility, Houghton, MI, USA - PEATcosm2014_Bin23_10_metaG | ecosystem: Environmental > Terrestrial > Soil > Wetlands > Peat | place...
CGGGGACCGGATGGCCGAGCTTCTGGCAGCCGATTTCTGCATCGAACGTAGTACAGAATGTTGATAACAGTCTCGGAATGCAGCGCGACGCAATATCTTGCCGGCGCTGCGATGCCCATCTAGGGCACGTGTTCAATGATGGGCCTAAACCCACAGGGCTGCGCTACTGTATGAATTCGGTCGCCCTGCACTTTGTTGCCCGGGCCTAGGTGCCCAGGAGTTTCCAATGTCGAACCGCATGCTCAAGAAGCTCGCCCAACTGGCGGTGTTCGTTGCCCTGGGCGCCGTGCTCTGGTTCGGCGCCAGGCCCTTAGTTGCCGGGGAGGGCGCGGTCCAGATCCCGGCGCCTGCCGCGGATATTCCGAAAGCCGCGGGCGCCCTGCAGACTGCCGTGCTGTCGGGCGGCTGCTTCTGGGGCGTACAAGGCGTCTTCGAACACATGCGGGGCGTCCGCAAGGTGCTGGCCGGCTACGCGGGGGGTGCGGCGAGCACGGCTGAATATGAAACGGTAAGTACAGGTACGACCGGGCATGCCGAATCAGTGCAAATCACCTTTGATCCGGCACTGGTGTCCTACGGGGAACTGCTGCGGGTGTTTTTCTCCGTAGTGCATGACCCCACGGAGCTTAATCGGCAGGGTTCGGACGTGGGTACGCAATATCGCTCCGAGATTTTCTATATGGACGACGCGCAGAAAAATGTCGCGCAGGCTTACATCGCGCAATTAAGCAGCGCGAAGGTCTTTCCCGAACCCATTGTGACCCGCGTGGATGCTTTCAAGGGCTTCTATCCGGCGGAGGCCTATCATCAGGATTTTCTGATCCGTAATCCCCAGCACCCGTATATTGTCTATGTCGATCTGCCGAAGATCAGAAACTTCCAGCGTGTGTTGCCCGAGTACTACCAGGGTCAGCCCGTGATGGTGTCGAGTACCGCATTGCACTAGCACTGCAATGCGCGGGCAGTCTGCCGGCGCCTGAGCTGCTTCACCCCGTGGCAGGTGCATCGACGGTAAGCAGTTCCTCGAAGAACCCGCCAATCTGCCGTGCGCGGTCGACAAAGTGGATCTCCAGGATCCAGTGTCGCGCTCTGCCCCTGCTGTCCGGCTCGCGTAATGACAGCGTGTTGCCGCTGCGTATTGAATAGAGCTTGGTGTCTGGCGGGTTCTTCTCGTGTGGAAAATGGCCGATCAGATGGCCTGCTGTCAGCGCTCCGAATTCCCATCCGGCGCGCGCAGCCAGCCCGACGACAAAATCGTACAGACCGCCGGCAGTCAAATCAGGTGTATCCCTGAAATGCCGTTTACCCTGCTCGAATGCGATCCCGATATCGCGCACCAGGCGGTGCTTGGCCGGATCCGGTCCCAGCGCAAAGCTGCGGCCAAAATCTGCCTCCCACGAATCGAATACCGGCCCGAAGTCCAGATACACAATGTCATCCTCGCTGATCCGGCGCTCTTCAACCTTGTCGTAATAGCCCATGAGCGTATTGGGACCCGAACGTACGATGCGATCGTGCCAGTGGCGCCTCACGCCGAATCGGTTCCGGGCTAGTTCATAGATCTCTTTCGTGAGCTCACTTTCCAGCTTGCCAGCCTGAATCAGGCCATCATCAACGACCTGGCTGAAAAGCGCGGCGGCCTTTTCCTGTGCCGCCCAAAGTGATTTTGCGATCGGATCCATTGGGAAAACCTAGCTGCTAGCCGAGCTGCACCCGGCATGCGCCAATTAGATCGTGCTGACAAGCGCTTCTGCAACTTACGATATGACCATCGCGATGGGCTTCGCTGTCACTAATCCAAAGCTGCAACGGCAAACAGCGCCGGTATCCGGATCCAGCGCACCGATCGGTGCGATCCTGCTCGCGGGTGAAATCGCGCGAGCGCAGGGATACCATCGCGTAAGCCTGCTACGGTAGAGTTCGAACTCGATATCTTTCGTAAGCGCATGAATATGAACGGTACGTTGCGGTAATCTCCCCTGAACTCATCCCGATCTGGAGCATTACGCTTGGATCCGCTGCAGGAGACTGTAGGTTCTGTCCCGCCAACGCTAACGCGACCCGGGGCAGTGGGTTTCTGGGCGGCAGTGGCGTTGACAGGTGCAGGAGCCGGCATCGGCGCTGCAGTCCTGACGCGGCTACTGGAGCTGATACAGCATCTGGTATGGCCCGGTCCCAATCTGCTGGATGCAGCTTCGCATGCCGCACCATGGCGGAACATCATCATACTGCTGGGCGCCGGCTTGTTGACCGGCGCGGGCCAGATCGTCATTCACAGGCTCTCGAGCGCCAACGGCATCGATATCACCGAGGCGATATCGCTATATGCGGGGCGCTTGCCAGCATGGCGTACGGTGGCAAGCGCGCTGTTGTCCGTCTTGCTGGTCGGCATGGGCGCCTCTCTGGGCCGCGAAGGCGCCCCGAAACAGGTTGGCGCAGTGATGGCGAATCTGCTGGCGGACCGGCGACACCTGTCTGATGAGCAACGACGGCTGCTGGTGGCCTGTGGGGCTGGGGCCGGCATGGCTGCGGCCTACGGCGTCCCGCTCGGTGGCGCGCTGTTTGCTCTGGAGGTTCTGCGCGGGGTACTTGCGCTGCGACTGGTGCTGCCGGCGTTGCTGGCCTCGGCAATCGCAACCGGAATCTCATGGCTGGCGCTCCCGGACGCTCCGACCTACGTGATCCCTTCCTATACCACCTCCTTATCGGTGGTCTTCTGGGCAGTGCTCGCCGGCCCCATCGCGGGCCTCGTTTCGGTGGTCTACATCAGAGTGATTGCATGGGCGGATCGCAATAAGCCCACCGGTTGGCTTCGTGTGGTTGCACCATGCGCAGCACTGGCGCTGATTGGAGTCGTATCGATCGCCTATCCGCAGATCCTCGGCAACGGCAAGGACGTAACACAGCTGGCGTTTACGAATCAGATTGCACCGTTACTGCTCTTGACTCTGCTCCTTCTGAAACCGATTGCCACAGTGTTATGCCTTGGCAGCGGTGTTCCTGGTGGACTGTTCACGCCCACACTGACACTGGGAGCATTGCTCGGCGGCCTGTTGGGCTACGTCTGGGGATGGTTCTGGCCCGGTGTGCCACCGGGTCTGTTCGCCGTCGTGGGCGCGGCCGCGGTGCTCGCGGCCAGCACACACGGACCCATCTCGGCGATCGTTCTGGTTCTGGAGCTTACCGGACGCGACCGCTCCATCATCCTGCCGCTGGTTCTGGCTGTCGGTACGGCTACGTTGGTAGCCCGCACGATCGACCCCCGGTCAATCTACGACGCGCGATTTACCGACACGAAGATAAGGGAGCTGCAGCGAGCGCGCTCGCCTTCCGCCGCGTAACCGGGTGGAGGAAGGTTCCGCGCCTTGAACCTGCGGTTGAAAGCAGCAATCGCTTATCACCAAGACCAGCCGAGGAACCGGCAGGCAGTTCATCGCCTGCTCGAGCGCAACGACCGCGCGTGTTGGCGGCATCAGGGTTATTCAAACGAAATCCGGGCGGCGAATGGCCTCGAATGGATTGGAAAGAATGCTTCTGCCGCTAATTCTGCCCCGCATCAGTTGCTTTGTCCCGAAGTGCCCGGGCTGCAATCATCCGCGCAATGGGCAGCGCTGCTGTTGCCGCTGGAGAGGGCGCATTCAGTACGTGCACAGAGCGCGGCGTGTCAGATAGCAGGAAGTCGTGCACAAGTGTTCCGTCTCTCAATACGGCCTGGGCACGGATGCCGGCTCGAGAGGGCAGCAGGTCCGCCAGCATCAGCTCGGGACAGTACCTTTGACACTCCTGCAGATAACGGCTTCGGAACAGTGATCCTCGCAGCTCCGTTAACGCGGAGCGCCAGTGGCTTTGAAGCACACGCCAGAATCCCGGAAACTTAAGGATCTCGGTGGTGTCTCGCATGCTGATGGAAAAATGCCCGTAGCCCTCGCGCGCGAGGCCAAGGACCGCGTTGGGCCCGACGGTGATATCGCCGCCAATCGTCCGGGTCAGGTGCACACCCAAAAACGGCAGCTCAGGATCCGGAACCGGATAGATCAAGTGTCGTACCAGCGATGACTTGTCTTTCGGGAGTCGAAAGTACTCGCCGCGGAAAGGCACGATCCTCAGATCAACCTTCAGGCCCGCAGCGCGCGCAAGGCGGTCGGACTGAAGACCGGCGCAGGCAACAAGCTGGCTGGCTTGCACCTGCAATTCCTCGGCGAGGTAGATGTCCACGACGCTGTCGCGCTCGACGATGCGCTTCACTTCCGCGTTCATCCTGATTTCGCCACCCAGCCGTCGTATGTCCTCGGCGAGCGCCAGCGCGACGCGGCGGTAATCAACGATCGCTGTGCTAGGCACCAGCAACGCCGCCTGACCTGCAATGTGAGGTTCCAGATCGCGCAGGGCGGCCGCGGAAATCTCCTCGGTCTCTATCTCGTTGGCGCGGCAACGCTTGAGAAGATCCGCCAACCGGCGGACCTCAAGGTCGCTGACAGCCACGATGAGTTTGCCGCAGATCTCGATCGGAATTCCGCGCGCGTTGCAGTATTCCTTAGTGTCCCGATGTCCCTCACGACACAGGCGCGCTTTTAGTGATCCGGGCGCGTAGTAGACTCCGGCGTGTATCACGCCACTGTTATGGCCGGTCTGGTGCCTGGCAAGTTCAGGTTCCTTCTCAAGCAGCAACAGCGACGCGCCGCGCTGTCGCATCAGCAGCTCGCGCGCCGTAGCCAGCCCGACGATGCCTCCGCCAACTACACAAAAGTCATAGCGCATACGTGAAGCACTGCGGGAGGAGACGGGGATTCCAGCACGTAAAGGGATGTCGGACTTCCCGGCTGACCATGGATTCGTGAAACCAGTATGACAATGTGAGGGTGTTTAGCTTAGCGCGGCCTCGCGAAATGGAACGGCTATGAGTCGTCAGCGACTGCACAGAGAGTCATGAAGTAGCATATTGCCCGAGGCCTCAAGGCGTCGGCCCACCGCCCTGCATTGAAGAGTGACCGACGAGCAAAATAGGGCAGCAAATGCTTAACCCCTTGATTTAGAATGGGCCCGTGTTCGGGGTGGCCAAGATGATCGCGCACAGAGTTTGCAGCCGACGTCGCGATGCCTGAACCTCGGGGCCTGTAATTCTAGCCAGCCGCCGCAGCCAGTATTTTTTATATGAATCAACTTCGCCGCCCACCTCGTTGGATCCATGTGTGTCTGCTCGGACTCATCGCGGTTCCCATATGGGCGCAGGGGCAAAGTGAGGTGCTCGCTGGTTCGGAGCTGGTCTCGCAACTTCGTTTGGGCGGCTACGTCATTGTCATGCGCCACGCGAGCTCACCACGCACGCCCCCCGACATCACGCAGGTCAACGCAGATAACATCGATCATGAGCGTCAGCTGGACCTGTCTGGCCGACTTTCGGCTACTGCGATGGGAGCGTCGCTGCGGCAAATGCGCATACCCATAGGCAGCGTTATGGCCAGTCCGACCTATCGCGCGCTCGAGACTGTGCGGCTCGCTCAATTTGGAGCCGCGAATACCTATCCCCAGCTTGGAGATCTCGGCCAAGATATGCAGACGGATTCAACGGGAGCCCGCGCGGAATGGCTGCGTGTCCAGACTGGAGTTCGCCCGGCCGCCGGAACCAATACGCTCATCGTCACCCACCTGCCAAACATAAGCGAGGCCTTCCCGCAGTTTGCGGATCAGCTTGCAGACGGCGAGTCGCTCATATTTCGTCCCGACGGCCACGGTGCTGCGGCGATGATTGCGCGGGTAAGAGTTGAGCAATGGTCACAACTGGCGGCGCTAAAACTGCGCTGATTTCGTGCATCGGGCGCGGGGTCGAACGGGTTGTCGCGGACATCAAATCAGGTCGTCGCGCCGAGCGCGCTCCAGCGCACCGGCTCCACCTTGGGCAGCAGGATAATCCAGCCGAGAATACCTAAGATGTTCACCAGACCTGCAATGACAAACGCGTGGGCGAAGCTGCCACTACTGCCGAGCAGATAGCCGGTTATCGAGGGGGCGAGAATGCCCGCAAAATTGCCGAACATGTTCTGTACGCCGACCCAGCGCGCCGTTCCAGCGGCGCCGGCCATTACCTGGGGTATCGCGAAGCAGCCAGGGGATGCCAGGCCCACGATAAACTGGTAGACGAACAGGCAGCCGATCGCCGGGCGCAGGGGCAGGGCGTACAAGCCGAGCATGCAACCGAGTGCCGCAACATGGTTGAGCGCCATCAGGCTCTTGTAGATGACACTGACATTGCCGTGGCGTCGATTCCATCGATCGACCAGTACCCCTGCGGTGTAGGCTCCGACGGCGTTGAGCAGGTAGGCGATCAAGACCACTTTCCACATCGACGAGAGTGACAGACCGCGTTCCCTGTCGAGATAATCCGGCAGCCAATTGAGCACGAAGTAGAACGTGTAGTTGCCGGCGAAATGTCCCAGTGACGCGGCCCACAGGCCGCGCTGGCGCAGCAGTTGCCCCCATGATGGTCCGGCGTGGGGAGAGTCGAACAGGCGAGGTTCACGGACCGTCGTGCGTAGCCACGGCCAGATCCACATCAGCGCCATGCCGCCAAAAAGCAGAAACGTGGGGCGCCAGCCGTAGGCAACCATGATCACGCCAGCAAGGAACGTCCCAACCGCTGGGCCAAGGAGGTAGCCGACGCTGACAATGCCGTTGGCGCGCCCAAGTTTTTCAGGCGGCGAAGTGCTGGCGAGCAGCTTGGACATCGAGGGAAAGGTAGTGCTCTCGCCAACGCCCAGCAGCAGCCTGCACAGCAGTAAGGTAATGAAGCCGGAACAGATACCGGTAAGCAGCGTTGCAACCGACCAGATGGCAAATCCCGCGGCGAGAATCGACTTTGCGCCATAGCGTTCCGCCAGGTAGCCGGCAGGAATCATCGCGATTACGTAGGTCAGATAGAAGCTGGAGAACAGCAGGCCCATCTGCTTCGGGCTGAGCGCCAGCTGGTCAGAGAGCAAAGTCGCGACAGTGGCCATGTTGCCGCGATCGATATAGCTGATCAGCAACGCCAGCGTGAGCAGCAATAACAGCCGCCAGTGGGTGCGAGATCCCCCCGATGTAGGGTCAGTCGCGATAGGAGCGATCCCGCTTATCCAGCAGCGACTTGAGCTGCTCGAAGTGGGCGAAGGAAGAATCGCTGTATTCCGTCCAGTCCTGGGCAGTTTTCGTTGCCACCTCATCCGACAGGACACTCAGCGGCTGTCCGGTGGAGTAGGCCAATATCAGGTTGCGGCAAGCACGTTCGAAGAAAAACAGGGTGTTGAAGGCTTCCGCGACCGTGGCTCCGGCGACGGTCACGCCGTGATTGCCCATCAGCATGACTGGCCGATTGCCAATCGTTTGTGCCAGTCGCTCGCCCTCCGCCGCATCGTCGGCAATGCCGCCATAGCCCCGATCAATGGCGACCCGGCCGTAGAATCCGGCGGAATTCTGATCGATGGGTATCAGCTCTGGATTTTTCAGGGACGCCAGCGTTGTAGCGTACGGCGGGTGACAGTGCATGATCACCCGGGCGCTCGGTTGGCGCCGGTGTATGGTGCCGTGAATACACCAGGCCGACGGGTCAGGGGCGTCTGGCCTCGACATGGTGTGCTCATCATCGGCGTCAAGCAGCTGCAGGTCACTCGCGCATAACGTGGCAAAATGGCGATTGCGCGGATTCATAAGAAAGCGCCGTCCGTCGCCGGACACCGCTGCACTGAAGTGATTGCCGACGGCCTCATGCCAGTCGAATTCAACCGCCAGGCGCAAAGCGGCCGCCAGATCGATCCGCAACTGCTGCAGATTCAGGGCAGAGGTGTCGGGCCACGCGGCCGCTGGTGAGTGCACGACAAACTCCCGATCGGGTTGCCAAAAAGCGCTGGTCGGCGAATTCCACGTACTGCTGGAAGTAAACTAAAGAATGACACATTTCAATGGCAAGTACAGAGCGGTCTGGTTTGAAACCAGTGTTGGACCGCAGGCCGAGCGGGAGCCGGATGTTGGGGCGGCTTTGGCGGTGAGTCGCCCGAGTTCGGAGTCAAGGCACCTCTGCCTGGCAGGCTATACTCCGGCAAAGAACTCCAAGGGAATTATGGAATGCTCGATCGGGCGATTGCCGAAGCCATAGGCGCTCTGCCGTGCTGGTCCGGATCGGTCGAAGTGATTCCGCTCTCGGGCGGCCTGACCAATCACAATTATCTGGTCACGGATGGCGGACACCGGAAATTTGTCGTGCGCCAGGGTCAGGATATGCCGGCTCATGGCATCATGCGTTTTAACGAGCTGGCCTCGGCGCGGGCAGCATTCGCTGCCGGCATTGGCCCGGAAGTGGTCCATGCGGGTTCTGGCTTCATGGTCAGCCGCTTTGTCGCTGGCACCGTACTGACCCCAGAGCTCATACGTCGTGCTCCAATGCTGGGGCGAATTAGCGCGCTGTTGAAGCGCTGTCACACCGACATTCCACGCCACTTCCAGGGGCCGGCGTTGATCTTCTGGGTATTTCAGGTCATTCGAAGCTATCTGGCACAGCTAGAAGCGCGACACGATAAGGCTCGCTTTGAGGGTCTCGGTGAGGTGGCCGAGCGCCTTGAGGCAGCGCTCGGGCCGGTCTCCATTGTGTTCGGCCACAACGATCTGCTGGCGGCAAACTTTATCGACGACGGCGATCGATTGTGGCTGATTGACTGGGATTATGGTGGATTTAACAGCCCGCTCTTTGATCTGGCCAATCTGGCTTCAAACAACGCGCTTTCTCCTGAACTCGAGCAGATTCTGCTCGAGAGCTATTTTGGACGCACCGTCACCGTTGAGATGCGCCGCGGGTTCGACGCCATGCTGTGCGCCTCACTGCTGCGCGAGGCGCTCTGGGCGGCCGTATCGGGCCTGAGTTCAACGATCGATTTTGATTACGGCAAGTATGCCGAGGACTATCGACTGCGATTTCAGCGCCAATGGCAGCAGTTCGAGAACCACTATGGCTGATTTCCCGGAGCAAGCGCGCGCGGTCGTAATTGGCGGCGGGATCGTGGGCTGCTCGACGGCCTACCACCTCGGTCGCCTCGGCTGGAACGATACGCTGCTCATCGAACGCCATCGCCTGACCTCCGGCTCGACACACCATGCCGCGGGTCTTGTGGGGCAGTTGCGCACCAGCGCCAATATCACCCAGCTGCTGGGCGAATCAGTGGCTCTTTACAAATCGCTGGAGAGCCAGACCGGGCTGGCAAGCGGCTGGAAAATGAATGGTGGGCTGCGGCTCGCCTGCAATCAGGCGCGCTGGACTGAGCTGCGACGGCAGGCCACCAGCGCGCGCTCCTTTGGACTGGAGATGCACCTGCTGACGCCGCGCGAGGCGCAGGAGCTATGGCCGCTGATGGATATCGGCAACCTGGTGGGCGCTGCATTCCTGCCCACCGACGGGCAGGTGAACCCGAGCGACATCACACAGTCGCTGGCGAAGGCTGCCCGCCAGCACGGGGTTCAGATCTCGGAAGAAACCAATGTGCTCGGCTTTGAGTTCAGGAGCGGTGCCGTGAGCGCAGTCCTGACCTCACGTGGCCGAGTCGCCTGCGAGATCGTGGTGAACTGCGCCGGCCAATGGGCCCGGCAGGTGGGCCTGATGGCGGGCGTGAACGTGCCGCTGGTCTCGGTGCAACACCAATACCTGATCACTGACAAGATACCCGGGGTAACGCCAGGCCTGCCTACGCTGCGCGATCCTGATCAGTTGACCTATTTCAAGGAAGACGTGGGCGGTCTGGTCATGGGTGGCTATGAGCCCAACCCGAGACCCTGGGCGGTCGATGGGTTTCCCGACAACTTCAATTTTCAGCTCCTGCAGCCTGACTGGGACCACTTTCAGCCCATTCTGGACCGTGCGATTGAGCGTGTTCCAGCGCTGGCTGCTGCGGGCGTCAAGGAGCTGATCAATGGGCCCGAAAGCTTCACGCCGGATGGCAATTTCATCTTGGGACCTGCTCCGGAAGTGCGCGGTTACTACGTCGGCGCAGGATTTAATGCGTTTGGGATTGCCTCGGGCGGCGGAGCCGGCAAGGCGCTGGCTGAATGGATCGTTTCGGGAGAGGCGCCCTTTGACCTATGGCCCGTGGATATCCGGCGCTTTGGAGCGCCCCACAAGGACATCGACTGGGTAAGGGCGCGGACGCTGGAACTGTATGGCAAACACTATACGATCGCCTGGCCCGGCGAGGAGCACGCCAGCGGGCGACCCCTGCGACGCTCGCCGCTGTATGCGCACCTGAAGGCAGCCGGAGCGGTTTTTGGAGAAAAACTGGGCTGGGAACGCCCCAATTGGTTTGCCCGTGCGGACGAGCTCGCCCAGGATGAGTACAGCTTTGCGCGCCCCAACTGGTTCGAGGCGGTCGCGCGCGAACACCGGGCAGCGCGCGAGCGCGTCGCGATCTTTGATCAGAGCTCATTTGGGAAATTCCAGATGCTGGGCGCCGATTCTGAGCGGGCACTGAGCTGGATCTGCTCCAACGACGTGGCCAGGCCAGTGGGCAGTCTCGTCTATACCCAGATGCTCAACGAGCATGGTGGTATCGAATGCGACCTGACTGTGTCGCGCCTGGCGGCAGATTGCTTTCACATTGTCACGGGCACCGGGTTCGTCACGCACGACTTTGACTGGATCAACCGTCATATACCGGCGAAGCTTGATGCCCGCCTGGTTGATGTGACCTCGCGTTACGCCGTGCTTTCGGTAATGGGTCCGGCGGCGCGGCGCTTGCTAATGCGCCTTACGCGCGATGATGTCAGTAACAGTGCGTTTGCATTCGGGCAGGTGCGCAAACTGCAGATGGCCGGCGCCGAGGTGCTCGCACTGCGCGTGACCTACGTGGGAGAACTGGGCTGGGAATTGCACGTGCCAGTGGAAAATGCCGTGACCGTGTACGAGGCGCTGATGCATGAGGGTTCAGATCTGGGAGTTTGCGATGCCGGGTATCGTGCGATTGAAAGTCTGCGGCTGGAAAAGGGCTATCGCGCCTGGGGCGCAGACATAGGACCCGATTACACGCCCTTTGATGCCGGTATGCGCTGGGCGGTGAAGCTGAAGACGGCAACGCCGTTCCTGGGACGAGAGGCGCTGGTGAAGTGCGCCGATGGGCCACTCAGGAAGTGGCTCTGTGGCTTCAGGGTTGAGGATCCGGCGGTGGTGCTCCTGGGCCGCGAAACGATCTACCGCAATGGCGAACGGGTCGGATGGCTCAGCAGTGGCGGTTACGGCCATACGCTGAAGGCCAATATCGGCTACGGCTACGTGCGGCGCGCTCAGGGGCTGGAGCGGGAGTACCTGCTTGCGGGCCAGTACGAACTCGAGGTTGCGACCAATCGGGTACCGTGCACCATCCACCTCGAGGCACCGTACGATCCACGGATGGAGCGAGTCCGCGCGTAATGGTCGCTCGTCTCGGCGTCCGCGCATCGCCGGGGTTTCCGCAGACCGCGGGATCGGAGGACCCACAGCACGCGCCGGCTCCTCCGGGCGCGTGCTTTCCGTGCCAGGCCAATCTCAAATCGGTGCGTGTGCCAACCCGGGATCGGCTACTTGCTGCACAGGCTCAGGTTGCCGCTCTTGGAGGACATCTGCACCGAGGCCTTGCCGTCTCCGGTCGTGTATGCAAGGTGAGACCCAGGACCGAAGCGCGCAGTTGTCGGCTTCGGATCCGTACAGTTGCTGATGTCGCCGCTCAGCGTGGAGAGCTCAAATGTGGTGCCGGTGCCACCAGCCAGGTTGGCGCGCAGGTCGCCGCTGACGCCGGAGGCTTCGAAATGCGCCCCGGGCGCCAGATGCGCGTCAATCGCAAAATCCCCGGACACAGTCTCCAGGCGAAAGCTGGTCAGGGTCCCCAGATCCAGCTTGCCCCCGCCGCTGACCGACTTGATCGAGATCTCTCCCTCGGCGCCGTGGACATTGACATCACCGCTCACGGTGGACACTTCGGCCGGGCTGCCTGCCGTGAGGGAAACCCGGACATCGCCGCTGATCGTACTCACGCGCGAATTGCCGCCGCCGTCGGTGGTGACCTTGCCGCTGACGCTGTGAATCTGCTGCGCGCCGCTGACGCCGCCGATTTTCAAATCGGCGCTCACCACCGATACACTGAGTGAGCTCATCTGTGGCACGTGAATGGTAAGGCGCGCCTCGCCATCCCCGCTCCAGTGGCTGCCCAGGGGCAACACGACGCGCACCTCCAGGTGCTTGTCGGCA
>Ga0181537_10004075_pt1 | contig 12227 bp, 7 predicted proteins | sample PEATcosm2014_Bin_39_FD_119765 | JGI IMG/M metagenome (GOLD analysis project Ga0181537, IMG submission 119765) | Peatland microbial communities from MTU Mesocosm Facility, Houghton, MI, USA - PEATcosm2014_Bin23_10_metaG | ecosystem: Environmental > Terrestrial > Soil > Wetlands > Peat | place...
AGGTGGCCGGGGTCCTGAAGATACCTCCGGGCCCGGATCCCGCCCACTACAGCTGCGTCGTGACGAGCGAGCTGGTCATGGCGCTGTGCCTCGACCCCAAACTCGACCTTAGGAAGACATATTGGATCATCAACGGCATCGCGGGTGTCGACCCCGCGAGCGGCTCGATCGGAAGCACGTTCTGGGCGAAGCACGTTGTCGACGGCGATGCGTTGCACGAGATCGACGACACCGAGGTGCCCGCGGGCTGGCCCTACGGGCTCTATGCGATAGGCACGCCGGGCCCCAACACTCTTCCCGTCGCAAATGCGTCATCCAAGATCCTGTCCGGTGCGGCCCTCTTCTACACGATGGATTTCCCGCTCAACCCGGGGCTCGCCGAATGGGCCTACCGGATGTCGAAGGACGTGGCATTGCCCGACTCCGACGCGCTCAAGGCGTACCGCGGAAAATACACCGGATTCCCCATGGCGCAGATGCCACCCAGGGTCATGATGGGGGATACGCTCGGGACGGCGCGCTACTGGCACGGGCCGAAGCGGACCCAATGGGCGCGCGACTGGGTGAAGCTGTGGACCCGGGGCGAGGGAACGTTCGCGACCACGGCGCAGGAGCACCAGGACTACATGAACACGTTCACCGACATGGCGGGGAAGGGCTATCTGGACATGGGGCGCGTCATGGTCCTGCGAGGGGCGAGCAATTATTGCATGCCCCCGCCGGGGGAGCGAAGCGAATCCACGGCCGGCGATGAGGTTCTAGGGACTCTGCCGGCCTTCGAGGCAGACTACCGCGCCGCCATGGCCGTCGCGAATGAGCTCCTGAAGAATTGGTCGCTCTACGGGGATACGATACCTGGGTCCGGAAAGTAGTGGGGACACGGCGCCCCTCATCCGCCGGCCCGACCGCTGCCTCCTGGCGCGCTTTCAGCGTCCACCATCTGGATGCGGCTCAGCGATCGCGGGCTCGCGCGCTCAGCGGATCGCGTATGCCACCCAGAAGCCGAATATTATTAGAGCGTGCAGGCCGGCAAAACCCAACACGACGATAGGGACGGCGCGGCTGTCCAGCTCGGGAATGGCGGCGCGCGGAATGCTGCGCAGCAATACGAAATAGGCCGCCCAGGCCAGAAGGGCGCCTGAAATCACGTCGACGACGTAATGCTGCTTGGTGAAGAGCGTCGAGACGCCTACGAGGGCCGCCCATACGAAGGCGGCTATTCCCAGGCCGCGAGACACGCGAAGGCATGTAAACGCCGCCAGGAATGCCTGGGCGACATGCAGGGAGGGAAAGCAGTTGTACGGCCCGTCCCAGGAGTAGGCGATCCGCAGGGTCCATGCGCTGAAGCCTTTTCCGATCGCGGCCGCGTCCGGCCGCGGGAGGATGGTCGGATAACAAAGCCAGCCGGCAGTCCCGATGATCCACACCATCACAAAGGCCCAGATGGTACGCCGAATGTGTTCCTCCCCGCGGACGACGACCAACGGCAGGAGCACGGCCAAATAGAGCGAGCCGTAGATCAGCGTCCATATCGGCAACACGGGAAGCGCACGGTCCAGGGCCAATGCGGGCATGTGCAATGTCCTTCCGTGCGCATATGCGCCGATGACGAGATAACATGGAACGAGCAACAGCCATACGCAAAACGGCAAGAGGATCGAGCCGGTCATCGGGTAAGGCCGTGTGAACAATTCCGCGGCCAAGCTCCAACGGGAGCCGCTGGTTTCGGGAATTCCCGGATTGGCGTTCATTTGGCCTTTCGCGACGTTTGGGAGATCATGGCCGAAATCCCGCGATCCTAGACCAGATGCCGTGTCCGGAACTGCCGCGGCATGCGGGGCGGGACAGCCGGATGCGTAACGCAGTCCCGGGTTCAAGTCCAGAAGCGTCCACCCTCCCATCTCCGGCTGTTTGTGAGCCAATGAGATTTGCCGACTGTCTTCGCTGCCGGGATCCCTCTGTCGCCGACGAGCATGTTGCTCACGACATCCGTGACTCCCGGCTGCGTCTCACCCCGGGCGTCGCGGTTTCGGCGACGCGCGCCCAGGCTCATTTGATTTGCCCTCGATGGGATGTGGACAAGCTTTTCCACGATGGACCGCCCCACTCGTCTCCCGGTTTCGGTCGCTTTCATCCAAGCCCTGCCCCGCCTCACCGCATTTGCCGCCATCCTCGTCCTGGGAACGGCACGCGCCGCCGAACCCGTTCCCCCCACCGCATCCGTCACCGGCGGCTCGGTGGTCGGCTTGAGCCTGCCCGGCGACCAGGGGGTGGTGTTCAAGGGAATTCCCTTCGCCCAGCCGCCGGTCGGGGCGCTTCGCTGGCGCGAGCCCCAGCCCGTTCTTCCCTGGGTCGGCGAGAGGGATGCACTCAAGTCCGGACCTCCCGCAAAGCAGGCGGGCTTTGGGTGGAACGACGCAATGTCCGCGGCGAGCAGCGAGGATTGCCTCTACCTCGACGTATGGTCGCCGGGGATGGCGCCCGCGCACGCCCCCGTCATGCTCTGGATCCATGGGGGAGGCAACGTCGGCGGGGCCGGAGGGTTTGACCCCCTCTATGACGGCCGCGCCCTCATTCGCCACGGGGTGGTCCTGGTCGTCGTCGAGTACCGGCTCGGTGCCCTGGGGATCTTCGCGCATCCCGAGCTCACCCAGGAATCTCCGCACCACGCCTCCGGCAACTACGGGGTCCTGGACCTCTTGGCGGCGCTCCAATGGGTCCACGCGAACATCGCCTCATTTGGCGGCGACCCGGCCAACGTCACGATCTTCGGCCAATCCGCGGGCGGCACGGATGTCCTTGCCCTCATGGCGACCCCGCTTTCGCGGGGCCTGTTTGCTCACGCCATCGCCGAGAGCCCTCCCCTCCCCGCGTCGATGACCCAGACGCTCGCGGCAGGCGAGGCTGCGGGGCTCCGCGCGTCCGCTGCGCTGGCGGGAGCCGGACCCGGGTACCTTGCGGCTCTGCGCGCCCTCCCGGCGCAGGATGCCATGAAGCTCGGCGTGGGCCAGCACCCGATGACGACCGACGGCTGGGTGTTCCCGGTCTCGGCCTATGACACCTGGCAGAGGCACGGGGAACTCAAGGTGCCGCTCATCGTGGGGTCGAACGCCGTGGAGTTCTCGTTCGGCGGGGGCCCGGCGGCCATGGAGGGTGCGATCCGGGAGCAGTTCGGGGACCTGGCGCCACGGGCGCTTGCGCTCTATGGCCCGTCCATCTCGGATCCGCTGTACGGCAACGGGGCCGACCAGCTTGGGAGCGATTTCTTCCGCGAGACGTCGACCATCGAGGGCGAATGGCACAGCGAGGCGGGAAGCCCGACCTGGCACTACTCCTTCGACCGGGCGATCCCGCCGCAGCCGCGGGTCGCCCACTCGGGCGACCTGCCCTATGTCTTCGGCAACCTGTTCCCGAAGGGCACGGGCAGCCTGTCGGGCGACTTCACCGACGTCGACCGGAGGCTCTCGGGGATCATCCAGGGTTACTGGACGACGTTCGCCAGGACGGGCAATCCAAACGGGGACGGCCTGCCCGAATGGGACGCCTACACCACGCCGCGGCGCTCCTTCATGGAATTCACGGCGGATGGGCGCACGGTGGCCGGGACGGACGAGCGCGCCGCCTATCGCCAGCTTTTCCGGGAGTCGATGGACAGGCCGGCCCGGCAGGCCGCAATGACCGAGGCGCCCTCGACCTCCTTTGCCGTCGTCTCGGCGGCCGACCCGCGCTTCCACTACGAGGGCCGCCTCGACCTCGCTGATCCGGCGAGCCCCGGGCTCGTCTGGGAGGCGACCACGGTTTCCATCGATTTTGACGGGGGAGCGGCCGCCCTGCGCCTCGGAAGCCTGAAGGGGGATGTCTTCCTGGACGCGACGGTCGACGGCGTGACGACGCTCGTGGGGCTGCGCGAGAAGTCCCCCGCCGCGGTCGTTCCGCTCAGGGTGCAGGGCCCGGGCCGCCATCACCTGGAACTCTTCAAGCGAAGCGAAGCGTCCGCCGGTTCGGTCCATTTCGAGGGCATCGAGATCGGCGCGGACGCGCACGCCTTCGCGCCCCCGGCCCGGGGGTACCGGATGCGGATGCTCGTCCTCGGCGACTCGATCACGGCAGGGGCCTGCGACCTCGACGGCGACAAGGACCAGTGGGACGACAGGAGCACGCACGATGCGGCCTTCAGCTGGGCCGCGCTGACCGCGTCCGAGTTCTCGGCCGCATACCAGAACATCTCCGTGAGCGGCATCGGCCTCGCGGCCGGCTACGACAACGTCCTGATGGGCCAGGTCTGGGACCATGTTTATCCGGAAGCCGATTCGCCGCTCGCCGACCTGCCGGCATGGACGCCGGATGTCGTCCTGGTGCTGCTGGGCGACAACGACGACTCCTACCCCAGGGACCACAAGCTTCCCTTCCCCGCCGCGTTCAGCAGGAAGTACTCGGACCTGGTCCACGAGATCCGGGCGGCCTATCCCAAGGCGCAGATCGTCCTTCTGAACGGCGCGATGTGGGCCGGCCTGCACAGCGATGACCTCCGCACAACCTGGGGAGCCGTGGCCAAGGAGCTGGAGAAGGGCGACCCCGCGATATCCGACTATACCTTCAACCACTGGACGTTGAACCACCCCAGGGTGGCCGACCACAGGGCCCTCGCCGAGGAATTGGACGCGTGGCTGCGCCGCCAGCCCTTCATGGCGGGGCGCTAATTTGCGGAAGCGGGTCGCGACGCCTTCGGGGTTCGCTTCATGATCCCGTCCGCCCATGCGATGAAGTAGCTCATGTTCGAGCGATCCTCGTGGCCGCCGTCGTGCTGGCGCCAGGCGAGGGAGCCCCCGAGCAGACCCGTGTTGACAGGCGGCATCGTGGCGACGCGGTAGTCCCTCGTGTCCCCGATGTCGCGGGCACCCAGGAGGCGGTACACCGAGCCGGCCGACACGGTCGCCATGTAGCTTCCCTGCTGGTCGAGCCAGTTGGCGTCCCCCTTTTCCGGAACCCCGTAGCTGATGAAGGTGGGCCTCGGCGCGCAGAGCGCGACGAGCTCGTTGGAATCGACCGGGATGTCGGAGGCATTCCGGCTGCCGAAGACGGAATCGGAGGCCCCGTACTTGATGAAATTTCCCGCCATCCAGTGGTAGGAGTAGGTGCCGGTCAGGCTCTCGACGGCCTCCCCGAAGTTGCGGCGGTGCGGCTTGACGCCGCCCTCGCCGGAGCTGCCGACGAGCGCGAACCCGAAGCGCGGTTCAAAGGCCATGGCGACAAGGGCCGCCTTTCCGTAGCGCGAGACCCCCTCGATCCCCACGTGCTTTGCATCGACCGAGGGAAGCGTCTCCAGGTAGTCGAGGCCGCGCGACGCCCCCCAGGCCCAGGCGCGCAGCGCGCCCCAGTCGTCGGGCTTGCGCCGATGGCCCTTGTTCGTGAGCCCGATGATCCCCTGGGTCAGCCCGGCGCCGTTGTCGGCCTGGATGCTCGAGGTCGCTATGGAGACATAGCCCCATCCGTCCGCGATCAGCTGGTCGGTGGAGGGAGGAGCCTTGGGCTCGACCATCCCCGGCCACTTGGGGGGGGGCTCGTCGGGCATGTTGCCCCAGCCGAACATCATGAGCACGGGCACCGGGCCGGTGGCGTGGGCGGGAAGGACGACGGCCATCCTGAGATCCACGTTGATCGAGGGGTCGCCCGCATTGTCGACGTGCCCCACCAACTGGCTCGCCCGCACGGGAACGCCGCCCACGTCGGTGCTCAGCGTCCGCTCGACATGCCACGTGACACCGGGGACACCCGCGGGGATCCGGCCGATCACCTCGCGCTCGAAATCCTCCACGATCTCGGGCCGGCGCTTGGCCCACCACGCCTCGGGGGTCGTCACCCTGCTTCCGTCCCTGAGCGTCAGGGGATCGGGATAATCGGGATAGGGATTGGCCTTGAGCGGGTCGTAGTTCGCCGGGTTCACCGTGCCGGGGGCGGTGCTCCCGCTCGGGCCGGGCCTGATCGCCTTGATCCCGAGCTGGGCCATCATGTCGGCGTGGTCCGCATCGGTGAGCTTTGCGATGCGCTCGCGCTCCTCTGGGCTCAGCATCCACGGCATCGCAGGGGGCGGCGGGGCCGCCTGGATGCGGCATAGCATTGTCAGGGCCGCCAGGAAGAATGCGCTGCGGGGAGGTCTCATTTCGGGGAAGGGGTTGACGGCCGGGACAGCCGGACTCTCCGCGCGTTCCGTGGGCCTCGCAAAGGGATTTTAAGTCCCACGTTAGACGGACCCGCCGGAGACTGAATCGTCTCGCCGCTAAAATCCCCGGGGGCCAGGGTACCGCCGCGGATGTATCTTTTCCTCGATACCGAGACGACGGGCATCACCCCCCAAGACCGCGTTGTCTCCATCTGCTGCGCGTTCTACGATCCCCAGGGACGGGCGTTGTCCGTGATCGATACGCTGATCAGGCCGGAGGGCTTCGAGATCCCCTGGGGAGCGACCGCCGTCCATGGGATCACGACGCAACAGGCCTTGGAGGAAGGCAGGGAGCTCGCGGCGACGCTGGACGCCATCGACGACGAGATCCTTCTACGGTCGCCCGCGGTCCTCGTCGGGCACAACGTGAGCTTCGACATCGCGATGGTCGGCCGCGAATGCTCCCGCAAGCGCAGGCCCGACCGGATATCGGGGATGAGGGCGTTCTGCACCATGAAGGGCACCGCGAACCTCTGCCGCCTGCCCGGCAAATACGGGTCCTACAAGTGGCCCAAGCTCGATGAGCTGCACCGGTTCGTGTTTGGGAAGGCGATCCACGGCGCCCACGGTGCGCGCGCCGACGTGGAGGCGTGCGCGCGTTGTTTCTTCGAGCTCAAGAAGCGCGGCCAGCGCATGGCCTGAAGCCACCGAGGGTCATGCGAGGCGCGGCTTCGAAGCCGTTGGCTGCCCATGGCTCCCTGGGACTCCACCGTAACACCATCGATTGGCATTGATCCAAAGCCAAACGACGCACGCGGATCAGCGCCTCTTCCTGATCTGGGAACGCTGCCGTGACGAATGTTTCAATCGCCATGATTTTGCGCTTTCCGACAGCCTCTCCCTGGCCAAACGCCCCGGTCATGGGGAGTGGCTGGGATCGCCTTTATAATAAGTCGTTCTAAAATAATGAGATAGATCATCGCCTTGGCCATATCCGGTCTTGTTAACGCGCCGAATAGCAATAGGATCGGGCCCAACCGTTGAGACGCCTCCATCCAGTAGGGGCAGCCCTTGGAATCCGGACGCGGGTCGCCGTCCTGGCATTCGCGAGTGGAATCGCATTTGTAACAATCGGACATTCGCAGGTGGTGATGTGGTCCGGCGGCGGCCCCGGCAGCAATTGGACCACCGCGGGAAACTGGTCCACGGGAGTCCCGAGCACCCTGGCCACCAGCACGCAGACGATCGATTTTACCGGCGCGACGGGCCTCACGCCGGCGATGAACGGCGCCTATCACGCCGGCATCCTCGAATTCGACGCGTCCGCAACCGGCGCCTTCAACGTGAAGGAGGGAAACAACACCCTCACCCTCCAGGGAGCCACCCCGACGATCGACCAGCTCTCCAGCAGCAACCAGACGGTCAGCGGCGGCACCGTGGCCTTTTCATCGGGCGGACTCATCGACGTCGGCGGGACCGGGAGCCTGACAATCAGTTCCCTGATCACGGGAACGGGAACGCTCACGATCCAGAGCACGGGCACCCTCATCCTGTCGGGCGCCAACACCGGCTACACGGGTCCCCTCGTCCTCACGACGGGGATGCTCCAGGCCTCGACGAGCGCGAGCGCCCTCGGCACGGGCCTGGTCACCGTGGATTCCGGCTCGACGCTCAATCTCACCGGCACGCTGACGTATGCGAACGCCCTCAACCTGAACGGCACGGGTGTCGGCGGGGTCGGCGCCCTTGAGAAGACGGCCGCCGGCACGACCACGGTCAGCGGCCCCATCGCGCTCGCGGGCAACACCACGATCGGCTCCGCGGCCGGCACCCTCGTCCTGGGCACCGGCGGCATCACCGGCACCAACACCAACCTGACCCTGAACGGCGCCGGCGCCTTAAGCGTCACCGACAAGATAGCCACGGGATCCGGGACCGTCACGCTGAGCGGCACCGGCACCACGACGTTCGCGGGGACGACCGCCAACACCTACACCGGGGTGACCACGGTCAATTCCGGCACCCTGGCCCTGGACGCCGCCGCCACGGCCGTGGACGGCAACCTGACCGTGAACGGCGGCACCGTGACGGACACCCTTTCCAACCAGATCGCGACGACCTCGAACCTCACCCTCGACGGCGGGACGCTGAAGCTCAATGCCAACACCGAGCAGGTCGCGAGCCTGGCGGGCATCACCGGGGCAACGCTAGCGATCGGCACCGGGGCGCTCACGATCTCAGGCGCAAGCACGACCTCCTTCGGGGGCGCGATCACCGGATCGGGAACCATCAACAAGAGCGGCTCGGGCACGCTCGACCTGACCGGGGCGACCCAGGCCTTCACGGGCACCTGGAACCTGAGCAGCGGCATCCTGAACGCGGGCGCGGCCAACGCCACGGGAACCGGGAACTCGACCGTGGCCGTCTCGGGCACGGGCGACCTGCAGGTCCAGGGAGGCGTCACCCTCGCGGACAAGCTCAACCTCTCGACGCTCGGCGGCGGCAACGGGGCGGTCGAGAACGTCTCGGGAAGCAACATCATCTCGGGCGCCGTCACGATCTCGGGGACCTCGGCGATCGAGTCCGACGCGGGGACGCTGACGCTGTCGGGCGCGCTCGGTGTGGGCACGAGCACACTCACCTTCCAGGGATCGGGGAACACCACGCTTTCCGGCGGCGTCACCGGTTCGGGCGCCGTCGACATGACGGGGAACGGCACCCTCTCGCTCACCAAGGCAAACTCGTCCTTCACGGGCACGTGGAACGAGAGCAACGGGATATTGAACGCGAGCGCCGCCAACGCGACCGGCGCGGCCACCTCGACCGTGGCCGTCACCGGGACCGGTGATTTCCAGGTCCAGGGGGGCGTCTCGAACCAGAGCCTGCTCCACCTGTCGACGCTCGGCAATGGCAGCGGGGCGATCGAGAGCGTGACGGGGACCAACACCCTGACCGGCGCCATGACCGTCTCGGGGAACTCGACGATCCAGGCCGACTCGGGGACGCTCACCGCCTCGGGCGCCATCGGCCTCGGCGCCAACACGCTGAATGTCGCCGGGGCCGGCAACACGACGCTCAGCGGGCTCATCACGGGCACCTCCGCCAGCGCGCTCAAGATGAACGGCACCGGCACACTGACCGTCAGCAAGTCGAACACGGGGTTCCTGGGCACCGTGACGGTCACGAGCGGCACCCTCCAGACCGGCATCGCGAACGCCTTCACCTCCTCCACGGCGATCACCGTCAACACGGGCGCCATCATGAATCTCAACAACCTGAGCCAGAACATCGGCTCGCTCCAGGACGCGGGCACGCTCGCGTTCGGCACGGGAGCGACCCTGACGCTGTCGTCCGGGAGCAGCATGCTGAACGGCCTCCTGACGGGCTCGGGGACGCTCGTCTTGGGAACCGGTTCGACACTGACCCTCGGCGCCAACTTTAGCGACACGAACCTGAACATCACGCTGGCCGGCGGCACGCTGGACCTGATCGGGAAGACCGACACCTTTGGGAACCTCAGCGTGACGAGCACCTCGATCATCGACTTCGGGGGCGCGGCGGGGTCGGTGCTCTCCGTCAACAAGGTCACCGCGTCCGCCGGCGTCACGCTGAACGTGAACAACTGGTCCAACTACGTGGACTTCTTCTACAGCGTCACGAGCCCCGGAAGCCAGGGCACCGCGCCGATCGACCAGATCAACTTTGACGGTCTCGGGGGCGCCCTCACCCACTGGAACGCCTACACCGACGGACCAGGGCCGGGCCACCAGATCACCCCCGCTCCGGAGCCGGCCACGTTTGGAGCCGTCCTGGTGGGGTTGACGCTCGCCGCCATCGGGGTGTACCGCAGGCGCCGGGTCGGCGGGGACTGAACGGAAGCGCGGGGCCGATCCCCACGGTCACCGCTTCCGGTCCTGGGTGATCGAGCCGATGAAGTGGATCAGGAAATCCTGGAAGGTTGAATTCCAGATGTCGTCGTGGCCGTTCATGACGGCCTTGCTCGTTCGGGCCACGTAGAAGGGCGCCCACGGGCCGGTGTTCTTGGAATTGGGGTAGAGCACGCACGGCCCCATCGACCATGGCCGCACCCGGGTCGTCCCGTCCCACGGGCTCGTCTCCGGGATGGCGTCCCCCGCGGTGTATTCCTTCTGGGTCACGAGCCAATGGGTCACGAATTCGTCGGTCCAGGGTATCGTCTGCACGTCCGTCCTTTTCTGGAGGTCATGGAGGTCGTCGCCCCGGTAGCCGTGGAACATCGTCGAGAAGAAGCGCCCCACCCCGAAGACGTAGTGGGTCGCCCAGTCGGTCTCCGAGCAGAAGATGGCGAGCACCGGGCGCTGCCTCGGATCATAGGGAAACCGCTCGGAGAGGGTCTTTAGGTTGTAGTACCGCTCGGCCTCGAAGGCCGGGTTGACCAGGACAACAAGGTCCCCGAACGGCTTCACCAGCTCCGCGTTCTCCGCGTCGCGCGGGGCTGCGGCAAGCTCGAGCTTCACCTTCTCCGGCGAGCTCGATTTCACGCGCCTCACGTAATGGTCGATCCGCTTGCCGGCCAGCTCCTCGGTCATGATCGCCGAGAGCGAATCGTAGACCACCTGGGCCCCGAAGCTGTGCCCGACGACCACGAAGTAGCTCCGATCCTCGCTGTTCTGCACCAGGTTCCCGAGGTCGCTGTTGATGGAATTGCTCAGCTCATTGAGTCGGGTGAGCACCTCGGTGACTCCCCCGTAGAGCCCCACCCTGTCGCCGACGTTCTTTCTCGAGAAGAACGTCAGCTCCATGAGCGGGTCCTTGTTCACGGAAAGCCCGGGCCATCCCAGGTAGACCCCCACCACGGGCCGGGGCGACCTTGGAACCGGGCACGTCTTCGCCGAGTCCTTCTCGGACTTCGCGATGTCCTGCAGCTCGGCCTTGAACTCCGTGACGTTGTTCGCGTTGGGAGGCTCAAGTCCCCCCTCAGCGTTGTTTTTCCAGCCATGGACGAAGGCCACCATGATGATCGGCCTCGGCTTGTGGCCCTGGCCCAGCTGGGCCGACTCGGAAACCATCTGCTGGACGTCGCTCAGCTGGCTGCGGTCCGGCATCCAGAACCAGCCCTGCTGGTCGAACTCCACGTATCCGACCCGGTAGCCCAGGTCGTCATGGTTCTCGACAGTCAGGCGATTGAGGTCCTGGTCCTTGCCCGGCGCGGGGGAGAGCGTCCGGTAGGGGCCCTGGCTGGCGCAGCCGTAGAGGAACCCGCCGAGCGCGACCACCGAGATGACAATGATCAACAGCATGCCGGCAGGACGCATTATCTCAAAAATGACCCCGCTTCTCGGTCCGGGTCATGGTCGTCGGGGACGCGCGCGTGCGGACTCCGCATCATCACGCGCACAGGATATGAGAATGCGGCCCTGCAAACCGAAGCCTAAAACCACCTAAATCAAAGTAATCCTGGCGCCGATGCGACGCCCCTGGGGGATTCAGAAATGGATCTCCACCCAGTTGATCCGCAGCTCGTTCAGGTTCGTGATGAGGTCGGCCGAATGGGGCTTCGGAGCGTCCTCCATGTCGGCGGCCGGGTCGGCGTTGTCCACCTCCCACCGGAAGGCGTTCCGGGTGGCGTTGAGGATATAGGCGGCCTCCGCATGGTCCATGCCGGCATCCATCGCCCGGGCGGTGTCGTTCAGGTCCCTGATGTTGCGCTGGCGCTCGTCGACAAGGAACATGGCGTACGCCGCCCTGTTGTTGGATCCTGCGATGTTGCCGACATGCAGGCCCGGGTGCTCCCGGAACGAGATCTCATCCAGGCCCTTCCTCGTGTAGAGGTCCCGGACATGAAAGGCCTCGGCGGTGGCTTCCTTCACCGTGTAAGCCGGCATGATCTGAAGGGAGGTGAACGGCCGCAGGTCCCTGGCCTCGGCCGGTTTCGCGAGGAGGGCGCGGGCCGGGTCGGCGGGCTCGTTGAAGACAAGGGGGTACTTGGTCGGCTCGGAGAGCCGCTTTCCCGTCAGGGGATCGATCCCGGTGCTGGGCAGCCCCGCTTCCCGGCCTGAGTCCGCAGGCGCCATCAACCTCGGTGTGA